>JAABUT010000086.1_pt1 | contig 170712 bp, 173 predicted proteins | sample 5559281 | NCBI WGS metagenome assembly JAABUT01 (sample SAMN10711880, study PRJNA513359) | rock metagenome | isolation source: Antarctica rocks | place: Antarctica: Victoria Land, Ricker Hills nord | collected 2016-01-04 | reverse complement strand
TCATCTCTGGCGAACATTGGTAATTGCCATAAGCAGTCACTGATAGATAGCATGAGCTGATGAGAGCGCTAGAACTATAACATTTTTGAGGTACCTTGTTTACACAATGACCACTTCTCGTAGTAATAATAGATCGATTTGAGCTTAGGAAAATGGCCAGTAACATCAATAATATGCGTTCTGTCTTTCGGTGGTGAATGGCTTGTTCCCCATATATGATTCAGACAGATGCCTCGAGTAGCCACACCCAGTGACCCAGCTTATCTCTAAGCCTTTAAGATCAGTCAGCCCATGCAGATTAGCGGCTGGTACTATTCTAGTCGTTGACATTGGTCCCCGTTACTTGTGCGCAATTTTTCACTCGTTGTGGTCTTTGAGCACACGGCGCAAATCTCACAGTAACTTTCCAGTTCCAACATCTGTCGTTTTCGACTTCTCGAGCCTCACCAAGATCAGAGCAGACTCATACAATCCCATTGATTCTGTACTGTCGTCAGCGTAGGAGTTGCTTATCCTAAATTAAAGCGTCGCAGAAGAGAGGAGGACCAAAGCTTTTCGGCGACGTACTCCCTCATGATATCATTTAAACACTCATAGCCTTCCCGATAACCGTCCCGCAGCGCGTGGTTACTATGATCTATTCGAGTCCGGCTGATGTTCTTTATATGAAATGGTTCGGAGTGTGGGATGAAGACAACCCAGAAAACCTGGCCCTCTCGCTCGAAACGTAGGACGAGCTTATCTCGCAAGCTAGCAAGGACTGACAATAGTGCAAGTTCTTCCTGCAGAAGTAGCTCCCCAGCTGGCGGATCATCTCGTTTAGCCAGAAGCTTTCCTCTGCGCCAGAGCTCGTCGTATAGCTCGGTATCAGAACGTACAGCCCTTTTACAGATAGAGTCCAGGAACCAGCCCGGAGTTCCAACCTCTGCACGGCTGGGTTCTGGCAGGGTGAGTTTGACCTTCTTCGCCGAAGGCTGTTCGTGGTCTGGGGTGCTGAAGGATTCTGACATGTTATCGATGTGTTTTCGGTTTTTGAATATTCCAGTGTGTATAGAGAAAGTCTAGACCAGTGTTTAGATCCTACAAAGCATATTGAGAAAAACTAGAAACGAGTTCAGGAAATATAGAAATCATATATACAGTCGCTGCAAGACTGTGCACTTTGCATTAGGACAATAGGCATTGTCTGATGCCTTGAATATGACCATAATGTCATAGACGAACAAAGAGCATCAACTGTCGACAAAGTGATGGACCGGACAAATCTGGCTTTATGCTGATCGGATGGTGATAGGATGCCAGCTCTTCTTTGTCTGCAAGCTTTGCCGATGAGTGTGAGACCAACTTCCTCTCAACAGCGCTGGTGTTTTGGGGGAAGTCATCATTAGTTATCTCTCTGCCCATGACCATATCCCACCCCTCACTCCTTTCCTCTAACTCTCTATACCTCCATCCTCCCCCTTCCCATTCAATACCAACCCACCCTGCAATTCCAACTTTTCTCCTTCCCACATCCTCGCCCCTCCCTCGCCCCTCCCAACTCTACACCCAACCCACACTCATCTGAAATAACATCCGATCCCGCATCCCACACCCCACCACCCCCCTTACAATTCCAAAGCCCCTATTTACACGGCAGCAATTACATGGCAGCAAAAGAATCTCGCACCATAGGGTTATTGCTCCGGGTAATGCGTGGGATGGGTTAGGGGTTGCTGGGGTTGTTCTGGTGGGGGGAGATCGAAAGGGGGTACGAACAAGGTGGAAAGGATAGGGAGGGAAGGAGCGGTGGTGAAGGTATGAAAGGAAAGATTAATGGATAGATTGATCGGAATTTTCTAGATTTCACCCCAATCCCCCCCCCTCGTTCACCAGGTCAGCCCCCATGCTAACCTCAGCCCTCAACCCTCAGCCCTCAACCCTCAGCCCTCAACCCTCAACCCTCAACCCTCAGCCCTCAACCCTCAGCCCTCAACTCTCAACCCTGAGCCCCTTCCTGCTAGCACCACGATCCAAACTCCACACTCCACACTCCACACCCTCTTCTTTCTTCCCCACATTCCCAGCACAACATCCCCTCGTTCTCATTAACGTAAGTGCTCATACAAGGGCTTTTCCCTTACGCAGGGGCGATTTGAATGCGGTGTTATGTAGGGTTAGAGGGGGTTTGACATGAGAAGTTGGGGCACCGGGGAAAGGGGAAAGGGGAGGTGGTGGTGAGGAGGGGGGACGGAAGGGGGTGACGACGTAAAGATGGGGGGGGAGGGAGGTTTGAACAGGGGAATTGGGGGGTGGGGGAGGATTTTTAAAGAAGACGGGTGTGGAAAGGAAGGCAAGGAAAAGGAAAGAAAAATGTTCAGAAGGGGCATTTGTGGAGGAAGTCAGGAATTAGCTTAAAGGGTTGTGAAGGATTTGTTCGCGGGGGCTTGTCGTTAGGAAGAGTTTGATGAAACAGGAGGGGGTGGGGGCGACATGGCATGGTGGGTTTGAGATAGCCGACGCTTCTCGCGTATCTGTGTATCGTTGATATTGCAGCAACACAGTAACAATAGCCCCCTTCTTCTCCTTCTCGGACTAAACCGATGAAAAACTTGATATTATCTTTAGGACTATGCGAGGATCTTCCGCCCATGGTATCATTCAAAGCGGAACAAATGGGATTACGCCGGTAGAAGAGTCGTAGGAATTGTAGTCAGCGAGACTTAGGCCGGAAGGACGTTGGGATCGCGTTTGAGACCATTTGGGGCCAAGTCCGTTTGGGACTTGGTATAACAACCCTTGTGAAGATCAAGAGACCCGAGCCTTTGGTACGGGTTATCTCACGCAGATATTCTCCTCGGCGTAGAGCCGATACCGATCCAAAATATCCGTTCCCTCAATCCCTAGATTTCCGTCCTGAGCAGCCATGGACATGTATCCGTTGTGCACTGCTAGACCGTTCCCATCGATAACGATATCTGTCATACTTGTTAGCATTCTTCGACTTTGAGTTCCGAATATAGCAACTCACGTCTCTTGGTCTGCTTCGAATACTCCAGAGTAATATATCCTTCATCCGCACTATGTCTCCCCATATCCATATCGACCAGATCATCCCCCGTCATCGCCATGAGATTGATGCTCACGCGATTATACTGCGCATCCCATGTATCAAACGCGTACCTCCATAGCTCCCCCTTTTCTAGATTCTCTAAAAACGAGTAATGCTCCTGCGCCGCTGTCATCCATGTATGCCATCCTGATGTTCCTAAGGTGTACTCTGAGCGATCCATGGGCGTTTCGTCGAGATGAGGACTGTTGGGTGGTAGAGGAAGCCAGCGGTGACCTTTTTGGGACGTAAAGGTGCTGAAGTCGAAGTCGTCAGGGCCGGTCCAGTAAGGAAGGTCGGAGGCACGCCAGTCAGTTGTTGAGGCGTTCGGGGAGGCGAGGTCAGGGAGATACGGATGGACTGCTGTCAGATGATAGTGGACCCAGCTGATGGCGAATTGGACGACTAAGTTCGCGGAAACCATGAGCCATTCCGGGTGTGCGACTTTTTTCTTGACGATGGATCGAATAGTTGAGTCTTCGATGAAGAGCTGAGGATCGTTAGCTTCCGGTAGGCTACACGGTAAAGGGACATTGAGCGTACCACGTCGTCGTCTATTTTGACGTAAATGTTCCCCCTCTTGCAAGCACTGTACATCTGGCTAAAGTCTAGGCCTTTCTCGTTGTGATACTCGGCCGAAAACTTATCACTAGTCTGGATCAGTTGCTCGAGATAGGATAGATCGTCCTCGTTGTCGGTCTTGGCGACGAAGATGACTTCGTCGAGGATTCCTCCATTTTCCACGAGATTTCTCTGTGGGAGCCCAATATCAGCGTTGAAAAATTGATCACTGTGGAGAAACATGCACCTTTAGGTAGCAATCTAAGATCTCAACGTATCGTCGTCTCCCGTAGAATACCAAGGCAATGACCTTCATGTCCTCTGGCTTCTCCCATTCTGCAACCTCCTTGAGATGGGCGATATTCCCGTCCAGCACCTGGTTATGATGAATGGACGGTGGTCTCAGGGGAAGATTTAGCCAAGAGCCGTTCGTCCCGAAGCTACGCCTCCAAGAAATCAAAGGATAAAGCAGGAACAAGGAAGCGATCAGCGAAAGGGTAAAGAATACAGCCGGACGACGAGACGGCCATGCTGAAGATGAAAATCTGTGTAGCATGATGAGCTACAGCGACAGTGAAGTAAACATGATGGAGAAACATTCCGACCAGTTCCCAGTTCTCCCATTTCTCAGCCACCCGGCACGGATGCTGTCCACGAAAGGTCAAGTTGGTCAACCCCTCAGCTCATGCAGAGTCGGCCTATGAAATCTTCAGCGAATACATACTACTATACTAGGTTCGTTGGCTGCCCGAGCAAGGCTGTTACCAATCGACAAATGTGCAAATTGCAAAGAGCTTGGGTTTTAGCGCAACTAGCCCGATTGGCATTCATTTATAAGCTCGATTAAGCTGGCAATTAGCTGGCAATTAGCAGCAATCGTGAAACACGCATCTTGGAATTTAATGTTCAGCTACCAACTCAGCTACATGCTCACCACCCTGCATGCTCACCACTCTACCTTCGTACTCACCACCCTACATGCTCACCACCCTACTCACCACCCTTCATGCTCACCATTCTACTCACCATTCTTCATGCTGACCACCCTACTCACCACCCATGCTGACCATTCTACCCACCACTCTACCTACTCGCCAACCTACATGTTCAGCTACCAAGTCAGCTATCTACTCGTTCGTCTACTCATCAGCCTACTCGCTCCAAAACATGCTTCATGCGATGCGTTCGAATACGCGTCATTCGCTTCATGGTCTACTCCATAGTATGCTCCATACATGCTTCATAGCACATGCTAATTAGCTCAATAGAAAGCACCCTTCATGGCTCTCTATCAAACTCTCTACCAAACTCCCTATCGAGCTCCCTATCGAGCTCCCTATCGAGCTCCCTACATGCTTCAAGATACGCTTCGGTCGGGCGCATAACACACGTCAAACAGTGCTTCAAACAATGCTTCGTACATGGCTTCCTACCTACTCACCTATCTACTCACCTACCTGCTCACCTACCTGCTCACCTACCTACATGGCTCCCTACCAAGCTCCGAATTGCTTCATATTCAAGAATCAAATTTGATTCCTACCGAGCATCAAATATGGCTCTACCAAACACCCTTCATGGCTTCCTTTATGGCTCTCTACCAAACTAGGTAGGTGAGTAGATAGGTGAGTAGATAGGTGAGTAGGTACGTGAGCATGTAGGGTGACAAGTAGGTAGGAAGCCATGTAGGAAGCATTGTATGGAACTCTATTTGACGTGTGTTATGCGCCCGACCGAAGCGTATCTTGAAGCATGTAGGGAGTTCGATAGGGAACTCGATAGGGAACTCGATAGAGAGCTCGATAGAGAGCTCGATAGGGAGTTTGGTAGGGAGCCATGGAGGGTGCTTTCTATTGAGCTAATTAGCATGTGCTATGGAGCATGTATGGAGCATACCATGGAGTAGGCCATGGGGCGAATGACGCGTATTCGAAGGCGTCGCACGAAGCATGTTTTGGAGCATGTTTTGGAGCGAGTAGGCTGGTGGGTAGGCGAACGAGTATCGTAGGTAGCTGACTTGGTAGCTGAACATGTAGGTAGGCGAGTAGGTAGGATGGATAAACAGAGCGATTGAGCGAACAAAATGTAACTAATTCAATAATACGCTCATACTTTACTGCATCAGGTAAGGCGACGGCAAAGTTCGGTATTATTCCAGATTAAAGGTAGATCTAACTGTAATCCGGGGTTTTACAACTTACGGTACGTAGTAAGCAAGGCAGCTACCCCGAAGGGGCTTAGTTGCATCTTACACGTCTGAGGTCCTGACTCCTGAGGCAAGAGCTGAATTCTGCGTGAACCAAAAGTAAAGCACCCCGACCAACTCCGTCGCTTGGGTATCTTCCCTCCAGGAGAAATGTACCGCCATCGAAACTCCCATGACCCTTTCCCATCATATCTCACGCCCTTCCCGCAATGATTAATGCCTTCCCCTCCGGAATCTTCTTCCACTTCCCCTTTCCAGTTCTTCTCTATCCTGCCACGTCAAAGCACCAGAACAATCTCCCCCCTCTCATTCCTTTTCAACCTCAAACTCCTCCACAGCTCCTTCTCTTCCTCCCCCTTGCCCAACCCTAGCCCCTGCTCCCCGCGCTCTCGATGATACCTCTTCAGCACCTTGTTGATGCTCATGCCCTTCTCTGAATCCGGTCCTTTGGTTACAAACGACATGAATAGTTCGGCTCGCGTGCGGTAGAGAATCAATTGCTGTTGAGAGTCTTCCAGTGAAGTTGTGGGAGGCGGTTCTATAGCTTTGATCTTCCGTTTTGGGCGGTCGGTTGTATGCGAACGCGACTCTTCGGTGTGGTGGTGCGAGCGGTGGTGTTTGCGCGGGCGCGATTCATCAGATGCGCGGCGAGAGGAGGGTTTGTGGATTGTTACGAGATCTGACGAATGCGCCTTGCGGCCTCGACCGTCCTTGGAGCTTCCAATTTTGACGCTCAGTTTCTTGGGTCGTTTCACTGGGCTCGGAGGACTTCGGTCTTGCGTTTGAGAGCCATTAGAGTAGTCTGGGCTGGGGGGGAATTTAGATTTCGACAGAAGGCGCCCAAGGCCGCCTGTTAGGCCGGAGTGTAGGATTACGGGTGGCGCGTCTGCCATTATGGAGTCAGGCTCCTGGCTCAGGCGGCGGGCGGCGGTAAGGTCGAGGTCTTCGATTTGTTGGCGCTTGCGCTTTTTGTCGGTTGAGCGACGCTGGGAGCCAGTATCGCGCTCGTAGAGGGATGTCCGGGAACCATTGTGAAGGCTTTTTGGGGCGGGGGTTAGGTAGGAGGAGTTTTGAGAGTGGGTTGCGGGGATAGGATGGGCGCCGTAGGAGTAACCATTTTCTTCGTACACTGAATCGTACTCGTGAAGGTTGCCATCGGTATCGAGTTCGCCAATGGCGGGTTCAAAGACTGAGGGCGCATGGTCTACCATTTGCATGGGTTCTTTTGTACCACCGAGGGAGAGTTTGGAGGCATTAGGCGTGTCTTCGGTGACGAGGAAGTCGAAGACATTGACAGGTTGAGCGAGTCGCGCCGGTACTGCGGGAGGCGGGCTGGGTGCCTCTGGAGGGGCGTTGACAATCGTGAGAGCAGTCCCTGATTCATTGTCTGGCGCATCTTCGACGTAGGCTTTGCGGGGTACTAGAGAGGTTGAGTCTGAGATGTGTACGGATCTCTTAGAGGACTGTGAGGGTTTCTCGCGGTAAAGTGCTCCTTGGTACTTTTGCGCCTCTGAAACGCAGGACTAATTGTCGTAGCAATGTCAGCAAAAGTGTGGGGCAAGGTCGCCGTCTGCTGTCGAGCGACAGAGAAAACCCTCGCGGTCGGGTCCTCGTAGTACGCGGTTGGAGGACGTACAGTATGACTTCGGTACTCGGTTCCTTGAAAGTGTACCATACAATCCAAGCAAGTGTAGGATGCCCCTCTACATTGGCCGCGATGAGGATCCAACTTCTTCTTCGTGAAGACGTCTCCACAACTCTAGATATCGCGTGGGTTAGCATTGATCTTCTGCATTCGTGCCCAATCCAGGGGTTTGACAGGCGGCATTGGTACCTCGCACTGGAACGACACCATGGTTGTGACTTAGTCGCTGTGTAGACCTCTTCGAGAAAGTCGGTGCAGTAGCGACTCAGCTTTTTTCGACTCTCCACAGTCTTTCCCGCTTGGTTGTGCGTTGTCAAGCTGTAAAGAGTGTATGATTCGCGCACTGTCTCGAAGGAGGTATTCTTATGGAGTTTGATAGCGATGCACAATTGAGCGATGGTGGCTTGGTTGCTGTCTATTTCCGTGTGCCTCATGACACCCCGGCACGCGATGTTGCAGGAATAGGAATAGGGGGGGCCAGGAGAAGGGGGGCAACGGTAGTCATCCACCAACAACATCCCACTGCCCTACACCACCGCGTCGATCAAACATATCAACATGCTGTGATCTGTATCAATCAGGTATCTGCACTCTGATCGCGTCGCGTCGTCCGCATCATTATTATTTCCCATATTGCTATTCCGTATCACATCTGATTACTTCGGACTTTCTATTCTAGTGAGTGCAAGAAGCAAACTTCTAGCCCCCCGTCTCAAAGTGGCGCCTGTTTCATCCTTAGTCGGTCGCAAGACACCAGTTGCTACTTGCTTACTCCGTAGAACACAACCATTTCTCCGCTTCTCGCAGATTTTCTTGCTACATACACCAAACGTGCTACAACGCACTTTTGGCAAATCGACCACGGACTACATGAAGAGACAGCTCTTTTTGCTGTCATGTGAAGCAAGCTCACTATATGCGCATGGGCCTTCGATTCTAGAGACCTGACAAGAGAGGCACCGAATCCTCCATGGTACGGTTGCGCATGACATGTTTCTGTCTGCAACGGTGTCCAAGCTCCTTCTACTTGATTATATGCCCTTGGCATGAATGTCACTAGCAGTACCTAACCCACTCAAATGCCGTACCGCTTCGAGTATCATATGACGGAAACAGCAGTTCTGAAGAACGTCGTGCACCCCCTGAGACTTATTCGATTCACCTGTGAACCATCTTTGCAGGCAGCTACAAAGATTTGGAATAACCCTGGGGTGGTAGTGGGCTCACTAACCAACAACCAAATTAGGTGCCCTTCTCGTCCGATATCAAACCCACCTAACGCCGAAGCGGCCAAGAGTATAAGATGTTTCGTAGGAACTGTTCCTTTGCTTTCGCGCTGCACACGGGTAGCTATTGCAGCCTATGGAAAGGTATGAGGCTTGACTTGAATGATCAGACATCGCAGCGTAGTGTGAGCTGGCGGTCTCTGGGCCGAGCGTACGTGAATGGTAGGCGCCCTCAAGTCCTTGATCGTAGTAGTGATATCTCAGAAGTCTTCCTACTGTCTACCTTTCCGTTGCATTCAAATAGATCGATCCACATTTACCGCTTTGATCGACCGAGGATCCACAACACGAGACGCCCAGTATTTTGTCGTCTATCATCTCTCTCGAGTGCTATCTCAATATTCGGTTCTTACACCTAATTTCGATGACTACCAATCACTTAAGTGAATTCGATGAGGCAACCAACTCGCGCGTTTCATTGTAGTCTTTAACATTTAGCACCTCATAGAGAGAATACACTGGAAGTTCCTAACATGAACGTCAGTCGTCTAGGACTCTAGATCGTGGAAACACAAAGCCTCCTCAGAAAGAGTTAAAATATTGTGGGCCTTATTAAAGATCACTGGAGAACGCGACAAGGCTGGAATAGTCGTCAGATCGAGATTGCATTTCAAACTGAGAGTACAGCAGTTGCATAATCGGACTGCCTATATCAAGGGTTCGCACCAGAAAGAAATAGGCCACGACGCTCTTCGAGGAGCCCCATCTTGAGCAAGTTGTCGAAGCAAGGCGTCGCTTTGATTGATTCCAGCCGCAGATCCTATTATCAGGTGGAGCGAAAAGGAAGAGAGGAAGCGAGGGAGAGCGACGAAAAGCGTGAAGTAGGACCGCAGAAAGATCACGTGGAGAGAGAGGAGGTAGAGCTGATGGAATATTTTGATACGGTTGCGGATTCTGACTGGTCACGTTCATGGGGATAAAATATACCGAGATATCTGGACGTCGTCTCTCATATCCCACATGCTCTTGGGGGAAACGGTTGCTTCGCTTGAACATACGATGAACAGCACTCAACGCCAAGGGCCAACCACCGGTGCAATGTACTTCTCACATTCTGTTATCCTAGCTGTTTGTTCTCCGACCTTTGTGATCCAACATCCGTCACATTATTGTCAGAGTTCAAGACAGCGGGGCAGACTTGTCCGCAAACCAAGGTACTGAAGGTACTCAAACGTATCATCGAACCTCAATCCCTCCCAGCGTCCTATTCCTGGCCCTTTCCCTTCCCTGAGCCCCAGGATTAGCACTATCACTGCCTCACTGCATCTACTCTCTCCTATACACCTGTGTCAGCCGAGAAGCAAGGGAAAGGCTCGCAATTATTCTGCTGGTGAGATAAGATAAGATGTAAAAGGGAAGGTGGCGCGCGATAGAACCTGCTTTCAGGAGGGAAGGTCCGGTTGCTGTCGGCGTATCCAATTGAAATGCTGTTGACGCTGTCGATCCTGTTGGGTCATGGCCAGAAGGGAATCAATGCATCTCTGGTTTGGAAGGTATGCCGAGCCTGCCGAGCTTGTTGCTGACGCCACGCCCTACAAGGCAGATAAAACGCCAGACTTTTGCACAGTCAGCATCGATTCGTTACTGTTTCACCCCAATCCAAGAAGCCGACCTAGTCGTTCGGCTGTCGTCAATATACACGGAAGTACCCCACCAAACGTCCATCTTCAAAAGTGACGTACAGAGCCAACATGCTTTGGATTTCTAATACTCCCGACCGTTGCGTGATGCACTTCCACGAGCTCAAAAGCGATGTCTTTCGCATTTTCTCTCAGTCTGTATCTATCCATTCCTTAACGCATCAATCTCTCGAGAGCGTGGCTTTGTTGTCTCAACGAGCTCAATGGCTACTGTTACTGATCCTTCACGATGGGCCCAATGGCTCAAGCGGGCCCGCAATCCACCTCAGTATCTCATGGCATCCCTACTTGTAACCCTGGGTGGGTTACTCAATGGGTAATGCTCTTACTGTGCTATATCCTAATTGTCTCCAACTAACATGGTCTATACACGGCCCAGTCTTGATAGCGGTGCCATTGGTCCCGTCACCGTCATGCCGTCCTTCACTGCCACTTTCGGGGCACTTTCACCCTCTTTACATGGCCTGGTCATTTCCTCAATCCTGCTCTCTGCTACCGTCGCATCGTTGTTTGCTGGTGCATTGTCCGATAGCTTGGGCCGACCGCGTGCCATAGCCATTGGTGCCTTGCTTTTCGCCATCGGAGCTGCTCTCGAAGCTGGAGCTGTGACATTGGGTATGCTCATCGCTGGGAGGTTGATTGTAGGTGCTGGTGAAGGCATCTTCTTGAGTATAATCGTGGTGTGGGTAATCCGTCTTCTTTTCCCATATCTCGTTTGCGATCCGGCAAATATCTTATTGTGACATTCCAGCTACGTCTGCGAGATATCACCCCCAAACAAACGTGGACCTTTGACCACAATGATACAGCTTCTCATCACTCTCGGCCTGGTTATTGGATATTTTTCGTGCTACGGCAGTGTTCGTATCTCATCTTCCCTGTCTTGGCGACTCCCGCTGGCGCTCCACTCTGGCATTGCTTTCTTTCTAGCAGTCGCTTCCTTCTTCTACTTGCCACAATCTCCGCGTTGGCTGGCATACAAAGGCCGCAAAGAAGAAGCAAGTGAAGCCTGGGATAGACTTGGAGTATCAAATGTCGAGCGTGAAAAGGACTTACTCCAGAACCCGGTGCCAATTGAGATTGCAGCCTTGACCGATTCACCAACCAGACCTACGGTAGCTGCGAGAACAAAGCTGCTTGACAGAACGCGAGCAAACTTGAAAGAAATGATGGCGATCTTCAGGAAAGATGCCCGGAAACCTATGTTTCTTGGCGTCTTTCTGATGTCAATGCAGCAGCTCAGTGGAATTGACGGAGTCATCTATGTGCGTTCCTATCCGTTGTTGCGGCTTCATACCTAGTCCTTTTCGATCACATAGCTTACTAATTTTCGTAAACAGTATGCCCCATTACTTTTTCAACAAGCTGGTATCTCCTCTTCTGAAGCTTCTTTTCTCGCGTCTGGTATCTCAGCAATCCTTATTTTCGTCTTCACAATCCTGTCCGTTTACCTAGTCGACCGCTGGGGCCGTCGTGCCTCTACAATCTATGGTGGCGTTGTCATCGCCTCTTGTATGATTCTGATGGTAAGAACAAAACGATCGTATATTCGAGATTCAAAGCTTATGCTGCGCAGGGCCTGCTATACGCCACTAAGAGCGTGCATGCAACGTACGGTGGTGCAAGATGGGTTGTTATCATTACGATCTTCGTGTTTGCTATTGTTTACTCTATGAGTAAGTCCTTGGCCTGCACCAAAGTAGCTTATTTCTTCTACAACTGCAGTACTAACCACGTTCTCGCCATAGCTTGGGCGATCGGTATGAAACTTTTCGCATCCGAAATCCAGCCTGTAGCCACTCGAGCAAGCGCAACCAGTCTCGGCCAAAGCGCCAACTGCGTAAGCATTCGCTGCCATTTAGTCTCAACAAACCCTACAATTCAGCAACTACTTACCTTCTTCCTTTAGATCACAAACTTCTTCGTCGCCTTCCTCACCCCCGTTCTTCTCGCCCGCTCCTCATCAGGGATCTACTTCCTATTCGGCGGCGCATCCTTTTTGACCGTTGCCGTATGCATCATGTACATGCCTGAGACCAAAGGTCGCGATCTCGAGGCTATTGGCGAAGCGTTTGGCTTGCACAAGGTGACGGAGACACCGATAATTCGGGGGTTGAGGAGTCTGGCAAGTTGGGGTGGGGAGAAGGTAGGGATTCTAAGGGGCCCGTGGGGACATGTTCCGGAGGTGGAGAGGCACGAATTTGAGTTAGAGGCGAGGTGATGAAGGCTTGAGGGCTTGAGGGCTTGAATAGAAGTGGCCTACCGTTGGCAGGTTCGTTGGTAAGACTTGTATCAGATGCTCACCCATTCCCAAATAGCTTCGGACAACTTCCAGTCTACTCTTCGGAGCAAAGAAAGTACATAAATGAATCTACCAAATAACGACTAGCACAATCTAAAACAAATCTAACAACGCTCCACCATCAAACTCTCCGCCTCACCAATTCCCCATCAAATCCAACACCACAACTCAACCCTCATTTACCCCTCCCAGCAAACTCCAATACAAAACTAGCAATCCACCCTAATACCCCCAATTCTTCCCTCACAAACCACCATCACCGCCAACCACCTCCGAAACCCTACCCCCTAACATCCAGCATCTAGCATCCCCTCCCCTCCCCTCCCATCTATCCTTCCCAACAGCCCCCCATCCTCCCCACCAATCACACAAACACCCCACAGGCACAATGCCACGAGTTTTCTCTCCTCATCCCTAGCCAGGCCGAACTATAAAACCCTTCCCGGGCCCCCATACTGAACCGAGCCTACTGAGAGGATGCTCCTCGCACGTGCTGAAAAGATAATGAAGGATACTGTAACATTTTTTATGTTTCATCGATGCGGACCACTTAGACCAAGTCGCTGCCTGCAATCGATAGCGCCCACTCCTCGTGGGAATGCTCCGAGTGGCTTTTCAAAGAATAGAGGATTTGCATTTAAACGCTGTAGCACGGTCCTCGGAAAGAAATGATCGCCAGTGAATTTTTCCTTGATAAAGCTCTGGACAAGATGAAAAGCTGGCCGCGCGAAGGACAGCCATCCTTGATGCATTTGCCATTTCCCCAAAAAATGTTTACACAAAACCATAATGAAAACCGAACAAAAGAGTAGACCACTCTACCTGCCATCCAACCACCCTCCCATACTCTTGGCTAGCTCATAGGGCAAAACTAAACTCCCTCTCCGCATCCTCCCTGATCAGATCCTCAATCGCAGCACTACCCCCCAACAATTTATCATCCCCAACGTCCTCATCAAAGCATCCCACACTTTTGCACCTGAACCACATCTCACTACCCACCCTCGGCGCTCCATAACGCTGGATATATACCGCGGGCGCCAAACTAGTGTCTGGGATTCCAGTGTTTGGATGTTTGGCTGCGAGAGGATTTTTGGTGCTGGTGGATGACAGAACGGTTTTTCGGAGACTGGCAGAAGTGGCACGGCCGGCTGCGTGGCCGATTGTGGTTCTTGAAGCTGCGGTTGAAGAGGCGTGGCGCATAGCAGAGGGGTTGGTGAGGGCTGGGATAGGTTTCTTGGAACGGGGGGCGATGGAGGGGGTTTTAGCTGTGGTAGTCGAGAAGGGTTTTCTAGCTTTCGTTAGGGCGATAGCAGTGGGTTTGTTTGATTGGGATAGAGCTGTGGCAGCGTTTTGGGAGTCAAGAGTCGAAGGTCCTTTCGAGGTTTGTACGTTTGGGGAGGCAGTTTTGGCTTTTGGTTCGGGTTCCAGAGAAGCCATAGTCTTCTTGTACTTCTCCTCCGCCTCCTTTCTCGCCGCACTGCTAGCGATACATTCTCTCCCCTGACACTCCGGATCATGAAAGCAAGGAATAGGACCACTTTCGACGTCTCGCAAAAGTGCTGCATCGGCTATGCTGTGCGCAAGCTCTTGTGCTTCTACGCGCTTTTTATCCTCTCGTTCAAGGTGGCTAAGACCGTCAGCTTCAGAGGGTCTATTAAGGTAGTAGTCCCAGCAACCGCGGGTTAGGCCACCATTTGCGAACATGGAGAGATCCAGTTCGTGGATATCGTCGGGGTAGTCGGGGAGATCTGTTTCAGTTTAAATATTGAGTGTCTACGCCAGGTCTAGGTACCAATTACCTTTGGCTCTTGGTGGCATATATTCGATCTCTGGCTCTCCAAGCTCATCCTTGTCTCCTAAGACATCCAACTTGGTCATTTCTGCATGAGCTACCTTTGGCTTGGGCTTTCGAGCTGAAAGACCCTTTTTATCTGACTTGTCAGGTTCGTTGTCGGCTCCTTGCGGAGCGGGCGTTTGGAAGACTTTGGTCTTGGCATTGGTGGTTTTGTGTCCGAGAGGCGCTCGACTCCGGGGACCTTAGAAGAATGTCAGTATCAACCGCGTGATTGTATAATTTTTAGCTTTTACCTATAGGTGTGACAAAAGCATTCTTATCTACCAAGCCCACTTTCTTGCCCCCAGCCATGATGTTCTCATTGCCCTTCCCTTGATTCTTCTGCAGAAGTTGGCCTTTCCCTTGGCCGCCAACACCATTTTCATCATTTAATGGTATTTTCAGAGGCGTTTTTGGATATTTGTTACCAGGAGTCTTAGGCGCCAGTTGTCTATTGCCTTGATTCAGCGGTTTCGCTGCTGCCACTTGCTGGTGCCCATGCACAAGATTTTCTTGGTCCCGTGCTGCGAGCATCTTGGCGTATTCCAATTGCAATCAAAACTGGAGGGGACCTTGAGATAGTCAAAATGTTATTTGAGGGATTCGGCGATTACATTCCTTTCTAGAAATCTCGTCATGCCGTTGCAACGCTGATGTAGTTGATGCAAGCTTTGTCAATGTTTACTCGAGAGGTTGTCGCATCAACCCCGGTTGAGTAAATATTCGCTTACGTAACACTCATTGCTTCTAGAATACCGTCCAACGTAAGCTGCTTCACAACAAAGACAACACATCCTTCCCTTGAAATCAGTGGCTAAACTCTGTCAAAGCTACTCTAAAATACAACAAAAAACTCTCCCGCCAAGTGTCTCGTATCCATACCCGCAATCATGTCTGTCGACGGAATCAGAGCGGTACGTAGTTCTCGACAATGGAAGCGTTTCAGTACGATCTGACAAGTCTCTGCACTCACGGAAACTACCTGGCTTACACTTCTTTCCCACGACTTCTTCTATGGCACCTGTAAGGCTGACAATTCTTTCAGAAATTGCAGGCTCTCCGCGTTCAACAGGAGGAAGCCCAGGCCAACGTCGAAGAGCTTCAGGCAAAGGTCAAGGTCCTTGAACAGGACAGCCTTGCAAAAGAACAAGAAATCACATCCCTATCACACAAGAATCAACTGCTGGAGGCGGAGGTAGAGAAATTGGAAACCGGTATTAAAGAAGCCAAGGAGATGGGAGAGCGGAGCGGTCAAGATAGGCAACAGAACGAGGCTTTGCAGAGGAGATTACAACTATTAGAGGAGGAAGCTGAAGAGTCGGACAAGAAGATAAGGGACACAAGCGACAAGTAAGCTATGCTGATCATCGTTGGGGATGTAGCGCCTGCTCTCATGCGATGGATTGCGGCGTGAAGGGAGTCGTAGCTAACTCAGTTCTTCACCACAGGTTACGCCAAACAGATGTCAAGGCTGGCCACTACGAACGCAAAGTTCAAGCGCTAGAGAACGATCGTGACCAGTGGGAGGCAAAGTATGAAGAGATGGCCCAGAAATACAAAACCGTTAGGAAGGAATTGGAGGACTTCCAGCAGGAGATTGGTAATATGTAGACTTCTGTGGGGGTCGCTCCGGTGTTGAGCTCGGGGCATTACCGTGCGTTGACTCTGAAATTGGAAGACAGGGTATGATGGGACTCTTCGGCATAGATGTCAGTGTTTGGTTCGGCGTATGACTTGAGAACCTTTGCAGCCATCCTGAGCGTGCGTCTCTTACAGTGTATTTAAGTTCATGTTAGGGTGAACTTGGTTCCTAGCCATGGTTGTTGCTTTTGCTATGTATGTATGTATGTAAAGCCCGGACCAGTGACTCTCTCATTCTCTCCTGGCTTTTGCTTTTGCCTTGCCTTTCGACTTTTCCTTATACCTCGTAACTTTCCTATCTGCTTTGTTTTCGTACTTGAACTTTTTCTTCTTCTTTTTCGGCCCACCAGGGCGTTCCTTGGTCCAGACTCGTTTCTTATTCTCCATCTTCGCTTTGTCGTCGCTGACAGACGTGCTTGATACACCCGTGTCCGCCTCCCGTACACCACTATCTTCGTTTGTTTCCTCATCATCCTCAGCATCCTCAGCCGTTCGGTGAAGACCATCCTTCGAGACCTCCACGGCTTCCACTGTAACTGTAGTAAACCGATCTTCGTCGATATATTCCGCTTCATGGTCAATTTCTTGAACCTCTGCTATGCCATCCCACTGGCCCTCCTCCACAGTCTCATCCTCTTCCTTTGGTTTTAAAACTTCCCCATCGCCATCTCGAAGCATCGAGTTCACCGCCTCCACATGTTTCTCCAGATCCGATTTCCGTCCATCGCGTATCTACAATCATTAGCCATGCCCCGTATTAGTTCCAGTAATAAACGTACGATCTTGCGCGCAGTGATTCTCTCTTCTCGCTCTTTCTTGGCAGCCTCCTCCTTTGCATACTTTATTCGTTGCAGCTTGCGCTTGTGAAACCCTGTAAGATAAGCCTCGCGAGCATTAAAGTCGAAGGCAATCTCTTCGATCGCAGACGTTGGCTTCCTCCTTTTACTTGGATGGGCAATCGTGCTCGCCGCCTTTCGTTCGCCTATCATTTTGGCATTATATTTAATACTTGTTTCGGTTGTGGGCGAGCAAAGCGTTGATATTTCGAAATTTGGTAGAGCAAGATTTCCCGGATCGTAGACAAGCGCCTCGCCTGCGCTTGCCCCGCCGGGAATTGCTTCTTGGCCGCCTTGCGAGTAGACTCTATGACTTCAACTCATTAATAGATCTACCTTAAAGCATCCCAACGCAATGTATCTAACAAGGCTGGGGATGCTCGTCTTAGCCGTGTGCTTTGCTGATGCTTTTAAAGACACGTCGCCCTTCTTCTTCTTCTCTACCTCTGAGTATGCCGTCCATCAGCTTCTAGATATCAACAAGCTCCGCTAACTTACCACAGACTACTCGTATCATCTCCTCAAATCGCATCCGCCTCTTCCTTAAGTGAAACGATAATCTCGCAACTCACGGAATGTACATCCGACAACTACGTAGTTGTTACCCAGCCCGGTGTTAATGTGGCGGATTACAAAAACCGGCGTTCTGCGCCGCTTCTAAAGCAAATGACTTCCGGTGAGGACAAGGATATACGATCAACCCTCGCGGTGAGGGATGTGCTGGGGGAGCTTGATGCAGATGAGATGGTCAGAGCGGTTCAAGAGAGGTGTGGAGCTGCGCTTCTGAGGATCGATGCGTCGAGTAAGTCTCTCATCATGCGAAGCCCTTATGAGCGCCATATCATGAGATGCTGACCCAAACCTGTTTAGCTGGAACCTTCAGTATCGTCGACGATATGAAGCCACGGGTCATCAATCTAGACTTCCCTGATATACCAACTGGCAGTGGTAGAGCGGCCAAGCTAGCTGAGAATGGTTTGTACAAATCTTGTTCTGACGAAGCATCTTCGTTTACAACTTCCACAGACGCCTTACTGTCCTCGTTCCTTGATATGCTCCCATCAACCAAATACACTGTCATATATACCACATCCCCCGTTACCTTGCAGCACCACCACTTGGTCGATGAGACCGAGCTTTACGAAATGGACCCCACTTTCGCTTCGCCGGCGCATATGGAGCTAAAGCGTGACTTTTCTGTAAATAAGCGTAACACTTTCGACGGCAATATAACCTTGCCAGACGGTCCTCTCTTTGAGAGATACCAATTTTTCGGGCCAGGTACACTCTACCCAGCATTATTTTGGCTAGATGACTAACACCATCAGGTCTTTTCATGGGTATTGTCATCACAATTCCGCTTCTCATGATTCTTTACGTTGCTATTTCAGGTGTCTCGAGTCTACAGGTGTCGTACGCGGCCTTTGATCAAGAAATGGGGCCGGCCGCGCAGAAGAAGCAATCCTAGAAAGGTCTGACATTTGTATCGTATACATTCTCTAAACGAATTGGCGGAGTTCGCAGGCGCAATAGCTGAAACTTGAATTTGATGTTAGGTGAGGTGCACTTACATTGTTTCTGAATACAGTATACTACAGGTTTTGTGTATCCTCGGTCCCCGTGACTTCCTTTATCTCGTGATGTCCTATGCAAGACTGTTTTTTTTGATTTCTTTCTTGGAGAAGGAAGGGGCGAAGGCGAGCATGCGCGCAAGTTTGCGAGAACTTTCAGTCATACTTGTTAGAAATCTCGCAGGACGCTTGTTTCTTGCTTCTTAACTCTCACATCACTTACCAGTCTTCCGGCATCGTTGTTTGATTCAAAGCTTTTGTATTGTTACTCACGCCATTCGCTTAGGAAAACATCAAATACGGTCATAATCGTGAGACGCCTAAAAAGGCTTTCCAGGTGAGGGCTTTACCTCAGGACTTCTAGATCTTGAAAACGCATTCCTAACAAATTGGGTCGTAAGGCCATTGTTCATTTTGTATCACTTCTTTCTCGAGCTTCTCTTAGCCGACAATCAACCCTTTCAATCTTTTCGGTCGGAGTCCATCAGACATCCCGCCATGTGTATGTTCCACTATATGAGGTACAATTGCGGCTATGAGGAAATACGCACAGACATGAACCATAGGCTCTGCGCTGTATTCCTTGAGCGCTACACCGTAAAAACTAGTACTCCTTGCCACAACGCCGTCAGTACCTACTGGGATGATTCGAATTGCTGTGGTCGTTGTCGTATCTGTGACCTGGAAAAGCCCTGTGTAGCCGCGATAGGAGGACGTTCTCGCTATGCAGTGGTGGTTTGCCCGAGACACGTGGTTGTGGTTGGACAACGGACGTGGGTGGGTGATACTAGCATACCTAAAGATCCTGAGATTTGTGATGTCTGCGGGCAAGAGGCGGAGGATGCGAAGAAGGATGGGCGACGGGAAAATAGAGCAAGGACCGTACACCACCTTGCTACCGAGAATAAGAGAAAAGCTCGGGAAGATATGAGCCAACTAATGGGACAACAGTCTGAAGAATTGGATAAAGCACACATAGTTTTAAGGGACCTTGAATTCCAAATCCAATACCCCGGTATGAAGGATAAGAGACATTCGAAAGTGGCTTCGGCGTCACGGCGAATCGATTTGATCCTAAACACCGCTTCTACTGAGCGATTCTTACGCCAACTGCAGGAGAGACGGCGTCGATACCACGCAGAAGGGATTCAATTTTACCCTGCAAAAGTAAAGAATCTTTGATGGGACAGTTGATGCCAGGATACCTTTTGTTTTGGAGAAGGAGGATATTCCTGATCATCAAGTTGAAGCTACGATATCTACCTTCTTGCGAATGAAACGTCGTGCATGAGGTCAGTACCCAGGCTTCGTGACGCTACAGACTTCCGGATAGCTCCAACATCAGGTCACAAATCGTCAAAGTCCATGTGATGCTTCGTCTTCCTTTCATTGTTGCTTGTGAGAAATGAGTCAATAATCGTCATTCTATCACTATTATTTCAAATCTCGGCTCCTAATGAAGACAAACCGAGTGAGTAATTTGCTTGGCTTCTACTACTTCAGCCGGTCCCGAACCTCTCTTTTCTTCTCCTCTTTAACCTCACAACAGCCTCACCCAACTCCTCCACCTTCGAAATTAGACCATCCTCATCAAAGATAGTGTCCACTACCTCCACAGATCTAGCGAACAACCTTTCCTGCTTCCAAAAACCCTGCACAGTATCTCAAGTCATCAGATCAAGCTTCCTACAACAAAACATACAATGTCTTACGGGGGTGGTGGTTACGGCGGTCACTATGGCGGTGGTTACGATGTCGGCCGTTACAAGGGCGGCGGCTACGACGACCGCGGTCGCCATGGCGGCGGTCGCCGCGGCGGCGATCACAACGATCGCTCCCACGGTCGCGAGTCAGATAAGGTGCCGGAATACGAGAAAAACTACCGCGAAACAATAGGAATTGCCAAACAGCAACGGCTCGTGGATGAGAAAATAGCAGATGCGGTAATTTTTGCCCCCAAAAAACTCGACCCATCCCTCCCCTTTCCCCCATTTCCCTACATCCTCCATATCGTGCTAACCCAAATACACAAGGTCCGTGTGACAGGACAAGAGGCCGCACAGATCAAATATCAAGAAACCGAGCTCGAGGCGAAAAAGATCAAGCTTGACTTAGAGAAGGCGAAGATTGAAGAAATTAAGACGGAATTACAGGGGGGTATGGACAGGGCCAAGGCGAAATTGGGAGGAGGGAAGGCGAAGGCTGTTGGGGGAACTGGGGGTCAAGGGGCCCCATCAGGGGGAGGCGATGAAGCGTAATCGTCAAGCGTAAGTAAAGAGGGAGGGCGTAGGCTGGACTGTAGGATGATAGGGATGGTGATACGGTATCCTGGTTCTGGATCCATGCATGCATGCCTGCGAGCTTGATAATTTGTTGGAGTATGCTAAGAACTCTAAATGAAATGAGTGGCTTCGTTGAATGGTGAGTGCAAGGAGGTGCGCTGGCTTCTAATGAGGTTGTATTCCGAGCTTTAGTGGATACAGCACTGCGGTCTTTCGGTCATTTATCTGGTATGGCCCGAGCACCATTCTTTCTCGGAACTCCCAAATCAACGTTTTACCTATATCACTGGTGTAGAGTTTCTGTACGGAGGTAGAGAACGTCAAGATACGATAAGGGCTATGGACTGACGCTACAGCGCGCTATACGATCAGGATGCGACGTCTACTTCTGGAGCATCTTAGTATCAAAGCTCCGTCACCACGCTGTAAGTGCAACAAAGCTTCTCTACACTTGACAAGTTACTATTTTGATTTGCAGTCCTCGTACCAAGGCTTAGCGGTGCTACCAGGCCTCGAAGGCTGTCATCATCTGTGTAATTTTTCTATCACTGAGCTCAAAGGACAAGCCCTCTCCGGCTTCAGAAGCTCGTTATTCATCATCAAGATGACACCTTGCGGCGTAGGCAATGGTATCATGTGTATTGATTGCTACTAGATAAGTTTCCAAAACCTTACACTACCACGCCACTGGGAAACTACTATAGTCAGACATACGTTCTAGTCAAGAATGAGCAGTCTCGCAAGGACCGACAACTTGTGCAGGACCCATAGATGTACTAGGAGGAGCAATCGCGCGTTTGGCTCGATTAGGGCTGCGAACCCCGACCAAGCGCTAGAAGAGTCTTACCAAATCATCAAACTCCTCTTCTTCTGTTTATCGTAGCTTCCTCCGTCCATCATGTCACATGCGTTTTCTGAGTTCACTATCCAGCTCTCTCGTTTTCCGCCCACCCTATCGCCTTAGATGTACTATTATTGAGCTTCATTGCATCCGTCCTTTCCTGGGCCCTTGGACTTCTCATGTCGCCTCTCCTACAAGCCTTCACAGCTATGCTTGCTGCATTTTGAGAGTCCCGCTCAGCCTGCGCCAATGCGTTATGGTAAAGGCTTTCGGCATCGGACCACTCTTCATGGCCGAGCTTATTGTTTTCCTTTAGAACCCTCATAGGACGCTCCGTAGTCATGTTCACGGCCACTTCATATCCCTTACGACTGGCATCCTCAGTTTTGTAGTAATCATCGTCCGCTGACTCTTCGTCGATTCCATCCGCCAATATCTCCAGATACGCTTTACCATTTCAGAGTTGATCTTGTTCCCAGAATTCTTTGGCCCTGTGAGGTCGTGTTTCAGCTCAGCTATGGCTTGATTGGTGGTCGTCCGAAGATCTTCGTCCGCATTGATAGAGATTGCACGAAGATCTTACCAAGCTTTTTCGATGGCTGCGTCGAACTGTTCCTTAGCTTCGGCTGAGCACTTGGGGTAGTGCGTACATCTGTGAGGGGCCATGGGGTTCTAGGGCTGACTGAAAGAACCAGGCGACGGAGTACCCACATGGAGGAAAGAGCCTGGAAGAAGAGATTCGGAAGAGCGGACGCTCTTGGTTGAGGGCATAGGTGATTGTGGTTCGAGGTTCGAGGTTCGAGGTTCGAGACTTAGTGTGTACCGGGGAATAAGCGTACAGCGAGGAACCGTCTCCCGTCCGGGGATCTATACGCTGAACACAACAAGTGGTGTATCGAATGTGCTCCTCAACAACTATTTTGGCTATTACTTCGATTCATGCGACGACATCACGGTCGACTCGAAAGGAGACGTCTGGTTTACTGATAACGGTTTGCCCCTCTTCATCCTCTTTTGCCCGAACAAAGTAACCTGACTGCGAGCCCTTCATCAGAATATGGCTGGGGCAACGGCGTAAACGAATACGCTCCAGTACTGGGTAGTGCCTCGTATCGCTTCCGCCCAAGTACCGGATCCGTAAGTATCGTCGAAGACACCATGAAGCAGCCAAACGGCATCGCATTCTCCCCCGACCAGAAAACCGTGTAGATATCCGACACGGGCGCAATCACGCCGGAGATTGTCCAGCAATACGGAATGCTCGGATACATGAACTTCAACACCACCAGCCCGCACACGGTCTACGCCTTCGACGTGCTCCCAAGCGGCAACGCCATCGCCAACAAACGGCCCATCTATCTCAGCAAGCAGTGGATCCCCGACGGCGTCAAAGTTGCCAGAAACGGCTATCTCCTCACCGCCACGGGCGGCGGCGTTGATATCCTGGACGAGGAAGGCACGCTTTTGGTTACTGTGAAGACGAATTTTACGGCGGTGAATGTCAACTGGAGCGGGAGGGGGTTTGAAACGTTGTGGATCGTTGGGGTCGGGGGTGTGAGTGAGATTACGTTTGATTTGCCGGGGCCTATACTGTCCTAAAAGGACCAGCAAAAAATCATTCATGTGACAGAATTACAGCAGTGATCTACGTTGCGGTTAGAGAATCAACAGCCCCTTCTGATGCGGAGAGCCTTGCCTCTTCTTACAACGACAAGAAAGTAATTCATGCTTTACACCTTTGGCTTTTCTATATTTCGATTCTTCGGCCATCGAATCCAGTCTCTGCTCAGGGCAATTGCCAGATTGCAGGAAATGACATTCGCTGGTGGCGCAGGTATGCTCGAAGATGCGATCTTTACTTGTAAGACAATTGGGGCATAAGTCATGCTGAGGAAGCGGAAACTCTTGTTTTATGTTGGTCGAGTCCAACTGTGTATCCCCCATCTCTTTCGGCTGTACTTTGCTGCTGTGGCACATGACCGCGAGCCCAATGGTGGTCGCGATTAGTTCAAAAAAGAGAATCAAAATCTTTCAGCCTCTATTATGCACTGGCTTCTGACCCCGTTCTTCTCTTGTTACTGCTGATTTTTTTTTTTCGGAGTTTGCGTCGGATAAAGATCGTGACTGTGGCAATTGTATGTCACGACAAAGCATCTCGTTCTTGTTGTATTAGACTTATACGAAGCTTATTTTCGGATTTTCATTTTCATTTCTTGAAGTACATCATTTACGCTTTTCTCAGTCTTTTACTGCGTTTGTTCGTTAACTTTTAATGTTTGCCTCTTTCACTTTTTTTCTTTTGCTCATAAAGAAAGGGATAAGTGAGCAGGTTTGAGTTTATAGAAATTTTCTTTGAATGATTTTTTGAGTATCGTTTGGTTTAGGTTTAATGTATGTCTGTTTCAAGACTTTAGGAAATATGAAATGGAAAGAAGAAGAAGAAGAAGAAGAAGAGAAGGAGGAGAAGGAAGAGAGAAGATGATTGACGGAAAAGGTGATATGAATCCTTGCATATTCAACAGTTGGCTTCAAGATTAGTTAGTCGTCAAGCTTATTCCTCCTGACACCTGTCACCTATCCAATCTTCTCCTTACCCTCAACCACCTCCCTACCTCCCCATTCACCCAAAAACCCCCGAAAACAAAACTAGCCCCTCCCTTTATTTCACAACAACCCTCAGCCCCCGCGACCCCCTCTCCGGCATCGGCACAAAATAATCCGCCGCCATTTCCACATCCCCCCTCCCCGTCTCCCACAGCCCAAACTCCAGCCTGCGAAACACCGTCGCCAGCCCAATAAACAGCTCCGCATTTGCCAGATTAACACCCAAGCACATGCGCGGGCCTTTGCTGAAGGTTACAAGGTAGCGGGACAGCGGTTTGTTGGTGGACGCGACTAAAGGGTTGTTGAGCCAGCGGTCGGAGGAGAAGGTGGATGGGAAGGGGAAGAGGGAGGGGACGCGGTGTTGAAGGTAGAAGGTCATGCCGAATGGGGTGGCGGGGGGGATGGTGTAAGTGTCGTAGTGAATGGGGGTGTGGGGGCTAGTGCGGGTGAGACGCTGGGTTACGCCGTAGGAGAGTCGAAGGGCTGAGGTGGGGGGTGATTGTTAGATGGTTGGAGATTCTGTGGGTTTCTCGTGGAGAAGAGGGGGAGTTGTTGGAGAGGTGGAGAATGATCGAACGATGATACACGAGAGTGGACTGTTTGAGGAGAGTGCAAGTAATGGCGGGTACTATTTGTGACGGATGGAAGTGGAAAGGGTAATGCTTACACTCTTGCACGACGGCATTCAGATATGGTAGCTTTTCCAGCTCTGGCACTGTCAAAGGCTTGGCGGAGAGATCAGGCATGGCCAGGACCAGCTCCTCATGCAGTCGTTGGTAAATTTCTGGGTTACTGATGATGTGAAAACTCGCCAGAGATAATGCCGACTTGGTTGTCTCAATAGCAGCCCCAGTAATGCTGGAAGTCTCTTGTTCGAGACGCTCGTGGGAGAGTTCTTCCTTGGGTAAATCGGACTGGAGAAGCTCATCGATGATGGTCTTGTGACTTTCTTTCTCATGGTTGTCATTATTTCCCTTGCGTACTTTGCGGATCAGTGCGGAGATTTCCTATTATTCAGATAAGTAAAGTACTATTTCCGAATTAAGAGGTACGGATTCTACAGAGAGATAGCGCAACGTACGGCCTGGTATTTGAATACCGGTCTCATTGCCGGATTTAGGGTTCCGACCAGGGCATCGGGTACGGACTGTAGCAAAGAGAGAAACCAAGGGAAATGACCCATAACGTGAACCGAGTACGCCAGATGCTTGATTGAAGTGGTGAATGGGGCGACAAAGTTAGGATAGTCTTGAAAGTTGTATGAAAGCCCAAACAAATAATAATTAATCACGTCCGACGTCAAGGTAGCCCACACATCATTCAAACAGACAACTTTCGATGTCCCGCTATATTCTTTGGTTAATCTTGTACAAAGTTTGTCGACCCGGGCTTGGATGTAGGGGCTGTAGTCAAGGATTCTCTGCCTGGAGAAAAAGGGGCTCATGGCGGTACGGCGGCGATGATGATGGTCATGGGGAATTGTATCGACCGTTGCTAAGGGTACGCCGAAGCGATACTTCCACTGCTCGACTTTGTCAAATCGGTTTTTGGACGAATACACTATATCGTAAAAGTCTGGGTCGGCGATGTGTATTTCCCATGGGTTGATCCGGATAATCGGTCCTTCAATTGGGACCTTACTTCAGCCAAAACCCACAAGATATTCTCTAAGTGTCTACTTACCATACCGCTGGTGCCATTTTTCAATCTGGAAGGTGAACTGGCCCCCTTTGTAGACGTCAAGATAGGTCTCATACCAGCCTGTTACGGCGGTGATTTTTGAGCCTGGAAAGTGCGCAATAGGGCTGAGAAACAACCGATAAATTCCCAGACTCAAAAGATATATCAGAAATGCTAGAAGAATATAACCTAGTTCAACATATCCTTTAGAAGGATGAGAGAAAATGGTTGACATGTCCATCCTAACGAGTCCGATCCAACAAGAAAGAGAGTTAGAAGCAGATGGGCCAATCAGTACAGGCAAACCATTTCACAAGATGTGTTTTTTTCTCCCTAGTACCAGTCTCATCCGTAAGATGGGAAGATGCGATATTTATGCTCGAGATGTTTCGATCATGGGGCTAAACTAGTAGATTCAAAGATTATTCAAGCTGCATATGCAGTATCTCTGGCGTTCCCGGCTTTGGAACCGCATGATGGGTTGGTGTGAGCCAGCCATTCCCCTGTTTGTGCTTATCAATGGTTCTCACCCGTCATTCAATCATGTTCAGCTACCTCGAGAACCGAATGCCAAGGATTACTCATCCATAGTTCAAGCCCTTCCTGCACACTGTATTGCCTCGTTGTCGTCGAATTAAATAAAGAGTTGCGGGCCCCACTCTGCAGAGTCTGACGCATGCTACAATACTCCGTAAGGTAAACTTGGAAGGGGCCTCTCACATGATGCGAGCTGTAGCATTCTCAAGCACTTCTCCTGACTTAGCACTAATACCAAATACGTCCGTAGAAGAACGATTATCGGGAACATATATGTCAAAACCATGATTTTGATGATTGAAGCGTCGAACAACGGTATAATATCAGGTTTTGAAAATCATGTAGACGTCCTTAAGGTTTCAAGAGCACCTTATAGTCTCGAAAGCCGCCTAGATAAATGTCTCAAAAGGCTGGAAAGATGCATCAACGAGCACCAGCCGGACATTAGAAGGCCGTTCTGAATCACTCCTTGATATACAACAGAGCCTCAAGCACCCAGCTTCTCATCCTTCTATGTGTTTTATCCTAACATTCTGTGCATGCAAACTGCAACGGCAATAATGCTCTGTGATGATCCTTTTCTTTTTAGTTTATGACACCTCGAGATCATATCGTGCCTATGAACGCATAGGGGTTTGCGTGTATTCTCTTCAGTCTCCAGCGGTCAGGAAGGGGGAAAGAGAAATGGAGGATATTGACGAGGAATCGAGGTTAGAGAAAAAGATGTGTCTGCTTACTGTGTTAGATGCTCAAATACTGAGTAGGAATCGAACAACATTATGAAAGTCGTACCAATCCCTTCATGTAAACCCCCCACTTGGGATTGCCTCGTAGGCCCTCATCGGTGATGGTGCATACTCCAAGCATTTATTCCTACTCAGCACCACCGCTTGCTTTACACATTACGACGCAACCATTTCTACCCTGGTTCCCTATCGCCAGGGTACTCTCATGAGAGCAGTCGCATCACAAGGATCATTGGTTCCCATCTGCATAACCGCTCTAGAAGATTCGTCTTTCCTCTACAAAGTCATTATACTGATCATATTTGCTAGTCCTCGCTTCGCCACAGACGCTACCCATGCAATTCGTTTGCTTCCTTTGCTGGTGCTTGCGTTCCATGTACTTTCCCCATCACCGCTTCCTTCCCACCATCAGGCGAAGGCTGTCGCTGACACCGTCCAATGACTGCCCATCCAACTCACCAACTCGTGGCTGAAATCTTCTCTTCTCACCGTTGGACTGATGCTGCAGGTCTGAAGCGCCTGGGTCTTTTCCATCCCAGTCGTCGGCCCTGCCAGGCCCGTTGGCAAACGGCTGTGGTTGGCTTTGGCGTGGACGTCGCATACGGAGCAAGAACCAAAGGAAGAGCGCTGCTAGGAGAAAAAGGCCTAGGGCGACGCCAGCTTTAGCGCCAGTGCTGATGGCAGGCTGAATTGGGGGTATAAGTGTTGGGAATGCAGACGGTAAAACTAAAGTTGTACTTGCTCCTTGGGCAGACGCGCGAGCGCCGGTGGAGAGCGTAGTCGGCTGAGATGAGGGCGTAGTTATGGCTGATGCCCGTGAGGTGGGGAACGTACTCGACTGAGAAGAGGGCGAGATTATGGATGACGCTTGTGGCGTAGAGGTGCTTGTGCTGGCTGGTTGTAAAGAGGAACTTGTGGGATTCAATGACGGCGAAACAGCGTCGGAGGAGGTGCTAACGATGACGGTGACAGCGGAAGGCTTAGTGGTAGGGTTTGCGCTACTGGCAGAGGCAGCCGAATTGTTGGTGGCGACGACTGTGGCTGGCGTTTAACTCGCACTTACAGATGGACTGCTGGTGGACGTGGTGGGCACAGCACTGATGATACTTGAGCTAGTAGCCGGGCTGCTCGAAGATGTGCTGGTAGCTGCAATAATGAAAATTTCGACCTCAAAATTTCCACACAGGTCACTGATAGTGATGGGACCTACTTAATGGACCAAAGACGCAGAATCTTGGACGACTGTTGCTGTGACGGTAGACGTTGAGATCGGGGATCCTGCGCAAGCTGGCACTCCACCGCCTAGACCACCCGACATTGTTGAGGCCGCGAGCTAATGGTGTAGAAGCTCTTGTATTACCGCAATGCTCAAAGAATGTCGAGGGTAATCAACATGGAGGTCAGGAGAGGAGCGATAGAAAGAAAACCCTGAGGAAGCAACAACGAAGATGGCGTCACAAGGAAAGCGGTAATCCATGTGCGCTACTTTATCTATAAGAGCAAAGCTCTACAAATGTAAGGCGTGCACGCCCATGTAATGTGATCTTCACAGAGGAAGCAAGCCCAGACGGCAACGAGTCAACAATATCTCGGCATCAGTGAGTTTTGATTGGACATGAAGCTTGTTAACAACGCCACACGCACACGACGTTGCAAGGCTATGTGAACGACAGCAGAGAGAAGATATGAATAGAGATACAGATGTAGAGGTGTCAAAGGCTTTCTCTGTCTTGGCGACATTATTAGGATTCTGCTTTCAGGTAATCCCAGCTTGTTGACTGGTACCTTCGAGTCGATACCTTAGCAGTATACTGATTCGGTGTCTCCGAGCTTACAAGGTCAATAGGCTGTTTTGATTGGGACCTAAGGAAGGGCGTAAAAAGCCCAGGTATGACGAGGACCTACTCCGTACTGGCTAAAATTCCTCTTAAAACCGTAAAACCCGAAGGATCAAGAATGACTAAGCCAAATATGCTCATTTCCATGGGTTTGCAACACAACATGAGCTCAAGGAACGGAGTCATCCCACATTGTGTGTGTGCGTGGTGCTGAGATCAAATTCTGCTGGACGTGACTCATTCATTGGAGTCATCCAGTTCTGATTAGTCGCGTACGTGCACAATGAATAAAAAGCCTCAGTCACACCTATTGTCGTCACTCTTAAACATCACGACTGGCGAACGAAGTAAAGAGGCAAACAACTTCCCCACAATTCTATGAACGACGAAATAGGCTCTACATTACTTGGGTTCCGTAATACCTTCAACTACCTTATCAAGTCTTACTGAGTTCAAGTCAGTTACAAACTGGACCGTGCACTTGTGGCACGTTGCATGCTGTAGGATTCGGGCCCATTTGCCACTGCAACATTCTTCTAATTTAGCTGCTATCATGGCTTCTGCGGAGCCTGCACCACAATCTCTACCACGATCACCGACTACCAACTCGAGACCGCGGAAGAGGTGGGGAAAGCAAAGCCGGAACCACCAGCAAGCACCAGCTTTGCAGAACGGTTCGGAGTCATCCATGACCCCAACTCCCGAACAAAGCAGGCTGCAAGATGCCTCATCTGTAAACAATATGAACAGAGAGAGTGTATTGGCCTTGCGACCTGCGTCGATTGCCCCACGTTCCCAGCCACCATCGACAGAACCTTCGAGTGCCGAAGCTTCAGCAGCCGAGACTGGCAAACTCAAAGTAACACGGAGTCATGGAAATATGGGACGAAGACAAGGAGAAACGAGAGGGAGCGGTCGAAGTGGGCAGATACACGGCGGAATAGCACAAGGACCTAGGGGCAGAAGGAACTCCAATGGGGAGAGGTCTAGCCATGCAGGTCACATTCATGGACAACCAAGGACAAACGGCCATGCAGCGCTCAATTCTGGTAGACAGTTTGGGGGACGTCTTACCATGACTGAAGAGGCAAATACGCAATCGTTGGTGTCTTCGTTACAAGCAGATGCACCCGAGTTCCACCCAGGTCAACAACATCACCAGAGACATACCACTTCAAGAAACTCAAGAGGCGGTAAACATGTTGCAGGTGCCCAGCTTCATACGCAGGCAAAGGCACCGCGTGCGAGACGTGGTTCCGTTCTAAAATCTACAGCACCGGATATTGCTACACGAACCCACGAGGACATCACGAGTGGTGCTTACGAATGTCCAATATGCACAAGCGAGGTTGTGCGAAACTCCAAAATCTGGTCTTGCAAGACATGCTGGACAGTATTTCATCTCACCTGCATCAAGAAATGGTCCGCCAATGAAGGTTCGACTCTGGCTCAGCAACGAAATCAGGATGGGGAGTTTGCATCTCCACGGCAATGGAGATGCCCTGGATGCAATTTGCCAAAAGATGTCCTTCCATCGACATACACCTGTTGGTGCGAGAAAGAACTAGATCCCCGATCAATCTCGGGATTGCCACCGCACTCCTGCGGCCAGACCTGTGGCAAAAAACGTATTTTACCGAGGAAGTGTCCCCATCCTTGTGATTTACTATGTCACGCTGGTCCGTGTCCTCCCTGTACGCATACTAGTCCTATTCAGAGCTGTTTTTGCGGCAAGAAATCAACGTCTAGAAGGTGTATTGATACGAACTACGATGTCGGGTGGAGCTGTGGTGAAATTTGTAGAGATTTAATGCCTTGTGGAGAACATACTTGCCCGAAGCCGTGTCATGAAGGTTTGTGCGAAGCCTGCGAGGTTAAGATTGGTTGTCGTTGCTATTGTGGCCAAGTTGAAAAACCGCTGATTTGCTACGAGCGTGGGGACGAGAAGCCGAGTAAAAGGGCTTTACATGATGATAAGGGTTCCAGGATTGTCGATGACTGGATTGGAATGTTTGATTGCCTTAATATATGTCAGAGGCCTTTTGACTGCGGAAAGCATAGTTGTGAGAAAAGATGTCATCCGCAAGAACTCGAACCGCCACACTGCCCTCGATCACCGGACGTTGTGTCACGCTGTCCGTGTGGAAAAACGCCGTTGGCAGAAGTATTTGATCAAACCCGAAGATCTTGCGAGGACCCCATTCCAAATTGCAAAAAGGAGTGCTTGAAACTTCTTCCGTGTGGTCATACTTGTCAACAGATTTGCCATTCAGATATCTGCAAGCCTTGTCTCATCAAAGTAACCATCGCTTGTCGATGTGGGCGGACACAATCATCTACCATCTGCCACCAAGGCAACGAGGAACAGCCGCAATGCACGAGGGCTTGCAAAGCAACTCTCAATTGTGGTCGTCACGAATGCGGCGAACGTTGCTGCCCAGGAGAGCGCAAGGCGGTCGAACGACAAGCCACGAAACGTAGGCTCCGGCCTTTAGGAAATGCACGGAGTATTGATGATGGCTTTGAAGCCGAACACATCTGTACTCGTCTTTGTGGACGTATGCTCAAATGTGGCAATCATAATTGTCCCGAGCTTTGTCACAAAGGGCCCTGTGGAAGCTGTCGCGAAGCAATTTTTGAAGATGTTAGCTGCCATTGCGGACGTACCGTGCTACAACCTCCATTGCCATGTGGTACCACTCCACCTCCCTGTCGCTTTGACTGTGAGCGCCCAAAGGGCTGCGGCCATCCAAGAGTCTCGCATAATTGCCACGGCGATGGTGAGTCTTGTCCGAAGTGTCCTTTCCTGATTGAAAAGCCATGCATATGTGGAAAAAGGAATCTCAAAAATCAGCCTTGCTGGCTTGCAGATGTACGCTGCGGTGAGATCTGTGGGCGGAAGTTGAAATGTGGATCCCACTATTGCCGCAAATCATGCCACCGGCCTGGAGAGTGCGACGACGCGGGCAAATCCTGTCAACAACCCTGTGGAAAATCAAAGAAAGTCTGTGGTCATCCTTGCGAAGAGCCATGCCATGCTCCTTCTTCTTGCCGCGAGGACAAGCCGTGTCAGAATAAGATGCTTGTAACCTGCGACTGCCAGAATCTCAAGCAGGAGTTGAAGTGCAATGCCTCCAAGTCGAGCGAGGGAAACAGCAAGAAGAGCCTGAGCTGCGATAATGAGTGTGCACGGCTTGAAAGAAACCGAAAGCTAGCCTTGGCTCTCAATATTGACCTTGAAGCACACAAAGACGATCATATTCCTTACTCTACAACTACCTTGCAATTATTCCGTGAGAACCAAAAGTGGGCGCAAATACAAGAAAGAGAGTTCAGGGTGTTTGCGGCAGATGAGCATGAGAAACGACTCCGGTTCAAGCCCATGCCACCACATCACCGAGCCTTCCTGCATTCACTTTCTGAAGACTTGGGTTTTGATAGCGAGAGCATGGACCCGGAGCCACATCGCCATGTAGCTGTTTTCAAAACACCACGCTTTGTGATGGCTCCAATGAAGACTCTCGCTGAAAGTGTTCGCATCCGTAGCTCCGTCGAGGCTTCGACCACTGCTGCGGTTGAGGCCCAGAGGAAGCTTCGTACCAGTAATGAGTCCTATAGTGGCTTTCTACTGTCTCACCCACGTTTCGGACTTACACTCGAAGAGATTCGGTTTGACTTTTCCTCAGTGTTAGATTCCTCGCTTGATCTAGCGTTTGACATCTCATTCTTACCTAGCGAAGAAATCATTCTCAAAGCTCGGCCGTCATCATCATCCACTACTGCCTCTACTACTTCCATCGAAGCCTCTCTTAAAGCGCTAAAACCTTCTCTCTCCGTCATCACCTCGTCCAAGAACCTTGCCAAATCCATCCAATTATGCGCTTCAGACGCCTCACTCAATATCCTCCGCCGCGAACTTGACGACTCAGCCAGCAATGGTGGATGGAGCCAAGTAGCGGCGAAAGCAGCAGCCCCACGTATGGCGCCTAGACAAATGGCACTGGGAGAGAAAAGTGTGTATACTGTTCTGGGCAGTAGACTGAAGGATGCCAAAAAGAAAAAGGAGGACATGATGAAGGCTAGGAAGGATGAGGACGTGGTGGAGGATTGGGAAGAAGAAGTAAGGAAGGAGGAGGCAGAGCAAACGAAAGTTGCTTGTGGCGATAGTAAACCAAACGCACAAGCGGTGGAATTGCCGACATCGGATCTTGAAGAGCCTAACCAGTCTCTAGGCGGTGAAGTTAACGAATTTGTGGCTCATGAGGTGGTCGGGTGCAACGAAGAGGAACATGATTGCAGTGAGCTTCAAGAGACCTGATGGCACGGCATCCTTGGATGAAAGGAGAGGTGATGGTTATAAAATCCAGACCCAGTTAGCCATAGATAGCTATTTGCTCCTTCTCACGGAGTAGCTACCACTAGATGTTAAATTTCTCACATGCAATGTTAGAAGAAAAAAAGACTTAGGAAATTTTCCACTGCATTTTGCCGTGCCAGTCGAAGATACTGGCATACTGGATCATGTTTGACAATGACGGCTAATCCTATTACTTCTATGGCCATTGATGCTGGTGGATATACTGGTGGACAAAGTTTCTCGTTGAGAGAATACCAACCGAAGTTTTCATTTACGTTGGAGTTTGTACTCATTCACTACTTGCTTTCACCCCGACGTCATTCCTTGGCACGTCATAGCGGCAACACAGAACACTTCTCATACGTCCTCCCATATCATGTCCTTCATAAGTACCCACTACCACGTCGCCACCATGATTGCTTCAAGATCTACTCTCAGAGCGGCGACGCGTGGTCTTAAACTTCGAACTGTTATTCGTCAAGCTCGCCACGAATCCACCAGCTCTTCAACCAACACCAGCAGCAGCTCTCATCTGGGCCCCAGCCTCATTGGTGGCCTTGCTGGTGGCACCCTAGTCTTTCTCGGTGGCTACGCCTGGTATCGCCAATCAGGCGCCCATACACTAATCTCTACCGTCAGCGAAACGCAAGCGTCCTTACAGAACATGACGAAGCGACTCAAGGAATCCTCACCCGAACCTAACGAAGCGCTGAAATGGCTACGCCAGACTGCCACATCGTATGCAGCTATCATACCTGGCGCAAAAGGATACATTGACTCTGCGTTCAACGACCTTGATGAAATCCACGCTAAACACGCTGATGAGGTGGACGCAATCGTTAAGGAGGCCTACAATGAGCTGAAAGGTGTATCGCTGGAGAGCGGCATGAGTGTTGCGTCCGCCCAGAAAGCTTGGGAGATCTTGCAAAAATACCTCAACCGCATAGCAGACCTCGCTGTGGATTCTGCTCAAGAAATCATGAACAACCACCCTGCGCTAAAAGAGAAAGTCGGAGGGAACCTAGATCGTCTGAAGCAGCTTGGAGACAATTATGGGCCCGAGGCGAAGAAACAAGTAGATCAGACCTGGGAGGAAATTCGCAACATCCTGAAAAATGGAGCAAACTTCCAGAGCATCAGCAAGATCCAAGCCCTTGTTCAAGATAAAACAAAGAAGTTGCAAGAGCTAGGGCAGCAGGCGTGGGAGAAGGGGATGGAGCAGGCGAAACCGTACTTGGACAAGTCGCCTAAAGTCAAGCAGCTCGTCGATGAGAACAAGGATGCACTGAAGCAGGGGAATGCAATGGAATTGTATAACAAGATCAAGGATAGCGTATCATCTGGCAATACCGAGTCATTAGAGAAGTACATTAAAAATGCAGTCAACAAAGCTCGACAAGGAGGTGGCAGCAGCGGAGGCGGTGGTTTGGAGCAATACCTCAACATGATCCCAGGCGCGAGCGAGATCATGCCGAAATTGGGGCAATTACGGGATATCGCTCAAAAGCATGGACCTGAGGCTGAGAAGATTGCGAAGGAAACTTATGACGAGATGCAGCAAGTTTTGCAGAGGAAGCTTAGTGAGGCTGAAAAGATAGCCGAGAAGGCAAAGAAGGAGTCGAGATAAGAGACGATGCATAGTCGCGGTCAAGGACTGAGCTATCTGTACATTATCCTGCTTCCATGGTTAGAAAAAAGTTCCCAATACATAGAAGTCACCAATATCTATGCTCTGAGATGATAAAACCGACTTTGCATCTGCCTTTAATTTTCGTTTTATACAAGCCTTACCATTTGTGGGCTAAACCAAGTTGAGATCAACTTCTTGTGGAAAGTTCATCCAAAGCAAGGAATTGTAGATAGTTTTACTAGATGGGTATAGCGTAGGGCTGAAGGTTGAATAGGCACCTCAATCAACGAATGCCAAGTCACTGCTCAGAGCATTGTGACGAGCCAAAGATACTCCGTATCAGCTGAGTAATACGTCATGTATCTTGGCTCACGTCTTTCTTTGCTCTACTCACTGCGTTTTGTTGCTAGTCATGAAGGTTGAACGGGTCATTGTCCACTGAACTCCACTAGAAGTGGAAGAACGCCCTCGTCAATGTTTGCTACGCTAATTGTGGCGATGCTCCTTATTCTATCCAACAGCAAGCCAACAGCAATCCAACGGCTTCCGGTGATCTATTGGTCGACTAAGGATGCAATCCCGTCACTTCATGCGACGGGCTCAGGTTAAGCTTCAAAAACCCTGGTTGGACATATTCTACCACGACTGACAAGACTCTCACCTTCACGTGGTGCCGACTGGGAACCTGATAACAATTGGTTATTCTTATCAGAGCTAAGAAGAGTCACGAACCCGACGACATGCAGCCGAAGACGTCTATTAACGATCTTTATCGAGCGATGTGCGACTGTTACAACGATCATCGAAGCCACCGAGCCAAGGGGCAAGATACTGCGTCCTCACCACACGGCTTATATAATCTCAATGCCGAAGTTCTATCGATAGGGACTCTCAGCGATCTTCGACGGTTAAGCTCTCGAGGCTTATTCGACTGCGTTTCGTTCAAATCACTGTTCTGTTGGGAAAGAGGCTTTGCCAATAAACACACTATATGGGCTATAGGGTGGCCTTCGATAGGAGTTTGGCTCTTGGATCCAGTGCCCACTACGATGAAAGATATACAAGTTGATTGGAAAGTTGAAACGCTCAGGAAGAGGGGGAATCAAGACTTAACGACGTGTCGTTTGAGAGCCAGGGACTGTGCAGGACTGGATCCAATTGTCAGTCTCCCTCATACGTCTCTATATCTAGAGACATCGATGCATTTCTACGGTTTAGAGTTTCCACCGGATCCGGTGGTTTTTCGTTTCCGTGGGGCTATTCTACTAAGGCCAGCTATCCTGGAGTACTGAAGGAGGGGGTACGAATAGGAGGAATCTCGTGTATTGAGGACCTGTCTTGAGGATGATACAGTTCGGTGGCGATTGTATAATCTGTGGGTAACCAGGCCTACATATTTAGCGAGTGTCTATTGTAGCGTTAGCTTCGCACTCGAGTCAATAAAACAACTATCACATATTCTACCACAAAGTTGTCGAAGGATCCTGATCCCTTCCAATCATGACAGTTTCCAACATTACTGCAATTGGTGGCAGGAAAGCAATTCACAATGCCTTCGGATACAATCCTGAGCAGCAGCAGCTCGACATATGGCTCTTCAGCCAGGTATGACATCCTACGAGGCTCCGGCGGCCTCTCTGTCGTGTACACTGCTTTATCGAAGGCGCGTCATGTCAATCATAGTGATCTCTCCAGTTCAGAATCCCATCCTTCATTTAGACATTAAGATCTAGGTTCCAGCGCCTACAGTAGTCTCGACAAGTCGTCCATTTACTGTACTAGAAGCTAAGATCTGCCCTTTTTAAATTACCATGTCTGCTACGAAAGTTGTGTGCTTAAGCCCTCAAGATTCCTTTCTGCATCTTTCAGGTCAAATATTCTCTTTTCACATTCGCTCTTCGCTCTTCGCTTGTTCGTGTTTGGTTGAGGTCTTTCTCTGCTTGTGTGCTTCGATGTATTCTATAGATTCTTCTCAATTCTCCTCTTAAAAGCCTTTTTCATACCTTCGCCGCTTTATAAGCATTGGTTTGCTCCTTTGACCACTATGGCGTCAACAATAATATTGTCCATGATTCTATACATACAGATGGCATCGGCTGTTTCGTTGAGCCGTAAGGAAATCTCGGGTTGTCTTTCTGGTCTCAACTGACACACTACCAGATAGACAGTTTGGAAACTCCTCAACTATAACGGCCGCGCCCCCGTCTGGTACAGCAGTCGGGACAGGTAATGGAGGGATGACATCCTCTTGCGGTAGCTGTTACTGGCAAAACACTGTGGATATTTTTACGTGGCAGACCGTTCTGACACACACTGCTGCGACAGTACTGACGATAGTTGACGATTCTAATAATACCACGAAGACCTCCACCATTAATGTTTCAAACTTTACGGTCCCTGCTTCTCTGCAAGGTCTGGAAACTGGCATGAACAATGTGTGGATTTATAGTTATACTGGTACCAACTTTGCCTTGTAAGACATGCTCCCCAGCTGATTTAAGCTTCCATCTGACGAAATAATACAGCACATATCCAACGACGTACGCTTTCAACTTTGGCTTCGTAGGGTACACCGGTACCCTCGTAACAGACACAACAGGTGGCATGTCCTGTAGCACAATAGTCAATTCGCGTAATGACGCATTTGCAATACCGCAGTTCACGGATCAAACTAGTTTATCAGGAACAGCCATAGATGCAGAGAATGCCTTTGTTAGCTCTGCCTTTCCTGGTTGTAGTGCTGGGGGAAATTACGGCTCGTCATTCGCTCATGTTGCTGTCTCGGTGCTCACTATTTCGTCATCAACACATGTTGGACAAGCAACGCCGGCCCCATCGCCTGTACCGGTTGCGCAGTCACCGACCATCCCTGCAACAAAAACAGCGTCTCAATTAGCAAAATCGCCTCCGTCTTCGAAACCTGCTCCTCCTGAATCTACAAACGCGGCTCCCCCTCAGTCCGAGAACCCTGTTCCACCTAAGTCCGCCAATCCTGCTCCCCCCCAATCCGCAAATGGGGCTTCTCAATCATCAAGCACAGTTCCCTCATCCATAAATGCGGCTCCTCCTCAGTTCGTAAAATCTGCTCCACCTCAATCCAAAAATGCTGCTTCTCCTCAAACCACCAATGCGGCTCCTACTCGATCTTCAAACGCGGCTCCTCCTCAAACCTCAAACGCTACTCCACCTCAATCCGCCACTCACATTGTGATTGGTGGCACCACTTCGGTACTTTCGCCTCCACCAGCCCTTTCGCCTCCATCTGCGCCTGTTATAACCGTCAATTCACAGCCAGTTCAGGCTAACTCTGCTGGCCAATACACTGCCGATGGTCAAACGCTTGCAGCAGGCTCTCCAACTATAGTCACTGGCCAGGCAATATCGCTTGCGCCATCTGGGAATGCTATCACACCCATATCCCTCGCCCCTTCCGCCTCACAAATAGCCATCGGTACCAGCACCATCAAACTGTCCAGCAGCGCTACTAGTTCTGGGGGATTTGGTGGTGTGATAATGGGAGGTTTTAGTAGCGGCGGAACTGTGGCGACGAGGAGCGGCTTGGTAACAGGGGGTGTTATAACGCCGACGGGTGTAGCGGGGATTACGGGGACGACGGGGGCGGGGACGAGTGCGATGGCGTTTACTGGGGGAGCGTCCGGAAGGTTTGGGGCGGGTAGAGGGGTTTGGGGGGCTTTGGTGATGATGGTGGTCTGGTGGTATCTGGGCTAACCATTCCTTGGGTTGGGAATTTGAGAATAGTAATGTGTATATATGGTTATGAGTGGTGTGAGACGAAAGCAGAAGGCCCTTTAATAATATGGGAAGTTTAATCTATACAACTGATGTCAAGCTCAGACATCACGTTCCAATATCATTCCCTTTACCTTTTCCTTCTCTCCTACTTCTACTCCTCCCTCCCCACCTTACCTATCCTTTCGCGCAACGACCGTCTCAGCATTTTTGAAACATCCCCCAACCGCCTTTTTCAATCCCCACCATCCCCAATATCTCTCTCAAAAAAAAGCTTTACATCTCAGAACCCTAGCAGAGCCATCGCCGGTCTTACTGTACAGTAGATACCAGAATATGCATGTGAGTACATAAGGGGCGCCAGTATGATGCATTATATCTTGCAACAAATCGGAAACCACACCAACGCCGTCGATGGGCGTTCATAAGGCGTCAGCTACGTTAAGTTTCAAGGAGCAAAAATTTTCCTTGATATCTAGAAACTCGGGCTTCCATTAGAAGTTTTGTAGCTGTTTCCGTAAAGTAACAATTCGCTACGTACAAGAACCACGTTTCCACCCCGTCAGTACCGTACAGCCATCGTGGGCATCTTGCCCGAAGTTGGCTGTTTGTGGCGAGTAAGTGTTTCGTTTAATGGTCCTGGTTCTAGCCCTAGTCCTAATTCTGGTGTTTCAACGGATTGCGTGTTCTTCGGAGTAAGCGGGGAGATAGAGGCGGGTGGTTTCTGGGATTTTATTTGCGTGTAGATGTTTGGAAAAAATGGGTTTATGGCTTTGTCTGTTATTCTGGTTCCCTTGGTATGGGATAGTTCTCTTATCCGGGAAAGAATCTGTTGGCCGCGATGATTTCTGCCGAATTTGGCGTGAGGTTGTTTTGTGCTAGTGGGGTTTGGGGGTGAAGAGGATGTTATGGCGTTGGTTGCGAGATAGGTTGTAGATACTTTGGGAGATGGTGGAGGTTGGAGGTTGACGGGTTGGATGGTACGTGCAGGTGATGTTTTCGCAAGAGACGGGGTTGAACTTTAGAAAATTGTTCGTTTTCTGGGGTTTTAGATATGCTACGAGCTGCTTCTTTCTAGGTTTTGCATCTGCTAAAGAACTTTTCCCTTTGTGTTTTATCCAGATTTTCGCCTGTTAGGAGAATCATAAAGTTAATATCCTCGCTTCGAACTCATATCCATCATCTACGCATGTTTCGCTATCTAGAAAATTGGGGTGAGAAGAATGAGAGAAGGGTGTTTTTGAGGTAGATAGTAGAGTGGGAGAGGAGGTACTGTCCTTGATAGTCAGTCGAGAGTGAGGGAGGAGATACTGTCATTGAGAGTCAGTCGAGTAACAGGACACATTTTCTCCGAGCGGAAATAGCGAGCCTTTAAGCAAAAAGAAAGGCAGAACCTGGAGAAGAAGATGAGAAGGGAATGTCTAAGTCATGTTCAGGTAGAAGAACGGTCGGTATGACGGCCCAGCTACTTTCACAGCCGGGTAAGTCTTCTATCTAAATTGATACCCAACCAGGGGGTGCCAACGCGAAAAGGGGTAAGAGGTTCGATTGTTTCATCAGAGTGGAAATAGTGCCAATGCTCTATTCCTAACCTCGAAATAGCATATTGAGGTTCATGTAACGAAGGAATGTCGGCCGTGTGGATGGAAGAGGGCTTGAGGGGGCTATCGAGGCACGAGCACACGATTAGGCTAATTGGGAAAAGGGGTTTGTAGTCTGTATAACCGACAAAGATATAGATTTAGCTCATGCCAGAGCTCCGAAAATGGTTATACACTACCAAATACCAATCGAACATTTTTGAACCTTACCAGAGCCCCCAACCCACTACCAAAAGACAAGCCTCTAGTGCACCGAGTTCGCAGAATAACCGAGATAAAGAAAACGAATGAATACATGATGGGATCGAATTTTACCGGTACGCCAATCATGCCAAGGTAGGATCGAAAACCCTCAGAAGGTCGGGTATGCGAGCGGATCATCAAATGGGTAGGTAGCGAGAGGATATGAGAGGTTGCTTCTTCTATGGCGCCGATGATGTGATGAGCGCACGTAGAGGTGCATTGTTTCCTTCGTGAAGCCCTCTAAGAACATCTTCATCGACTTCCGTATCCTTGCTTCGACGTGCCATGACATCAGTACCTTCGCTCAACCATGGACCCCAGCGGTTCTCGAAGTTCACCTTCCTGGATTCCTTGATGTTGCTGTCGCACTGCTTAGCCATCCTGTCCAATCGTACTTTCCATTCTTTGATCTCCTCATCCAGGTCTTTGGAAGCATTTCCGAGTACCCCTGCAGCCGTTTTTCTTCTTAGCAGCTTGACATGCTCCCTTCGGACCGGAAATCTCTCATCGAAATATTCCAGGAGGATGACTCCTCTCGCGTCTTCGAAAATCTTCCACGTGCAGGCTGCGCATGTTTCCTTCAGTTGCTTGGGCGTAATGCCTACATTCTCTTTGGGTGGGAGTCTATGGTCTTCGTGTCCGCACTTTGTGAAATAAGTTTTGTTCACCATGATTGTTGTTGAAAGGGGCTGTGATTCGGAAACTTCCTAGGAACACGGTTGGGTCGAGTATATTGTAATATCGTAACTTTTTTTATGACTGTGGGTTGAATAATGCTTCGCTTTGGATATGGGGAAAAAGAGATCTCAACTCGACTGGCCATGGCGTATATATACACAGGTGTGGTCCGAAATATGGATCCTGAGCAACGGTCACTTCTGTAGATCCAAGAAGTGATTCTTGAAGGCGAAACGTCGTGATGATATTTGAAACAGCTATGAAGTCCTCAATTTCGAAATTCAATATTGTTCTGTATGCAAGCTGCCGTGATTATATTGTGGAGAAGACTGTGAAGACAGTGCTAGCACAACCTTCATGATTTGGGATTCAGTGATTTGTGTCTTTCCCGCAGGGAGCTTGACGTACGTGACTCTAATACCAATTCCACTTTTTGTTTACATCAGAAGCCCCTTAAAGCATACCCAAACCACCAGGACTTTTGAACCGAGCGCAACACAGAGCAAGCGTATTCGTCGAAAGACAGACCAGCTTTAGTGCCCCTAGTCCGTACGTAACCGAGAAAAAGAACAGAAATCATTCCAGGAAAGGACCGGATTGTAGAAGAATGCTAATGACGCATAGTACCGAATGGTGTCTGGGAGTTCAACGCCTAGACCGGCTTGAAGTGCCACTTGGCGGGTGACTTTGAGGACCTTTCGATGAGCGTTTCGGGGAGAGTCTCGACGACTCTCTGTTCTCCTGTACACCGTGTCCGTCCTTAACTTCGTCTGCTACGTACTTGGCAGCACGACGACCCAAGAACTCAGAACCTTGGGCCGGATCGTAACCCCACATTACATTGAAAGGAGCCCAGATCTGCTCAAGCTCACATTTTCGGACATCATCCAAGTTTTCCATTTCAATTTCTCCACGTTCCAATGCCAGAGTTGCGTTTCCCGAGGTCGGCGGTCGCTTTCCGTCGTCCACAAGTCTTTGATACTTTCTTATGTTTTCCGTATCCTCTTCAATCTTGCCCTTTGCGGTGTAGTATCTTGTCCAACTTAGTGTGGCTACCTTTTCGAAATCTGCGTGGTCGCAGGCGCAGCATTTTTTGTCCAATTCCTTTGGGGGAGGGTAGTGCTCCACGTTGCGTGGCAGGATAGAAGGGAGCTGGCGGCTAGAATGGCGGCACTTTTCGAAGTAGGTCTCGTTCAATTTTTCCATTTAGTTGCGACGGACACTCGGGCGCTTGTTGAAGAATATTACTGTAGAGAATGACCTGTAGTATTGGAGAAAATGGTTTCGACAATTTTTTCGAGGTCTGTTTTGCTTTGTATAAAGGAGAAGACAAATCTCCAGTGGACTGGCCATGATATTTATATGTTCAACTACGTTACACAGGTGAACTGTGAGCAACAACAATATGTGCAGCTCTTTGGACTATGTTGAAAATATTAAAATATTGTGAACATAGCTAGCGCAGGTATGAAGCTCGAGAATCTAATAAGGTCTATTCTGCTTGCACCTTCCGGGTTTCCATAGGTGGAGATGGCTAGTGAAGACTTCTAGCTCAGCTATGAATCTCTTGATTCAATCAATTATATCGTTTTCTGCATCTAACATGCCGCTCCGAAGCTGGATGTGGAGACAATTAGCGCCTTCGTATGCTCGGATCTAGTAATTTAGGTCTGCCTCACAGAGAATCCGGCATACTGAGTGATGTAGGCTTGGCACGCGGCTTGAATTGTGCCAAATATGAAATATCTTCCGTAGCTCCATTGCGTGTGACCTCCATGGATTAGGTGGTGAATAGCTAGCATAGCACGAAGTTCTCGAATCTAGAGGTTCAATACTTCCCAACATATCGAGTGATGTGCCCTAGTTGCATGACGTAGCTCTTAAGCTTTCTGAACCTATATTCAGCTTCTTTTCGCCATGGGCTTGTCATGATGACTGACGTGGCGTCGTTGCGCGGCCTATTTCAAGTTCTTGTGAAAGCACGAATTCACCAGCCTTAGACACTACTATTCATTGGCGTCCTATCACAGTGAAAGTAAATCGGTGGGAGGCTCAATTCAGTGAAGAGAAAAGTGATTGAATCCTGACCACAGCCGATGATCGTGAAAAATGGGGTTTCCAGAGTCTGATCGAGCGTTTGTTGCCGCAATTGCAGGACCTTTTTCATAGAGGTGGCTGATGCTCGCAAAGTTGCAATTGTCTTATAATCCTTAGAAGCCAGAGAATCTCATCCATTCTGGTGGCCTTGCACTATGTCAAACATCATATCTTTATTGTTTCGTTCAAGGCCCGTGGGAGACCCCATAGTGGCTTCACAAGCGATGTCTGCGACAATGCTACTTTGTAGAATCTCCCGAGACTAGCTACGGCGGCAGTCAACTTAAGCTTGATCGGGAACCTTCCGAGTACCTTCGCGCAGCCGAGAAAGGCGCAGGACAAGGAGTATCTACCATGGTGGCATTGTTAGGCATCCACTTCCTGAATTGCCGGTTTCTAGCCAGAAATCCTCAGCTACTTCGTAGAGGACGATGCCGACTTGCGGTCAATTGCGATCCTATATAGGCATGCATAAACTTGCTTTATGGGATGCATCAGCATTGCTATGACAGGAGAACAATGCCTTCGACTTGCCTCTAGTCATTTTAGACTGCGCTTCCACATAAGATCATCTTGGTTGTCATGTAACCAATGTTTTGTTCTTCCGTTGTTTGCGAAGCGCTATCTGCTTATGTTGTATACTTGTTTAAGTATGACTGCCTTCTAAATGCTCAGATCATGTATTGAAGTAAAATATTTCCGCTTTCACCTGTCCCTTACTGATTATCTTTGCAACATTCAGCCCATTCCACAGCGAACTCGTATAATGTTGCATCCTGATCCACTACGATGCCGAGAAAACAAAAGTGTAATAGCAAAGTGATTGGACAACGGAGCCACAATTGCGATTAACGCAAGAGAAGAAAAGACGTTATAGAATCTACGAGAAAACAAAGAATACCTACAAGAGTTGGTTGAAAGATGGAAGGGGTAGGATTAGGATACAATAAGACCTTTAACAATATTCAAGGCTTCACACTAAACTTCTTAATCAGTAGCATGAAACATCCATGTCTCTAACAAAACACCAGTGAGTATTGCAAAGTCGACCTGACACAGCTTCTTGTAATCCCAATCCAGAAACAGATTATGTTACTATGTCCTGATCTGTTTTCGTACACGATAAGAAGACTGGAAGAATTGGCTTTTGGAGGCAGGAGAGATCAGATCATCAGTCATGCAATTCGTTACCGGAAAAGCCTCCGGGTTATCTCTAGAAACTGGGTTGAGTACAATTTAATGCTTGTACTGATATGACGAGATGAATTCATCCATGACAGCCGGACCCGTCGAGCCTATCAATATTAGGAACTCCCTCACGATACATGACGTACAGCGCCGTGGTTCTCGGATCAGAAGCTTACCATACGCATACTCCTTTGGTATAATCTCTTCATGTTCGTCCAGATAATGTAAAAGTGGGGTGAAGACTTTCCAGCTAGCTTCTAGTTCCTCTTTACGAACCGATTGCGAAAAATCGCCTTTTAGCGCGTCGAGTATTAGAGACTCGTACGCCTCTGGCATGTGCGCATCAGGGCCGAGGCCACGATATGTAAGATCGAGATCAGTGTATACTGTTCTGGCATCGAGTGCAGGGAGATTTGAATTCATCATCAAATGAACCCCTTCATTTGGCTGTATACGAATGATTAACTCGTTGTGTTTCGTATCGCTGAATATGGCAGCGGTAGTGTCCTTGAATTGTATACGAATTTCGGTCCTTGATTCGTTCAGAGCTGACATTGGATTAGCAAGTATAGTAAAACCGGATTGCTGTTTAGCAATAACCTTTACCAGCCTTTAGGATGAAGGGTACTCCATCCCATCGTCCACTTTTGATGTATGCAACAGCGGCACAAAGTGTGGCGCACCGTGATTCTTTAGAAACAGTGTCATCGTCCTTATATCCGGGTTTCTGTCCATCTGATGACCTACTGTACTGGCCGATAAAGCTGTTTCTGAACTCGATAGGCGGAATAAGTCGAATAACTCGTACCTTAGATGATATCAATTAATGTCATGGCCTCGGGGAGTAAAGGAAAGACCTTCTCGTGGCAGATATCCTCTGCTGAAAACGACCCAGGCCGCTCCATGGTTACCAAGGCCAACAACTGTAACAAATCTGGATCCTAATTCAGTCCACAAGGAGATTTGATTATATTGTAAGTGGCTTACGGTTCTGCATGATATCACGGATGATGCCGACATCGTCAAAATAGCCACCTCTTCCTTCTGTTCCACCTCCCTCTATCATCGTAATCTAGGCTCGTCAGATGATAAGTGAGTAAGAAGGTTCTATCCAAGAGCCACAGACCTTCACGTTATCAATATGGTTACAATTCCATCCCGCCCCAAACATCGGATTCCCGAACCTGAGGACGAAGAGGTTTTTCACCATTTCTTTTCCAAGGTAGTGATCAATTCGGAATATCTCGTCCTCGCGCCAATGCCTCTCCATAGCCTTTTGTAGCTCTTCGAAGGTTTCAAAATCTCGGCCGAATGGCTTTTCAACCTACGTTTTTGGCAAGTTCAGCATTGGTTTGCTGCTAATTCTGGAACCTGCTGGAACCTGATACTGACCACGATCCTAGAAACTCCATTTTCGGAATAGCAGTTCTTTTTTAGCTGTTCAGAGACACTAACGTACGCCTTGGGAGGAAGCGCCATGTAGAAAAATCGATCCTGACCGTGACTATCACTACCATGGCTTTCCATGTATTGACGGAGATCAATGAAGGACTTGTCCCCGTCGCCATTGTTGCAAATATAAGTACACCGCTTGCAGAAATTTTCAAGATCTTCCCCCATGTCTTCCGAGGGCTTGTCAATGCATGATTTGATGAGGTCAATATATTCATCGTGGTCAATCTTTGTTGGGTCAAACCCAATAATCCTAAAGTGATCTGGCAACATGCCTCCGCGGTGCTAGCCAAGACTGTTAGTGTAAGTAAAACCTAGGAATCATTCTAATTATGCTTGCAAGATAGAAAAGGGCCGGATACTATACTACTAGTGAGCTATAACTCAGAAAGTTTCAGTGGAAAAATGTACGATCTTCTTTTTCGCTAGGTCACCTGAAGCCCCTAGCAACACAAACATAGTATTGTCCTTAGGTGTAGACATGGTCTTGCCAATTCCAAATGTAATGCGCAAATCAAGATATGCAGTAACTAACAAGAGAAATTCTAATACCCTCGCGTTCCTGAGAATTCTTAACCAAGTGGCAAGTAGGGAAGCATGTGATGTCAGAGATGCTTTGAACACCGGTAATGCAAAACGCCGACGTCACAACATTACCTTAACGGAAATATATGGTTTCCTTTAACTGTATCTATACAGTAATGGTTCAAATTACCGTCTAAAGGCGGTATTATAGTGAATATACTGACTTACAGTAGCTCATTATATATGTGACAAAATGATAATCGAGTATTAAAAAGAATGATACTCTTACAGTCTAGTTGAATATTCGTTTAAAGATAATACACTGATATCAAATAAAACAGTGTTGCTACGGTAGAATCTGAAGCTCTGTGTAGTTTCAAGATAACTGCTACAATACTGCCAAGCCTTATCTTCGGATAGACTGTATTTCAGACAACATAACGCTTCTGCATTTTCAAGCTTAAAATCGATCAATTCAGTCAATTTGTACGCGAAGATGCATCGCACGAGCTGCGTGAGCATCATGCGCATGATCACTATGAATATTGAATAGATTGATACGAGGGTGGATGCAGAGCATAGATGATAGGTGAGTGACTACGGAGAGACATTGCAGGAGGATGATGCAGGTATTGCTCATGATACATGATACTGTATTTTACATATGCTTATTTTCATCATCGTTCCTTTCCAAGGTCGTTTAGAAATTCTAAGCGTATATTTTATAATAACGTGTCATTAAGAGGACTGCCTAAAGGCGATGTAACTCAGGAATTACAATAACAATATTTTATGGTAGTACTACGGTGCTGCTACGGTAGAGCCATTCCTCATAATTCCGCTAAGGTAAGGTACCGCATCTGAGATTAAGCGCGGCAACGGTCCGAACCTAGTTCCGGCGGCTAGGTTTAGAGTATGTTCTCGAGTAGTTTCCAGCCAGCAATAAGCGATCTTATTCTTGGGATATTGGCGAGAACCGCTTATTGCTAGCTAATAATCGAATACCAGCTCGAGAGTACTGAGGCCGGTACTCTTCTGATCAGACACATTGGTAAATGCTTTCTTAGCTCAAGAGGAAGTCAAGTAAAAGTACAATGGGCGCGTTTGAAACTTGGGTAACTCATGCGTTCTTTGACCTTCTATAAGATCTCCTGATTAATGAATTCGTGGATGTAATTGAAGTAGTTAGGTTCCGCAACAGTGTTGTTATGTGATCCATTTGGTATGGCCTTCCAGGTCTTCGTCCTTGCGCGACATACAGAATGAAGCTGCCGCATGTGCGAAGGTCTATTGAGATAGGTCAGCAAGATTAGGCCTGATGCAAAGCTGAAACGCTACAAATCTTACGGGACTATCTCATCCTTCAGCCCACTTATGAAGAGGATGGGGATGGTAGTAATTCTGGGTATTGTATCCTCGCTGGGCCAATACTGGTGACACAGAGGAGCAAGGTACTTGGCTGGCGGGAATGCGCTTGGGTAGCGGTTAGTATATGCGAAAGAACCCGGTATTATGGTGTATACCTTGGTATCAGTTTTCGTATCGAGGTAAAGGTATTCTCCAGGATTAATCCTAAAACGTCTCCGGCCTCTTGATTCTTGGCCACGAGCTGGATCGCAACAGCACCACCTAAGCTTTGACCATAGACGATAATCTTTCCGCTCTGGGTTTCTGCTTGCTGACGGATATAATCAAGGCCAGTTTGAGCATCAACCAATAGCCCCTCTTCATTAGGCGTCCCAGTAGATAATCCATAACCTCTGTACTCCAACATAAGGACATTGCAGCCAATATGCTCTTGAAGTACCTTGGCGATTGGAACTCGGTGTCCGATATTCCCGGCATTACCGTGAAACATGAGAATAGTGATGTTCTTCGTAGAGCGCTTGCTAGAAGCACGAATGAAGAAGGCGCTCAGCATCTCCCCGTCCGGAGTCGGAATCCGAAGATCTTCGTAATCTGCAATATCGAAGTGGTTTGGTCGAGGCACACCTTCCTCTGTCCTGGATCCTATGGGTATGTTGCGTGGGTATATAAGCTCACTGTAATTCGTATTAGCTCTAGTATTATACCCTGCTCACTGACTTACTTCTGCTTGAAGTACAGGAGTCCGCTGGCTAGTGCAGCGATAGCGGAAGATGCCAAGACAGGGAGCCTCAGGTAGGAGAACAAAGCAGCCATGCTGGACTGACTAGTCAGGGACAAAAGTACATCGAAATATCAATAGGAGTAATAAGTTCGCAATATACCAACACAGATATTAAGCTTGAACTACACTGTATAGATCCCAGTCGGTAGACGTAGATGAGAGATTCTAAACCCCAAGAAAGGACACTAATCATTTGTACCTCCGGATACCGAGGCTAGGAAAATGAGGAAGCAGACACACTCTTCACATTATAGAAACGTGATCACTCATAGAAACATTTTGCGACCACGACTACATCATATGTAATAATGTTCGGAGTGAAGGATGTCTGAATACTCACAGTAGTAACAACTGACCCGAGGTTAGATTACACTCGGCGGCTACGCTAAAATAGTGCGGAGTTGAGGCGTAATGTAAAATACAGACCGCAAACGGCAATACCACTTGTCACATCGCCAATGGAATCGTTACTGGCTGAGGGCTTCGAATGTACCTTGATGTCCCGATCCTGAGCTTAGTAAAGCGGAGTACATTGTACATCCACGTCCACCTAACGCAAACACGACTATATATGCAATACCTTGCCATGCTCAAAAAATCCTCGTACTTAGTTCACTCCGGCTTCTGGAGTTAACATAAGGGCCCTAATCCATGCGTGAAATATCTCTCCAATCTATTGAAGGGCATACATGGATCGAGATCATTGGTATACAAACCACATAACATCGAATGCACGGAGTTGATGAATTATTGAATCATGTTAGTCGAGTTAAGGGAAAATTACTTTATCGCAGATCTTGTCAATTCATGGAAGTGGCCGCTGGGTATGTTTATGCGAGATTCCCTTGGGTATACAACCTTTTTATAAACTACTATAGAGAAGGTACTACCAAGAGGATATGTCGTAAAGGTAGTTCCCATGTTAGAGGAATATCATAATCCAAGGAGGAGACGTAGGGTTATGTCATCCGAGTAAAGTAAGGGCTTAGTAATATGGGAGTATTACATCGAACAAAGGAGAAGTTCCCTCGACGGTAAGGAAACCATTCCTTGAGAAAAGGTTGAGGCGTGTTTGGTGAGAAGTTCACACAGAAGCTGCAAGGAGAAGCAACTACGTGCAGGAAACACGCGCATGAGTAAAGGGAACATCGCCCAGTCTGTTCCCTGAGGAAACTTAAAAGGAAAAAGATATGCCCCCGATTCTCCCTACTGCACAAGAGTATCATTTATTGCTGAACCACGCATGGTGCTATAAGTGGCTCTACGTAATGGAGGCAGGCCTATACTAAATGTGGACCCGAAGGCAGGCCATCCTCGACATAAACGTTGTCACGCTGTGGTGAAGAAGACAGACTCCAAACTTTCACCACTGAATTCATTGCCTGGTTCTTTTATTGTGATGCGAATAGCACCGAGATTATTCTCCTGGATATACCTGATCCAGGTCTCCATTGGAATCCATGAAAAGCACGCTTCGACTTCACTGTTGATATCCCAATCCATGCAGGCACATCTCCACTTCTGGTCCTTGTTTCTCAAGCTAAATCACTCTGTTGTAGCGGCTGAAGGGAACAATGCTTGAAGATAGGTAGTAATTCTTTGATTTCCCCATCGCCACCAATCATTTCCATAAAGCTACTAATTAAAATTCAATATTCGATATCGACTCACGCTTTTCATGCTCTTGTTGCATTAATTCCCTGCTGTAAATGACATTCATCAGGCTCCGCATGTATCTAAGTCTCTGTGCTCCGTCCATATCTTTTGAGGATCCCCTCTCCCTTTATTTTTACCTTGAGAGATACAAATAATATGATAAATCCCTTTCCATTGAAAACACATATCTCTTCTCCATCTTATCACTAAACGACAGACTTCGCCTCTCGTCATAAGTACCTCCCAGTTCTTCAACTCGATTACCGCGTTCTTATATCGACTAAACACTCGGCAAAGATGCTCGGAGAAGTACGCGGAAAATCCGAAAAGACTCGAACAAAATCATCAGTCCCAAATTACGTATACCTCAGACCCCATAAGAAGCTCACAGAAACGTTGGCTCCAACACTCAAGAAGACTAGACATCACACAGAGCGCGGCAAACCGTGGACTGAACATTTCGTGGCCCGCAAAATGACAGTGGATGGTTATCCATCACCTCGGAGTTCGAGGAGCGATGAATATTATACCGAGTCTGACAGTGGTGGCAAGGAACCAATTGCAGAACGAAGGAGATCTGAACGACGGCAGCCGGATCAAACGCATGTAGCTAGAGACCGTGGATCTGCAGCATCTGGTCAAGCCGAAAATAGGGCACCATATGTGCGTCACTCAACAACATCAAGAAGATCTCTCCAGCGTACCATCGAGCCCTCTGCACCAAATCCAGCGCTGAACGATGCCCGGCGGATTTGCGCTGGCCTTTCCCACCAAGGCAACAGGTTTCCCCCACGGTTTCGGCATGGCGAAAGTTCGCGAAGTAACAATCGGTACGCCGAGCCAGCCTAAGCGCACAGCAGCAGGTGCGGCCATAGACACAAACGTGACTGCGAAGGACACAAGGACGATAAATGCGGAGGAGGTATGAGAGGTAGATAAGAATGACCAAGTGAGAGGCTTATGATTTATGCGCTCAGGAGTTATTTGCGGTTTTGGTTTTGTAGGGGGTAGTAAGGCAAGGGGAAGCCTTATGGAAGGGGTTTTTTTTGGCAATGAGATTTCATTTCGGCATCTCTGATTCTACCTGATTTTATAGGCTTCATTCCGAACAAAAGTATCTCTTTGCAATCCGCTGACTATGTTTGGGTAACTGGTGCGTGCTTGCGAAGTATACAACTAATAATCCAAAAGTGTGCATACTGGGTAGACGTTGCACAAGACCAGGTCCTTCAAGCCTTACCAAGAAGTACATGACACCTTCACTGGCGTCGCCTCGCATGTGAACCAAAAAGATAAGGCATAACAAACTAATTGGCTTACTTGTAGTAGCTGAAGTGAACAATGCTTGACAATCCATTTCAAAGTTGGGAATATTTTCGTTCGCCGCCAATTGTTCGCGAAGAATTACTGATTGCCTTTTATTGCGTTAGTTTTCGAATTGAATCAAGAGTGATCAGGCTTCATACATAGCTCAGCCCCTGTGCCCCGTCTATAAGTTCTGAAGACGCCCTTGCTGTTCGCGCGAAAATTAGAAGATCTCCATAACACACACATACATATCTTCTCTATTTCAATATCCAAAAAAAAGTAATACCAAAAGACAGCCTCGGCCGGTTCCCTATAAACTTCTTCCACTTCTTCTACTCAGCGATCACACTTGTGTGTTAATTGAGACTCTTTCGTCAAAGTCGTCTAACAAGGATAGCCCAAGAGATAACTGAGCCCATTCAAAGAGGAGGTTTCATATGTACATTCCACCGTCCTCACGTCGTGCCCTAGAGAAAAACCATCATGGACTTTCCAAGACCTCCTAGGTCTCGAGGAAACAGCAGATACCCAAGATCTCTCGCAGATACCAGGTATAGTGATCAGCCATCGCGCGCAGATCGGGCGGCCGGAAAACAACCACCACTTCGCATGATTGAGGGAAGTGGACGAGACTCCAGTAGTGATGCAAGTCCTGGTCATTGCATGCAATTAGTGCCCAGAAACCCGCAGCTAGCGATGTCGAGATACAATGGACCACCACAGCAAATTCCGCCACTCCCAGATGAGGACCATTTGGTCTGGGAACGGGATTCGGACAGACGCCAACGGTCTTCCGCGAGTGATTTTGACTACTTGTTGGACGAGGGAAGTTGTCGCTCTGGTTTCGAGATCATTGACGACGTTCGACACCCATCCGTAGCTCCAGTGGTGCCGGGTTCGGGGCACGACAATTACCTTCCCTATGAACAATACGTCAGTTCTTCTCAGATGGACGATTTCGAGGACGATGATTCCGAGGGAAGTCTTGGTTTTATCGAGGTCAAGTACACGAGGAATATCTATTCTGCAGCTGCGGCGGCGGTACCTTATTCCAGCCAAACCCACACTCAGCCCGATCCGCGGTATGCCTTGTGTGTCGAGAGTATTGAGCTTCGGAGAAGGCCGACAAGGGCTAGAGAGGAAGATATAATGCTTGAAAGTGGGGCAAGAGACTACCATGATAGAGGCTCTGAAGATTACCATTGTATGAGTTCTAGAGAGTACGATAGTAGAAATCCTAGAGATTACGATGATAGGACTTGTGGAGAGCACCGTGAGAGGAGACTAACATCGTACGATGATAGGAGGCCTAGAGGCTATGATGATAGGGCTTCTAGAGAGTATTATGACAGGAGACCTAGAGAGTGCAGTGATAGGGTCTCTGGAGAGTACGATGGTGGAGATTCTGGAGGCTACGATGATAATTGGAGGCCTGGAGATTATCATGACAGGCGTTCGAGAGAATACCATGGCAGGAGGCATGAAAGCCGCAGAAGCAGAGCTGAAGAGTACAAATATCGTTGAAGAAGGGATGGGGTACATGAGAGGGTAATCAATATTTGATGGGGATTCGATAAATTGTAGAGGCAGGGTTTGAATCTGGGGCCAATATTGATTGGGTTTAGATTTTGTAACAAAAGCCACACCAGGCAGGAAAAGTTATATTGAAAGCTGATTTCTGGGTCAAATTCTCTCTCACCGGTATCTCTCATCCTACTTGATAGCCATACAAGAAGCGTCATTGGTTTCCAACTCATATGTAACACCTTAGTTGGCGATTTGATGATTCAGATGTACTCAACCAACCGTGCTTACAAAATGATTAGCCAAAGACATCGGAGTGCTGCCATCTGTACACCTTTCTCAATGCTGACTATTGAAAGGCTTTCTAAAGCAAGAAAGATAGTCTCCACTGTATGTATGTGGAAGTGAACAGACATTTTAAGGAAGGAAGCGGCGATTTGCAAGGCGCAAGCGAGTCGAAAGCGCTAAAGAGCCGTTAGCGCATCTGAAGCTCGGAGCTTCAACAACGCGTACTCTAGAAGCTGCCTGAGTCTGAAATCCCTAGAAATCCCTTTATATTGTCATACCCAGCATCAGCACCACTGGTCGAGCCTCCAGACTCTCAGCTGTATTGCAACATCTCAAACCACCTGTTGATTCTCGACTCCGCACTACTCCCTCCAGCATGGAGATGCCAGTGACGGGGATGCTTAGAGAAGGTTCTACTCAAATGATGAAGCTCGGGCAAACCCCAAGCTAATTTCTATGCCTAGATGGCATACACGTGGACATGGACCACCTAAAGAAAGGCGAAGTCAAGTACCTCACTCCGATTCTCCTCCCTCCAAACCCCATCTAACGTCTTCACCTACAGTCTCGGAACCTCAATGTACCACCCGCCTCCCATGCCCTGGATACCTCCCCCATGAACCTAAAACCTCTAACCGTTTCCCACAGCATGGCCATAAACTTCGCCGACGGTGTCATACTCGGAGCCGACTCGCGTACCACCACCGGCGCCTACATCGCCAACCGCGTCACCGACAAACTCACACAAGTACACGACACTATCTGGTGCTGCCGGTCCGGCTCCGCCGCCGACACCCAAGCCGTTGCGGATATTGTACACTATCATTTAGGGATGTATGGGATCACGAATGACGAGGCCCCAAGTGTGCAGACGGCGGCAGCGCTATTTCAGGAGCTCTGCTATGATAACAAGGATCAATTAAGGTAATCCAACACAGCTTTCCTATGCCAAAACGGCTTTGCCTAAATGAAGAAGATCCGTACTGACGTTCTGCTCCCGGAAAACAGCGCAGGAATAATAATAGCAGGCTACACCCCCTCCCATGGCGGCGCCGTCTACAGCATCCCCCTCGGCGGCAGTCTACACAAACAATCGTACGCTATCGGCGGGTCAGGCTCAACTTACATTTACGGTTACTGCGACTCATATTGGAAAGAAAACATGTCTGAAACAGAGGGGGTAAACTTTGTAAAGGGAGCGCTGAGGGAGGCTATAAAGTGGGATGGGTCAAGCGGAGGGGTGATAAGGATGGTGGTGTTGACAAAGGACGGAGCGACAAGGCATTTGTATCTCCCGGATCAAGCATACCGGGGGCCGGGTGTACAGCGTGTTTGATGGAGAAGAATAGGGTTAGAGGGAAACAAAGAATTTTCATGGCAATCAGCAAGGACATATTGCATGTTAGTGCAACCATTACTGCTGTGGATGTGCTACATCCTCGACCGTCGACCAGCCTTCGCTCCCCCAATACCCCCCCAAATGTGCACCTCCCCTACACTTACCAACTGCATCTACCTACCCCGACCGTCTCCCCCTCCCTTCCATATCACCAAACGCAAGTGGTGATTTCAGTACTCCTATCACCCAAACTTCTACTGTTTTCCCTTGGAGACTTTCAAAGCCCAATAGAAAAAGAAACAAACCCTTCCCAACCCTCATCCTCTGCGAAAAAATATCCAAAAACTCATCGGAAAACCAACCCTACGAAAAATCCCTCAATGAGTCTTCGACCTCCGAAGGGTTTTACTTGATCTACTGTATTAATTTCCGCCGCACCTTTTAGTCCCTCATCTAACAATCCTCTTACACCCGCGCTTGACTCCACTTGTCTCCTCCCAAAATGTCACACCGCGCTTCTCTAAGCAAATTACTTCACAGCACTCCATCCCACATCCCCCAAATTGATATTCCCATACATCCTCCACGCTAATATACAACACAAATATTACCCTCCCTCTTTAGGCCCTTTTCGCGCAACCAATAGAACTCTCCGTCTTTGCTCTTCTTCCTTTTCGACAGATGTTATACTAACCTTAACCCCCAGCCGGGACAGATATACAATTTTACCATGCCGCTCGTTGGGTTCGCCGGTTTTGCTTCGAGTCTGCTTAGGACGAGGTTCGATCTAGCAACTGGTTGGGCATTCCAGCCGTGTTTCTGGGAGCAAATATAGACTAGAAGACTGATTTTCTGCACAAGATTGACTAAAACCGATGTTATTATATCCAACGGTGATAATGATAAGAGCAGTAATACAACATCTGCGGGTTGAATATTATAGAACATCGCCACATGTTTGAGTGTGAAAAATCGAAAGCAGATATGTTTTCAAAATTACGATATAGCTGAGTAACCGCATGAAAGTGAGTGATGTTATCCACATGTGGGTACTACCTGATGGGTATATAGATAGAATGTGCTCTATCTCCACCACTGATCAGCCTTTTGTAGCGCAGCGGTAAGCCCTCCGTCCTCTCATGAAGTGAAACAAACCCGACCAAAAATGGGAATCTTTCTTGTAACGCGAATCTAGATCCCACGGTGCGGGTAAACATGAGGTTGCTTTTGTTGAAATGTCTAATTTGCTGATTTATCATGTCCGATAATCTTTCTTCTGAGCTCGGCTGGAACCCTATGAAAGTACTCTGGAATGCAGAATGAGCAGTTTCTGCAAGCTATTAATCGTTGCGTATTTGTCAAGGCTCCAAAGGTACAATCGAGTGGCCAACAAGCCTTCTGGTGGTCGATGGAAGCGCTTCTGCACACGCCGCCGCCAAAATCAAGATTGTAGCGCTGCATAATTGCCCCTAGCCACACTTGATAATAGCACCTGTCAGTCTACCAATCAGAGTGTGAGTATCAGCGTGCACGTTCAACTGCAATAATTATTCCATCTTGGCAATTCGTAGCATTGGGTGTTTGGATAGTGCAGTGTCCATTCTTTGTTGGGGTATTGCCTGAGGATTAATTGGAAGGTGAAAGCGCTTCAGGAATGATTGGACAGGTAAGTGCGACCAATTTCTGCCATGGAAGCTTTGCCTCCAAGGTCTCTCAATTGAACCGGGGAAGCTTCTATTGCCACGAGAGGAAGGAAAGGCCGCGTGGTTCCCCAGCTTCGTTGTTCCCCAGGTCTCCGGATTATGAATCCACCATTGCTGCTGCTCGCTTTCTAAAGGGGAGAAGGCAGCTTTTGTTTGGTCCTGGTGTCGAGTCGCCGCTTCGCACCAACACATATTCACCAGGGTTCACGATCCACCTTATCGTCACTCAAATCCATTCTGGCGCCAATACCGATTACTCAATCTGATATTCCCATCCATATTCTTGGACTCACTGGACAAGCCTGAACAACGAAGGACCTCCTGTGCCCTCGCCTCTTTGCACTACTCTAGCAACGCGGTAGACTGACATGGCCACTGTTATATCCAGCGACATTACAACCGATACTACGCGCTTCCCCTACACGATGGTAGTTGGGGACGTGCATCAAATGTCTTCAACGAGATCTGAGTCCACCCAAAATCTATCAGCACTGTCCCACGCCTCACGTCTTCCCAATGCCCCGACTACGCAAGCGCGATATCCCTCAACCTCCGCCACTACAACGCCCTTCACGAGTACGAACTTGGGCAATAGACCTCGCTCATCCTCGCATACGATCTGTTCGAGTACCCCGATACCGGTCCCCCAATCTCGCACCACTGCTCAACCCTTCGTGCCAGATCCAGCATTACATTACCCTTCACAGCAATATGACGTACATCCAGCAACGCATGGCTATGAACAGGACCCCCATACACTCGCACCAGTACCAGAAAGCGCTATGGTTACACCGCCGTCGCCACGATTACAACCTACACATCGCTCGACGTTATCTTTCAATGAATCGGGTTCAACGTCGCCTAACCGTATAAAGGTTAGGGATCTAAATCACATACAAAGCTTCGCAAGCGAAGAGATGCTCACGAGGTCCAACAATGATTCAAGGCATTCTTTGAGAGGGAGGCAGGATGGAGGACAGCAGTATGAGATCAGTGCAATGCCAGTCACGGACATTATTGAGATGGTGGCGGGCCTGTTAACCAAGATCACAACCACGAATGACCGACAACACGAGCATTTACATAGGCATATCCCGCCTCCGGAAGGAACCACAGGATTGGGCCAACAAGCAACTAGCGTTCTCGCCTTTCATGGAAAAAACGTGCCAAGCATTACCATCATGAGCTACCTCAGCCGCATTCACAAGTACTGCCCAACCACCTACGAGGTCTTTCTAAGTCTACTGGTGTATTTTGACCGCATGACAGAAATGGTCAACAGTGGAGTGGCACAGCATGACCACGAGAACGGGGAGGTCCCACAACGGGTATGGCGACAACCAAGCAGTGCGAGCTCGTACGATCGGAGTGCACGTACTTTAGTAGGAACGCCTCCTTTGTCCGAACCATTAGTATCAGACGATCAACCGGCATTAAGTCATTCCCCGTCAATGCCCCCAGCAATATCATCAGACGCGGACGCATATAACCTCTCGCACTTCTTTGTAGTTGATAGCTTTAACATCCATCGGCTTGTGATAGCCGGCGTTACATGCGCCAGCAAATTCTTCTCAGACGTCTTCTATACCAATTCGAGATATGCCAAGGTAAGATAGTCAGTAGTCTAGCAGAGTGTTGTGCTAATTCGTTCCAGGTTGGCGGTCTCCCATTGGTGGAGCTGAACCATCTAGAATTGCAATTCTTATTACTCAATGACTTCCGCTTGTCAGTGCCAGTTGAAGAGCTGGAGGCATATGGCACAATGCTTGTCGAATTCTACGCCCGCGAAGTCGTCGCCCAACAGGAAGGGCTATACATGCAAACGCCCACCCCGCCCTAATAATCGAAGTCTAGTCTGGTCCAAACCTAATAAACGAGCTCCGTCCTTCTAGAGTGAATGAGCGTTCTGTATCTTGCTCCATACCCGCTCCCAACCCAACCGACCTCCATCACCTTGTGCCGATTCTTCTAGCAACACATTTTAGATCTCCGCATGCAGTCCTACAAATTTTCCTCTAGCTCTGAAAGGCGCACAATACCCACGTCCTACTTTTTGTCCATTCACCATCAGCAACCCGCTACGAATTTCACGACCACTACTGGCGTTTTTGTCTATTCAAGGGGGAAGGGAAGGGGGATGCAGCGCCACAATAGCGGCAGAAAGATGGCTTCTTGATTGCAAGGGACAGAGAAAGCATTTAGACGGCATGGCGTTGGCATGGGTACCTAATTTGATAGTGCTAGCTTATTATGCTCTCGAAGAGTGTGATTGACTGGTATTTGGAAAGAGTCGGCATGACGTACTAACGGCTTGGAACGCTCGCTTTGCGAGAGTTTGTGGTGTGAGATGAAAGCAGACGAGGGCAGTCATGGCACCACAACCTCGCCTGGCCCTGAACAACGTTGATCAATCCTCCAAAACCCATACCCTTCTCCGCGCATCCCGCCGCTCCCCCTCCAATTCCATCCTCTTTTCTCATCCAAGCACAGTCTCTTCTCGCGGACCGCACACCTCCTCTCACCACCCCCTCACCACCCCACGCAGAAAATTCACTCCCAATTAACACGCTGATTTGTTCTGTATTTCCCTTTATCTTGGTCCAAACCTGGTTTGTGCTCCTAGTCGACGAAGTTCTGGGAGGGAGGTAGGGGTTGAGGTTATGTGGGTGGATCATATCTTATTTCGAACGGATTCTTTGGGCATTTCTCTAGACAGCGTAGCGGCGCCCGAGGCTCGAAGGTCGATGTCTCGCTTAGTATCAGATTGTTGACTTCATGAATCATGACTGACTACTTTATATGTGGTAACTTGTTAACTTAAGAGAGTGCTGTATCATATATGTTCGACTCACCTCAGCCGTGAAGGCAAAAAGGCCGAACTCCCACTTTTGCGAGAAATGATTACGCTCGTCTTTCGCCTCCAATGCGAAAAGTGCGTACCACACGGTAGTAGATTCACAGCTGTTAGATTGACCGCTCTGGGTCACAGCCTTCCAGAGCTGACTTTCAAGAGTGTGTCTACTTGAAATATTGAGGGAAAATCTAATATTAACCTCGTTCCCTCAGCCTCGTCCCAATTATCTTTCGTGCCTCTCCGCAAAAAGTCTGAGTGTGGCGGCTGGAGAGAATGTCATCACGAATCAAATTGGCTATACATATATATACAGTACGACCTGGCTATATCGATGCCCAAATTCCACCTAGCCATTTCGTTGCCAGGAGGATATCGTTACATCTAAGGCGGGCATGCATACAAAATAATCACTGTTGTCTCAGAGAGTATATCGTTACAGAGGGGTCTTACTGTACGTCAATGTTGGCGATCTCGAACAAGTGTTTCCTGAAGATATGGTCCACATGAGGCTCGGCGAGCTGCACCGAAGTGATGCATCTGGAGGTTGATCGTCTGAGCCACTCACGCCACTCTGCTGTGATAGGCGTCAACCGCTCGTTGAGTTCGCTGCCTCAGGGTAGCGCCAGAACTGAAAAGAAGGCAATTCTTTCGCAGGCAAGACTGGGCTCTTAAGGGAAATTTATCGGCTTCAATAAGCATGATTCTTCATCTTTCAGTAAAAGGGTCATTTCTTCTCTTGCTTTATCATTATAAGAATATATCAACTACCTCGTATATCCTCAATCACTAGGGTTGAGCCCATAATAAAGAATGGCACCTCCTCAGTGGCCTGTGCCTTATAGTTCTACAACTACGATGGATCCGGAAATGGCATACGGTAAGTGTACATTTCCAAAGAAGCCCCTCTTACTCGGTACCAAAACTGCAGTCTTTAGACACGTTGCGGGAGCAGAGGTTCCTACTCGCTGCCTGATAATATTCCCAGAACTGGCTTATCACTCAAATTTATTCTGAAAGAGGAAAACCTGACTTCCGTTATAGGCTGGATCTTGCAACCGAACGGTCGCGGAACACTCGATATACTTCAGAGCTGTTTGATCACTATCATCCTGTGCAGTTGGTCGGTACTATTTTTGAACGTGCCATCAGAACATGACGGGCTTTGGGACTCGTTGCAAATAAAAGCACGGTGGATGCTGTTTTCCATCATCTTTCCTGAAGTGCTGATAGGCATCGCCATAGAACAGTGGAAGTCTGCTTGTCAGTCCATTGAAGACTTCGTTCGACTAAAAGGGCAATGGGAGGCAGACCAGTCATCCTCCCAAACCTTCGAAGAACGCTCAAGAGCCAGCCTCAACCTTCAAAGATGGAAGAGTGCGCTATGGACTATGCGGCACGGCTTTTTTGCCGACATGGGAGGAATAATCCTCAAGTTTCCGGACGAGACACCTTTCCCTGTCGACAGCCAGCAACTGGTCTACTTGATAGAGCACAATCATCTGGAATATCCCGCCATTCAGTCGTGTGTCATCTGGGATAGCAATAAAGCAGATATTTTCGCTCGCGCCCTTACCCTTGTGCAAATTTTAGGGTTTTTCATCCAATCTGTCGGACGTTGGAAACAGCATCTCGCCCTCTCCACTTTTGAGCTATCTAGTCTTGCCTTCATTTTCTGCTGCGTGAACACATCGTACTTCTTCTGGCATAAACCACGAGACGTGAGTACAGCCCTTGTGTTACCATGCCCCGCTAAAATCGCAGACATCATGAAGCAAGTTAGTCTTCGATCTTGCAAGAAGTATATCCGAACACCTATGGACTTTGTCACACCTCCCACATGTCGAACTAGCCTCGTTGCCCCGTCCTCTTTTAGAGTTCAAGCGTGCTTCAATTGGAAGAAAATGCATGACGGAACACCTGTCAAAACATTCGGAAATAGTACGATATCGCCGCCGCGGGGCCTCAACATCTTAAATATAATATATGTCAACACAGTCACCATTGCATATTTTGGTATCCATCTCGCCGGATGGAACTTTGTATTTCCGTCCAGGGTAGAGCAAGTACTCTGGCGTGTATCATGTCTGGTGCTTTTAGGTATGCTGATTTTCTACTTATGTGCCATTGCCTTGGGAACGGTAATGGCTTCTTGGCTTGCGAGGACGTTTTTCAAGAATAACGAGGCCACTACAATATTAGGCGCGGCAAGCTTGCTACCCCGGTGGGCAGCAATCTTGCTCCACTTACCTGTTATTATAATATATTGTCTGGCGCGCAGTTACATCATTGCTGAGGGCTTTGTGAACCTGAGGGCTCTTCCTGTCACAGCATTTGCCAGCGTCAATTGGGCGAATTATATTCCTCATTTCTAACGTACACATCTATTAAGGATCGAGTAGGAACACTGTCAGAGTACCAGATTTCATCAGGTTGGATACGAAAGTTCAAACACTATACCTAATAGTCATTTATCTAGCTGATCCATATCTTTGAGAATCGACAGACTATTCAGAGGGTGAGGTTTTCAGCTCGACTTGGTAATGCATTAATCGCATGACGACACTTTGTGTAGAGTATTGTTGCGTTTGGGCTGGAAGTGTACTATTGTACACGCTCAAGAAAGCCCTTCTTGTAGATTCCAGTGGCCATGTTGCTATTGTTGCTGATAATGTGTCGAGGGAGCAAAATCATGCTCACTGACCTAGGACGAATATAGATAGTTGCGGATCAAGGCTTGGCCATCCAGGAACGTGGGATGCGGAGTAGCTGCAAATCGACTGGCCAGACGAGCAGCGTTGTCTAAAGTCTGCAACGCATCCGATGGGATCTCCTGACTTGTAGACTGAGCCATACGAGAAGTTTGCTCGCATGATCTGAGAGTTGTACTGAACGTACCACGCTGAATCCGAGAATGCAGGCTGAGCGTCCTCACCCGGACATGGGGCTTACGGCGCTGCTTACAAAAGGCTGCTCAATGGCGGAAGCAGTACTACCTACCACTCTGTTATACCCACAATTTAGTTATGGTATAAGTGCGAAGGGATATGGAAGCCAAGGTTAGGAAGTGGGGCAGGAAGAACGGACAGAGCGGGAAATGAGGCAGCACAACCCTAGGACAGTGGTTCGACGAAGGAAGAATTTGGTGGAAAGTCGGTCATTTGGTTCCCTTTCGGAATCCGTCCCTTTTTTTCAATCTCTTGTCTCAAAGAAAGTATCCAAAGCTCCAAGCAGATCTTCGGAAAGCGCCTAAGGTAGTGAACTTCATGCCCATGAGCGTGGTGAGTATATATATCTGCGAGGTAGAAGTTTGATGGCGGGCGGCAAGATGCATCTACCGGATCGGGCGCTGACCTGAGAACGTGACAATCCGAACTCATGATCAGAATCCTGAGTAACTTGTTTCCATTTTCCTGCGATACCTTCATCTTCGTGTTATACGTTCGCGGTTCTATAGAGTCGACCATTTTTATAGCGACGCAGAATTATTCCATTAACATTCAAACAACTCTGTCGTCATTACAATTTTTACTTTCCTGCGGTTGTGTTTCTACGTTTGAACGTCCACAACATTCCCCATGTACCCACATAGCCACTTCATAGGCCGCGACGGCAGAACCAAAGCATCCCTCCTCAACGTCGGTGTCTGGAGTTCTGGCAAATCCATGACGGAAGGTGGTACGAGGCGTTAAGAACCAAATAAGATGCCACATACCTATCGAATATGTGGGAAAAGGTGAGGATGACATGGGATGAAGGATGCCAAAGGTGGGTGGAGGGGATTTAGCCGCTGCGGTGGCTCTGTGGGAAGTCTGAAGTACTATCAGGAGAAGTGACTACTTGGTAGGGAAGTGAAGACAGTCCAAGCTGGAGCCGGCAGAACGAATGTTCCACTACGGTAGTTGGTCGAGAGCCGTTACCTGGGCGTTTGTGGACGCCAATCTCAAAAATAAAAAGTACAAAAAGCAGGTGGTTTATCAGGTTCCAGATACATGTACCTCACGGTTGGAGCCCACCCATCGAGCATGCCAGCGAATAGGTTGTTCAACTGATCGAATGGGTGGGTTATAGTGCGGGTCAACCTACTCACAGGTACTTCCAAGCTTTGTCAAACTGAAGAAGTCTCTTTGGAGTATTCACTTGTGTGAATGATGTCGGCGAGGGGGGCTTTATTTCTACGCCGTTTAATGTTGTGGTGGGGCGGAGGGGGGAGATGGGGTGGGGGGGGGGTTGGGGGAGGAGAAGAGTGGATGGGGTGGGGGGGGGGGTTGGGGGAGGAGAAGAGTGGATGGGGTGGGGGAGGGGTGCGGTGGAGATGGGAGATTGTGGTGCTGGAGAAGGTGAGAGTGCTTACTACCGACCGCTTCCTGAGTCAGGACTAGCCTAGAAACTTGACTCCTTTCACTCGTAAAAAGCCGGAGAAGACACATTTGCCAGGTCTTAGGCCCAGACTCTGACAGCTTCACATTCGAGGATGGAGAACGATATCACGTATATATCCGTATAAACAGTGACCATGCAACCGATACGAGTAAATTTATTTTTTAAAATCATTTCATCATCGTGCTGGATAGCTCAAGGCCCGGTTGCGGATAAATCCTCCGTCTTTCATCCTTCAGTTGAAGCAAATGCAACGAACAGCAGACGTACAGCCTTGCTGAGAGTAGATATAAACTAATCGTAACACTTCGCCAGCGTCTCCTAACTCTTCTTTCAGGTCGTGTCGCTTGTTGGAGCATTTCCTACAACGCCCGAAGACCAACTGCTAGCCACCATCGCATCCGCATCAGCGCGGACCTGAAGGGACTCCGTGCCTAGGACCGTCAGTATGGAACCCGTACAGGGGAAGCATATGGTGGAAAGGAATTACCGATAGGACGAGGGAGGGCGAGAGTGGTGGTTAGGAGAAGCATGAGTGGGAGGGAGTAGAAACAGAACTGCATCTTGGATGGTGAGGCCGTCGGGTTGGGAGAAGTTGTGCAGGTAGGTCGAGCAGGAGTAGGTATGTCCAAGACGCAGAAAATGGCGGAATATATGTAATTGGGCGTCCGACTATCGGATTTGGAAGTTGAAATAGATGTGGTGGGTGTTCGATTTCGACTTTTGCGGCTGGGTAAGCTCTGGTGTCTAGAGCCGTCTTTATATCTGGACCGTGAGAGGTAGTACATGAGTCAATAATAACAACCCCAGCATATCTGCAGCAGCAGCGAACGTTGTCTAACCAATGCAGTACCGTGCTCCGAGATGCCTGCCTACTGGGCCGAGAACATGCTCCACTCTCACACCCTGGAAAATTGGCGTCACAGCCGACGGTAGAGCACCGGATGGCGCCGTTAAACAACCATAGTGCTTCGAGCTGCTTTGATCTCCACTGCAGATACCGATTGTGGGCGTTGTAAGTGCCATGGGGCTGCATTTGGGCTTTGAAGCTGGCAGCAGCACGATCAGGGGGAATGCCAAGGGAATGCCAAGGGAGCCCATGATTGCACCTTTCACCGCCGTCTCGGTTGCACACACGAATACGAGTACTGTACCGCCCGGATCGACCAGCCTTCTTGTTGTGGGTATATTTCGCTCGTCTCCATACGCACGCAGCGCCAACGAACAGAAACAGTCACCGAACCGACTTCCTCGCTTGAACAATTGCTCGCCAGCTGATCAGGTCTGGACGAGCTAAAAAGGAAAAAGGGGAAGGGCTGGATTCTGCACAACCCACTGCATATATTCCAAAATATCCACCCCTGCTATGCTGTCACACTTGCACAATATCAACGATCAACGGCGCCTACTCTCACAACCCATCCTGGCTGCCTTAGAATCCAATACCTCCACTTGATATGGGCGCGTCTTGGCGTGCATTGCAGCTAATATGCCTTCCCTGCCTGCGTATTTAGGTGAGCTTAAAAGCAACTAGTTGCAGCATTAGTACCATGTCCAGCTTACTACCTGCGTTTTATTCACAGCTTTGCGAAAGACTTCGATTTCATTGAATATCTGTTCAAAGGTTTGTTAAATTTTAACAACGCTCTTGACAGAAGAGGCATATCTGCGGCTGTTTGCAAGTGTCCGGAGAAGCACTACGTAGGAAACTTCGAGCGGTATATTTGCTATAGTATGCTCTATCGCTCACTCTGCGTTTTAGCTTAAAGGGGCGGTTTCTCCATCGGGTGGGCTGGTTGTGTTATTTCGTGTATACGAGGTAGATACAACTATGTAGTCGATGAACAGACACGACAGATCGTCAGGTGGGCGGCTCTTGGACGAGGTTCGATGGAGTCTACATGAGGTTTGTTGGATGGGCACGCTTCTACTGGAGGATTTGCTCGAGTTTCGGTGGGTCCGATGAAGAGTAAGTACAATTACTTGGAGGCGGCGGTGATGACGGAACGTAAATCTTCGAGAGCGTCGAAAATGTTTTCTGTTCATTTTCCACATGGCCTAAGTCGTTGTCTTGGAAAAATCCCTGCGTTCTCTCCCTCACTCTGACCTAGTACAGAATGTCAGTCATTCCAAGTCACCACTTTCGTAACTAGAAATTCTTCCATTCCGCTCGACGAGTTGAATCGGCCCCACCCGCTGTTCTTGACACCGCCCATTGGCAATGCTGGCTCGTCGCGTATGGTCATGCTGTTGATGTGGACGGCGCTAATGATTGCGATGTATGAGTTAGCAGTGCTTAGTCAGTCAGATTTTAGAGAATGAAAGCGATTAATGAGTTGGGATTCGGAAAAAGGGGACTTTTAAAGAACCGAGCTGAGAAGTCTGAAGAACAAGAGATGCATTATTGTAAGACGAAGAGAAAGGGAGAAGTCAGCGACAATAGAGTGCAAGCAAATAAGATCTTGGGGTAGAGCTCACCCCGATTCAATCCTTTTTGCGAGCGCAAGCCCTTTGCGCAAGTCCTTTGTGAATACTGCGGCCGATAACCCGTATCCGGTCTTGTTGGCTATTTCGACGGCCTCATCTTCGCTCTGAGCCACCATCAGCCCTACAAGGGGCCCGAAGGCCTCGTCATGCCAGATTGCCATGTTCTCCGTCAGCCCTCCGAGAACTGTGGGAGCAAAACAGACACTGGCGTTGTCTTCTTTGGAATCTTCCTGGTCCGGGCCGTCGTGGTTTCCGTGAAACACGTGCGCTCCTGTTGAAAGGGCGTCCGACACAAGAGATTGGAGGCGAGATTGGGAGGCGGAAGAAACGACGGTTGAAGCGGGCGCAGAAGTGGGCATTGACGAAAGGGTTGATTTCAGTGTGGCAAGGAAGGCCGAGGCGATGGAGGAATGGATTATGATGCGGTCTGTGGACATGCAGATTTGGCCAGACTAGCGGGAGTTGTAAGAAGTCAATAGGTAACAAAAGACTGGGTGATAAAAGGGAGATGAGAGAGACGCGATTGGGAAGAGGAAAAGACAACAATATGGATTTCATGGCATACGTTCAAGAATGAGCCCGCAGTGCATGCTTTTGATGCCTCTTCCAGATCGGCATCAGGCAGTATAATGGCACTGTTCTTACCACCAAGCTCCATGAGACATGGCTTGAGATTCTGGCCACAGGTTCGGGCAATTTTCCTCCCTGTATTGGCGCTTCCAGTAAAATTTATTTTCTTGACTGCCGGATGCTCGATCATAGCATTCACAATCTCGGGAGCGCCCAGAGGCGGGGACGAGAGGATGTTTAGAACGCCAGGTGGGAGTCCTGCGTCAGAAAACGCCTGACCAATGGCCCAGTAGCAGCGAGGGGTCAATTCCGAAGACTTCAGTATGGTAGTGTTCCCGGTTGCAATGGCAGTGGCGGCGGCGCGAATACCAAAGACAAAAGGAGCGTTCCTGCTCATCTTAGTATCAGAGTACGTAGTGAGTACAATGGCATCAAAACCCCGTACCAAGGCACAATTCCCAGCACTACGCCGTAAGGCTCCTTGTAGATGATAGCGCTCGTTCCCTCTTCTTGACAAGTGGGCACGCTGCCACATATAGTCGGGATGCGGCTAGCGATATCTTTGAGCATCTTGATACTCAAAGCCAAGACGAAGTATCTGGCCACACCTGTGTCGGCGCCCATTTCAGATGTCATAAAGCCAGCGTATTCCTCGGCGCGGGCCTCGAGTAAATCGGCTGCTTTGAAGAGGATGTCTTGCCTAGTGGTAGGCCTCGTTCTTGACCAACTTGGAAAAGCTGTCTCGGCAGCTTCCACAGCCCGGATGGCATCCTTATGGGTGGCTGTGGCAGCTCCCCAGCACTTTTGGTTTGTATGTGGACTGATCACACTAAATGTAGAAGATGCTAGCTCTTCTTTGCCGTTGATCCAGAGAGGAACAACCAGTTCGGACTCCATCTTACGCCAGCTCTCTCCACCCCGCCTTGTTCGATATCAGTTGGCTCTTTGCACTTTCAAGACGGTGAGCTGAGCAAGGTAAGAAACGACGAAAGCGCAGAAGGATAAGTGCCCTTCTAACATCGGTGTCTAAGCACACGTATTGACCATGACGTTTTCAATGAGTAGTCAAGTCATCCGATTCCTACCCAAAGGAATGGATCACGATTGTCGGCCGGTTGAACTAGACAGAGTTAGCAAATGCACAACATCGTCGATGTTGCACACATGTACGAGTCACGACTAACAGTATGCAGGAAGCACAGCATGGTGCAGGAAGCACAGCAGCATGGTGCATGAAGCACGCCGTCAATCTGACTGTGCACTTATGATAAAAGGGAAAACCACCGCCGCTGCACCAATACACCAGCACCAATAGAATAAGAGTCCAATCTATCACAATAACCAAAGACGCTGTACAGAAAAGAGCCTGACATGTCATACACAGTACAACAGGCAGCTTCTACCTTAAAGTAGGGCTGAGCATTAGCGTACCGGGATCCATGGTCGAATCAGGCTTAGCTTCCCTTTGGTTTAGCGACGTGGGTTACCTTTGATTTCAGCAACCTAACGACCTTCTAAGTGTTCATACTGCAGGTCCATTACATCACAATTTGTCGTGCCTATCCTATAAGGGTCGCTGGTGTTACCTTAGTACGTGCCTTGAACGAACGATAGCACACTAAAATCAGATCCCACATTCCATGGAGACCAATGTTTGTCTTGCTCTGCCTAGGCTGCAGGAGCTGTGTGGCCTTGGCCTCTAAAGGCTCGCCGCTTTTGGGAAGACGTGCCAGCGCTACAGTGCCCTACTAGCAGTCCTCCCAATGAAGGTCATGGTACACTGCGGAGACATGTGCACTCTTTCATAACAGCTGGATTTATAGAACCTTTACCAGGAAGATCTGCCTTATTCTTCATCGGCCAGAAATGGAGAGGAAGGGATATACGAAGCTCTACGTCGCCGATCCCGGTCCAGCAGAAGCATTTAGAATAGGCTTTCTCTCTACTAAGGGATTCAAGATATACGCATTTGCTAGCCTCCTGCTCTTTGCTTCAAATCTCTGCTTTTTAGGCCTCTGGTTAAGGCCTACAGCCACGAACTGTATTCGTCCACAATTAACTTACTGTACGTCGTGTCTGCTGAAATTGAACTCTATTGAGGAATAGAATTGAAGACTGCTTAGCGCCTGCAAAGAAAGCGATTCAATACGAGAAAAGAAGGCTTTGGAGAGACATCCAGAACAATGATTTTACGGGAGCGCCTAGGACTAAGCATGATGCCGCTTGGCATCATTTGATAGAGCGTTCGTGGAATCCTGTAGGATCTCAACATCAACTGACGCAGTTTGGTAGCAATCACCATCAAAATCTCAAAGGATGAGCTCTCCATGCTCAATGAGAGCTCGATAGCGTTCAAGGATGGATCGGGCTTCATAGCTGAGACAGCAGTCTTCCACGAACTCCACTGCATTGTCCGTGGCATTTAGCCCCATGCTATAAAATCAAGACTGATTGGGGCTTCAGAAACGTATTCGACGTCATCTGTATCTGGATTACTACTATCCCAACATGACGGAGGATGAGCGGCGCCGGGAAGGCCCTCATATCGGTACAGTCGAAGCCATTCCCCCATGAACATAAGTCAGTATACTCATTACTTCTGAAACCTAATAGACCACTGTTTAGAATACTGGCGAGAGGCTGCCATGTGTAGAGGAGACACAACTCTATCGACGTTTGCCTGGGCCGAAGGTAAGCCATTCTCCACAGTGTATAGCGATCATGAATGCGTCAACTGGGATCTTCTTGATGCGTGGGCCAGGATGAGAATGGTAGACCTGACGGACTACTCGATATTGGTGCAGTAGCACTTTCCTCAACATCAAACCCTCTAGCACTGCGATAAGCAATACTTCTTAGTTCTTCCGACCTATGGATAGCCAAGTTCTACTCCGCACTGTCTTTTGAGGATTTAGATACTTTGTGTTTGATCAGTAGACTATTGGACATTCCAGTGAGTGGAAGAAGAGCGCTCGTGCGGAACGATGTGTGAAGATCAAGTACGGTCAAGCAGGGTCATCCCTGGAGTGAGAAATGTGTATATGTTTTGTGTCTACAGAACCGCCTGCTTAGTGAATGCCTGTGTCTGAGGAATTTCGCCACTGCTCGGCCCACGCCAGAACACTGGCGTAGTCACGACACTGCCGCTCTGAGTTCCACCCTGTTGTGACGCGAGTTTCCGGGTCCACAGTCTCGAGATTCGTATCTGCTGCACACATCAGGGCGTGCCGGAGATAATCAAAGCAATGACGCATGTGGACATTATCGGTGCGTTCACTGAGTTCTTCCAGATACGTATCGGGCACCACTGATCCATTGGCCGATTCGAGTTGATGCAGCGTTGTATAGTATGCGACACGTATCCCGTGCTGTATCCATATCAGTGAAGTTTTGATGGGGGAAGGTAGGACAATGCAGACGAACCAAGCAGTGCAGCTGGTGAAAAACAGCGATGCCGGAGATGAACGGCGCAACTTCAGGGTGATGGACGAAACCACGGCCCACTGAACATCCATCCTCTCTCAGAAGTATTACCTCAGAGTCATGGGGAATTGCATACCTGGTATTATCGATTCCCAGGCTGCTTCCGATTCCGGCGTCGGTGTTTGGGAGAACGTCTGGTTGTGATACCAAACTTCGGCAATAGTTCCAGGAGGTACTGGTTCGTATAGCTCAGCATTCCCTGTTACGTTGCCAGAGATATATGAACTCACATAGAAGGCCTTCGCGTGTTGTTGGAAGCGATTGTCGTCCAGCAAGGAAAGCTAGCAGCGTAGCGATTGTGAACAGTGCTATCAGTTGGAGGGATGCTCTCCAACTACGAGCGGATACCTGGTGGCTGTTGCTATCCAACTCGCTAACAGGTAGGCCTTCATATTTGACATCAGTATGCTCGGCTGGCAAAGACTGCATAGCTGTGGTATATTGGACCAGGATCCATCATTGATTGAACAGTCTAGGGAGCAGCGGTCACAAATCGCATATTTACGATGAAACGATATATATTTCACGATTCGAAATAAATAATACAACCGGTACATGGATTTGAACGAAATCCTGACCCTGCCAAGCAAGGAAACCACCTTCAATGGCCAGTTGCCGTAGCGCGCAAATGTATGTATTGCAGCTGACTTGGCATGCGTCGACATCTCCACTTCTTCCCATCTCCAGCTGTCACCCCCGAAGCTCCACCCCGAACCTGCATATGCGACTTTATACTGACCCTACTCGGTACATGCCGCTTTATCATTCTCCGCCCCTCGTGTATGCATGCCATACCCACAGGTGATACGCCTCCCTCAATAAATAACAAATAACAATTAAGGCTCGCGGAAAGGCGCATGAAGCCGTTGTTACTCAGCTCTCTCTGCAGCCCCTAGAGTGGACGGTGGTTGGCGGAGGTTGATTGGCGGAGGGTTGTTAAGAATGGAGGTCTAACACGCCCTATCATTTCCTAGTGAACTTATTCCACCCATGTATGGAGCCCTTACGCGGCGACATCGAGTACCTTTCTAGCTGATCGCAAGATCAACTTCTTTCAAGAGTTCTTCGTTGCGCGGCCATGTTCACCACTCCTTACCAGACGCCTGGCGAGCAATACGCTCTAGCTATTGTACTCCCTGTTCTCGCTACCGTCTTTACTGGCCTGCGTTTTCTAGCTCGTCACCTCAGAAAGAACTCTCTTTTATGGGACGATTGGTTGATTGTGGTCGCGTTGGTGAGCTTGCGACGTTCTGACTAAAGTCCGTGGGCTTATAAAAAGTCAGGTCTTTACTTATCTGACTGCGGTCTTCATGATAATAGGTATGTTGCGTCTACTCGTGTGGTGGAATACAACTGACCCCATTCAGGCACTGCCCTCGGTGCTCAAGGCCGACATATGACATTTACCCCCGAAGGGGCACCTGTCATTGATAAGCGGTACATATGGTTTCTTAAGGTGCGTGTCCTCGAACCCTTTGACAGATCTTCTGCCTTACAACTCCTAGATGCTTTACGCTGGCCAGCTCAGCCAGATGCTTGCTATTGGGCCAACCAAGATATCCATGCTCTTGCTCTACCGCCGCATCTTTCGAGGCCGTGCCTTTGATATAATTACATGGACTCTTATAGCGCTGGTGGTCGGTTGGACAGTGGCTTTTTTCTTTTCAAACATGCTCGAGTGCATTCCGATACACGAGGCCTGGAGAAACGCCCCTGGACTCGGCACCAATCCTCACTGTGTGGACGCTGTGCCGATGTATCTGGCGCAAGTTTACTCCGACGTCGTAATTGACGCTCTAATCCTTGTTGTGCCGATTCCCTTGGGTAAGCCGTTGCCGGTCCTATCATGGTTAGACATGCATTGATGGCTTTCAACGCAGTATTGAAGCTGCAACTCCCGACCAAGCAGAAAGTGGCAGTTTGTGGTATCTTTCTGTTGGGAATCATGTCAGTCTCGCTTCCTTGTTGTGCCCTCCCAAGGACATACTGAACGATACCGAGTACCATCGCCTCGAGCTGCGCAAAGATGATCATCTTCAACTTCGTGGGCCACGGTGAGCTTCTATAATCCGATCCGCGTTGTTCAAAACTGATCTGAGAACCCAGAGCTCGCACAACAACCGGATGTTTCCTGTCGGTCCAGCCAACGCTCCACTCCATCACATCTATTAATCCTTGCTGCAGATTTTCTCACGCCAATCGTCTACTGGCCCGTTATCGAAGCGAGCCTCCAGATAATCGCCGCATGTCTGCCAATGCTGCGCTCCTTGTTCAAGGATTTCTCCAAAGGGTCCATGTTCAGCAGCCTTCGCACGAAACGGTCGGGCTACGTTAAGAGCTATGATGGCAACAGGCGGCAGTTCCAGACCTCACAGTCTGGCTTATACCCGGAACTCTCTTCTTCGGGGTATGTTTTTTGACACTTTGTTGCATTGCTTCAATCATCGTACGAACTAATTTGGTTCGTGATAGTGGTGACACTCTAGGCCAGAACACCGAGATCGAGCATTTACCGCTCAGCGCCTTGGAACCCGCCCGAGCCAAGGGTATCATGGTCGAGAGGACGTTCGATGTAAATGTATAAACCCGTAGTCGTAATTTCCCTTTCCATATCGGGAAAGTCGAAGTCCCCCGTAACCATATAATAAACTTAATCCATCCTCCCTATCCCCTTTTACTGGCCCTTAAGAACGCTCAACCCTGATCTACCCCAGCCATCGCAGACCCATCCACTCCGCTCACCCCCCCAAATCCCCTTTTTTAAAAAATTAAAAATTAATTCACACCCCCCCATCCTTCTCACCCTCACTCAATCATCTAACTCCGTAACTATATATCATCCACAACACCTCAACTATCGAGATTGAACACCTAATGCTCTGACTTCAACGGAAAAGACATTTTTGGAGGGAGGGGAAACGTCTTGTCTGTTTTTTTGTTGTTGGGGGGTTTTTCGATTTTGAGAGGGGTGGAAAGGGTGTTGGGGTTGGAAGTTGGTGAATTGGAAATTAGTGGGTTGCGAGTTCGGCGGGGGGGGGGGTAGGTAGGTATCAACACCCCCTCGGCCTGGCTAATGTTTGCTTCGGCGCAAGATTGGCGTAAGGTGGTTGAAATGGGTTATTAATATTTATTCGATAGGTGGTCTTATCTATTCGATTCATGAATCCAGACTGTGTGAATCCCTTCTTATCGCCTCCGTCGGCCTTTCCCGCCCTTCTCTTTCCCATTTTCCGTCGCCTTCGCCTTCGCCTCCGCCTCCGCCTCCGCCTTCCCCTTCGCAGCTTTCTTATCAAAGAAAGGTCCCCCCACCGCGCCCGCAACCCCTTCCGCCACAAGATTCTGAATCGCAGTCCCAGGATGAAAGTCATTCCACCACAAACAGCTAACCCCATCCAGATTCTGGCATGTGGCATCCGGGGCACCGTACGCGGTTGGGTTAGCGATGGCGAGGTCGAAGGGGGGTTGGGTGTCGAAGAGTGTGGTTTTGGCGTCTTTGTTTGTGGTGGAGAAGGTGTGGACGTGAGTGGTGAGGAGGGCGTTGTAGGTTGAGACGGTGGAGGCGAGGAGGGTATTTATGGATGGGGGGGTGGCGAGGCGGTCCGGGGTTTTTTGGATGGCTAGAAGAGACAGGGGTGGTTAGTGCTAGGAGCATTGCTGTCGAGAAAGTGCGGGGGACATACGTGGGATGCTCAGGAAGAGGAAGTTGCGGGCGCCAGCATCGTACATGATCTGCGCCTGTGCGAAATAACTATCCATGGTTCTCCCCAGCACGGTGGTGACGTCTGGACGGAAGAAGCTGAATTCGATGTCGTTGATGCCGATCCAAATTGCGAAAAGAGCGTTTTCTTTTTCCCATGGGGCGTAAGGGGGTGCGGGGACGAGGTTGGTGGTGAAGGTGGTGGTTTGGTCGACAAGGGATTGGATCCTGGGGCTGAAGGAGGGAACGATGGTGGAGTCGACGGTGGCGCCGCCGTAGGCGAAGTTGTAGGAGAGGAGGGAGGACGCGTTGTAAGTATTTACGAGGTAGCTGCGAGAAGGGGGTAGTTAGTCAGAGAAATCTATAGGAGAGGGGGGAAGAATGTACTCGATCCAGTTCGCGCCGCCGGAAAAGGTGTTGCCGGGGTAGGTAGGGTTTCCTATGGGGTTCTCTGGGGTGGGCTTGGTGCCCAGAATGTCAAAGGCCGTTTGGGTGTAAGAATCTCCGCTGTTGAAGACTGTCATTGACTGCATGGGACAACATGAGTATGAGCGGAGAGCTTACAAGGAGAAGAGGAATCTGGTCGGTCCAGCCGTCACTGTAGTCGCAGCAGTGATAAAGAGCAGAGCGCAGAGCTCCAAGACTTTGGGGAACATCTTCAAAGAGTGATTATGAGGAAATCATAAACAGTTATAAGGAGTAACAAAACGCGTGACGATTGTCCGGTAAAGACGGCGACGGCATGTATTGCCTACACGGATATAGAAGATGTGCGACGGCAGGTCAGAGGCTCGAGGCCACAATCTCAACACTGAAGTGCCAGAAACCCTTCTTTCCATCATTAAGGCATAGTCTCATCCTTAAAAAGACGAAACGAAATGAGCACGCTGACACAGGACCATCACAGCGGGAGAACGGGTAGCTCTCTGCAGTAGTATTGTGAGCTCAACCCTTGTAGATCGGGGGTTTTATATTAACTTCTAGCTGTCATAGGCAAGACGCGATCTGGAGACTAAATGAGCACAGTGTGACTCGAGGCGAGACCGGCGGAACAGTGGGTGTACGCCCAAGCTTGATTCTTCCTCCCCACTCTCCCTTTGATTCAGGTTTTCTCCGTTCCACGCGGGCGGAAAAGGGGGCGGGTCGCTGCCAGCTGGATTTGGATTAGCGTAATAGTGTATTGTCACCACATCTCAGCTGTCTACTGTAAATCATGATTTGTTGAATTCGACGAAGACAGCTTTGATGGGGTATAGGCTGAAATTATATTAGACGTCTTTGTTGGATATGCAATTGCCGTTGTACGTCGAGATCAAAAGTGAGGAATTGCGACTTCCCTGAGCACATAGTAGAGATGAACGACAAGCACTCTTTCTATACACGTCTTGAGCATCTTTGACGGAACAAGGTTCTAGTTGAAGCTCAACAATGGAAAGAAAGGACGAATGATGATCGATTGCGGGACTCTGGCGATTCAGGCTGTAATAGTGCTGCTGGTCTTACAGCGTTTATAATGTCCTTCGAATCCACAACCTCTGTCAGGCCTGTGTAGATGTATTCAAGCTCCAGATGCTCGATCATGCTTGCGCTCTACTGAATATGTGATCGTAGAGGATGAACCTGACGGATGTTGCCACATCTGGCAATCTCATGTGTTCGATGGGAGATGGGGGTTCGATGATGTTGAAGAGGTATTAGGACAGGCTAAAAGGAAATGGGGTGGACGATGCCAGCATTACGGGTACGTGTATGATATCTGATGATATACATTTACGGACCAGCAGAAAACCTTCGTTTCCTATTGCAATGCGTTGATATCTAGAAAATGGGCTAAAGACGATCAGAGCTTCGCTTTCTCTCCCTTCTCCTCCTCTTCCGCCGCCCTCAACTTCAACACCCTCCTTAAAATCTTCCCGCTAGCACTCTTTGGAATCTCATCCACGAACCTCACCCCACCGCGTAACCGCTTATGGTGGGCGACTTTAGCCTGCAGCCACCCCTTGATATGCTCCTCCGTCTTCTTGCCGCCCTCCACCCCCGGCGCAGGGACTACATACGCCCTTGGCACCTCTGTCGCCTCTTCCTTTTTATATATACCAATAACGGCAACATCGTTGACGTGTGGGTGACTTGCCAGCAGTCCTTCGAGCTCGGCGGGAGGCACTTGGAAGCCCTTGTATTTTATGAGTTCCTTGACGCGGTCAGTGATGTAGAAGTTGCCGTCTTTGTCCTGGTAGCCGACGTCGCCGGTCTTGAAGTAGCCGTCCTCTGTTATGGCGTTGGCGGTACCGGAGGGGTTGTTATGGTAGCCTTGGAAGATGTTGGGGCCTTTGATCCAGAGCTCGCCGACTTCGCCGACAGGCACTTCGGTTTCTTCCGGGGACATGTATTTGGCGGTTTGGTTGGGAAGGAGGCGGCCGACGGAGCCGATTGTTGTGTCCCATGATTGCCATTCCTGGTTAAGTAGTAAGTGAATGCAGGTGATCGAATCAAATGACATGTAGATTACCGACCTGCGTGTGTGTCGTCGGGCTGGTTTCACTCAGGCCGTAGCCTTGTTTTATGGGCACTTTGAGCCTCTTATATACGGCTTCTACCAGCTCTTGCGTCAAGGGCGCAGCTCCACAATTTAACATTCGGAGAGAGCTGAGGTCGTATTTCTCCACCACTGGGTGCTTTCCAAGTAGGAGCACGACCGGAGGAACAACATAAGAAAATGTAATCTTCTGCTCCTGTATTATGCGACAGAATTTCTCGAGGTCGAATTTGGACATGACTACAAGCTTCAGTCCGCTGTATATACTTTGATGAATGAGACACGTGAGACCTAGAATCGGTAAGGAAGGCCGTCTTGGAAGATATCTGGTTGAACTCACCATATATGTGGTAAAAAGGGAGGAATGCCAGTATGCTATCACCTTGGCCATTTGGTCCACCATCACATGATACGTTTGGGCCCTCGCCAGCCGCAAGCATCATTATATTCGACACAATATTTGAATGGCTCAGCATGACCCCTTTCGGGTGTCCTGTAGTACCCGACGAGTACACCAAGAACGCGAGGTCTTTCTTAGGGTCTAATTTTGTCCTTCGATACCTGTTCGTTCCAGCAGTGTTGCGTATTGATTGAAAATGTTTGTATCTGACCGACTCGTCTCTTTCATCACCTATCAGGATAATCCTATCCTCTGGAACACCGGCCTGCTTGGCTGCCTCTAATGCTACAGGTAATAAAGCCTTCTGTGTTACTAGTGCCTTCGCATCGCAGTCCTTCAGCTGAAAAGCCAGCTCATTCGCAGTGTAGCCAGGATTTGCAGGGGACACAACGCCTCCAGCCCAATGGGTCCCCCAAACAACCGCTGGTGTGTCGATAGAATTGGGCGTGAATAAAGCAATTGCGTCTCCTTTCTTCCATTCCCAGACGGATTTCAAGCCTGTGCCAAAAGTAATTGCTGTACTTTTGACCTGGGCATAGGTGTAGGATCTATTCGTGTCGGCGTCTTGGTATATGACTTCCCAATTATCAGCTTGATGGTGACATGGCAGTAACATAGAGTTACACACCTTTATCGTCCGGGAATGGTTTGTCCCTCCTCTCCAACAGGAAACCCCATAGATCCAGATTGGGAACTTCTATCCGCGGATATGTAGATTCTGTAGGCATTGTTAAGATGCCAAGGAGAGGAGAGAAACGAGGAAGGGATGTCGACTGGGATACGTGTTTTTGGGGGATGGCTACCAGCAGTTTGTCTTATATACCAAGAGGATGTGAAACTATGCTGCAAAGATACCTTCGAATGGGAGTGACGGCATGCTAAATCTTTACGGCGGGGAAATCTAGAGTCCGGGGGACTGCCGACCGAGGCCTGAGGAAAAAGCTAAGGTACCTTGTCTAGACTGATAGAAGAGTGTCACGTGGAGATAAGAAATGGGAATGGACCGACGCGAAACCTCGAATCTGAAATCGTACTCAAAACAACATCGCTTCTCCTTATGATAGCATTCCGAATTCCTGCCCTCCGTCATACCATTGGAGGAGTCCCCCCTTTTCTCGGAGGATTTCAGAGAAGATGGGCCCAGGTCCACGATGTGCGCTTTGTGGCAACCCACAGGACCCCTGACAGTGTCCTTGAGAAGTATAGACACAAGTTAGTTAGAAAAGCTAAAGAGTATAGTGCCGAATACCGTTTGAAGGAGGCACAACTAACGCATGATGCAGGGAGGGTCTCAAGGATGTTGAGGAACTGAAAGCAACATACAAAGCGAAGATCAAGAGCCAAAAGGCAGTCAAAACAGTCATTCCTTCCGCTCCAACCTCGACTTCATCCTCTACTAGCTCAGCATCATCATCACCAGGTTCGCCTTTCCCCCGGCCGCCGCCCCCGCCTCAAGCGTCCACTTCCTCTCCCTGGCCTCCACAAGACCCCGAATCCGCCAAATCCCCAACGCCTCCCGGCATCAAAACGCTTTCCTCTTTCATCGATGTTCCGAAGACTCTCGCCCTTCCTCCCAAAGACATCGAACACATCTGGCGGCTCCGCCACGCCTCCTTCCCCCAGTCCCTCTGCGCTACGATCCCGCACTCAACTTATACCCGCATCGAGTCCACCGCCCGTCGCCATCCACAATTCATCCTTCCCCTCCCCCGTGAAGGCCAAGGCGCTGAGATTCATTTCTTGCAATGGACCTTCCCGACACCCACGACAACAACGGTGCTTTTTACTCATCTAGCGGAGTTCAAACTAAGAGGAGAATATAGTCAGCCGCACACGACGGTAACGCATCATCTGGATATTGCGGGGCCGAAGGGTTTGGTACTGTTGCAGGGAAGCGTGATAGACGGAAGGGGTGTTAGTGTGGACGAGGGAAAATGGCTACTGATGTGTTTGCAGAAATTCTATGGGGCAGGAAATGAGAAGGCTGAGAGGAAGAGATTGCTGGAACAGTTCAGTCAAGGCGATAATGGCTTCAAGGTAGAAGATTTGCTTGAGGAGGCGGAGAAAATTATATAACCAAATCCTGGGTGCAAGGTACCGCATATATCCATGGACTTAGCGGCATTTCCGAACATCAGGGCCCGGGGTTGGGCATAGGACTAACCAGTGGAGTCTAGCAAGGGTTACGATCTTCTTACCCGAATCCAAACTGGACTGTCTATTCCGTACCTTGACATTGTGCTGCGTTCAAGTGGTTTTCCGTAAACACCAATCTAGTACTTTCAATAAAGCTAGATTAGAAAGCGGATACAGTATAAGAACGTAAAACCCGATGAGTCTAACGCCATTATCGTCCAGCTTTATCTTGACGAATCACGAAGAAAAATGGAAAGGTACTGGCTTCTGGCCTTGAAATTGAAAGAATTGATGAAAAATCTACACGCTATATCCATCCACTTCTAATTCACAATAACCCATTCTCCACCAAAACCCCCACCTTCCCAAACATCCATCCTCCTCATTACCTTCACGCCTACCAAGTTCCTCAATGCCATCAAATCCCACTCCATCGTCCTTTGCACCCTTCACGCTACTCTATCTCAGAAATTTGAAGAACGTGGCATATCACAAAACCTATGCACATCGAAAGCCCACCGTAGGTAGGTAGACCTGACGCGATACTCTTGTTTCCCATTTGCTCTTCTTTCGTTCCATGCACACACATCCTTTTGCATAAAACATGAGAAAAAACGATGAAAAAAGCGAGGAGTAGATGAATTTTTTCTGGAAGTTCTTTTGGATTGGTTGCATATCCACATTATCCACTTACCACTTCTCTACCAAAAAAAAACATCCTCCGGGCCTTCGCTCCCCTCGCACCTCCCGCCTCCTTTCCTCCTTCCTGCTAAGTAGTACCACTTCTCCCCCCCCCCCCCCCAAAAGACATTCTTTACCCCCCAGTCCCCTACACCAGCTCTCCTCAATTAAACTCATGCACACACCACAACGTCAACATCCTCATCAACCTCATGTCATCAAGATCCGCCCACTCCCGAGAAGGCCCCACCCCCGGACAAAACAATTGTTTCGTCCCCTTCCAATTCTTCCGTTCCCCCACCACTGCCCTCAGCTCCTCGAACCCGTCCCCATCCCCAGTCACCTTCATACTAATCCAATCCCTTACTCTCAGCTGCGCCAGCACCAACGCCGTACGGCTAGGCGGCCTTAGCCACTCGTGCACAGGGTGGAAGCCGCTGACGTGCTTGTAGAGAATACTCAGATTGAACGTGCGCAGCTTGGCGCAGGCGAAGCTGATGGTGGAGAGGCGGATGCAGAGGGTGGTATCGATGTCCGGGATGTGGTGAAATGGGGGTTTGCGGCTGTTGCGGATGGTAATGGGCCGGTAGACGTAGTCAAGACTGAGATGGTGGATGAGGGGGAGATGAAGAGGGAAAATGGTACTTGGTAGTGGGGTGTGGTGGGAAGGGAGGGAGATGTGGAAATTGTTTGTGGCGTAAAATCGGGGCAGGGCTTCGGCGGTAAGGAGGCGGTTGACAAGGAGGAGGGAGATTTCGTAAAAGACAAGGGGCCAGGGCCGGCTGGGGTCGCTTGACGGTCTTACTACTTCAATTCGACGGCGGAGGACCATCGGGGCGTCGTATATGGGGCCACTGGCACGTTCGTCTTTCTGACTGGTGAGGACGATGTCGTATATTATGAGTCGTATCTCGGGTGGGAGAGACAGGAATCCCGTTGGTGCCTGGTCCTCTGGTGGAGCGCGTTTGCCTAAAGAAATGGATGTAGCCATGTTGTCCTTGGGGAATTCAACGTAGCTGAGCTCGAAAGGTATCTTGATGGTCGAGTCTTGCGCAATGTATAGGAATACATGAAAGAAATTGGAATGTAGAGATGATAAATGCAGGACTACCGCCGTGAATATTCCACATTTTCAGTGACAAGAGTGACAATAACACGAGGGTCCAGACAAACAATGGATACTGAACACTAAATACAGCAAGTATTGAAGCATGAAACACACCATTCTGTAGGATCATGACAGACCATCTGGCCCTTACCAGAGATGAAGGCTATCGTTCAAGCTCAACACCTCAGGGATCAGGTCATTATCTAGCTTGGCCTAGTGGACATCTGAAAGGGGTTTCAGCGAGGTCCCATTACCGATGTTTCGACCGTTAGCCCTATCAGGTGACAGCATGCATGTAGTATGAATGTCAGAAATACGGGTCGCAACAGAGAAGTCTGTAAGACAAATTGTTTTTGGTATTCAGCAAGTGTACGAAGAGATCAAGAACAAAAAACTGAAGCTAGAATCAAGCAGCAGGCTTATGTTGAGGAAGAGAACGAACTTTCACAGGAGAAACAAGGTTCTTGTGCACGTTCGGTGTGGGTGGAAGAGGTGGAAGAGGAGGAAGAGGATGTTGATTGTTTCTGTGGAAGCAAGAAGCCTATGATAATTTATTACGATACCTGTGCTTTCTATCAGTAACTTTACGCCATGTCTCGTAGTCAAAACACAGGCACTAAGACTACAGCTTGGGAAGCGATTAGTTCTTTGGAGATAGTGGACTTTCCCTCATATATTCGTGTCTCAAAACCCTTCTGCAATTCATCTGAAATCATAAAACATGAAGGCTAGCTAGAAGGGCACTTAGTCAAATAGATCTTGGAGGATGTGCTCACCTAATCTTCATACTTTGTCCAGAGCACTAGTGAGTACTCGAATGCTTGTACTCTATACGTCAATGGCAACAATGTTGCTATTCACACCCTTGTCGTCAGCTGTTCCAACAACAGGGATTCTGTTTCTTCAAAAGACTTTTTGGGTACAAAAGGGGCAGAAGTTGTTTCGCTGAGGGGTCAGCCACGTTTCCAAACAGATACTTCCAAGAATGTGGCCACAGGGCAGTGCGAGCGGGATTTCAGGCTTAGCATGATCGATAGCTCCACCATCCGCGGCCTCCGCTTGTGAAGCGTCTGTTTCGTACGGTTCTCGACAGATGTCGCAATGTCGGTTGTCCCGGTCGAGGTCAGAGATCTTTGGATGGGGCAGTCCTAGGAGGAATGCATCAAGCTCGTCGAGATTCCTAGCGTATCCCGGACGTCCCTGCGGGTAAGGGAGTCTTTCAAGATTGAGCATGCAGAGGTTGGTTAATTCGTTGCCAGCTCTTGACATCTCCAGGCTAGGGCCAGTTGCTTCCCCCATGATGATTTGAAGTGGATTCTCCACCGTTTCAAGAGCGATAAAATTCCGAGCCGCGGTCAAGATTCTCTGATGAACTTCGTTTTCGGCTGGGCTAAGATATGGGGGATTCTCTGGATTAACCGTCGAAACAGCAACGAGCGTATGGGCTGCCTTGACGGAGAGCTGGGAATGCTCCTCGGTTATTTTCTTCGCTATTTCCACTAGATGAAACCAGACTCCTGCTTCTTGACGACTGTCTTCCGCCACTTCGGTCAATTGAGCCTCACGTTCTGGATTTATCGATCTGCTGTGAAAATCCTGTGCTTGGACGTCAGCGTCTGTTGCTCGTTGGGTGAGCTCTTCAACTCGGCGAGTAGATTTATTTCTCTGTTCTAAGGCTTCCACAAGAGCATGTCTGGCGAATACGAGATCCTCCATTGCAGCACGGAAATATCGCCCGGCTTCATCTGGCGCTTTTCGAGCCTCCTCCGCTCTGCGAAGAACAGGTTGCGCACGGACACTGTCTAATTCGGCGCGGTCGTTTTCTGTTCTTGCTAAATCTGCTCTTTGTCTACGCCGAATCGCTTTCCTTGCCGCTTGGAAGGCTCTGAATTCTGCCCACCTAGCCTTCATCTCCGCAAAATCCTGAGTTGATCTTGTATAGCGAACGTAATATTGCGCTCCAAGAGCCAAAGCGTAATTGGTAAATTCTGGCATGTTGCGGTGCGTTTGCGCGTTTGCGAGCCTGGAGTACAGTTTCGTAATGGTTGATGGTAATGTTAGAGTCGATGAGATGGCAATGGTGTAGTTTAGTTAGGGGGAAATGGAGGAAATACCAGTCTCTTTACACAGGCTTGCGACCAATGTTTGTCGGATTATCCTTTCATAATGTCATTGTTGGGCAGACTTTGTACATCTTGGACAACGCAGAGACACAATTGAACAATGTGCGGACAAAGAAGACGTTTTTGTAAGGAGGGTGAGATTCATTTGGCCAGAACAAGCACCCCCCAGGGAGTAAACGCTTTGTCGATAACATGCATCACCTGACCTTTATTTATGGACTAAAGTCCTGATTAGCCCTTCAGAGTAAGATATTTGCCTAACCTTAGCGATTTATCTTACTGTGGTTTCATCGCAGATAAAGGATCGGCCCACCAATAGCCCAGTGCTCCCGCGGACATGAATGGTAAAAAAATGGAAGGTCAATCCCACTGTACAACCTTACTTTCTATCCTTGCACCTTACCTTATCGGATCCAAACTCTTCTTGCATCGTCGGCCAAACTAAGTCGTAGAGTTTCAGGTCAGAAATAAGAACACTTGTACCTAAACGTGACGAAACCTTTTGCTATTCGCTTCAGCCGTTCACTATAGCCTCGTTCCATCCTAGGATCGCCCGAACTTTCGCAGGATCATATCTATAACTCAGTCAGAGGACGGTTTGATATACGTCAGATACAAAGTAGTATCAATGTCTCAGCTCGATCTTAGCACCTTTCCATTGGAGGTTCGTCAGCCAAGTCTGGTTAGCGGGAGTATCTTAGGAGATGAAGACGTTGTCGTTTTAAACAGCGAAATTCCTCGCCATATCATGGCACACCGCTCAGATCCAGGGAAGTTTGCGGACGCGGTCCAGAGCTATTACCAGTCCAACACCTTCTTCTTCTGCATCGATGGCATAATGGAAGCAGGCCATGAGACACGGTCAAATCTTGGTTCCAAAAGCGCTGACAGATCTTAACGAGTTTGGTATTGAGAATTTGAATAAGCTATTGGTCAATGTTCGGTATGTCATGATAGCTCTGATTCATGGGCCTGGTGATGCTAAGAAGTTTAATTTGGAAGACTTGTATCGACAACAATCATACCCGCAATTGCACGATATAACCTTTGAGGAAACGTTAGTGCATCAGACACTAGCACTGGTCAGTCATTGAAGGCTTTGTTCTGATCCCAGTCTACTGACCTTAGAAGGAAATTCCTCGAGCCACCAATATTACTGAGCTCACGATCGACTGCGGTGGTTGCCGCACGCATCCGACGGACAACGACTTCAGTTGTTTCGCAATATGGCAAGGCTTCAAACACTCCCTTTCACTATGCATCGACGGCCTAAAGAATCTGAAAAAACTTATCTTAATTGTATCCGATCAACAGGACCTAATCACATTGACCAATGCTAGACTTGTGGTGGAGGGAACATATGTGAAAACCATTTTTGTCGCTCCAGACCCCACAGGGCGAGACGTTTGGTTGTGGGTGGCCGCAGATACCGAAGCGTTGAAGTGGAAGCATACAGAGGGCCTTGGAGAGTTCCTCCAGGTTGTAGGAGCAAGCTCCGACGAAGATTTCCTTGATGAATGGGAATCAGACGAGTCTGAAGCAGATGCCGAATTCGACTTGTCAGGCGAACAGGTATACCACGGGGAATGGGATGTCTAGGAGAGTTTTCTGAAGTTGGAAGGCTGAATTAGGTAGTATTCCTAGGGATATGGCTGGTATTAAATGTATGCCTCATGCTGCATACTGTGCTAGTTCAACATGGTTAGCAACCCAGACAGTCCGATCCTAAGAGGCCAAGCCCTTGCGTACTACATTCTGGCTATTCAGTCAACCTGCGACTATATCTGAAGTAGATAGTATACTTGGGTATCTTAACAAAACAATCATCAATTGCATAAAATGCTTTCGTTAGTCAATCTACCATGTCTCATGATCCAGTATGTGTAGCCGTTTACTGTGTTTCGCGTGAATGTTGACACGCTATCGCAGTCATCCAAAGAACTCCCCAGTCACCAAAGTCTCCCATGGCCTGCCAGTCTCCCAGACTTTCTCTATCAGTGTTCTTGCTTTGTGTACCTGAAAAACGTGTAAGCATTGTATAGAGTATGTAAGAGATTTTGGATACGTGAATATTGAAAACATGCGAAGACTAACATGAGGATTGAAAATGTATAACTCGAGAATTGACCTACCTGCGTCATACCCGAACCCTCCACACTCTTCAGCCTGTCCATTATCCTATCTCTCTGGTCCTGCCGTTGCGCATCACAGCCAGCAGTAAACATTGGGAACAGCAAACAGGCCTCGGCCGTGCCTCCTTTTCTTACTTTGTACAGCGCACCTTCGATTTCTCGCACTGCGATCTGCACTTCAACATCTAAAGAGGTCTTGCCTAGTACACGCCGATTTAAGTGAATAAGGCCAGCCCAATGAAAAGCTTCATTGGTGGCGACCATCTCGAGCAAGTCCCAACCATCCTCCGTGGCATTTCTACGAGGGCGGTGCGGACATCCTTTGTACCTGTGCATCCTTGCTTCTTGCAGATCATATTTGAGCTTACCGGCGGCTTCGATAGTCTGATCTGAGGGGTTCCAATCTTCGCGAACGTTACCATTCAAGTCGATGCGCTCATTGTCGCACTGTCTGGCAAGCTCAGCAATCTTAGCCAGAATGCTGACGCAGCGGCTTGTGAAGCCCAGGAGGCAGTCAATCTGAAAGTCATTCTCGTCGTCTGAGTCATCGGCCACCCAGTAGTCACCACCAAACAAAGGCTGGTCATTCTTACTACCACTAAGGCTGCCTAGAACGTCTAGATAAGCGAACCATCGGCTGAGGAAGTATGAAACTTTGTCTTTTCGATGTACAGATTGTGCACCACCTCTAGCGAGTATCATGCGTCGAGCAACGTTCAGATGGTTTTGCCAAGGCACAGGAACATCGAATGTATTAGGTGAGATTATTTCGAGAGATGCGAGCATGATAGCTATCGCAAGGTTGACGTTAGATATCTGGCCGGTTGGATCGTCTAGAGCGCGACTGAGAGTTCCAAAGACATCCTGAACCCAGAGTGCGATTCTGTTGGCTGGTTCAGAGTGCTTCAGCAGTCGTGCTCGGTGACTAGCAGAGTACGCTAGTAATAGACGAAGCAGGTTGGTATCCTTAACCGCCACTGCTAAAATTAGCTCAGAACCGGTTCATTGCTAACATGACTGCGTACTCTGGGGAAGAATACTCTTGAAAGGGTTTTCAGAACAGTCGTGGGGGACCAAGATCCTTGCTGTATGATTCAAGAAGTGATGAAAGTAGAGCATGTTCATGGGGTTCTCTTGTAGAGTTGAAGGTAGTACCCCTAGCGACCTAGGAATAGTGACTATCACAGGCTTTGCGTAGTAGCCAGGAGTAGTACCATGGAGACCGAACCCAAATTCGGCGGGGAAGTCGTTATCACCGATTGAAGTTTCTTGCTCTGAGCTGTGCAGAGAAATGGTGGATAACGAGGGCGTTAAACCGTTCAATGCGATTGAGTCGTTGTTGTTAGGGAGATCTAAGTCTGCGAAACCCCGATCAACGCCATAGTTGGCCGTAGGAGTACTGACGGAAGATGCACCATAGGGCGATGCGGGCATAGCACTCTCAGTACCGGAGTCTGCAGGAGAGTCATCTGACAGCAATGATTTGACAGAGAGACGACGAAGATCAGGTGAATCCTGAAGCACTTGGGATGAAGGCTTGGAGACGGAGCGCACATAGTTATCTTCAGAGGCGACAGACGAAGCCGCTGGAGTCAGCGGGATCCCTATATTGCCGTTGAACGTATTATGATAGACAGACTGCATAGCATGAGGTGACATGTGTGAAGCCACGTATCTGGGAGCCACTCCCACATTGTAGATGCCATATGAGCCGGCTTGGTTACGCTGAGTCCCATCGGTGGGATCGATTGAGGGACTAAGTCGTATTCTCTTAGATCTATGCTGTGTGTGAAAAGAAACGTCTTCCTGGCTTTTGCGGAAATTGCTTGGATGTGGCCGAGGAGAGAGAGAGTTCTGAAATGGAGGGGGCATTTGAGGATCCGGCATTGACAGATGGTTCCCTCCAGAAAACGGCACTGCACTCAAGGAATTCGGTGGACTCTCTATGTTGGAGTCCGAGGGTGAAGGGTATGACATACTTTTGTGTTGATCTCGTATCCTGGAAAGCTGTACCGTTGAAAACTGGTCTCTAAGGTCTCGACTACCGTGTCCAACATGATTGCCTATATGGCTCAATGGTTCGAACTGCTCCATCATTTCATTGTCCTGCATACGCGCAAGCGCTGGATCAATTGTGGATGTTGACGAGGGAGAAGTTGCGGTCACTCCAGTAGGCAATGAAATATTCTGTGCGAGCCCATCTATGCTAGTAGGTCGGGGCTGTCTTAGATCTGCTTGTAATAGGGTCTGCCCGCGAAGCCTACAGATTTGAGGGGAACTGTGGGCTTCCGGAGAACCTGCGGCCGTTGGCGAGGTTCTAGATTGAAGTCCTCTAGAAACTCCAAGAGTTTCAACATCACTGTCTCCAACAGGACTAGCAACGTGTTGATGGTGATTGAAGCTGGGCGACTGTAAGATAGTATCACCTCCTTTTCTTTTCGTCCGACCTTCCCAATTCAATCGGATACTGTAATCGCAGGTTTCGCCTTGCCGTTCACAGTTCTGGCACTTCGGTCTCTCTTCTCCGCACTTTATTTTCCTAGCCTTGCAAGGCCTAAAACGTGTCAACTAAATTTGTGAAATTCTGGCGGGATATGAAAGCTATGGACAACCTACCAACATCCGTTGCGACTCCGTGTCTTCGGTTCCGGCGCCCCAACCTTCTTTGGTCGAGGCATCTTGAATTCAAACGCGAAAACAGAGCAAGACTTGAATGAGATCCCTTTAGCAGGTAAGAATCAGAGCCATCGCGAGCTCAGGGACCATTAGCTTGGAGTCATCTTCTCAGGCCCCAGAAGCCTTTCACCATTTCAGAAACGATCAGCTTGGTCTCCGGGTTGCAGCTCTCATGATATCGGATACTTTGTGCAGTTTGTAGAGTGTATATCCGCAATACAGCTTGCACAATACTTGTCATTAGGTAGAACTCCGATATCGAGCTTATGTGGCATATCAACGTCAAAAGAGAAAGATGAAATAGAGAGTGTGACAGTATGCCGAGCAAAGAAGGCATTACCTAGACTAAGGCGATAAGATAAGGTAAGCAGCCTTGCATTAGCGGAGGGAAGGTCCGAAGAACCCGCTAGGGTTCCTTCCCACTACCTTACTCTCTACAGCATCACTTCTACACTTCGTCAACAACATCAAGTATCAGTTGTCTTGGTGTACCTATATTGGCTCCAGTCCAAAATGGAAACAAGAGCCAATTCACTGATGAAACGCCATCCCTTGCAAAGGCTCACATCGCCCTCCCGCGGCTTCTCCTCACTCATCCATGTAGGTAGAGTACAGATGACAATATCTTTGTTCGCACTGCTGATTATAGAAGTTTGCAGGCTTGTCAAGCTTCGCTGCATCCTTCAAATAGTATACCCTCATCGGCCCGCTCTATCCTAAAAAGCCTCAAGCTAAATTTCAACTTTTAGTCTCATCGACTACCCCAGCCTAATGTGAATTAATCCCGCAGTGAGCCTGTATGGAGGGTCATGACAGATGCCCAGTATCGACCTCGTCTGACACTGCTATAGTAATGACTCATATGGCTGGCACTTCCAGTATCTTACCATCATCGGTCTCTTCCTTGCAACGATAACATTCGCACTCGGATCTTTGGCGGATATTACGCTCTCTCCGACATTGTTCCGTTGGAAGAATACACTGTCTGTGTGCTCTGCACCAATAGAAGTGCTTATCAGCGTTCTATATTGGACTATCCGATCAGTGTGTTTTGAATGCTTACATGGAGGCGTGCATCATTAATCTCTCCTCCAGATCGATGAGAAACTTGTCCGCCCCGAGTTCCTCGAACTCGGCCTACTCCCCGGTAATTCCTCCCCAACCCTCCGATAAATCCCACCACTCATCCCTCCCCCAGACATCAGCTTCCACGCCGTCCCCGCCATCGTCCTCGTCATCGATCTCCTCTTCCTCTCCCCTCCCTGGTCCATCTCGCTCCCGGGAGCAATGTGCCTGAGCAGCGCGCTAGCACTCTCATACTGGTTCTGGGTAGAACAGTGTTTTCTCCATAACGCCTACTACCCGTATCCGCTCTTTGAGGCCATTACAACGCCGTGGCGTGTCGGCTTCTTTGCGATGAGCGCGGTGTTGATGACTGGGAGTACGGTGGCGTTGATGTGGGTGTATGGGAAGGTCAATGGTTATGGGGTTCATGGAACAAAGAAGGTAAGGTTGGAGCCGGTTAAGAAACAATGAATATTCAAGATAGGTATCTACGCAGTGTCTAAGTATATTGTCAGGTATCGCGATATATAGAAGGGATCCATTGTAAAGAAGGGACTCAATATATAAGAAACGCATCCTACTCGTAATCTACAGGATAAACCTAGTGTGCCGAAGGAACCTAATCTATAGAAGTAACTCGCTCTATAAGCACTGAAACCACAGAAATAGCCCAGTCTATTGGTAGGAATCCAAACTACAGAAAGTAGTCATCGGACTAAACCCTTTTCTCGAAGAGCATCTGCACGACGATTCATGTATGCATTTAGCACTCCACACTTGGCCTCACCTTTCCCTCACTCTGTCTCTTTACTCATCTCTCAATTTCATTCTAGAAGCAACGAACACTGACATCACAGACTACAAGCCATGTAGTCTCGTAACAACCTTGATGAAGTACTCATATGCTACTCTACCATGGTGTACGGGCCCGACACTATAATGCTGTGGAACAATTTCAAGAACCTCAAACCAGAACCCACGTCCATCAAAAACCCTATACAGTCTCATCCGCCCAAGGTGACTGTCCAGTATCCTCCGTTTCATCCACCCCGTCATCCACCACCCCGTGATTGGAATTATCAGCGGGTTTCTTCGCAACCCACATCTCCTCCAGCGGGATGATAAGGCTAGGGTTGATAAACCTCAAGCCCGTGACATCGTCTTCATCAACCACCCTACCCTGGCCTGTTTCGCTATCGTACCGTGACTCGACTGCGGCTACTGCGTCGGGGGAGTCGCCGTCGCGGTGGAGGCTACGCAGGGCGATGAACCTCATCAGGGGCTCGTAGGTGCGGTTGTAGAAGAAGATGAACCAGACCGTTCCGGCTACTAATGGCACGATTAATATTGATCTTTTAATGGCCAACTTGAGCGCCAGAACGCCGGCCATTGCGAGTTGAAAGACTACTAAGCCGACAACGATGCGGTTGCATATGATAGACCATGCTCTGCCAGTCGAGTGTTGGCGGTGGTCCATAGCGTAGAGAAGTTGGTATTTATAGATGAACCCGCCAATGAGGAAATAGACGAGGCCGAAAAAGAGCACGAGGAAGGAGCCGGGAAGGACGCTGTAGACGGTGCAGATTATGAAGATGAGGATGGTTTGAGGAAGGAAAAATCCATATGAGAAGACTGGGGGTTGGACAAGTTCGGCGTAATCTCTAGGAGTTTTGGCACCTATAAGGAATATAGGGTACAAGAAGACACTGCCGAATTCCAAGAGTCGGAAGGGGAGGAGGCCGAGACCTTGCAAGATGATAAGGTTGGCATAAAATTGGGCTAGTTCTTGGATAGAGGTGGCGAGGATGTAGAGAGTGCTGGTCGTGTCCTTGAGAGAGTCGCCGATACGGTCGAAGAAGCCGGCGGCTTTGGACGTGGTACCAAAGACCGTGAAGAGAAGGAAGAGGTTGAAGAAAGTAAAGAAGAAATTTTTGGAGATGAGGGAGAGTTCGATTTCGCCTTGGGAGATCATGCCCTGCAGGTTGGAAAGCCCTGGAGTCAACCTGTTAGAAGTTGGGTCGTGGGAAAAGTTCGAGTCGGACTTACAAAAGTACAAGTAGGGCACAGCAACATTAAGTAACGAGATGACGAGGGTTGGCAAGCCAGTCCGGACCAGACTGCTGACGATCTCATGGCTCTCGAGGACATCTGCGAGCTGTGGCCAGACCTTACGAATGGACTCCAGACTCAGCAAGCCGGCTAATGGGACGAGCAGCACCGACCAAAAGACAGTGAGAATGGCGATAACAGCAGTAATAGACCATGCCCGCAACATCCTATTTGATCTCGGCAGGTAGGTGTTCTGCCACAGAACATCCGAAGGAGCAGGCGAAGGCTTGGCTAGCAACGTCATTGGCTCTGCATCCATGGTTGCCTGCACAGCCATTTGCTGCGTTTTGTTAGCCAAGCGGAACTATAGCTCATACAGAACTTACGCAGGCGGCAGTTGAATCTAATGTCACAAAGGCCAACGGCGTAGGCTTATAATCCTTCTTTCTTGCTGACTTAATTTGTTCGTCAAGTTTCCGGAGCTTTTCCTCGTAGTAATCGATAGCATCAATTCGCCGACTTTGCAGACCAAGGAAACCGTACCATATTCTTGTCATAGGTCGGTCCTGGGCGTACGGCGTCACGTGGCTTTGACCGTTGGCATCTTCGTCAAGGAGTGGAGAATGTTCGTATTCGCCACCTGAGGTTGGGGGCTGCACTCTGCGCAGGGACGCTCGATGATCTTTACTTCGCGTGCACCCAAGATGCACAGTCCAAGCCTCCTCAAGCTTTCTTAAGACGCTCATCCTTGTTTCCATCAAGTCATCTAATTCCTTCCAATTTCTGCACAACATGACGCTGTCAACTTTGCCAATCTCCAACTTTTCCACAGTTTCCTTGATCTTCTCTTCGGACCGAAGCTCTTCTGGTATTCCGGATAGTCGAATCGTCCGATCAGTAATCGTAGATTGGCTTCCTAGAAAGTTTTGCCGAATACGAATGATCTTCTTTGTATTGGTGACTATGAGATATAATGCCAGGCCGGTAAAAAGATAGACAAAAGCAACATACATCCACAGGAAGTCTGTAGGCGGGGCTAAAAGTCCTTCCCAAAAACCGTTTGGGGGTTGGTCTCCGTTATCCTGAAGAAGCAATGTTCTGCGATATAGATTTGGGTATAATGTGATATTGGCGTTGGGATCGGTACCATTGGTCGAAAAGCCCCAGTCTCCAGTATAGTGAATATGTACAGGCAATATGACGACGAGTGAGAAGAAGAGTGTGACAGCCAGAAACCTTATAGCCATCCCAAAAAATTGCAGAAACTAAATCATGAACTCAGTGGTGCGAAACCCAAAGCTTGAGAGATGTACTCACGACAAAGGCATCCAGACCGGCTGAGGCTAGAATTTCCTCCTCTGTTATCCTATACAATACTGGTATCCACCCTAAAAACGTATTAGGTAGCTCTGGCAATCTTGCGGCGGCATTTGTCTGTCTTTTCCGTGCGGCGTAAAGGCCTGTCCATCTTGGCCTCAGAAACTACAAGAGCAGCAATGTTTAGCTTGAGCACTTGTCGAAGTGTATGCTTCGGATTTGACTCACACAAAAGGCGACAAAAGCACTGAGACCTAGAGCAATAGATACGACTAACTGTGTAGTGAGATCTCTTTGGTTTTTAGTGTCCGGAGCCAAAGGATTATCAGATCCGTTGTCCTTCAGAATCCAGGCCGTAGCCATGATCACAACAGTCTCTCCTATACGTTACGTGCGTAGTCACAGATGTGGATAGGACATATCCTTCATGGTATCGAGTCCTAAAAAAAGGTGCTCTTGGATGGGGATCAAAGGATTGGGCACATCGCGCTGCGGCTCACAATGACGATCAGACGTTAAAGCAGATGCAAGGTAGGTAAGGCGTAGGGTAACATATCTAATCGGACAGAAGTGGTACCATGGTACTGAAAACTGGTAATCCGTATGGTATTCTATGAACCAATCAAATTATGACTTCACATTGAGAGCTTGAGATTCATCTTCGTCTCCACTAAGGTACCCAGACAACTTTGAGATTTCTAAGATAATTTATCATTAGTCCTGAATATTATGATGACCTCCATCGCCCACACTGCACAAGCCAAGCCTGTCTTACATGTTGAGTGTTCCATAAGTGCTGAACTAAAGACATCACACCTTATTGTATGCAACAAAATACTCCTCGTTCATGGAACATGGTCTAATAACCTATGGATATCTTAGTTAGTGGAGGAGGTCACCAACTGGCTCAGACGAAACTTTGTGTCTTTAGAGCTTAAACGAACGTTTACTTCTTTCCGTGGGTCGTCTGGTATATCAACTATGTATAGCAACCTAGCTGATCTTTTCACTTTCAAGCTGGGCTTAGTGATTCGCAATACCTCGAATTCCTCACTATAGCAGATGTCAGCCCTACTATAGAAGTAACGCCGATCGTAATACTTGCACACGTTGATATCGAGGTGGATATCTTCCAGTTGCATCCTGAATCAGAGGAACCTTTTCAAGCAGCTTATGGGGTGCAATGTGCTGATACTGATGCCTCTGCCAATGACGAAGGAAGTAGCACACCGCAGGCTAAGGTCACGCGTCTGCCTAACAGGAGCCTGCATGGTGTCTGGGAATCGTACGTGCCTCAGGCGCCTTGTTTGTCGAGCGATCTATGAACTTATCGTGCGCAGGTTGATATTTGAAGATCCCGTTCACTTCCGGCTGCTGAGATTCTGCCTGCGAATGAGTAAGCAATCATATTCTACTTAGAATACGAAGGTACTGAGATGTTTTAGTATCCTTTGCTTCGCACTGTGCTAGTAGTAAGTCGATTGGTTGGAATCGAATAATCCTTCTTCATGGACCCGCTGGGACTGGAAAATCTACGCTCTGTCGCGCGCTCTCGCAACAACTATCGAAGCGCCTTTTTCGACAGTACCCTATATGCAAGCTAATCGAGTTCGATGCTCACTCGCTCTTTAGCAAATTTTTCAGTGAAAGTGGCAAGCTCGTGAGCACGCTGTTCAGAAAGATCGAGGCCATGCTTGATCAGGACAATGATACTTTCGTCTTTGTGTTCATCGACGAGATAGAAAGCTTGGCAAACACGCGGCAGTACTCAGCCAGCAGCAATGAGCCACGGGACTCTCTGAGGGTACTGCAAATATGCTGCGCTGTGTGGTCTATCAACAAGACTGATTTCTATTCTGATAGGCCGTCAACGCTTTGCTTGTTGCACTTGATCGACTTCACAATCGACCTAATCTTCTCATCCTTTGTACAAGTAATCTTATTAAGGCTATGGTAAGCGATAACTTCTCCGTGAGAATCAAGGCTTAACCTGACTAGGACCCTGCGTTCTTGGACCGGGTTGATGTCAAACAGCTCATACCTGAGCCATGTCTTGAAGCGAGATATGAGATCTACCGAACTACTTATCTTGAGCTCTCCCGATGCGGCATCATTGCCCCAGTAGATCACTTTGCTGAAGACGGTCACTCCCTTGAAAATGGTGCAATGGAGTGCGAATCACCAAATACTCTTGTAGATGGACAAGGTTCGCATATTATTGACGACACTATCTTCCCGCCCCACAACCTTACGCCAATGTATCTCGGCATAGGGAAAGACTCTTTACCACAAAGGCTTTGGGATATTGCCGAGAAGAGCGAGGTATGTTGCCAGCGTATCCTTGAAAGTCAACGAGAGCTGAGTAGGCTTAAAATTTAGAACCTAAGTGGTCGAACGCTGCGACGGCTACCAACATTAGCACTAGCACTTTACACAAGGAGAGATCCTTGTTCGATTAATGAAGCTATAGACGCACTTTCGCGAGCTGTAGACGAGGAGAAGTTGGTGAAAGGACTGCTAGATTAGACGGATAGAAGGGTTTGCTTCGCTGGCGCATGGCGCTTCGCCATATTGGACACCGCCTTCTGCTGGATATGCTGCAATCGCTTATCGAGCGATCATATCAGTGAGGAACCAGAACATCATCCGATCAAAGATGGAATCCAGCTAGGGCTGACTGGAACGGATGGAAAACGTCGATTTGGTAAAAGCCGTTCGAATTCTCTTGTGAGTCGACAATCAAAGGCAGTCGGCTTCGTTTCGTCACCTTTCAATCCTCATGGACATGATAGCATAGTGTCTTGCGCTGGGAGACATACGAAGGAAATTCAAGCACGACCGATCGGGTCAATACAGAGTAAAGGTGGACTTGGACAAGGGAAGAGGTATCTCGTCATTTGTTACGACCGACTCAATGGTTAAAATGTCAGAGCCAAATGAAAGCCCTCGCGATCGAATGGCAGCAAGCAGTACCCTTCGAATTGTTTGTCGATAGATAGTTTGTAGGTACCTACCTGTGAATAAAGATTCTGAAATTGTCTAAGATGGACACAGGTTTCCAGCGTTGAGCGGAGGTAATTTACGGAGCTAGTGCTCGAGGTGCGTTTTCGATACTGTCATACCTTAGCGCGACTTCAAAATTTACCTAGTTGGTTCACGACTATCACAAAGTTCAAGAGACGTTCAGTCACCAGACAATAAGATATGGTACTGGCCCTTCCCGGCATGACTTGTAGTAAGCTGACATACCTCAGGCGGCTTTCAACCCCACTCAGATATTCGGAGACGATGTTACAGAGGAAAAGGGCGAGAATGCGCGTCTCTCGGCGTTCGTTGGTGCAATCGCGGTTGGAGATCTGGTGAAGAGTACTTTGGGCCCAAAAGGGATGGACAAGATATTACAGTCAGCGTATGTGGAGTCCTGGCCCTCTCTTGATCTATCTAACCTAGCTGGCAGTTCAACGGGTGAGATAATGGTCACAAACGATGGAGCAACTATCCTCAAGGCGATAGCTCTCGACAATGCTGCAGCAAAAGTCCTCGTAAATATCTCGAAAGTCCAAGATGACGAGGTTGGAGATGGTACAACTTCAGTCACGGTCCTAGCAGCGGAGTTATTGCGAGAGGCAGAGAAGCTAGTAGAAAAGAAGATACATCCTCAAACTATAATTGAAGGATACAGAATTGCGAGCCATGTTGCTTTGTCTGCTTTGGCTGAGACTGCCGTCGATCACAGCAACGATAAGGAAGCATTCCGCAAAGACCTACTAGCAATTGCGAGGACTACATTAAGCTCTAAGGTGCTAAGTCAGGATCGGAATCACTTCGCAGAGCTAGCGTGCAATGCAGTCTTGAGGATGCGAGGATCAGCGGATCTCAGCCACATACAGATCATAAAGAAGGCCGGAGGGAAGCTCAACGACTCATACTTAGACGAGGGGTTTATTCTAGACAAGCGAATAGGTGTGAACCAACCCAAGAGATTGGAGAATGCCAAGATCCTGGTGGCCAACACTGCTATGGACACGGACAAAATTAAGATCTTTGGTGCGAGGGTAAAGGTTGAATCTACGGGGAAACTGGCCGAGCTTGAGAAAGCGGAACGAGAAAAGATGAAGGCGAAGGTGGAGAAGATTAAGGCGCATGGCATCAACTGCTTCGTCAATCGACAACTCATTTACAATTGGCCTGAACAGCTATTTTCGGATGCCGGCATCATATCTATAGAACATGCAGACTTCGACGGTATCGAACGATTAGCCTTGGTCACTGGGGGGGAAATTGCCTCAACGTTTGATCATCCGGAAAGCGTCAAATTAGGTCGTTGTGATTTGATCGAGGAAGTGATTATTGGCGAAGACACTTTGATCAAGTTCTCCGGTGTCGCAGCCGGCCAAGCTTGTACAATCGTACTCAGGGGAGCCACGGAGCAATTACTAGACGAGGCGGAACGATCATTACACGATGCTCTGGCTGTGCTCTCACAGACGGTCCTCGAGCCGAAAACGACACTCGGTGGAGGCTGTGCGGAAATGGTCATGGCAAAAGCTGTTGAGCAGGCAGCTCCAAACGTTACGGGGAAGAAGGCAATAGCGGTGGATTCCTTCGCCACTGCTCTGCGACAGTTGCCGACCATTCTCGCAGATAATGCTGGATTCGACTCCAGCGATCTCGTGGCAAGACTGAAAAAAGAGATATACAATGGCAAGACAAGCTCTGGTCTAGATCTACTAACCCCAGGGGGAGGCATAGCAGACATGAGGCAAATGGGTGTGATTGAGAGCTACAAATTAAAGCGGGCGGTCGTGTCTTCGGCATCAGAAGCGGCAGAGGTGAGCTGAACGCATCAATGAATGCAACGAATTTGACGCTGACTATGTTAGTTGTTACTGCGGGTTGACAACATCATTCGATCGGCGCCTAGGAAGCGAGAGCGGATGTAGAGCGTTCCAGGTAAAAATTGTGATTCCCCAGCCACTAAGCATTCGAAAGGCGTTTAGAGTACCAGACATAAATAGTGGTTCCACGAGGCACTTCGCCTCAATGTCAACTTTGAGAAGTTACATGAGATGCAACGGTGATTATGCGAACCAACAGGATGCCTCAGAGATCTCTCACAGGATTGAAAGGTACAGGTCCTGATGTAGTATTACTTCTCGCTGGACTATTTGGTGAACCAGTTGCCTCCTAAGTATGGGCGCATTAGCTATAGCCTTTTTCTACAACCTGTTTGAGCTATCCCTTCCTGTACCACCTACCTTTCTTTTGCGCGTTTCTTTGGCTGCTACCTGCAAGCTGTACAGCCCCATCTCACCTTTGCTCTCTGTTGACACACTTTGCCCCAGTACGTTCACTCCTTTGTTGCACAGGCTCTACCCATGACTAGAGAAATCCTTCTTGATTGAATCCGGAAAAGATTTACATGGATGTGCGGCGTCAATTGGTAGCCAGCACGTAGCTCGTAGGAGACGCGTTGGACCTCCCAGCAAGTGGTCAATCTCAAAATCAAGAAAAGGATCAGTAGCCGTTATCATAAACCGCCATCATTTTAAATTATAGAATCTATCTCGCCTTTGGTATACAGACCGCACTTCTCCGCGTGAGGGGTTTAATTGAGTACTCATTCAACGCACCAATTGATTTCACCGACATTCTCTGCCTCAAATCCCCAATAACGCAGTTGTGTGAGCGAAGGATTACAAGGCGTCCTGCAGGTGCCGCTTCTCGCCAAATCCTTTGTTACACCTATTGTGCATGTCCCGTTCTACTCCACAATGCTTTGTGTGTTCCGATCAAGAACAATGCATATAGAAAAGAGGTTTCTTGTTACCTTACCGTCGTCATTCTCATCTGGTAGCTTCTGTCGACTTCGAAATACCCGCGGAGCACGAAGCGCTTATTCTGACATGGGAGGCTAAACCAGCTTAGGGATGATTTAAAACGTTATTCTAGTCTGGTTACAATTGGTGGGCTTGGTACGGCTCAGCTCTAGTGTGTAACATTGGATTCGTATGCGAGCTACGAACTTTGTCCTCGCTGTGCCCGTGTCTCATTCATTTCTGCGCCTTCTCGCTTTTCCATATATACTATACAAAGTAACACCTTATTTGCATGGGTGCCTCGACGATATTGATCACATCTACACTTGCTTTGAGCAGATCGATGTCGAATCTTTTATTAAATCTCAAACCCGCAATTGCTGCCTGCTAAGGCTGACAGCCAGCAGCTTCTTGAACCTCCAAAAATTATGCGTCGCAGGACCGGCGTAGGGAGAACTGTGTTGTCAGCATTGACTGCCTCGTTACTCGTCTTTCCCCTCCTCGTCGCATCGCAGCAACCAGGGCAACAATACTATCGCAAATCACCGCACGAGGAAGGCCCCTTGGCCGAGCGACACACTCCTCCTGGATCTCCCGGGTTTCATCGAGACGAGAATCGCTATGACACAACTAACTACAAACATCTCAAAGATACTTCATTGAACCACGAACGAGCGAGCGCTATCGCAACAACCGTAGCTCCGGCAGCCGACAACCGTGCCGTACGAGCTCTCCAACCTGCAAGAGGCTCCGGCAAGAGTGCTGGAATTTCCTCGCCGCATAATGCGCGGTCTCTGCAGGATTGGGAAGTTGAGGACTTTATACTCCTGGCGACCGTGGATGGGTCAATACACGCAAGAGATAGGAAGACGGGAGCTCCAAGGTGGGAGCTGGAGGTTGACAGACCAATGGTAGAGACGATATATCACCCGCAGAATAAATCTAAAGTCGACGGAGCGAGCACAGAGTATGACTTTTTGTGGATCGTCGAGCCTAGCAGAGATGGGGATATTTATATCTACAACCAGGGTCTCAATGGTGGACTGCAGAGGCTGCACATGACAGTCAAACAACTTGTGGAGGACATGTCGCCATACGAAAGCATAGATCCTGCTGTGGTCTATAATGCGGAGAAGAAGACCAAGCTCTACACTGTGGATGCCGGTACTGGCAGTATAACGAAGATTTTTGGCTCTGGTGCCGGTAGCTCTCCGGGGAAGTATCATCAGAGCTGTCCCAAGCCAAGTGGTCTTGAGGGTCTTGATGAAGAAGAATGTGGTCCGAGTGATTCTTTCGTACTTGGACGTACCGAGTACACGATTACGATCCAGAACCGAGATACAACCGAGCCTATTTGCACTTTGATGTACTCGGAATGGGGACCGAACACTCGAGACGAAGACTTGCATCGTCAATATTCGTCGACAATGGACAATAAGTATGTTTACTCGCTTCACGATGGAAGCATCTTTGGATGGGATTACGCACAATTGAATGACCGGCAAAGATCTTATACCCAGAAACTCCCATCACCAGTGGTCAGAGTCTTTGACGTGGCTCGACCTTTGGATATGGGTGACGGTGACACACAGCTTGTTGTATTACCGCAACCCGTTGGACCCGTGGATAATCAGGATCTCTACAATTCATTTAGTGGTCGGAACCGCATATTTGTAAATCACACAGAAGCCGGAGGATGGTTTGCAATGTCTGAGAATACTTACCCGCTTGTGACGGGAAGAGCGAAGCCTGCGCAGTGCTACGACAAAGACTGGGTTGAGATGACATATTCCACGCCATCCTTCGGCCTTGCTCAACGGCAAGAAGGGCTCGTAGGTGTACATGCCATTGCAGATATTGATCAATGGCGAGGTAGTGGATTGACCATATCTGGTCCAGCCCCAGTGCCGGAAGTAAAGGAAGACGCCCCGGTGAGCGTTTATACTGCCATACCGCCTCTAAGCTCTTTGCCGGTGTTGGGTAATAGCAGGATCATTGGCAGTGCGGCCGAGAATTTTGCAGATATCCTTGTGGCATTTCTTGTCATCATCTTCTTTGCCTTTCTTGGAGTCAACAGGAGGACCATTTTGAAATTTGTCAAGCAGAATCTAGAGCTTAAAGATGTGCTTAGTCCAGTGGAACAAACCATGGCGTCTGTGCCTTCATCTCCAATCGTGGCCCAGCCACCTTGGGTTGACGAACAACCACCAGCAACCCTGGAAGTTCTAGAGAAGGAAAACGGCGATGTAACTCCAACAATATCCAGACGCTCGACATTACTAGAGCCGCCTCCGAGACTACGGAGTCGTGCTAACACTATGGAAGAAGATCGTGGCCGAACCGAAAATGGCGACGAGAAGGGGGTGCGTTTTGAAGAGCGCTCTCCAGCACCCAACGAGGAAGAAGGCGCAAACTCTCCGCAACCGGGCAAGAAGAAGGCTCGTCGAGGTATCAGAGGGGGCGTGAAGCACCGCAAAAAGAGTAAACAGGAGCAAAGGGATGAGGTGGACGAGAAGGTGCAAGAGATCATGCAGATCGCAAAAGAGCCGCAAATAGAGCCGCTTGTCAAGACCATAAGCCCAATCGAGATGACGGATGTAAGCAGTCCTCTTATACAAATCGGGCACTTGAAAGTCTATACAGATACTGTCCTTGGGCACGGCAGCCATGGGACAATGGTCTTTAGGGGTTCGTTTGGCAACAGAGAAGTGGCAGTCAAACGCATGCTCCAAGAATTTTATGAGATTGCTTCACACGAAGTCGGCCTACTTACAGAGAGTGACGACCACCCAAATGTAATCCGTTACTTTGACAAGGAATCCGCTGGCGAATTTCTCTATATCGCTCTTGAGCTCTGCCCAGCCTCCCTCCAAGACGTCATCGAAAAACCTCAAAGCTACCCCAACCTCATCGGCTCCAACCTTGACCTTCCTGACGTCCTCAAGCAAATCACCGCCGGCGTCCAATATCTCCACTCGCTCAAAATCGTTCACCGCGACATCAAACCCCAAAACATCCTTGTCTCCGCCCCCAAACTCCTCCCACCCATCACCTCCACCACGCAACCGCCTCGTATCCTCATCTCCGACTTTGGCCTCTGCAAAAAACTCGAGGGCGACCAAAACTCTTTCCGCGCAACCACCGCACATGCAGCCGGCACCTCTGGCTGGCGCGCTCCCGAACTCCTCGTCGACGAGGACCTCGCATCCCCACCTCTCCCGTTCACCTCCTCCGACCGCGGTTCCGAACCCCTAGTCCTGGACCCGCAAACCAACCGCCGCGCCACTCGCGCCATTGACATCTTCTCCCTCGGCTGCGTCTTTTACTACGTCCTCACCTCGGGCAACCATCCCTTCGACAAAGACGGCAAATACATGCGCGAAGCCAACATCGTCAAAGGCGCCTACCACATCGACGACCTTGCCAACCTCGGCGACTACCAATGGGAAGCCAAAGACCTCATCAGCAGCATGCTGTCAAAAAACCCGCGCGATCGCCCCGACGCCGCCACCATCCTCACGCACCCCTTCTTCTGGTCCCCAGACGACCGCCTCGACTTCCTTTGCCACGTCAGCGACGGCTTCGAATTCGAGCCCCGCGAACCTCCCTCCGCCGCCCTCGCCCACCTCGAGTCCTACTTCCCCTCCATCGTTCCCCCCTCTGCCAGCGGCGACTTCCTCAAGCTTTTACCAAAGGAATTCAAAGACACGCTCGGCAAGCAGCGCAAGTACAACGGCGGCAAAGTGCTGGATCTGCTCAGAGCGCTGAGGAATAAGAAGAATCATTATGAGGATATGCCCGAGGGGGTAAGGGAGAAGGTGGGCGGGTTGCCGGCCGGGTATTTGGGGTTTTGGACGAGGAGGTTTCCGGGGTTGTTGATTTGTTGTCAGAGGGTTGTGGGGGAGGTGGGGTGGGGGGGGAGGGATCGGTTTAGGCGGTTTTATGGTGGGTAAGAGGAGGGGCGGATGGGTCGTGTGGTGGTGGTGGGGTGGTGGAGTGGGGTGGGGTTGGTTATTTCTTGATTCCAAGGATTGCTATATACCTTCATATTCTGAATGTACGAGGATACCCTTTTGTTTATTTAGCTGTTGGATAACCCCAACCCCTAACCTCACGATAATCATTACTATTGATTACCTTCATCAAACCCAATATCCATCCAAAGTTCTTCAAAAGTTCTACACGCACCTCAAATCCACATCTGATCTCTCTTTTCTTCCTACGTACGCTCTACCTTGTCTTACAGTAGCCCCTTCCAAGCGCTGAAAAGTTTACCTCGTACAACGCTTTCTACATACCTCGTTCTGTTCACTTTCCCTGCCCCCCCCTTCTTTCGCAGCCCTGCACACTGCACACTGCCCCATCCTCTCCGCCCTCATCCCCACTCACTCACTCACTCACTCCCTTCCCATCTCTCTCCCAATGTTCACTCCGCAACCCCCCCCCCGAACGAAAAACAAAAGAAAAGAAAAGAAAAAGAAAGAATACCAAAGCAAAGATAAAAAATGAAAATACTCACTCGAGGACTTTTTATACTGAGACAAAACCAAGCGAGATTGAAGAGAGGATGAGTGGATGAGGGGATGAGGTGAAAGGCGATGACTCGCAAAAGGAAGCGAGTTTAACAAGTGTTCCATGAAATGCGGGAGTGTTAAAGGTTGGTACAACAATCACAAGACATGCAAGAGATTTTCTTCCACAGAGAGTCACATCCATTTGACGGCGTTGTCATTCCCTTCCAGTTGAACGACCATGATAAAGATAACATGTCCGTTCCCACAAACTACCACTACCGCTACCCTACCCCCCCAAAACCTCAACCTCTAGTCCCCACTCCCAAAGCACATCGATATTGACATCAACACCCTGTCCACTCCACACTTGCCCCTCCCTCTCACTCTCCGCCTCTCCGCTTCTCCGCCCCCAATCACTCACTAACCACTCAGCGCCCTCTTCGCTCCTCCTCTTCGGCGGTTTGACGGAAAAGGCCTCACCCGCCTGCTTCATATCTTCTTGCTCCTCTTCCGCCGAAACATATCCCTCGTCCTCATCCTCCTCATAGGCAGGAGCGTCCGGCATAGGCGTATCCGACCTGTTCGTTTCAGACACGTACCCCTCGTCCTCTAGCGCAGGGGCATCCGCCATCAGCGTGTCTCTATCGTCATCTATCGGTAATAACGGAAGAGGGCCAGCAGCAGTGAAGAAATATACGCGGACATTCTCCTTAAAAGGTATCGGTTGTGTATTTTCCTCGGCGGCAAATAGGAACATGTTCTCCGCGGCGAATGGGATTCCATATGACCCTGGGGACGGGATTTCGAAAGAGTCCGCTCTTTCCGGGGGAGAGGATTCCTCAGTGTCCCGCATGTAGACATCGCCATCTGCATCTTCTTCGTCGACGACTTTTCCGCTACGGAGGACCACCCTTTTTCTTATCTCGCGATTTCGACCATCGCTATGTTGGTACATGTAAGCCTTACCTTCTCCTCCAAAGGCCCAGACTGTGATGCCACCACCGTCAGCATCAATGGCCACTTCACTCAGACTTCGCACGGTCCCGATTTCTATACCATGAATTCGCAGCGGCCATAGATTTTCTTTGTCTTCCTCTTCGTCTCCACATTGCTCACATTCCGTTCCGAAGAAAAACAAGTCAGGTGACACACAAAATAGCCACACCGTATCCGCATACCCCACGACGACTCTTACACCCCATCTCAATTCGGCTGCGGCTTTGTAGATCCTCGGCACAGTGCCCTTTCCATGCTTATCCCTTGGGCCGAGTAGAATAGCTCTGGTTATTAACTTCGGGTCTCCTGGAACGACAGGTGGGACATCGCGGCCAATTGAGAGCTCTCCGCTGGCCGGGCAAGTGAAAAGAATGTGTAAGCCATCACTGAGAGGTACTGCTTGGTCGAATTCAGGTATCTTCCCACCATCCTCTTTTGATGATCTTGTCCGGCTTAGAAATTGCCTGTACGCCATTGCTTCCTCGCTGGGTGCATTCGTCGCGCTGGTGACAAGTCTAAGTTTGTTCGTTGGATCAACGCCTAGTCTTTGCGGCATGAAATGGAGAATATCACTATTAGTGGTGATCGGAACCCAGCGAGTCAGTATTTGGCCGCTCAGGTCGTCAGCCCAGTGGAGCTGAATCCCTGTAGCGCAGCCGAAGGCAACACAACGACGTTGGGGGCATATTGCTATGCTGAGTGGTGGGAATGACGGAGAGCAGATGTTGCTGAGAAGTCGGCGGCGGATGCCTGAGGGAGATGATTTGGGAGGTGTCTTGGCAGGGCGATGGGGACGAAGGGTCGAAGTAAAAGCTGAGTTTGATGTTTCTGGGAGTGCTCTGCCACCTATAGTGCTTTTGAATCCTGAGAGATCTTGTTCTGTGTCGGCTCGATGGTTGCAACAGCGGAAAGGCTTGTGATCCCACATTTCTGACTTGATAGCTCTGACATGCAATAGGGCCGGAGGGCGCGTCCTCCTAACAGCGACATCATCATACAGATTATAGACCAGACCCATCCGCCCTTCAAGTAGCGCAGCAATAGAGAATCGCTCTTGGGAGGTATCCATGGTCACGGCGAGGACAGGGTAGGGACAATTAATACTAATCAGAAATTCGAGGTAGGCTCCCTTGTGAGCAGCCGTAGTTGATGCCCTGTTTTCTAGAGAGTACACGTAGATGGTACAATCTGCGTAGACAAGGAGAAACTTATTGCAGATGCCAACGGTAAAGCCAAGGGCTATATGATGCTGGGGTATTCCTATAAACCTATACACGTTGCCTAGCTCCGAGAAGTCGACTTCAGAAACTAGTGTAATGCTTGTTGGATTGTGGCGTCCAGCCGTCGGGGTTGTTCTGTCATATGATTTGTTCCATGAGGCGTCTAGAAACTGGTCGACGCCGTCGCCAGTCCAGTCAGGCCGCAAAGAGCACTCGGTAGAGAGCCGTTTACTCAACAGCCACTCGTCGCTGAGGGTGAGCCTCTCAAATCCTAGTATTTCATCAACTGCCATATCTGCCTCCGCAGCTGTCCACCAATGACCTCGCTTCAGCATTTCTGTCAACAGCCGCCAGTCAAGGCTAGCCGTCATCCACGAACCACAGGTGTGTCTGGCAGCATTGAAGTCAATTGGGCAGAGGTACTTATAGATTTGTGCCAGCAATTCGGCAGGGAGGACAGAAACAGCCGGAACTCTCAAAGGCCGGGCGTGGGAGATCGCCTTTGACCAGTCGTGGCAGCAGAGGCGGACAGCGAGGTAAGTCTCGAAATCGATGTATAATACGAGCCGATGGAAGAAATAGAAGGGTAAGTCATTAGAGTGTCGCGCATGATGCAAGCCTAGGATAGCGAATGTATCCCTGTGTGTTCCGAATCCGCTAATGTCCACGGAGCTGCCCAATGTGTCAGTAGGATGAAGGATTTCAGTCATTGTACGGACGCTCTCTTTGGGACACGGCTCTAATAGTGAATCGAGAAACTCCTCAGGCTCCGCGGTCAGATCTCTACTAGTCAGACGCTCACGCCATAATGGATCGCCAAAGTCAACTGAGCTGGGACCAGCCGACCGATTGGAAGTGGAACAAGAGACTTGGCGATGCTCTGCACCGAACGTCGTAGTGATTCTTCCTCTAGGGGACCCTTTCTGATCATCAGGGATTATGTGCGACTCGAGGCACGATTCAGGTAATGATTCACTGGATGGTCTACTGTAAATGGACGCGCTCGGACTTGATCGTGGCGAAGCTTTGGATCTGACTGGTGTTTCGTTATAATTGAAATTTGAGATCATGATCCCATTCATTCTTAGGGAGTGGCAAGTATGTCTCAGCGGTCCGTGGTAGGACACTGCTTTGGCGTTGCGCTTGGTAGGGCACGTAACGATTGGAACAGTAGGATTGTATGGAGTGTAAGACGGGTGTAGTGGTAGTAGCAGGATTTGGAAATGTAGGGTTTTGGAGATATCTGATCCTAGGTGTGAGGCGTAGGTAAAGAAAGAGCGAAAACCGTTGCCGGAGCTGTAGACCCGTGGAAGACGGAGGGCTGGCTGGGACTCAAAGCTAAGGTCTCGTGTTAAGACGTAGTAATCTGCTTAATAGTGTTGTACTCGAGCGCGCTCCAGGTTGATGCGGCCAGCGCTCCCTGAATCAGACTTACTTGTGCTATTGATGAAGGTCGTCAAGACCAAGGGTTATAGAAACATCAAGGGAAGTTTAGGATCCTGTCAGCAGCAGGTCCCTAATTTTGAAGCCAGCCAAATTAGGAAAGATCGAACCATGAGGAAACTCTCCACATTGAGTAATTGCAGCTGGGACTAAACAATCCAAGACACACGAATGATTACATGGCACTCCATTGGAATTTAGGATTTGTGAGTGATGTACAGAAGTCGGTTTTCCAAAGACGAGAAAGATAATTCCCGAAGTTACTTCAACTGTGAGGTGCAATGGTTACAGATAGGTGTAGGCAGAGCAACAGAATTCCGAAACCAGCAAAAGTACGTAACAGGATCTTTGGATCGTACAATCAACCGAGAAGCCGCGCTTCTGTTCGAATGAGTTTAAGAAGGACATGAGAGTTAGACAACAGACTGGATAACACACTTTGTACAATTGGCCTGCATTCGATGCAGTAGAGGGGAAATACGTCGGAGGAAGTTGGGACGGAGGAGTATCACATGGATAGCTATGCTGGACTTCTCGGCTTGGCTTCCACTAGAGCTTCGATAAACCAGGAGCTCCATTGACTGCTTTTGTTCATAAGGTCAGCTCAGAGAGTATACAACCAACGGACAGTATGAATGGTAGTAACAAATTGTCTCGGATTTTGTGGGTGTTAGTCATCATAAAGGCGTGCTTGTGCGCGCCCACAGAATAACTTATGGTTTTCGTCACTGACGTGGTGGAACAGCAGAAACGAGCTGAGTACATACCTATAGAGGAGAACCTGAGGCAAGTTTCCAGCAATATGCGGTTTAGATATCTTGAGATCTTAGCTATCGGTAGAACGGAAGAGATATTGGTGGGCTTGCATCATGGGTTGTGTTTCGTGAATAGCCCTGATTGTGGATAGTTGTAGCTTCTCATACAGACCCGCCTTCGCCGTCGATGAGGAATCTGGGATATTAACCAATTTTGGGTCTACCAGCCCTTAGTCAATGTTGAGTTGCCAGAAAGTGCGTTGATCGCATATTCATAGCGGTTGGTGGAAGACCACTCTATACATCAGGACCACAAAGGTATACATCGTTCACCATCTATACCAGTAACACTGCATCAGCTTGTTCTCGGGTAAGTCTTGCGAAATAATGCGATACAGGATACTTGTCTCAGGAAATTGACTGATGTTGGTCTCATTAAACACCGTATAGGTATTTGTTCGAACATTAAAACATATTATAAAGCATCATAGACAATGTAGTGCTAAACAGACTTGACATGGAATCTGACTCACTTGACTAACATATCTACATAGCCTTTTCGGCTACGAATTACACACCCTACTCGTGCACGTATCTGAGGCTCTATCGACGCTCCGACTAATCGAAGAGAGCGTCTAGAAAGCTATGGGTGGCTTTCTGGTGGTGGGAAGTCTAGCGCCACAGCGGCTTCCTAGATCGCCTGGAAAAGAAAGGTGGCATAAAGTCAACAAGTCGACTGACAAAGGACTTGCGCCTTGGAATTCATCCTCAAAGAGCAAGGATTGTGTACTGACATACAAAACCAAATGAGGCCTATGAGATTAAAGATGGGTATCAACAATGGTTGAAGGTGTCTGCCCACAACTGTGGGAAGTCTTCGCCTATCAAAAGTGCCTCGAGATCTGCAAGTAACACCACAAGATGGTGTGTCGATGTTGGGGTGTAGATCGCAAATAGCTTATGTATGGAAATGGTGAATCACAATTCCGAGCTAGGGCGCAACAATGCTTCGGTGCCAGCGATTTACTAGCAAAGTGTCTTGTCAGCCAATTGCAATAGTTGAAAACAACGTTGAAACTAATACAGAGGTATGTGAGGTATATCAGAGTCTAATTAGGCAATTCTCATGGCGTTGCGAATGCAAGCGCTCGATGATTTTGATTTTCTGACATTTTTATTCATCATGAAAAGGAAGAGGCAGTGGGAAGGAAGATGAGCTTACGTGCCGGAAGACCTTGCGAGGCTTAGCATGTCTCTAAGAAGTGGCCGATGATATGAAGATGTGCATCCCTTAGCCAATTATAAAAGAATACCGATGTCCTTATGAATATCACTACAGTTGCTCGATTCCGGTAACGAGCTGGTCGAGTTGGTCGGTGTCTCGACACTGGAGTATATCATGCAGAGAGCGGGATCTACAAGTGAGAAGATTAGTAGATGGTTCTGCTTTTTATTTCAAAACTCACAGGTGGAAAACACTCTTCTCCGCTGCATCATTTTCCAGCTCGTGAGACTTTACCGCAGCAACGTTAAGTACTGACTCGGGAACATTTGCTAGACGGGCAACGTTCAGGCTGCGTCTCATTAGCAAAAGTTCCACTTGTAGTCTTGACTTGGCTTACCCGTAAGATCGATGAGCAACGCCTTCTCCGATCTCGTACAGGAACGTAATATCCCGTCCTTCCTCACCTCCTTCTCTAAATCTCATGTGAACGTTTCTCAACTCTCCATTTACGAATCCATTGGCTAACGCACTGAGATTCTGATAATGGGTGATGAAAAGTGTCAGGCTTCTGATGTTTCTGACAACGTGGTCTAGGACGGCCTGCGCAATCGCCACACCATCGTGCGTTGATGTGCCTCTTCCCAGCTCATCTAAAATAATCAGAGACCTGGGTGTAGCTTGCTTTAGGATATCCGAGGTCTCGGAAAGCTCCACCATGAACGTCGATTCGCCAGCCATCATGTTGTCGAAGGCTCCCATTCGGGTGAAAACAGCGTCAAGCATACCGAGTTGTGCAGACTCGGCAGGGACGTACGAGCCAATCTGACCCATGATAGCGATCAAAGCGACCTGCCTCACATAACTAGATTTACCCCCCATGTTCGGACCCGTAATTAATAAGGCTCTTGTCTGGTCTGTCGCAAGGTCTGTGTCGTTTGGAACATAAGCATCAAGGAGCAACTGTTCGACCATCGGGTGTCTGCCTTGCTCAATCGATATGCATGTAGAGTCAGTATACTCAGGCTTCACATATCCCTGTTGGCTAGCGATGGTAGCCAGGGATACCAGGCAGTCCAGGGTAGCAAGTGCCTGGACACAGTCTCTGAAAGATTGATACTTTGCTGATATATCGGCTAAGAGAGCAGCAAATGAAACATCGCAAGCAGCAGCCAAGGCCTCTTTGTGCTGATCTCGTTCGCGAATTAAACGCACTACTTCTGGCGTGTGGAAGCGGGACACCTTTTTCGTGCCGCTGATTTTCGCCCACGAAGCCGGAACATTTTTCAGTTGATCATTCCCAACCTCGATAAGATACTCGATGCCTGCCACTGTGACATACTCAACCTTCTTCTTGTGGACTTTCTCAGCGGCAATAGCGCGATGTTCATCAAGTTCATGCTCCACGCTGGCAATTCCCAGTTTGTGCTCAGTAATGTCCTCCATTTCTTCTTCTTCCCGGAAGAATCCATACTTGTCGTCGTCCTTGGCTGCTTGAGGGTTAATCTTCTCAAGGTAAGCGAGAACATCCTGGGAAATTGTCGGAAGAGCGGCGATGGCTTCATTAATCATGGCTGAACGAAATCCAGCATCTGCCGGGGATTTCACAGTCACATATTCGTTCGCAATCCGCTGCAAAGTCTGCAGTACCGTTAAGAGTTCAGGGCGTGTACACTGGGGTACTTAGCTATGCAATCAACAGAGGCTTTAGAGATTACGAACCTTGCCATAATAAATACGGATCAAGCTTTTTTCCAAGTCGTTTCTTATTTGAGCTAGCAGGTGCTTTATCTTGTCTGTTTTTATTGTCCGCTCGCCGTCTTTCAGCTCTTCCACGGCAGTGATACGCTCCTCAAGTTCAGACTTGGCCAACAATGGTCTTCCGACCCATTTGCGTAGCAATCGTTGTCCGAAGCGCGTTTTCGTTCTATCCAAAGTCCAGAAAAGACTTCCTTTCTCTGATTGGTCCGTTTGGTTCTGGTAAATCTCCAAGCTGGTCAGGCTCGTTCCATTTAGCAACATGTGGGACCGTGCACTAAAGGACTGGAAATACTTCGTAAGGTCGAAGACGTGTTCAAGCCCGTACTCTGACATATGCTTGATCATAGCCGAAAGACATATCGTGACATCTTCCGCCATCTTCGATACAAATTCGAGGAGCTTGCTAGCTCTCTCATCATCAGCATTGTTAACGATTTTCAACTTTTCGGCGTAGAAATTTGAGACGTGGCTGTAAGCTTGAGCTGCCATGGTCTTCGGTCTGTCAACCCTTTCCACTCGCACTTTATCACCAAATACATTAGTCTTACTCCCCGAAAGGTGCTGTACTAATTTATCTGTTGCTTTGGATAGACCGCCGACGATCAAGATTTCGCAAGGGGCGATGTGAAGTAGTCTTGTTTCAATCTCACTCCTCATGAATCCATCTTCGAAGTCGTCGTATACCACATCCCCTGTGGCAGGTTGCACGGCTACGATACCGACGTGGACCTTTTCATCTGTTCCCCAGCCTTTTGCGTTTGTCTCTGCAATGCAAACTAGATAGCCTGTGGCGGGAGCCCCACCGCTAGGACCGCCTACCGGTCCTTCTAAGCCCTCGACGTCGTCAATGTAGGTTCCCTTCGTGTAGAGATTTGTGAGCTTCCGTGTGAATGGAGCGTTTCGATTGTCCCCAACCGCTTTAAGGGCCGCCGTTTCCACTTGCCGTACAACTCCAACCTTGCGACCTGCACCCACCAGACGTTTAACGTGAACGTGAAGTCTATGTACTGGTATGCTGGCTGAAGCGAAACGATCTAAATGTGCCTCCGAGACATGCTCATCGTATCGCATCTTCCCAGGTATGCATACAATGCTCAAATCCTTAGCGGCAATCCTCGCATCCTCTCCGAAGAACTTGAACTTGTAGCCGACCTCAACAACGAGTATAGTGTCTAGATGCTTCCTCTTTATTTCTAGAAATTGTTTCTCCATTGGGGTAAGCTTGTTCCCGCCCTTCTTTGCAGCCACACCTTTCTTCCCCTTCGCAGAGGCTTTGGCGGTTGCCTCCTCTTCAGCTTCCTCCGCATCATCTGCTTCAGCTGGATCGTCAACGGACTCTTCCGTAGCCTGCCAATTACGCCTCTTGATTTCTGCAATGCTGTCGGGCCGGCCAAGCTTTTTGACGAACCTCTGATGAAGTCTTTCCTTTATTTTCTTAGTTGCTTCGTCATCAAGAAAATTTTCCTCGTCCCCCGCAGGCGAGCTAGAAAAGGCATATTTAGATGTTCGATCAGAGGCTTTACTCTTCTTGACTTCATTGGCAGCAATCGGAGTTAGAGTATGGCCGTTGGATGCTTGAAGCCCTACGTCTGTAGACCTTCGGTTCTCATTGGTGTCCGAAGATCGGACCCGCTTGGTTTTTGGCAGGTCCAAAGTATGCTCGCCATTCGTTTGGTCTTCAAACTCTTCCTGTGCTCCTAAACCTCGCTTTGGCGTTCTTGACACCCTTCTTGATATAAGTGAAGAAGCATCGTCTTCGCCAGGCTCTACGAAGAGATTTTCATCAACAAGGTTCTGGCTGCTGCCGATAGAAAATGAGAGTCTGGAGGACGCTTTTAATGCCACGGTTGGCGGTGTTTCTGGGGTTGACGCATTTCTCGTGAAGAAGCTCGAAATTGACTGCTGCTTTTTGGCCGTGGCGCCAACTTGGAACGAATTTTGAGATAGCCCCATGATTGGAACAAGGGAAGGATCGACGGTTACATTGATTCCTCCACTGGCTCAGAAGCGTCCTCAACAATGTAAAGCCCCGAAGGAGTTGGAGATATTTGAGAGACAAGATTTAACGCGTTCAGTAAATAACAATGCTCGCTTAAGGGCAGCAAATTTCGTGTCACGCTATCTTACTAGCTCGTCTGCCAGGATAGGTACCTACCTTACCTTAGGTACCATGCCTAAGGTACCTTACCTACTTGATCATGCCGACTCATTTTAGGGCAGGATTCCAAATGTACCTCATCTACGCCTTCAATTTGCTTCCATGCACGGTCAGGTCTATGAGTAGTGGTTGTGTGCTTTACACAGATTGAAGCACTTCTGGCCCTTTTTTGATAGACACAAATATGATATTACTACTCTATAGAATACGAATGATCCGTATCTAATAGCCTTAGCCCTCGTCAGACCCTCGAAGCAAATAACAGCGATCCACCCAAAAAGATGCATGAGACCATCGTGTATGGAACAAGCGCTACTTTATGGACATGCTAGCAAAAATAACTGGCAGCGCTAAGAAGCGAAAAGAGTGCTGCACGTAAAGTTTGTGAAGAAGCCGGCATGCGGACGTGGTAAGATGAGGAAGGCTGGGTACGTCGTCGTTGCATCTCAAGAAAGACAAATCGGTATCGTCGTAGAAGTGCCGAGAACATTCGCAGGAATAGCCGGGAATCAGCAGCCAGCGAAAACCTAAGACCTTTCCCGCCTAGGGTTTGCTCCCTTGTTCTCATTCCAAAGACTTCTGCTGCTGAAAATAGATTCGTGGTTATCGCCTGCAGAACTTGTCCTTGTTACACGGAGAGGACTGATACCAGATATAGGAGCTGCGGTCGACATTCTTGGGCTGTGTTGATATGGCTGCGAAACTTGGTGATGCTGCGCACTGGGGTTTAGAGGGTTTAACGAAGAGCCCGATAACCTTGGCCCTGACCAGCCCCCAAATATCATGTGCGATGGCAACGTATCAAAGAATTCCGGAGGGTATCCCCTCGTGATTGAGAAGTATCGTTGAGAACTTCTTCCATTGTAGGCTTGTGACGCTCCATCATCGATTTGTCCCGAGGAGTTGAACACTGGCTCAATATTCTCCTTGTTCACACTGCTATTTGAATGACGATTCCTAGGTAGACTATGGGATTGACGAGTGAGGTCTGGTTCACGTGGTGCTACAAGTCCGTAGCCTGGCCCATGGGAGAGAGGATAAGTTCCTGATGTAGGAAACGGAATTCCAAGATTAGGAGCAGAAAACCTGGGCGATTGTATGGATGTCTGTTGACTGTATGCGCGGTGTAGAAACGGGTATTGTGAAGCCCTAACGTTACTCGCTTGGGTTTGTTTATACTGTTCTTGCTCATCTTCTGTGGCATCATCGTCATACACGACAAATCGACGTTTGCGACCAACTTCTGGATCCCCAGCAGTCAGCTCCCATTCAACATTCTCATCCTCGGCAGGATCGGTGTTTAGGTGCGCTCGTGTTAGGTAAGTAGGTGACGGCGAGTCCAGCATAGCGAGCGCCCGCTTAGAGAGGTCTCCTAGGTCTGCAGGGTGGGAGTCCTCATGAGGATAGGAAATTTTAGGAAATCCTGAAGTTTTCAGAGCTCGTGGGTCGTTAGTGCTACCATTCTTCAAAGTTCGTTTATCCCGCGTGGTGCGTCTACGTCTTGGTTTAGGGCTTTCCTCCTTGAGTGGGCTACTCTCGACCATTCCCGTGATGAGACGTTCCTTTTTCAGGGTTCCTTCCGGCCAATATATCTGCTCCAAGGGCTCAACCACAAGGGAGTTCAGCTCCATCTGCTTGAGAATCGAGTCGTCCTTCTTTTGGTTACGCTTTCTCTGAGCCTCCGGACTTGCGGAATCGAAAATGTCCATACCTGGCCAACAGATCCCTTTCAGTTTGGGGGATTGGGTGGACTCTTCGTCGTCTGCAGGTAGCATAGGTTCTTCAGTGTCAAGCTCATTGATATTATGGTCATGGCCTTGCCCAGCAACGGACGGCGATAAGCGGAAAGCCCCTATCTGCGGCAATCCTGACATGGTAGAAGGGTCAGGGTAGATCGATTTTGCAGGACTTCGAAAAAACAATTGTTCAGCATCACTTCCACTTTCCGAACCGGTATTACGACCAGCCCGGGGCCTTGGCTGCACTTCCCTTTCTTCGTTTTGTGGAGGCTCTTGCTGATATGGACTGGCGGCAGGCCATGCACGCATACGAGGGGCGTATGCCCGATGTTGGGAAGGAAGATCTGGTATTGGTAAATCTAGGGGAAAGGATTGTCTTGGCACGGAGGCCATCGATGGCGTGGGATGGGCTTGTGAAAGCTGGGGATCGATGACGTTCTCATCTTTGACGTGAGAGCTGCGATGGTGTAGAGCAGCTTCAACCTTTGCTGACTTTTTGGTGCCTTTAGCCAGCTTGCTAGAAGCAGAGAGCTTGCTACCTGCACTTCTTGAATTGCCGTTAATGTTCTTTGACTCTTTAAGGACCATCCGTTGAGACAATAGCGTCTCGATGTGGTGCTTGTCATACCAACGATCATAGATCTCTAATTGTTGAAGGATTTGTGGCTCCTGGCGGCTGCGAACTTGGGCTTTGAAATAGTGAGAGAGATGGCCTTTTGAGCTAACGTGTGTGAGCAAATGGGAGATGTCGCTGAAGTCAGGGTGCTTGGGGCAAATATTGCAAAGGAGAGGAATAGAAGCCATTGCATCAATATACTTTGGTGGAGAGTCGTACACAGCGAGGAAGCAATGATGGACCCAACGGTAATACTGCCTGCTCAAATGCCCAGGTGGAGTGCTCTTTACCTCACTTTAGAAATGTGCATTCAAGAGCAAAAGTGGGAGTGAGAGCGAGTTGTAAGACTGGAACGAAGAAGTGGCAGTGGGACGTTTGGGTACTTTCGCTAATGCGAAATTCGGTTGTAATTAACGACTTGGAGGGAAGGTATGACCTGCTTTACAGTACGCATCATGAGGAAGTTACACAAGTCTCTGAGAGAATACGAACAGAACGGAGTGGGGCGGTATTGGGGACTTCTTGACCAAAGGACTCGTTTTAACTACTACAAGGAGCGTCTGGACTCAAGAGAATTACCTACCGTAGAAGCTGTGCCTCGCTACTCCATGAAAAATACTCTGAGTTGGACTTCAGGAATGACTTGGGTTTTGAGCAACAAGGAATCTCTCTTCTCTTGCCTTGTATCCCACCAGCAACAGTGCAAAGAGTAAGGTGGGTTATTAGGTGGCAAGAGGTCAGTCGGTCTTTTAGGGGAATGGGATCTATGTTCTCTGCATCAGTAATCTAGTTGCTAAGTGCACGTTTAGTGACTCTAATGGGCATGCAGCTACCACGGGGTCAGCCAGGGAGCTTAGTTATATCCATCGTTGACTCACTATATGGGGTCCACATGCTCCAGGCCTGGGAATCCCAGCAGGCTGAGACCTGCAAGACCAAAATGGGTATGGAAAACGTCAACCATATCTCCAGGCCTGTCAGCAATACCGCCCATCTCCGGGTCCTGCTGTGATTAGTCGATAGGGCCGAGAATGTAGATAAATCTCATACCTGACACTGCAATATAAATTTGGCCAGCTTATCTCCATCTATCCAGTGTAACCGGCCAATCATAGCGAGACTGCTAGCTACCCACCAACTATAACAGACATCTTCTAACTTCTCCGGCCTGCCATTTAATCCACCATTGTCAAGTTGACGTTCACTTAGCCAACCACCCAGTCGGTCTTTGTCAATTAAATCTAAGCGACCTGCAATGGCCAGAGCACCAACGCAGGTATATACCTGGCCAGCATGGGATTCTGCGCCTGGACTGACCCCATAGCCACCATCAAAATTTGCACATGCTTGCACGTGTGCTATAGCTTTCGGTAGTTCGATGACATGCATGAGGTTAAGTAGGGACAAAGCGTTGAAAGCACCGAAAAGGAATCGTGTATCCTTTTCACCCCATTCATCTCCAGCAAAGGTTCCAGTATTGCGATCTTGGAGTTCTGCAATAACTACACCACTAATGTTAGTAGTCATGAACGTAGGAGGTAAATATTTCTGGCCCGTACGTACATTTGCCAACCTTTTCCTTCCCACCTCTCCCATTCTTGTCCAGCTCATCCAACGCATCGATGGTCACCAAAATTTGAACGGCACTCACAGTATACAGCATGTGTGCGCCATGACCAGGGGCAGCTCCAAACCCGCCATTGTCGTGTTGGCATGACAAGACAAATGTGACTGTTTCATTTCTGGGCAGTGCTTGCGGGTGGCCCAGTAAGTACAATGCGGTAAGGCCCCAATAGACACCGTTGAGACGGAGGTGCTCAGTTAACCAATACTCCAGCTCGTCTCTGCGCTGTCAGCGTATGAGCGTGGGGACCATGTCCAAGCAAGAATAACGTAGCATACTGTATCTAAGCTCTTGATGTATTTGACATGGCTATCGATGAAAAGGCCCAGTTCACCTGGGAGGTTGTTAGGGCTTGACAACACACCGCCTCTGCCTGGACCGGACACGAGAGACATTATCAAGTTTCGAAGTGGATGGGGCACGTGTGGGGGCGATGATGGCGACCAAAGTAAAGTAGCGGTGGTGTGGGTGGTGTAGGAGTGAAACAACCTAGGTAATGAAATATATCGTAGAGAGTACATACCTTAGGTAAGATAGAGTAATTAATATCGATCGGGAAGCCTAGAATACGGTAAGGTACCCTGATTTGTTGGATAAAGGTTAGGAAACACGCTAGTGGCAATGCTTAATTGATCCCATTGTCGATCAAACAACCAATTATGCCGGCGCAGTAGATGGCACGCTAGGCGTATATGTGAGAATCTGACGTTCAGGCCACGGAAATATAGCGGGGGGATGGTGCAATTCGTACCTGTATCAAAAGATTAGCTGCATAAGCGTCCTATTAAGCATCCTTGCACCAGGTGGTTAGGGGGGATGCGTGTGTGTGCATTATTATTTCCCCTTCCGCAAGCATTAAGGTACTTACAGTAGGTATTTGAATAAGCGGCCCCCCCACCACTCGGGATGAACAAGCGACACTCGGGACAACAGGAAGTATCCTTGCACAATGTATAGTAGTAGTTCCGACCTCACCTATACCTTGACCTCGACGTCGAACCCTCATTAATCAAGTCCTGAATTCGCCATACTCTGCATGCTCGTTGTCAGCTTGTTGCTTTCAATATCCCTCCACTCACCAGGCTCACCCTTCCTTGTTGGTCAACAATCGAAAGCATTGTTACCGACAACGTTTCCCATATACCAAAACTTCGCTACACCGCATCCGAGCCCACAGTCTTGACGCTGGACGTCTGTTTATATTACCAGCACTCGCGAGCCGCAGCCTACGACCGAAATCTTCTCCTTGACTGGTCGTTCATCACCGAGGGAAACCAACGCCCAATTGTCACATATCCCGTACCAACAAGATAGACCAGGCCGCGTGGCTTGCCCTCACGCCAGCCCTGTGTCTTGCATGCTCACGGTGGGTTCTGTCAACTCCGCGAGATCTTTCCGCTTCTCAAAGGTAAGCTTTCTTCAATCCTAGTTGCAAGCGATTGTCAATCTTGCGAGGAGGCCTGGCGTCCCTGTAATCTGGCCAACCTCATGTGCCTTTGTGCCCATAGTACCAATCATCCAATGTTGGTTCTAAATGGTTCACGATTCTGCCTGACTAGAACAATGTGATGCTGACTACCCATTGTTCTAATAGATTTGCATCGTCCGTTCCACTCTTGATCCACCTCGCATATGGGCCCTCCCACAACAATCTCATAAACTGTCCCAGTGCTGTCTCAAAATAGCAAGCATTGTGGGTTTACCAGCAGACATCTCAGGCTTGCTTGATTTATATAAACCCTCAAGTCTTGCTGCTAGGTCGAGTTGGTGACACCCCCATACTACCGTCAGCCGAGTACAGAGTTGGGAATCCTTGGACCGTTCTTTGTGTGCAGTTGGTCGCATACATTGCTTTGCAAAACATATCTGTGGCCAGTATTTGTCTGAAAAACCTTGACTGCAGCGGACGAAAGACTGGACCCACATACCACTGTCTCGTCAAGCAGCCGTTTCCAATCCTTTTCCAATCCTTCTCCAACCTGAGGCCGTTTCCTCGTCGGTATTGAAAGGCTTGATAGAAATATCAAGATAGTGTTCATGGTTCACTCAAGAATCCTAAACGCAGCTTGGAAAGATGTCGAAACGGGCTTCTCTGTCTCTGGTTGTGACAAACAACAAGTCACCAATAAGTAGTGTTATTACTTCACCATCCAATTCAGGTAGTAGGTCGCCATCACCCGCTGATCTAAGACGTGCGCAGCCGCAGTCCGAGACTAGGGTCCAAATGGACGACTCAGCGAACCGGGGGATGTCCAACAACTCACAAAAGTCCGGACCAATATCGTCGCCGGTGTCATTAGCTGAGCCAAGATCTCCGACCTTCACCTCACTTCCTCAGATACCAACATCACCCAAGAATGGATCCAAACATGCGCGGGAACAGTCCAGGTCATTCTTCGCTAATTTGAAGGCATCGAAGTCTACCAACCGCGTCCATCAAGTGGAACCAACCATTCGGCAGGTCTCAGAAGACACCTCAAGAAGTAAGGCGTTCACTAAAGAGAACACGATCTATTCAATACGTAGGAGTCCTGGCTCAACACCTGATCTAAGTCTATCGGCATTCAATCACAGTTCATCGGAGATTTCTGATGGTGAGCTACTGTTTCTAGACGGCGGTGATCTTGAACACACTGACGCCGCATGTTTAGAAGCACGATCTGAAGGACATACCACCAGTCGCCCTCCTGTAGGTATATCTGTATTATCGGACAGTGTGGTGAACACTACTTCATCAGAAGCTTACAGTGGGAGGCGGAATAAACCAAGGTTTGCTCAGTTATTAACGCGAACACGTTCAATGAAAATGGATGACACCGGGGGTCGACGACCAAAGCCCACAACTCCAAGCCGCATCACTGTACCTGTCCATTTGAGCGAGCTTGACGCAGGAATGGATCCCGGAGGGATGAGGACAGCGCCTTTGCAACGCGACAGAGACCAGTCTTTCCCTGATGTTGGCCCATCAACTATCCGCAACCGCTCAGCTGATCGCCAAACGCCTTCCAAGGACCAGGCTACAGTCCCTGTTGGAACTTTGAACAATCTTCCAGCTCAGGCACCTCTGGTCTCTGTACCAGGTACTACTCGTGAGGGGAATGGATCTCATATTCTCACTCATCTCAAGAACAGTTCTTCCAAAGCTGCAGGCGGGTTAGGAAAGGCAAGCAAAGGTATCTTCAATAAGATGACCCGAAGTGGCAGCAGCAGTGGAAAGGATGGTGTGGAAGAATACTCAGTTTTTAAGGTCATCCGCTTGCCTCTTGTCGAGCAAACTCGAAAGACGAGGATCGCCAAGCGACTTGAAGATTCGAAGGACAAGACCGAATTTTGGATGCCTGCTTTACCTTGGAGATGCATAGAGTAAGTGGATCTATCCTGCTGAGTTATGTGTAGCTTCTGATATTGCAACAGCTATCTCAACTTCAGGGGCTGTGACGTGGAAGGTCTATATCGGGTTCCTGGAGGGGTGTTGCAAGTCAAAGAGTACCAGAAACGTTTTGACCAAGGTTCGTCGGTTTGGTTTTCCCAACTTTTACCACCGCTGACCAATACTCAGAGTGCGATATCAACCTCTTCGACGAGCATGAACTTTATGACATCAATATCATTGGCTCCCTGTTCAAAGGATGGCTCCGCAACCTCCCAAATGAGATCCTCCCAAAAGACACTCAAACTCGCATTTCCACGGAATGCGCCGGTGCAACCGAAGCGCCCCAAATGCTCAAAGACGCGCTCTCATCCCTGCCACCGTGGAACTACTACCTCCTCTTCGCCATCACCTGCCACCTAAGTCTCCTCCACGCCTACGTGGACCAAAACCGCATGGACTACAATAACCTCGTCGTCTGCTTCAAACCCTGTCTCGGCATCGACGCCTTTTGCTTCTACTTCCTCGTCTGCGACTGGCGTAACTGCTGGCAGGGCTGTTGGACCGAGAAAGAGGCATTGGCGGAGGAGTACCGCATCCTCGATAACCACTCCAGCAGCGGTGAGAGCTCTGGCGATTCAACAGCCATAGCTGAGGAAAGGTCCCTGGCCTCATCCCACGGTGCGACCGTGCAAACACGTCTCCAGGAACGCCCCAGACCTCCACCCTTGTCATTCACGCAGCCGAGCGACGAACATCTCGCTAGGGCGACGGGAATGCAGAATGGGACGCTGAGGACGGATGCGCATTTGCCGGAGTTGGCGCCGGTCATGCCCATGTCTCCTATTGGATCAATCGGACACTGAGTGACTGATACGAGTCGATCCATCTGCGAATTGACCACCAAGAAAGTTCGACTATTGCCATGAATTTCTTTAGCTCAGGAGAATATTTCCTCCTGACCTTTCCAAGAGGCTGATTAGCCACCACGAATTTTTCTACTTTTTCATTGTGCGCACCCTTTGTGCTATCAGCGACAGCGATAGCATTGTTTAGCCACCTGGACACCCATCGCATAGTAGCGAGCGATGAGCGCATATGTGTACGATAGATACGGTAGTTACGTTAGCGGTGGCAGTAGTCTACAGTAGTAGCAAAATTGAGAGAATGTTTTTTAATGGATGTAGTTTGTGTACCTCAATGACGCTATATGCCTACTTACCTCTTGCAATCAACATACATATAAGCCCCGGTCATTTCCATCACATAACCCCCCTAACCGTCGCCCTCTCCAGCTCCCCCACAACACCCCCGCCACTGAGCGCCCACTTCTCCCCCACAAAGCCCTCACTAACCCTCGCCCGCAACAGGCCGCTACGAGCCCAGTACTCCATCAGCCCCCTCGCTTCGTCCTTGCTCACGCCCTTCAGCCGCTGCACCTCGACTCCATTCCCCTTCTGAAACACGCTCAGAACGCGCTCGTCGAGCCTCCTAAACGGATCCCGCTGCGCTTCACGCGCGTCGGGGGTTTCGAGCGCGGTGAGGGCGATGGTGAGGGAGGGGAGGACGGGGGCGTTGGATTGGGAGGTGGCGGCTAGGACGATGCCGCCATTGGGGAGGGGTTGCTGGCCTGAGAGGTAGGAGGTGAACCATTTTATGAGGGCGAAGTCGTGCGCGTGAATGGGGCCCAGAGAGGGGGTTGTGTAGGCTGTTGTGGGCTGCATGGCGTTCGCTAAGCCGTCGATGCAGAGGAGGATGGGCGGAAGGCCTGGGGCGCTGAGTTCGGACATTAGCAGCTGGAAGATTGGCCAGGCGATGTCGGGGTCTTGGGCGCCGAGGGCACAGAGGCCGGAGAGGGTGAGGGAGGGGGGGAGGGGTGTGGGGGTTGTGTTTGGGTGGGGAGGTTGGGTGAGACGGAGGGTGGAGAGGTGGGGGTTTGATTGGGAGATTTTGGATAGGAGGGAGGAGGTGTAGGTTGGTTGGGCGTAGAGGGTGGGTTGGCTGAGGGGGATGGGGGCGTAGGCGGTGTGGCCGATTGTGAGATCTTGGGCTGGGAGGGGTGTTAGCTTGGTGAGGACTTGGGTATGCAAGCGCAATTCGAGAGGGGAAATGGAACGCAAGGTACCTTCGGAGATGTTGACAACGGTCCATTTCTTCAGAAAGGCCATCGTCATTGCTTGTAAAAGCATCAAGCTTTTCCCGCTACCCCGTTCGCCAACCAGGACTCTCCGTACAGTCTTCTTATTATCCTTCACACTCAGCTCCTCGATAAGTTTCCCGTACTCCACAGTCTCCTTCCTAACCAGCATCCCTGGCCTCCTAAACAAGCCCCAACCTTGAGACACCTTGAATGCATCTACCGCCCGCAGCTGATCGACCAGAGACCCTGGAATACCGAACACCTTTCCCTGTGACCCCTCATCAAGCATTGACTGGACGCTAATGTCTTCCATGCCCTGCACTTCTAGTGCGTTGGTATTGCTAAGCACTATTCGCCTGCGCAGGGCTTTGCGTTCGCCGACGGCCGGAGCTTTGCTTCTATCCACAGGCGCTCTCTTTTTCTTTACGTTGTATCTGGGTTTGACGCCGCGAAATGGGACATAGCTGGTGCGGCTGCTTGTTTTCTTGGGAGGGTTTGCATTTGGCCTTCCTGCACTAAGAAACGAGGTGGCGGAGAAGGCGGCTTTGGTTGTTGTAGAACGGAGTCCAGGGCGGCCAGGTGAGGAGCGGAAGAGGGGAAATGTAGTACCTGAGGCCCTTGAACGACATCTCCAGCAAGTTGAGAATGCCATCGTGGGCTGAGCTCAGCTAGAATGGAGTCAATGGTCGTCAGTAGAAGCTCTTCGGAGACAAGATATCTATGTCGCTGCTTTAAAAAGTTTCGCCTATAGACTTGCTAAGGCGGCACTGCAGAAAGTTCTATATCCTCAGCAGCTGGACGTCGAACTGTTTTTTCTGCTCCAGTTCCCCCAAAAAACACCTTAATGACGGACACTGCAATGGAAACATCAGAGGCTGCAGATGGAGGTGTAGCACTCCCAAGCACGGAACCCACAAAACCCAAGCAATCGTTCGTCTCGCCTGATCCTCCACCAGCTCCAGCCCACTAACCCTCCCCACCCAAGCTCCGTCACCGTTACCAAACCAATCCCCTACACCTTCGACCTCGGCAACCTCCTCTGCAACGACGCCAACCCCCTCCCCCCTTCCCCCACGGACACCATCCTCTCCGCCACCGCCCGCGACTGCGCCCAAGCCCTCATAAACCAGCTCCTCACAACATGCCCCATAACCTCTCACCCCACCGACGGCGTCCTGATGACTCTCCCTCCACCGACCACACCGTTACCTCGCGAGAAACCACTCCCAGCCGAAAAAGTCGCGACAAAGTGGGAGAAGTTTGCGAAGAAGAAGGGCATCAAGGACAAGAAAAAGGGCGAGGGGAAAATGGTGTTTGATGAGGCGAAAGGAGAGTGGGTGCCCAAGTGGGGGTATAAGGGGAAAAATAGGGAGGGCGAGGGAGAGTGGATTGTCGAGGTTGATGAGAAGAAGGAGAAGGAGTTAGGGGACGGGAAGACGGTTAGGGGGGAGGGGAGGAGGGAGAGGGTGGAGAGGGGGAAGAGGGATGCGAGGAAGCAGAGGGCGAACGAGAGTAAGGCGAGGAAGGCTGGGGGTGGGGGATGAAGGGGTGAAAGAGAGGGGTGGGGGATGAAGGGGTGAAAGAGAGGGATGGGGGGGAGATGGAAGGGGTCGAGGCTTACAATGGGTTGAATTGCATTGCAGGCGCTTGGGGGAGGGCAAGTACGGACTGGCTGGAGGTGAATATATGTGAACTTTTCTATATGGTCGAAACGAGGCAATATCTATACCCATCGACAATATTCCCCTTCCCTCTTCGCCATTGCCCCATAACTCTCGACTCGCCCAATCTGCCCTTCCCCACCAACCCTGTCCTCCCTATGCGCTTCCCCACTCTCGCTCCCACCCTCATCCCCATGAATCGTCCTCTCCCCATCCCCAAACAACCTTTTGAAAAAGTAATCATAACTCGCCCATACGCCCCCAAACACCGCCCCCGTCAAGGCAGCCAGCCACTTCGGGCTTCTACCCTTTTTATCCGCAAACATGCGCGTCAGCGAAAACATAAACGTAATGATAGGCAACCATGTCATAACAAAAATCCACTGCCCAAGTCGTTGTTTTTGGGTCGTTATGGTGTAGGGTTGCAACTCGTGGAGGTAAGTTTTGTATTCTGAGGGAATGACGTGCTCGTCTGCGCCATCGGTGATGAGTTTGAGATAGCGGGCAGAGGGTTGTGCGTAATCCGGGTCAGGGCGGGATTTGTACGTGCTGCCGCCGGGTAGTGCGGGCGAGAAGAGCGTGTGCGCTTTGAAAGGGGTGCTCGTGGGATGGGCAGGGACGGTGGAGATGCCCGCAGGGAGCTCGTGGCAGGAGATGAGGATATCATGGTAGGAAGCACCGCCGCCTTCGGTGGCTATGATGTTGGCGTAGTCCGCTTTTGTGACTTCGTAGACGACGCCGACAAGGCCTTTGGGCCAGCGGGCTTTATGGTATTTGGGGTGTTTATTGAACGAGAGGGAGGGGAGAAGAGGGGACTGGGAGCCTTTTTCTTCTTCTTCGGGGGTGTTGCTGGAGGGTGGCTGAGTGCGGTATTTAGTGTTGGCGAAGCAGGGCTCCACGTAGGGGATTCCGGCAAGGTCAAAAGTCATTACTAGGTCTGGGACAACGACGTTGAGTTGAGATATGGGGCGGATGCCACGTTTACCTTGGAAGGTTTCAGCGGAGAGGTTGGAGCCATAAGCCAGGTAGAGAACTGTGTCTGGGTTTTCGGGGCCGCCGCCGAGGGCTTGAAGGGTCTCGTTGGGGGAGGTATGGAGGTCGAAGGGGGATTCTTGGAGGGAGGCGAGCAGGCGCTGTTCTGAGGTACGGGGAAGGTGTCGTTTCACGGAACTCGGGCGAGAGGGTTCGGAAGTGATATCGAGAGTCTTTATTCGCTTGAGGGCAGCAATGGCATGATCTCCATTGTAGGAGTCAGCTTGTGGTGATGCAGTAATTTGCGATGTCATGTTTCACTGTCTTTGTTACTGAAATCAGCGTTTCTAGGGTCAGCAAGTGCTCAACGACATCAAACACGCGACGTCCTGCCTTTAAACTTCTCTAATGATATAGATATTCCCACAAGAGGGCGCTCTCGAACAGATTGATTATTGATGCAACAAAGCCGGAGCGTCGGTTAAGCCGAGAGCCGTCTGCATTTCCCGAGCCGGGAGCTAATGAATTACGGTATCTATAAGCGTGCTTAGGCAGAGAGTACGAGTTACTCAACCCTGACTGTAAAGAATTCAATCTACCTTACCTTATTCTCATTAATTATTGAGACAATGACGGGGAGACCCGAGGTTTTCCGCTGGCTTCTTAACGTGGAAGAGAGATGGCCGGCATTAGATGCTTCGGGCAAAGTCACAAAATCCACCAAAGAATGGGGATCAAGCAAGGATGTAGAGCCAACTCTCGACCGACTTCCACCTGAAGAAAGAGCAAAGGTACTCCGCTTCTATTTCATTCGCGACGCGAAGCTCTGTCTGGGCTCGTTCCTACTAAAGCACCACGCCATCGCCTTTGTGTGTAATCTGTCGTGGGCCGAAACGATTATCAGCGAGGATGAAAACCGCAAACCCTGCTACAAAGCCACCGATCCCAACGGCCAGACATTGGAGTTCAATGTCTCCCATCATGGCACTCTCGTTGCAATGGTAGGCTGCACAGGTCATAAGACCAAAATGGGAGTGGATGTTGTGCAAATGAATTTCGAAAAAGACTTTGCCGCAGTCAAATTAGATAAAGGAGGTTTCTCAGGTTGGGTTAAAACGTATGAGCTGGTGTTTTCAGACAGGGAGATTGCTGAGATTAGCGGGTACACAACACCCGCGGCCTCTGACTTCCGCGTTGAGATCAAGGCCAAGCTCTGCCACTTCTATGCGCACTGGTGCCTTAAAGAAGCTTACGTGAAGATGACTGGCGAAGCTTTACTGGCCTCATGGCTGAAAGATCTGGAATTCCGAAATGTGCAGGTTCCATTGCCCTCCAGCCAGCTGCAGTCGAAAGAGAATCCTGGAGATTGGGGCCAAATATCTACAGATATCGAGATATGGTTCCGAGGTTCGCGAGTGACAGATGTCAAAATGGAATTGCAAGCATATGGGGAGAACTACATGATCGCTACTGCAATTTCAGATCCTTCTGTCCCACTTCCTTGTTTCCAGCCGTCCATTATCAAGATCTGAACTGGCCCAGGAAGCGGCCACTCTATAAGATACGCTTTCTTAACATTCGCGATGATTCTTTCAACACATCTAGGCATGAAAATTCCATTTCACGAGGACGACGATCTAAGTCCGGAAATCCCATATATCTTTATATACAGACCTAACTATTTCGAATGGCGAGGCGTATCTAACTAAAATGGGAAAGCCTCGCTCAACGGAGAAAAAACCGCGGTCTTACCCAGGATAATATGTTTCTCGTGTGTGGCTAACCTTAATAGGTCTCGAATTGACTGTTGCAGGTGCACGGCAGTAGGTACTTGGTGTTGCTCCCAGAACGTCAAGCGAAGAAGCGACAGCTGCTCCAACCACGGTTCAGTGAGTTTGTACTCAGGATGAGACGGTTGGTGCTATGGCTTGTGGAGTTTGTGAATCTTTGCAGGTTGGTATTTGAACTTCTAGAGTGTAGTATCCCCACTGATGACATCCTTCCCATCTGAGAGCTTACAAAAGCATGACCATGTTTCGGCTGTTGCTCCTTTATCTTAGATGTTCTAGCAGCATGTGGCAGGTTAGTAGAACGTCTTTCATACCAAAGTAAATGTTCCTGTTTATCGTCTTTGCAAAAGCCCTAAGATGACTCGCCAAGACTTCGCGTAAATTAGCTTCGGCCATCCATTTGCTTTGATGCGCCGTCGGACTGTGAATGCAAAGTGCCATGGTCTAAACGCGATAATCTGATTTCACCTTATTCCAGGCTCACATTTTCTTTTCATACCATTGTTATCCACAGGTCCTAAGTTGAACCATCAAACCCTAACCACTCGCACTGGACCAACAGGTGTTTATGCCAATGGCAGGAGCATTGTCCAATCCTTTGCTGCGATTGGCACGATTCTTTGAGGAAGCACGTGAACACGTAGGCATTGTCGTGTAAGTCTTTTGAGATCTCGAGGATGCTGCAATGGGACTGATGCTTCCGTGGCCAGTGTTCCAGAATCATTAAGAAAGGAAATCGAAGCCTATCTACATCTGCCACAGCATACTGCTTTAAGCGACGTGAAAGCTATTGTCGAAGCTATTGACCATGTCCCAGCCGACGGTAGAGAGGCTCTATGCCACCGTCTTGACACGTGGTCGAGTGCAATTCTGTGTGGGATCCTCAAGCGTTCCGAAGATTGCCTAGCATATCAAAGAGGCCTGTGCCTGTTGACGGTAAGCTCACTTAGAAGAAAACTGAGGCCTGGCCAACTGAAACTATTTAGGAATCTATATACGAGAATGCCTTGTCTTCGCAAAGCCAACGAGCTTTGCGCTCAAAGAAGAAGATGGCATTGGGAAGTATAGTTTTGTCCTCGCTGCTTCGGAGCTTCACGAATAGAGAGAAATCCGAAAACGCGAGAAGATGGGTATGAATCTTTGTCCTGGAAAAGAAACTAGTACTCATTGATTGTCAGGTGGGATCCCTCACGCTGGAACTTCTAAAAGACTGCGAGGAGAACAAGGCGAGGTTACGCCATGACGCAGAAACATCTTGGTATGTCTACACTATCAGATGTACCTATGGTTACCATTAAGCCCTAATCCAGCAAACATTAGGCGCGCTCTCGGCGGACTCCTTGCCCATGGCAAGAGCCAAGTGCTCCGACTCATTGCTGGTAGTATGATCCGCGAAATGTTGGCCTCCGGTCTTGCCGTCAAGGACTTCTGGCCAGAACCGGCAGAGATGGACATGTTTGCGGGCTTCCCCAAAAGCCAACACCATACTGCTGCATGGGTTACTAACTTTGAGATTTTCATCGACGACCTCAACTCGCAGCACGTTCTTACTCAAGGGTGAGTCGCTCTTGCCGGGAGCCTGGCCCATTATCTGACCCAGCTGCAGAAGATCCGACGTACTATTTGCGCACGCTGTACTTGTCCAGGAAGCGGACGGGAAGGCAGTCAGATACAGCACGGACAACGAGTCAGCCATTTTAGTCGCAAAGTCCGAAGATCTCGTCATCCTCTTGCCCGCGTCAGAAAACGGACCAGCCATATACATCGATGTCCCAATCAAATATATCAGCCATGTTACTGTTGCTACGTTGGAAGAGTCGTCTCAACTCAGCCCGGTAATGGATCGGACGGTAGTAGCTCTTTCGATTCGGATGTCTCACATTCCAGGAAGCTCTTGCTATATTAACACTGTCCAACGGCGTACTAAGTCAATCGAAATTGCCTTTGATAACCTGGAAGCTGCACAAAGCGTCAAAAGGTTATTAGCAGCTGATACAGATCGTGATATTGAGCATCTGCGAGCAAGTCAATCGGTATATGACATTAATGTGTCACAACCGAGTGATGATCGGATGGACGATTCGGATATGCCTGATCTAATTATGGCAGATATTGAGCATCTGAGAAAACCTGTTCCACCCGCCGATGCTTTAACTTCAAAAGATCAGTCATTCCAATATCATTCAATCAGTCAATCAGAAAAGGGGATTGACATCTCGCAACTCCAGATAAACGGCGTCAGTATTAGTAATTGCTTTCTCGAAGGACCAGAACATCTAATAGCCACGGCGTCACAAGCCAATGCGTTACTTCCTCTAGAAACGCCGCTCGAGCTATCAAATCTAAGGCAGCTTGGTGCTATTGACGCGCAACATCCAGAATTGCTACATAGGAGAGAAAACCATGCTGAAGTGACCAACGGGCCCTTATCAACGCTGCAAATGGCGAGCGTGTGTCCCGGCATTCCTGTCCATCCAGTAGAAGAAAAACTTTACCAATCAGAGGAACAGCTTGAAGACGCTTCTGAAGCTGGGCTGAGGAATTCTGCACAGTGGCGAAATGGCAAGCGACTAATTGAACGTGCCCCAGAATTCGAAAATCTTCCTAAAGAGCCGGACAATCAAAAAAGCATACTGGAAGAGCAACGACGTAAAGTCGGTGATTCATTTCCACCGCAGGATGAGGACCATAATAGCTTGTACGATGCCAGCCCGAAGACTCCTCAAGGCGAGCCTCAACCGGCAGAGCATTCTGTTGAGCAGATCTCAACGAATGTCAACCAAAAAAATCTAGCGAGAGAAAGCCCAAAGTCAAACCAGCGCAGCAAACCTGGCAAATCCTTGTCTAAGAAATTAACGGAACGTATGCGGAACGATGATGGTGAAGTAGCTACCAAAACACCAACAAAAAACGCGACAAAACCCCGGACCTTGAAGAAGCCGAGCTCTAAGGGAAAGAATGCAAATGTTGGTAATGGTAATACAGGAGGACATGTTCAATCCAAGCGTCGTCAAGGCAAACAGCAAACTAAGATGTCCAAAAGTACTACGAATGACAATCATACGGTTGAGGCTATTGACGAGTTCGAAATCCCGGACTCGCCACCACGGCCGAAGGGTCATCGGAAACCCGTTTCGAAGGCTTCCCCTAGGACGCAAAATACTACAGAAACCCATACCCAAACTGAGAAGAGAAATGTCCCTTCTAAATTTGCTATGCTATCCACATCATCTTCCAGCTCTACTCGGCGGGAGCAACCTGAAAACACCCGAAAAGCACAACTGAACTACAAAGCTAAAAGTGCGGACGCGGTGAACTGGGATGAAGACCTGAACGTCGATGAAACGGGGATTGAGGTTTCTTCTCGTCCTGGGAAACGGAAAGCTGCGAAAAGCACGAGAGCGTCTGTCGCCAAAGGTAAGTCGCCGAAGGTTGCACAGGCTAATTCAGCCAAAAAGCTGGCAGCGACGGGAAAAGCCAGCACGGCGCCTTTGACTAGACCAAGGACTAGGCGCGCAGCAGCTCTGACTGCAAACAAGAAGATTCAAGGCATTGCCGAATCGGATGCTAGTGAGAAGGAAGAGGCACTCAGTGTTCAGTCTTCGAAGCCGAACGGAAGGATCAGTATGGCCCAGGACAAAGAAAATCCGAAAACAAGCCAATCACCGGGGGATCATGGAAATTCTGGCAGTGTCGCACAGAAGATCGCTTCAATTGTCACTCCGGATATCTCTTTGAATAACCAGCAACGCCATAACCAAAGTAAATCCCCTTCACAGCCACAAGCTCAAGGGGAACCGCTAGCACCCAAGACAGATCCAAAGACCAGCCCATCTGACGAAATCGTTCTTGTCGATCACAGCGAGGCGTTCCAGAAAGCGGTAGAAATGAAGCAGGGTACTTTACAACGGGATAAATTGGGCACGACAAGCTACGTGTTGAATGGTGAGCAAACCGTTGAGAAAGATGTACCCGTTCTAGCCATGGATGAGGATATTGATACTGGAGACCTTGGCTTCTCTGCTATGGAGGATAGCCACTTCCAAGATGCCATGGCATTCTCTACTGGAAATCATTTTCATGGCTCAAAGTCACCAAAATCTGAAGGCAACGGCCCGAACTTAGCTATTGATTATACTATTAAGGGGACTCGAGCTTCCGAGTTGAGCCATGTTAGAATTCACGATCAAAGCCTAGAAAACACTGACAAGATCATTGAAACGTCTATTTCTAACAGTAGGGAACCTTGGGCCAGCAAGCTCATCGGTGCTCTGAAGACTGTTCCAAGGGTACTAGAAGTGAAACCCCCACAGAGTCCCGAGAAAATAGCAAAACAGACCCCAACACAGCATGTGTCTTACAATATCGCTAAGGCCGGGGAATCAAGACTGACAAGTAAGGCTGTCCAGTCTGGGGGACGTACGAGAGGAGTTCCTCCGACTTTTTTGCCTCATCGCGTGAGTTATCAGAAGCGTGATGAAGAGCCAACTCGTGAGACGATAGTAGATGGGACTGAAGCGCAGGAACATGAGCACCAGTACCATGGACAAATCCCGACTAGCGCTCAAGTTCCTGCGACAGATGCGGCCTGTGCTAGCCCTGCCGTCAGTCCTGCCTTGAAACCTTCGACGACCCGACCTTTGGAAGTAGTTCAAGTCTCTTCTGGAGTAGAAGATAGTTCTGATGAAAGTGTTGTGGACAACCCCGACGTAAGGAACGATACGGCAATTGATCCGATTCAGACCGCTGCATGGGCCGCCCAGGATGGATTAGATATGTCACGAGCAGCGAATACAATGCCCCAGGTGCTCGCTACAAAAGTGGTTGAAGAAGTAGCAGCCTCTGAGTCAGTTACGAAAGTAAGGTCTAAGCAGCGTAAGAGGAGGGGAGCAGAGATTGTGAGACCAAGTTCCAGTAAACCTATCACAAACGCTTCGCCGAAGACCAGCTCCGGAGGCATTGAGACGTATGGACGTACTCCGGATCCAAAGCGGAAATCCAATTTGATCAGCTTCAGTGCAAAAGGGCCGCGCAATCAAGGTGTAGCTTCAAGTCAGAGGCCTGAGACACTTATAAGTAACGAGCATCAAGCCCCTCATGCCGTATACCCCCAAAAGCGTCAGGTCTACAAGCTTGAGCACGGAAATAACGACATCGGCGAGGTTCCTCCTGAAGACCGTTCACCCATTGAGACGCGTATAGTAGCCCCCGCTAGTGATCATCGGGCACAAGGAACAGCACCGAGACATGGCGAAAGGCGTGTAGGCAAGCTTACATCGAAGCTGCGAAAAGCGATGCCATCCACAACGCGCGATGATGTCGCTATTACTTCGCCCCACGGGGAAGCCGCTCTTTCAAAAGGACTTGACATAGACGATAATGCGCTTGTTGCAGGAATCCCGAATACTGTGCCTGTAGCGGCTGCGCCTACTTTAGCAGCACAACCATTTGTTCCGGTTGCTGACATGGGATCGAATTCTGGAGCGAAATCGAGAAGGCGCGAAAACAAGGTTTCTACAAGCACCTTGACCGCAGTGCCCTTCGGATTGCCAAATACCGCTTCAGTTGGATTAGACCGCAGGCCGTCTCTACTTACCCCTCGTCTCATCTATGCTGCCCCAAGGGAAAACAAAAGGCAGGCAGATGAGTTTGGTGTTAGGGAGTTGAACGAGATTGCTCTGGGAAAACGCCGAAAATTGTCTTCCAAGGTCCCTGTCGCAGAAATGATCGTACCAGAATTAGTATCAAAACGGAGCAGGTCAATAGAACAAAACCTTTCACAGAGAACAGGTTCACAGAGTGTAAGGGTAAACGAGAAGGGCAGCCCATTGCCTTTCGCTCGCGAAAATGACATTGCGGGAAGTCAGCCTCGTCTCACACAAGACATAGTGAGGCTTCCAGCAAAAGCCAGACTTAACAGAGCTGAACGAAATGAGCCTACACTACCATTTGATGAGATTGAACTGGATGAAACTAAGATAACGTTTCGTCAAGTCTCTAGGGCAGCACATTCGAAAAAATGGCCCCTAGGCTCATCGGGAAACAGCAAGTTACAGCCAAGCTCACCAAACGCTTCCTCGAGCATTGTTGACGAAATGGAGCCTCACCATATTCATCCAAGCGGCCATTTCATTAACGTCGAGACGGAAAATGTCATCACCGTCCATGAACCTCCAGACCCTTTCGTCGGAGCGGCCAAAGGACAGTCGAATACATTCATAGATGCCCTTCAGAGAACAAATGATCGCCCTCATAAGCTTCCTGTAAAGGATCGGAGAATGTCGATTGTGGGTGTTCGTAAAGCCTCACGTGTGGTTACCTATGATGAAGACCTGGATAGGGGTGATGGAGATCTAACTAAGGGTGATGAAGACGTGAATGAGGGTGATCAAGATCTGGAGAAAACGTTAGTCGAACCAGACGCACCGGAGGAGCATTCCGAAACCGCCTCGCAGACCAGCTCAACCTCCCAGAGCTTTCATTCCGAAGACAAATCGCCGTCTCGAAATCGCTCTGGCAGCGCTCATGCCAACGGAGACGATAATTGGCAAGGAGCTCTCCAACCCCACCAACATGATACACTCGACGTTCTCCACGATATCTCCCATGTAAGCTTTCCATCTCGATTCCCACATGCAATCACAAACGCTGACCCCAACCCTAGCACCTCTTACGCCACCTTGTCTCCAAAGAAACCGCAGTCCAAGATCTCGTCAACGACTACAAACGTGGCGGTGAGCGTCTTCTCAGTAAATTCAAGAATGCCCGTCAAGAGGAACTCGATATCTATCAGGGTCGAAATAGTGAATCGAAGAGGAAGTTGGCGACGTTATACAAAGGGGCTGAGGAAGAGATGGTGAGGGAGCTCAAGGAGGTCAAAAGAAGGCCTGTGAGGGAATACGAGAAGAGCTGGCAAGAGCATCGAAAGGCACAGAGAGCTCGGTTGGAGGCGGCGTTGGGGGCTTTTGAGGAGTAGAGCGACCGGGTTTGCGACTGTTGTTCTTTAGGGCGCAATCTTCATGTGTTTAGCTAGCTTGCTTTGTTGGTAGGAACACTTCAGACGTAGGTAGCATCATTTCTGCAAGTCGAATTTTTCTTGAGAGCTGAGAGTACTTCTACTTCATCGGTTAAGGTTGTATTAACCCCAACCCCACAAACCCCCCTCGGATCACGAACACAAACCCTCCCCCCAAGAATAAACTCCCCTTTGCAAAAATCGTCATGTTCCGATGAAACATTATCAGAGATTTGGTAACGGGTTAGTTTGCGAGAAATCGATGGTCGATATGAGCGTTGTGAAGAGAAAATGAAAGAACCGAGTCCCAAGTGGAACAAAAATTCTTCAAAACGTTCGCGCCAACAAAGGTAATCTTACCTACCGTAACCTTTTGCAACAGGTTCGGTTTATTTATTTTTTATTTTTACTATGTACTGGTGGTTTAGGGCTACCTTACCTTACGATGTACAGTAGCGGAGGTTCGGCTGGAAAAATAAAATGTAATCTTCCGAGTTCTTTGGGGTTTTGTGCGTAGGTGCTTTGGATGAGATGATGAGAGGGGTGGGGGGGGGGGGGTGGTGGTGATGGTGGTGGTGATGTATTTTATCTAAGCTCGTTCGCGCTAAGTAGATGCTGTATCTTGCTTCGATCAAAGATTATCTATGTCATGAGATTTTAATTCTCCCGCACGCCCTCGACTGCCGCGCCTTGCTACAGTATGTAGTAGCCCGATATTCATTTCGTTGAATTTGTAAGGCCGTCGTGGAATCGCCACGGGCCTTTTTCTATTATCGTAACTGTTCGGACTGCGCTGGGCAGAAGGAAAGAAGGCGCAAAAAGTCCCATGTGGGTTTGGCGGAATTGGATGCTGTTTCCGGCATCGGGCTGATTCGGGTGGAGTTGGGAAATGCGGTAGGTAAGGGAGCACGGATAGAAACGTGGATCTCGAATTGCATTATAGTCGAGTGGTAATCTTCTAGTAAGTAGTAACCGTGTCCGTGGTTCGTGCAGGTCGAGTGTTGTGGACGTGTAGGTTACCATTTTGTCTGCAGTCCTTCGCTTTCTCTGTCGCTGGAACTGATTCAACTGGTTTGATTCGAGTAATTCAGTCTGCGTGGTAGTAGTCGGGATCGATGTTTATAGGTTCTTCTAATAAGTACAAGGTTCGTAACCAGCACCACGTATAGGTGGATTTCGTCGCTGGCACTATTGTGGTCTGGGTTTCGGTTGCTGCGCTGAGGGGTTTGATTGTGTTATGAACGGTAGCTTTTCGAGTTGGTGGAATAGAGCACTCGTGTTGGTATGAGGTTTGGGCATGTGAGGGTGACGGGTTGGTTGAGAGTTGCTGTGTGGAGGTTTGGAGGTCCGGTGTAGGGGTTGAGGATGGAAGGGCTTGAGGGTATTGCAATGGGTTTGGAAGGGTAGGAGTTGTGGTGAGAGAGGGCGATTCTTAAGACGGATCGAGACATAATAAGCCATTAGAAGAGGTAGGCGAAGAATGGGGACTGGAGTGATAGTATCTTTGGAAAAGAAGAAGGGAATGAATGCTTGGGACCTCGTGGGTAGGATTGAGAATATGCACTGTGCAGTTTGCGGCAGAGCATCAAAAGCAATGTTGTGGGCGACAGACTAAGGTTCCGAGATAGCTTGACCTTAGAGGTGAATTAGGAGAGGGAGGGGTGAGGCAGACGCAAGTGATCGCTTCTTAACCGAGAGAAATGGAGGAGTAGGGTATTCGACGCGATACGGATGCTATTAGAGCACTTCGTACTACGAGAGCAAAACAGTTGAGCCCTAGGACGCTGGAGATCTTGGTTCGGTATTGGAAGAGGTCGTTCACACATCGATGAACTGCTTTTGGCTGACGTATTCGTGGAGGCGTGAGTACATGCGACTAGAATAATGAACGCGCACGCGACAAGATCGCCAAGGATCAGGCGGACTATTCAAATCGTTTGATGTGGACGGCGTCGCAGCACTTCTCTACTTGGTTGATGCACAAAGAGGGTCTAGAGGCAGAACCGTGGACTCGCCAGACCTAGCCGCGAGCTACCTCACAACTTTTGGCTAACCACACAGCATCGAAAGGCCATCAACATGCAGAGGTTCTGCAGCCCTCGGAGGGAGACTGTCCGGTATCTTTTTTAGCCGTCTAAGATGTATGTCTCTAGTCAAGGGTTGTGCGCGTCGCGTATATGTGAAACGTTGTCTCTGATGGAGATCCGGGACAAGATGTTTCGGATTTGTTCCGTTTAATCTCGCGAGCGATCTCTAAAGAAAAACTCGAGTTTAGTAGTGTTGGAGGCTGAGTTTAAGGACAGAGGCTTATCTGGATTTGAGTCTGGACACCAGCAGATCAACACGGAAATTCTGGGATGATTGTTTCGAACTGGTGGAAAATGTTCGATTGTACGAGCGTTTTCCGTGGATAGATAATTCTATCTAGCTTGTTTGAGTCTTTTGTAGTCCACTGGGAGGAGGTGGGTGTTGGTGGCCGGGATTTTCAACCGCTGGCTTCAGCGCAGTGATCCAACCACTGGGAGATCAATCCAGAATATTCCCGATCGTTTAAAGCAAATCCGCTCGTACGAACAACTGGTTCGAGTGGAATGGAACAAGGCAATTAGTCTTGGAGCGGAGATGAGAACTGAGACTGGGATGAAAAAGAGCTTGGATACGCGGTGTGGAGTCGGGGTTCGTTGTGTGGAATATTTGCAGGTTCGTCAGTTTGAAAGGCCCTGAACTTGGCTCGTAAAGTTGGTCCTGTCTGCTTGAGTCGACTTTCCTGGTGGACGATACGATTGATTTCAAGGGCCGAATTTCGAGGTCATTGAACAAGCTGTCAGCGTCAGCAAATCCACCGCCTCCCACACCTGTTAATACTGTTACCCTCATGAGATGAACGGCGCTACCAATATAGATCATACTGATAGCCAAGGGTCGTGGTCTGGTAGATGGAGTATGGCTTATATGAAAATCAGAGCATGTAGGCTGCTGTACAGCTGTTGTCGATGCCATGGCCCTGAACAATGGGCAGCCTCTTTACCAATTTTTGTAGCAATGCTTTTCACACTTTGTGTACCTGGCCTGTGATGGTGTAGTGGCAACTTAACCCACATTCGGACTCTCGAGTTGTTGAGTTAAGGGAAGAAGTATATTGGTAGCATTGCAGTGGAGAGACAGGTGGTTCGAGTCCGGAGCCCAAATGAACAGAAGCTGGTTCGATGAGGTTGAACACGTCTGACGAGGGAGCAGTTGTTGGGGAACGTGTTCAAGGCCGACAGTCTGCCACTTTGAAGAAAGAGCTTCTAATGCGTAGACAGATGGACTCTTCGTACGGCTTTGCCCATAATCTTGCCGGCGCGTCTGCAGTGCCAACCACATCATGAATCGGTCGGTGATCTTACGGTGGTGGAACCCATAAGTAATAGGCTCGGCCGGTCCACAGTCTGCTATTTAAGCAGAGACAGTCATAGAAATGACTGCGCGCGGAAGTGATTGGAAAAACAAACTTGAACATGCGTTCGATAAGGATAGCCCTCGCTCGTCTCGCTTGTAGCTGTCGGGTTTATCTTGGACGAAAAATAGGCCTAGAAATACTTGGTAGAGAAGGCGCGGCAGAAGGGTCAAAAGAGGAATGTCAACACTCGTACCATTGAGCGTTTGGCGGCTGAAACACACTCGGCAGTGCAACACTCATCAATGTCAAGAAGCGTTTCATTACTAAACGCCACCACTCGGTCTTGAAGATGCCAGAGAGACTAGATTCGTTTTTCATCTATGCGCACATCCAAAATATCCCTATGGTACGAGTGTTCGTAGCATTTTAGCCTATGGATAACATAGGAGATATACCAGCGAAGGCTTGGTAACACTGCGCTGGAACGCGTTTGCCTTTGTCGGAAACTCGTGTGCTCGCTCAACATAGACAACGGTATTTGATGGGCTCGCAAATCGAGGGACTTGTCGGGTTTGTTTACCAAGTTGCATTACTTGCAGCTCACAAAAGCGGCGTGCTGGGGAGCATAAGAGAGCCGAATCTACGGTGTTGGACACGCTTATGGCAAGGCCAACGTCGGCTATCTTAGAATTGAGCTTGAAGGATGTTCTGGGCATGGAAGCCTTGAGGAGGAGAAAAGCGATAACAATAGGACTTTAGAAGAGCTTGTTCTGGGGATTCGGAATCCTGCGCATTGTAGCAATGGAGGTGTCCTTGATATCATTCTTTGCGTTTTGGAAAGGTCAACATGACAAGGGAGCAAGTCGATTGCGACATGGTCGGAGAGTAAAGAAGAGGAATAGGAACGCGAATGAGCAGGGTGAGCCGAGGACGATTCAGCACAGCGGTAATGCTGGCCACCTTGACTAAACAATGGTCAGCAATATCACAGTTGGCCGAGACTACTCATGTATGTTCTGTCGGGTGTCGGCAATAACGCGGCCCATTTGGATAAAGGAGATTGCGCATACGAAAGATGCCTTCAGGGCAAAGTAAAGATGAAAGTATTTCCGAAGCCTGTTATCGAGAGCCTAGCAGGGTATCAATGTCGTAAATGCCAAAGTGGATGATGAAGACACTGAACATTCATGCCCTCGACCATCAAGGGCCGCAGCATGATAATCGTCGTTTCTTGCAGGGCGACCAAGGGTGATAGCCAGTAAATTTTCATTTCTCGCAGGATATATTAAAGCATTCCCTTCTGGCATGCGTAATCTCCACTTCAATTCCGTGATCCTGATTGAGCAAAGCATCATCCGTGTGTGAGCCCCGGTGGGAGTCGAATTGACATACCTCTTGCTGCTCACACAGAGTGTTAACCAGCAAACTGGTCGCTGGAGTCATACACTGCATGCAGGACAGCACTATGCAAGGTCGGTGAAGCTTGTACGGCATGCGTCAAGGCAGAGCTGATCCATAATGATCTTGGTGTCGCGATCCTCAGATTGCGCACCCATCAAGCAGTTTGCAATAGCCCGTTGTAAAGGGCTCGCGACGGCAGCTACCCAGTGCAGTGGATCTGGGTCAAGGTCCAGAAAGATGACAAGCGAAGTGGTATCGCATGAATGGCTCGTGCATCGAACCGACTTGAGTATGGATAGCACCTATAGACAAACGAGCCAAAGGTTTCTCAAGAAATTCATACCAGCGTGGTTCTGGGAAGCCCCAAGCAGCTTCGACGTCGTCCGGTAGCGACGTGTCCAAGTGCGCGGAAACCTGTGCCGACCCAGTATGGTCAAGTCGTTTCATGGCGGCGACACGAAGCTGCGACCTAATTGTAATGGATGTGCGAAATACCAAATCCTTTGGACGCTTCACAGAAACGGGGGCAGGGCTTGGCGAACCCCATGCCCCCCACGCTGATTTGGGAATCCAGGTTCGTGATTGTGAAGCAGGGGAGAAGGGCCTGGGCAACTCTACCGAGCATCCCGATATGTGGGATTGCATGCAGGTCAAGTCGATCGAAGCACGGCGGCACTCAAAGCAGCGGAGACCTTGTAGGAATCAAGCCAATGAGAAAGCTTGCAGACACGTCGTTTGGACCACCACTACCCAAGTGCTGATTAATGATGCCAATACCTACAGAGAGAGTCGAGAGAGTCGAGAGAGCAAGTTGTGGCGACGGGCAATCAGACACCGGCATGGGTGGAGCGATGATGTTGAAACTTGCTTGGAGGAAGATGATACGACTAGGCAGGCATAGCCCCAGCCGCTTTGTGAAGGGAGACGCGTGGGGAATGGGGATGGCACACGTGAGCAGCAGAAACCCAACCGAAAAAGCATAAAAGCCTGCCCGAAGTGGAACTGATGCTCTTTTCACTTTTCACACCAACTTCAACGCTACTTTACTTTAAATTTGCATGCTGCGACGACAATGATAATTGGGATAATTGGGATGACGGGATTAATTCCCCTGAGAGGCCGGGAGTAGAGTTGATGATTTGTTATTGGTATCAAATGCGTGGGGGGCCCCGTTAGGTCCGTTAGGGTTTGGATAATAGACAACTTTGTCCTGGAATTTTACCAGAATGCCAGGGTACTAATAAGATCGCATGACCCGCTCACCATTCCATCAATAGTAGCCTGTCTCGCCTGAGGTTTCCATGGCTCGCATGATGTCTTGATCGGTCGTGGTGGTAAGCTTTGTCTTTAGAGATGATCGTCATGATGTCGAAGGCTTCTAGAGGCCTTCGAGAAGGCTAGGAGTGGAACCGTCGAAGGCTGGGAAGGCGTAGGTTCGCAGGCCTTGTATGGCACGATACCTTCTGGCTTAACATTAGTCGTTGTTTGGTGTTGTGGGCGTTTGGACGGCCTGGAAGTTGGTGGGTGTGCGATGACTGGCTAAGAGGGGAGCGAAGGGCGCTAGAAGGTTGAGGAAGAGCACAGAATGCGGAGTCTGGCGATCGACGAGCTAAGAACCCCCTTCTAGCGTTGTTCTACCGTGTTTCTAGCGTCTTTCTCGAACATTGCCTCTTTCGACCCCCGATGGTGGGGTAAGGGCCTCGTGTCTCGAGTCCAGAGAGAGACAGGGGGTTCTGGTGCATTAGGCTGATCCTACCGACGAATGACGATGGGAGGCTTATAGGGTGACAGAGCAGCCCACGAATGCAAATATGCAATCCTCTCTGCGCTTCGAACTAAGGCTGCAACCGATAGCCTATGAGAAGTGCAGCCCAAGTTGCTGGACAGGTCTGGAGTTCGAACTGATCATGTGTGGGATAGGCTGGGACATATGCAGCTATGCGACATGGGTATCCGCGATTAGGCAAACACGCAGCCAGCATGCTTCAGGACTACAATGGCAGAAGTGGCAGACAACTTCCAAAGTGAACAAGGAACAAAGATCCTACTCATGCGACTTGCGAGCTCCCCATGTAGCGCGCCGCTCATGAGTAGGATCTTGCTTCGGATTGCTTTCCAATCTCTTACACCGCCAATAGCTGTCGGGACTGTCATGCACCCCCTGCAATGATTCACCCCATCTCCCGGAACGTGTGATACTCTGCTTCACCCTCGTCTCCACATTACCCCATATGGCTTTCGCTCCTCTGCTAGCCAACGCTGGTCGAGGGCATGGAAATGGGAATATAAGAGTCCCCTCCCATCTCCCATCTCCCCATTACCCTTTCCATTCATCCAAACACTTGTCCCCTTACTACTCCACCTCCTTCCCCCCGTGGTACTCGTTCAGAGTCAAGGGTCTTTCCCTTCTCTTATCCTGTCCGCTTGGCACCGATCAGTCTCATCCCGATCATCGCCACCATGGATACCATCTCAAAATACAACGTAGTGCACAAGCTTGAGAAGCGTGGTCTGCTCATTGCTATCAACTGTGTTGCCGGCTTGTCCATCTTCTTCTTCGGTTATGATCAGGGTATGATGGGTGGTGTCAACGGTGCACCCAATTACTATGAGAAGACCATGAAATTCGGCCATGTGGGGCCCGCTCCAGAGAAAGCGCCCGTCATTGATAACACTCTCCTTCAAGGAGGAATTGTAAGTATTTCCAAAGCCTGGAGATATGCCAGGACATCCTAACAAATGGTAGGTCTCTATCTACTACGTCGGTACCTTGGTCGGCTGTCTCGTTGGTGGTTGGTTCGGTGACAAATATGGCCGCATAAAGACCATCGGGCTTGGTGCGGGTTGGGCTGTCCTCGGTGCTACTCTTCAATGCTCTGCTCAGAACTCCACCTGGATGATCTTCGCTCGCCTCATCAACGGCTGGGGTACTGGTATCCTGAACGCTATTGTTCCTGTCTGGGCTACTGAGACTGCGGAACACAAGTCCCGTGGACAATTCGTCGCCATTGAATTTACCTTGAACATTTTCGGTGTCGTGGTCGCCTATTGGCTTGAATAGTAAGTTATGCGGGAAACCCTTCGGTTGATCGGGTAGCTAAGCTGTGAAACAGCGGATGTTCATTCTACACCGGAGGCAACGGGTCTTTTGTCTGGCGATTCCCAATTGCTTTCCAGATTATTCCACTTCTCTTCCTTTTCGCCATTGTGTGGCTCTTCCCCGAGTCTCCCCGTTGGCTCACAAAGGTCGGTCGCGAGGAAGAGGCACGCTACATCCTAGGTCGCCTCCGTGGCGAATCCGGCGAAGACATGGGCAAGGCCGAAGCCGAGTTCCAGGACATCCGCAACATTGCCGAGCTCGAACGCAAGACCACCAAGACACAATCCTATTTCGCCATGTTCTTCGGTATCGGCTCCGGCAAACTTCACACCGGTCGCCGTGTCCAGCTTGTCATCTGGCTCCAGATCATGCAGGAATGGATTGGTATCGCCGGTGTCACTATCTACGCTCCCACCATCTTCCGCACAGCCGGTATCAGCAACAGTCAAGTCCAGTGGATCTCCGGTCTCAACACCATCACCTACATGCTCGCCACCCTCATCTGCGTCTTCACCCTCGACAAAATCGGCCGTCGCTGGACCCTCTACTGGGGCTCCGTCGTCCAGGGCATCTCCATGTTCCTCGCCGGTGGTCTCTCCCGCGCGGGTCAAAACCAACCCTTGGGCTCCGCCGCCGCCAGAGGCTACAGCTCCGGCGCCGTCGCCATGATCTTCCTCTTCACCGCCACCTTCGGCGCCACCTGGCTCACCGTCCCCTGGCTCTACCCCGCCGAGATCTTCCCCCTCCAAGTCCGCGCCAAAGGCAACGCCTGGGGTGTGGTCGGCTGGTCCGTCGGAAACGGCTGGCTCACCCTCCTCTTGCCCGTCATGTTCAAGGCCCTCAACGAAAAAACTTACTACATCTTCGCCGCCGCCAACGTCATCACCATCCCCATGGTCTGGGCCCTCTACCCAGAGTCCAGCCAGCGCACCCTCGAGGAAATGGACCTGCTGTTCGCGGCCGACAGCCCCTGGAACTGGGAGGCCGAGAAGAACTTCCGCATCCTCAAGGAGCAGAACCCGGATCTTGTGCAGGCGGCTGGGCGCGGCCACTCGGTCGTGGATCCGGAGACTGGGCTCCCCAGACGCGGCAGCAGGAATATGTCCCTGGATGTCAACGCGATGCAGACGCACCACGATGATGGCGCGCTGGAGGAGAAGCAGACCTTCAAGCACGGTTAAGTCTAGCCCCTAGCTAGAAGGTCTGTCGGATCTGGCATGGGTATCACGGTCTCGCAATTCTAGATTTTTTCAGCAAGGTGTTTTTCTTTTCTTTTCCATCCATTGGATAGAAAACAGGGAGGGGCGGGCGGTTGGTTGGTCGGTCGATTGGATGGACCTGGAAATCCCGCGACTGCGATACCCAGAGGATCTATATACCTAAAACACCACATTGCTACAAATGACAAAGGATATTCTGCAAACGCACGCTTTTGTTTTTCGTTTTCCTATGCTCCATCACCTCCGAACTTTCCTCTTGGAAAAATAACAAACCCCCCCACAATCCTTCCCCCACACTCAATCAAGGTACAGTAGCTCCCCCACCAGACCACACTTTGCCTTACTAAGATACCTACCTTAGTGAACTACCTAAGATATTAAAGTAACCACCGTCTATCCCAACGCGTTCTGAGCGTACTACCTAAAGTACCGTAGTAGTAGTAGTAGTACCCACGTGTTGAACAACACCACCGCCCTACCTACCTACCTTACCTAAGTACCTACCTTACCTAACCAACGATCCGTTAATATCTTACCTTAGCTTCCACCTCCTAAACACACACACTTTCCCTCTCCCCTACCTTAGCCCGCGCCCCTACTCCAAGTCTCCCCCCACTAAGGTAGTCCCCCCTCTCAAATCGCGACTTCATTAATCTACCTTACCTACCTTATCTATACTGCTTCCTTGTCCGCACTGGAGGGGGGTTTTCCCAAACTCCCGGACGTCGCGTTTTTTTGTGGATCGAATGCTAGTTACCTACCTTGGAGGGGTGGATTGTGTATGCCGCTTTGCTTCGGCGATGTTTGAGTCCATGGGAAACTGGGGGAATCCGTTAGTGAGTGAGGGAGTCTTGATTGTGCATGATGGATAGATAGTTTGGCGATGTGGGTGGGGGGAATATGTTTTTGCGTGATGGGGGAGCGGTGGGTGGTGGGTTGGGGGGTGAGGGAAGGGGGAAGGGGGAAGAGGGAGGGGAGGTTTGGGTGGGATGGGATGGGATGGGGTGGGATGGGGTATGATGGATGTCTTGCTAATGCTTTGTTGAGGGATGAGTGAGGGTGTTGGGTTTGTGGGTTAGAGACGGATCAAATGACTTTCTGAGATTGAAGCAGTTCACATTTTCTAGTATGACTAATTAACTACCTTGCCTACCTATAACTCGCTCCACTACTCTACCCATGTCGTAGACGCTTGTTGATCTCTTTTATGGGTCTTGGGGATTGCTGTTGATGACCTTGGTAAGTGCTGCTGATCTTTTATGGACGAGGTGCGAGAATTGTTGGATAGATTGTTTCGATTCTTGCATTCTTGGTCATGACTGCTTTGAAGCAAACACGTCGAGTCCTTTTATCATTACATGCGCAGTGAGCAGACGTCGTTTCAGCAGTATTCTTTTGAGCAGCGGCGTAGTGTAGATTGATCTTTTCGGTAGAGGCCGACTTCGGCATGCCGAGATCCATGGTTGCTAGGATGGAGGTTGGTCCAGCGTGTAGGATCCCCTCAGCTTGAACAGAAATGGCGATGGGAAGACCCTCGACGTGGGCATGACTAGGAAATGTGATAGTCAATTGGGTATGTAGGAAAATATTCCGAGACCAGGAAGATGAGAGGCAGAATTTGACTTTTGGCGAGAAGACAAGGGTTCAATTTATGACAGATACTTCATCATTATATTGTTCAATCCATGAATGAAAGCCTCGTCGGTGGATGAGGACCCCAAAAGATTGGGAGTCACATCATTTGTTGGGTGGGGTTCTCCATTGAATGGGGGTTCCAACCCACAAATAAGGTTGTCATATCGATCTTTCTCCTAAGACAGCAAAACAAAGAGGGGGTTGACTATTTTGGGGCGATTGGGAGTCAATGGACACAGATGCGATAGGTGCAGACAGATCCTGTGGGAGGCTGGAAGGATATGGAAAGTCTGCACGCACGCCTTTCCAGCAACACGGGCACAGTGGTGATGCTCAGCGGTGTCGCCCTACAGGACATACGCCTCGTCTCTCTTGCGAGGCTGTTTGCCATAATATATACGAAGTCATCGAATTCGAGAATCTTCGAAAGACCCTGCCTCAAGGATAGGGGGGAAACTCTGCGGCGACCAAAAGGAATAGTCACGAATGTCGATGAGCTCCATTAACGTCTGCTGAATGCATGGAGACAGGACAAGTATATCGGACTATGCTTCGACGGACACAGGCCTGGTGATGCTCTGCAATTTCACCCTACGATATAACACTAGTGTCTCTCTTTCAGTCCGCTCTGAAAAGGCAGGAAGCCACACGGTCCGAAAAGCCGGAAAGCTTTAGTTTTCCTGCTCATATGTGGGTCTTTCGTATCTGGTTTCGTTGACCGTATTTGGATTGTTGATCGCTTCAAGACCGACTGTGCCAATGCCTTCTACATCAGTGGTGTGGAAGGTAGGAGGTGGAGAAGGTAGGAGGTGAAGAAGGCAAAGGAAGTGATGGGACTTTAGCCACAATAACCCACGAATACGCGTCAAATACAAGCCCATTGTTAGTCGAGTGAAGGAATATCCAACTGACTACGACCAACCGAATGCAAGTTTTCTCTGCTTTCACCCAACATATGCTATCGATTCCCACTATCAAACTTACAGAACCAAGATGGCCCCGTGCACGCGTGCTAGGATGAAGCTGGCAGGGCCATTCGCACGGTAAGTCATCGAGCTCAAAAAGAAGCTCGACTACTTCCATATACATTTACTGACATCTGTAATAGGCCCCACGAAACGATCGTCATAGTCAAAGTCGGTCCGAAAAAGGAAACGTTCACCATGCACAAGGAAACTCTCTGCAAAAATTCACCATACTTCAAAGCGGCCCTCGAGGGCAACTTCAAAGAGGCCCGAAAGCGCGTAATCGAGATGCCCGAAGATAATGTCGAAGTCTTTCAAGTCTTTCGAACTTGGCTTTATACGGGGGGGTTTCAGCTCGTGGAGGACAGCTGCAATCACACATGGAAAACACTCAGCTGGGAAATTCTGGTCGGTCTTTACATCTTTGGAGAGTGCCGTCTTATCCGCGAACTTCTAAACCCCGTCATGGACCTACTGATTAAGAAACCCGAAGCTCCCATAGAAGTACCGGTCCATCTCGCGCCCTACATTTACGAAAACACTTGCGATATCTCAAGACTGCGACAGTGGATCAGAAACGCAACGGCTTACGCAGCTGCAGTCACGAAATTGGATAAAAATCCTGCAAAGTTCTTCATTGGATTCCCGCTAGAGTTTTGTCGCGATTTGTCTGAAGCCCTCAAGTATGTCGGCAATCATGGCTGTGGGAATGGGCTCATCTCTATTTCCAACAAGTGCAAGTATCATGTTCTGGATCGAGATGGATATTGCCATCGAAGCAAGGTTGTTGGAGATTGTCATCGTTGGACGAGTAAGGAGCAGCTTTCTCTGAATCAACCAGACGGCGGTCCTATTGGATGATTGTATGCTTGAGTCAAGGCGACAAGCATGTGTGAGGGTTTCCTGAACAACCAGGGAATAGATTTGTGGCAACCCTTTTTCTCATACATCGATAGCTGAGGGCATAGGTTTCCGTTTTTCATGATTGATGGCGTCTGTGGTGGCCATGGTTGAACCTGGGGATTATTCTTGTGATCCTCGAAGCCAATAATCAAGAATCAAACTCACATTTAATCTCGATAGAGTCTCTGCAAGAAGTTCTTCTCCTTCATGTACCTTGGATGTAACGAAGAAGTGTTTTCACAATGGATCAAGCTGTGACCCCCCACGATTGGTAGTTGAAACCATGCGACGCTAGTCTCGGCTATCTCGGGCCGCTGGCGCTATCGACAAGAACCCTGCAACCTTCACTTCAATTTCACGAAGCAAACGCGCTGGAACTCACCAAGCCTGTTGCTCCTTATCCATGGAAGCTTCAACTCCTTGAGGATCTTATACTCTGGATCACCGTATCATGCTCCGAACGCGCGCCAACAATGGAACGCATACGTGTTAGAGTCGAGGTTCTACCTTGGTCTAATCCTACCGAGTTACTGAGAGATGAAGTGAAATCGCATCAGGATGCGACTAGACCGTATCTTGAACCCTGCGCACAAGAGGTTACTATCAACGAGCTTGCCGAAAGGATAAAGAATCGGTTCATGAACATTCATAGACGGTGAGCGCGTTCCTGTTCTCTTTTGCAAGGGGATTTCGAGAGCATTGAGCTGATACTTCGCTCAATGTCAGCACACTTCACATCAAATGTCTTACAGACTATTGGGGCGATGTACTCGACGCATCCGACGAAAAGGAATATACCTTAACCGTGGGCCATGTCTTCAAGGAAAGAGGCAATATTTCCGACCGGACTGTCAAGGTCGTCCAATCACCACCAGACCCTAACGAGCTGCGCAACCCGCAGCGTTATGACTCAATCCTGCCAGACTCATCCGCCAGACCTCGAAAGCGCTCTCTTGGTCAATCTCTGCCTGGGCCTCGCAGTAGCCTGCGCGATGCGGGCTATGATGGCGTTTGGGGTTCTGAGCCATTTGATAGCAGTGAGAGATCAAGCAAGAGGCAGAAGATGCAGACAAGGCCGTTTGATGAATTCGAGTCTGACCGACCGATTCGCTCTTGTGAGAATTTCGAGGAGGGTTTGTACATCTCATCGCAATCTTCCGCGCGACGCGGTTCTCCCGTGCATCAAGTGGACGACTCTCAGAGATCGCCGAGAAACAAGCGTATGTGACAGCTATCGTGTCCATTGCGTAACACTCTCTGCATTACTGACAGTTTCCTCTAGAACCCAATCCGTATGGTACCCCCACCTCGTTGACCGTCCACAGTCCTCGTAAGCTGGCGACAACCAAGTACCAGCCGTTCTCTATCCCAGACTCACCGCCCAGTAGGCCCACATCATTCTATAACGAGAGTGCCTACAAAGCCGATGACTTCGACCTCCGCAACACGAAATCAGAGTCGCCAGAATTAACTTCAGCCCTTGATTTTCCTCTTGACGATATAGCTGCGATCACGGAAAGAGAATCTGGTTCGAAAATATCTGCAAACAATGGGGAAATAGCGACTCCTGCATTGTTGCTTCAATTGAAAGACCAACAAGCCTTGGAGGCTGAACCAGTAGAGTCTAGGCCTCATTCATCCGCTACCGTATTGGCTGTATCTGATAAAGTGAGTACGATTGCTCACCCTTCTTGACTGTCTTTAAAATTTTGTTCGATGGCTTCCTACTCGTTGGTTATTCCTACATCACGAACTACGTAGTCTTTTATCTCTATCTGCTTGTGTAGCTTACTGATCAACCATGGGACCATGTCTACCCTTTTGCTTTTCGCTCATCAGTGCAGCTTTCGAAAACTTTAGTACTGATATGCTATTACTTTACAGCTTGCCAATGAAAGGCCTGGTCAGTTTGCCAAACCAAAACTTCCACTTTCACGAACACCTCGAGCTAAGACGCATTGCGTTGCCGATGGCGTGAGAGCGCAGTCCTTGGGTATCTTCGACCCTATCGATACAGATGTAGAAAGCTCACGAGAAATACACCACATACGTAGTGCTCAAAGACCTTGTTCTGACCCTTTTTTTTCGGGAGCATCTCCCTCCTTATTACCTTTCGTTGGCAAAGAACAGGATCTTGGCGACACATCTTTTGTAATAACCCGGTTATCCAAGCCAAAGTCGAATGCCGCTGTATTACCTACCTCGGATGGGAACAACCCCAACGACCCAGGGTCTGGTGCGGAAACAGAGCTACAGGCTGAAGTGCCAAGGTTCATTAAGCCATTCTTTGAACAACAAGTCTTACCCAAAGCAGTTCGCAAAGCGCCTATCTGGGGAGTAGGACAAGTAGTAGATGAACTGCTGCCGTGGGAAACTCAAGTGAAAGATAGGCCAGCAGGCGGAGCGGTGCAATATGTGGCTAAGCAGCAAGAGGCTAAGACCGTCGAGAGAGATCCCTCCACTGAGGTAATTCGAAGGGAAAGTACCCGGGTTGAAACAGAGACCGAGAGGAAAGCCGAAGAAGAGAGGGTTAACGAACAGAAAGCAGCACAAGAGCTAACCGCCAAAAAAGTAGACTTGGTAATGGAACGAGCCAGAGAGGCGAAGTTAGCATCAGAACAGACTGCTGAGAATAAAATGGTGGAGGATAAAAAAGCCAAGGCGAAGCTCGCTCGGGAGAAAAGGGCGGATGAGGACGAAGAGAATCGCAAAAGGTTGGCAGACCAAAAGGAAAGAGCAGAGAAGCTAGTGCAAGAGCGAAAGACAAAGGAGGCAAAGGAGGAAAAGGTTCGAAGAGGCGAAGTAGCAGCAAAGGAAAAGCAGGTACAAGCTGTGATGAATAAAGCCTGGCGAAGGGAATTGGCTGCTCAGAAAAGAGCTAGCAACGCAAAACTTGCCAATGATACAGGACCCAACCAACTAAAGCAAGCAGACAGCGCAAAAGCTTGTGAAAACAAGAAAGCTCAAGCAGATCTTGAATCACCCGTGAAAGTTAACGCAAAGGGCGCCGATCTATCACCCGAAGTGTCAATAGGAGCTAAACGGAAAGCCACACCGCAATCATTAGAAGTGAAGCCAGACAAGACACCAAAACTTGGTGAATCTTCGGATGCTAGGCGACGGAAATCTTCTACTCCTTCAAGTATACGTAGCGATCCGGACCGAGTGCGAACATCTATGACACCAGCTGTACCTAGTTCCACCCATAAATTGTTTGGCTCGAGTAATTCCTCGGTAACTGTCAGGTTAAGCGCTCAGCCATCATCATTGCGAAGCGCTCTACGACAGAATTCAGTAGTCTCTAAGAGGTCTGTTTCTTTCATAGACGAGCCGTCAGATCTTGCAAAGCTTGACAGTTCTCCAAGCACGGCAGCGGCATTGAAGTTGAACGGAGCTAGGAACACACAATGTCTGACTGAGGCGACTAAAGAGAGTGCCAAGTCACGGGCGTCTTCTGCCTCTGAGTCATCCGGGTCAGTCTCTAAGGATACATCAAAACAGTTGAAAGACATACGGAAGAAGTCCACCCCCAAGGAAAAGGTGCAAACTAAGCTCAACATTAAGCGCGATAAGAAGATGAAGGGACGTGTGATTGACCCTCCTCTCAAACTCCCAGGTCCAGCAATACCAGAAAGTAACATCATCTCCTCCGACTCCGAGATATCCATCTTGAGTGTTTCCGAAAATGAAGGAGATAGGCCACGCAATGCTAAAGCTGGTCCGAGTTTCAAGAAGAAGCCGACAAAAGCCGAAGTTGAGCCTGCCGCCAGAGCGAAGGCTTTCCTAATGTCTGCTACACCAGCTGATAAGACCTGGGAGTCAAATATACAAGACCTAGAAATTCCATCCCGTGAATTTGTCCCTAAAGTCATGGTGGAGGTGCCAATCAGAAAGTCGCGTTCGCGTTCGCCAGCTCAATATATGTCTGGACTGAACTTTGAGAGTTCCGGATCTGAATCAGAATCCGGATCCGTGTTCGACTCTGGCTCTGAGTCAGATTCCGGATCTGGTACGGAGTCCGGCTCTGGATCCGATTCCGACGATAAGCTTGACACGTTGCCTCCGGTGAAGTCAAAGAAAGATGAAGTGAAATCCCTAAATACAAAAAGGGCTGGCAGTGAGCATATCGAGATGGAAGATGCAGCCTCGGTACAGAATCCCAGCTCTGAAGTAGCCTCACATTCTTCACGGACGTCCTCTGTTGGAAGTAAGGAGTTTAAAAGGTTCAGAAATGATGATTCCCGACGCCTTGCGCACGACGCTAGTCAACAACTACAACGCGAATGTCGTCAGTCTTTGATCACTCCGAATCCAGACAAGCTGTCAAAGACTCCTGACCTCACTGACGTCCAAGGGAAATCTTCCAGTTCTGCCATGAACTCGAGGGACTTGGATCATTCCGTCCGTCAGAGGGGAAAAGCGTCCAACAAGCCAAAGCGAGAGTCATCTAAGGAAGCTTCCAGTGCTGCGCACAAAACCGTACATGGCTCCAATGGCCTTACTGGAAACGTTCTTCGTCCATCAAACCAGCGCTACCCAAGTTTAGCAGTGGTTATGGAGACGCCCAAGATTGAGGCAAAGCCTCGGGGCTTTGGCATGAGACCTGCTGAGCCTCAAGCAACGACGACTTCGGTTGCAGACGATAACCTGAGCTCTTCCAGTGAAAGCGAAAGTGAGAGCTCGAGCGACGAAGATGGTGACGTTACTGTGAATAGTACAACCCACAACAGTGCCGCATCGGAAAACAAGCGCGTGAGACGCCTAAATGGGGTTCTTAAACGTATGTTCTCATGGGTCGCTCCCAGTTAAACTTCACGTACTTATCTCTCCTCAGTCGCCCGCCTATCTCGTGCTCGAGGTTCCCAACAACAATGAAGTGATCCACTGGTGAATTTGTATTCCATGGATGTATTTTCCCTGTTCATTTTCCAACGTATCTTTGTTCTAATACCCAACTTTTCGTATTTATGGTACGCTGCTTGTGTTATGAACCAAGTAAGGGGATAATCAAACCATATCCCGTCATTATCGCACACTCCACGCATGGGTCGCCTATTATAGCATCTTCACACAATTCCCAGCAATTCGTTTTCTTCACGGCTCCATGTCTCACTGGCGTTCCACTAGCGTCCCGGTACACTGGCGACAGCGTGCCACATTCCGTGAAGATTCTTATCAGATTCGTCAGCGAAGTAGGATGTTTTGGAAGAAACTTGCAGCTGAAAGCAAGGGACGGTCAACATACGACTAGTAGGCCCAGTCAGTGCAATAGGCTTCAATGTAGTGAGTATGGATAGATACAGTATCTACATGGGTTGACTGAATTGAATACAGGCCAGTCCTTCTTCTCTACAAGATGAGAGTTTAGACTTTCACGGCTCTATGTCTTATTGGCGTTCCCCTAGCGTTCCATTATTACTACTGATGAGCGTCTGCCACATTCCATGAAGATTCCTATCTCGATAGCGAAGTAGAGAAGTTTCTGAACTTTCTTGAAAAGATCTTGAGACTGACTTCCCAGGCTATGGCGATTAACTACTCAATGCCATAGGCCTACTCAGTGCAATGGGCTGCAGTGGGAAGGGCTTGCATGTCAATTGGTTTGTAAGGAAGGCTACCTTGTTTTTTACTGCTATACCGAGCAGTGTGAGGGTTGGCTAACAGTACAACATAACATCCGGTTGTTTATGTTCCAGACATACCTCGATCGGACCAATCACAGACTCACCGCCAGCTTTATACAACAACAACTACGATATTGAACCCCGTTTGTTATAGCCTCTATTGCTCTTCACGTTCCAGACATGCCTTTATTCGACCAATCAAAGATCCACTGCAAGCTTTGACAATAATCGCTGCTTCACATGTACCTTTTTGTTATGACCTCCATTGCTCTCCATTGGCTTCAACCACTGCTACTCATTCCAATATCTTCTAGTCCAATTTGCTTCCCTTCTGAATAAATGGAGGCAACCCCAGTTGCCCCTGACGCCCATATGTTTACCCTCACTCTTTCACCCATTCCCGTCTCGTCGTCGTCGACAATATGGCATTCCTCTCATTACTACTCATTGCTTTTGCAGGTTTAGTCAACGCCCAGTTTTTCACCAGTGTACTTAGCGGGAGCTCATCGGCATCCTCTCCTTCCAGCTCTGTTGCTTTGCCAATAGCGCCATCGACGGGTAGGTAGCCCCTGAGATGCTGCTAGATTTTTTGAGTTTGGACTAATGAGCTTGTAGAAGACTGAGGTAACGTTACCGTCTATATCACCGTTTATCCGACGTCATCGTCTGCTTCTGTACTGGCTTCGTGTTTCTCGACATTCTCTAGTCTCAGTGACGCCACCTCTGGCACATCATCCAGCCTCAGTGGAACGAGCAGCAGCATAACCAGTACAGCGAGTGGCAGTGGGATAAGCAGCAGCACTTTCGGTTCATCATCTAGCATCAGTGTGACTGCTGGGAGCTTCCCCGGTACGCCTCAATCATCTACGTCAAATGCTGGTAGTTCGACACCTGGAACTACTAGCTCCATCTCATCGACGATATCTTCTTCCACTCCTACAGCCTCGTCCACGTCTTCATCTCCGAGCCTAGCTCCATCTTCTACCCAGCGACCGTTCAAGTCGCGGGCAACTACCGGTATGTCGACTGCTATACCTTCTAATATAGCGCGGGAGCAATTACCGCTGGAACCATGGAAGAGTGTGCTGCTGATTGTGGCACTCACGGTATCATGGGGGTGAAAGCTGGTAATCTTTGTAAGTAGAAACCACGAAACTCCCCCGTCCTGCAAACCCTATTGCTAATCTCTTATTGACTATAGGCTTTTGCATGGATGGGCTACCCTCTGATAGCGTTCCTGTCACTTCTACTGACCCGGACCAGTGTACCACGCCATGCGCCGGGAATGCTAGCGAAGCGTGCGGTGGGAGTGATAGACTTGGCGTGTATAACTTTGTTTCGCCTGTCAGCTCGACCAGTCCTTCGGTCGTTTCGACAGGTTCGAGTAGTGCGGGTTCGTCTTTTTCGCTTTCGCCATCTTCATCGCTATCGTCGAGCTCTGCGTCAATCTCCGCCACTGGAAGCGCAAGCACGCTGCAGACTTCGTATAGTGAAGTCTCCGCCTCGGCCATTCCTTCGAGTTCTTCAGCAGGATCTACAAACTCGGTTTCTTACCTGTCAGGATTATCGACCGCGTCCTCTAGCAGCTCTCAAAGCGGTTCTCAAACGTTCATCCAAAGTGCCAGCGGTTCAATACAAAGTACATCAAGTACATCGTCTGCTTCTGTGGGGGCTACGTCCTTCCTGTCAGCTTCGATGTTTATTAGTTCTATCCCTTAAACCGTCATTAAAGCTGCCATCCCAGGATTAACGAAGCTAAGCCTATTTAAGCACCCCACCAAAATATTTGTCTACTGCACAGTTCCTCTACTCCGCACTAGGAAATCTAAATATTAATCTCCAGGTCCCCATTGGCCTGGTTAGTCATCTCCCTAACAGGTAAGGTGGCCGTATACCTGGGATGGCAGCTTTAATGACGGTTTAAGGGATATCTTCTCAGTTAGGGCCATCAACCGGATTCTTAAGCAGCTCCCAGATCGGATCGCAAACGTCCATCCAAGGTTTCAGCAACTCATACCAAACATCGTCAATTACGACCCCGTTTTCCACGTCTGCTCCTGGGTCTACGAGTTCCATGTTGTCTCAATTAGGATCATCAACAGGGTCTACGAGCGTTTCCCAAAGCTCCTCAATCCCAGCCGGCAGCAGTGGGACTACGCAAATGTCATCTCCTACCTCGTTGGCTATATCGGCTTCAGGATCAGCCAGTACAAGCTCCACTACCCTTTCAACATCGGTCGCTGTGTCCCCGACTACAAGCGCCACGGGGCTGTCGGTAACTGTTTCCGCGTCTGCGAGCCCTAGCTCCACTGCCATTTCAGCCTCAGTATCTTCTTCCGTTACTCCAAGTGCTACTACTTTGTCACCTTCGGTATCTGTATCTGTTACCGGGAGCTCCTCCGCTTCGTCGCTAACCATGTCGCAATCGGTAAGCAGAAGTACCTCAGACACGTCTTCTTCCGGCACGAGTAGCACCTCAGGTGGATCTCCCCCAGGCTCCACTTTCCTCACCATATCTTTATCCCCGTCTGTATCTTCTACGGTATCCTTAACAATATCTCCGATATCTACCGTTACGGATGCTCTCCCCTCAACATCGACTACTAGCAACTCCCAGACACTGCCATCTACGGTATCCAGTTCATTGCTTTCTTCATCAATCTCTACCCCAGCCGGAGGCTTTTCGACTATCCTGTCTACTCAGAGCTCAGGCCTTCCAATGACCTCGTTGACATCAGGTGTCGTCTTCTCCCGATACTTCAATGTCCGGGACCCCAAGCGTCTCGCCGCCTTCCTCACCATCAATCTCCATCAGTGGGACGTCAATATCCGTAACATCGGCCATCTCAGCTTCCGGCAAGACCAGTACTCTCTCTGGCGGCCTAAGCGTGTCTATCAGCGGAACGTCAGTGATTTCGACACCTAGTAGTTCAACTTCAGGTATCACTGGAAACACAAGTGTCTTAGCCAGTGGCACCTCCATTATACCAACGTCGAGCGTGTCAGCACCAAGTACTGCGACTATCTCTGGGAGTTCAACGATCTCGGTCAGTGGAACACTAGTGGTCTCCACACCCGCGACGTCCACTTTTGGTCTAGGGTCTTTGACCGGGAGCGTCAATAGTGCCATTGATGGAACCACAGGGACCTCAACTTCTGGCATCGTGACATCTGTCATTGGATCGGGCAGCTCAAGCGTTCTAGACAGTGGCACGTCAACAATTCCATCATCTGGTGTCGTATCTTCCATCATTGCATCAGCGTCAAGCAGTCCAGGTGTTTCAATCAGCGGTCCAACAGTGATCTCAGCGCCAAGTGTCTCTATTTCCGAAATGGGATCCCTTTCGAGTCTTAGCATATCTACTAGTGGAACTCCCTCGACCTCGAGCCCATATGTTTCATTAAGTGGAACGTCAGTAATTTCCACACCAAGCATGTTCTCTCTCGGCATTGGATCCCCATCATCAACGTTGAGCAGTGCAAATGGCGACTCGTCGGTGGCAATGGTGTCATCTACGTCATCTACATTACCTTCTTCGATATCCCCATCCATCTCCGCAAGCACCAGCGTATCACTTAGCGGAAGCTCGATTATCCTAACATCGAGTATCACGCCTTCTCTAAGTACTAGTCCTGCCTCGGGCAGTCCAAGCATCTCAACGTCATTCTTGTCAAGCACTACGATCTCAGTTCTTCCAGGGTCTAGTGCATCGTCCACGAGCCAAGCCAGCGGCGGACCAATATCATCTCAATCCTCTACCACTTCATGTACTGGTCTTCTTTGCGTCAGTGCATCGATCCCAGTAGGTGGATCTTCGACTATGACGACTTCGGCCGCCCCTGGTTCTGTTACATCGGGTACTGTTCCCTCGACATCTGGTGCTACTTCTTCTATCCTTAGTGCTGCGTCTCCAAGTCTATCCAGCACAGGCATGGCTGCGAGCGCCACGGGATCTCCAACCCCTACTGCTTCATGTACCGGCCCGCTCTGCGTCAGTGCGTCGATATCGTTGGCTGGATCGTCGACTGCACAACTATCTACGAATTCAGGGTCAGTCACGTCAAGTCTTGGTAGTGCAAGCGGGTCCGGTGCAGGCAGTGTCGGAAGTGCTGTTGGATCTTCCGCCTCGAGTGCTTCATGTTCAGGTCTACTCTGTTCTAGTACCACCACTACGTTAAGCGTCAGTCCGTCGATCAGTGCCTCGGTCAGCGTTTCTGGTAGTGTCTCAAGCCAATCGCCGAGTATCTCAGGCAGCATATCAGCAGGCGTTTCTCCCAGTATGTCAGCGAGCGTCTCTCCCAGCCCATCGGCCAGTGTGTCGCCCAGTGTCTCCGGCAGTATCCCAGGGACTGCTTCAATTAGCGTTTCGGCCAGCGCCTCTGGTAGTCTGTCAAGCCAGTCGCCGAGTATCTTAGGCAGCATATCAGCAGGCTTTTCTCCCAGTATATCGGCGAGTGTCTCTCCCAGCGCATCGGCCAGTGTTTTGCCCAGCGTCTCAAGTGTGTCGCCCAGTATCTCCAGCAGTATCTCGGATACTGCTTCGATCAGCGTTTCGGCCAGCGTCTCTGGTAGTGGTTCAAGCCTGTCGCCAAGTATCTCAGCTAGCATATCAGGGAGCGCCTCTCCTAGTGTGTCTGCCAGTATTCCGGCTAGTATCTCAAGTATCTCCCCCAGTATCTCTGGTAGCGTTTCAGCCAGCATATCGGCTAGTATCTCAAGTATCTCCCCCAGTGTCTCTAGTAGCATTTCAGGTAGCATATCGGCCAGCGTCTCTCCCAGCATCTCAGCCAGCATTTCTGCTACTGTCTTAAGCGTTACTCCCAGTGTCTCTGGCAGTATCTCCGGAAGCACCTCGGTCGTACAATCCACTATCTCGATGCTGTCGTATACCTCCACGCAAGTCATTCCAACATCTGTCTCTACAACATGGGTAACAATCACCACAACTGTTTCACCCAGCACATCTGGTCAGCCTGTAACTGGAGGCCAATCAATGATGATGCCTACAGGCTCTGCGGGATCTTCAGGCTCTTCAGCCGCGGCTATCACCTCCCCAGCGACGACTTCACCAAGTGGTTCTGTTTGTCTATTTGGCCTCGCTTGCGCCAGCGCATCTGTAGGTTCCAGCAGCGGAACAACCCTCTCTGCGCTCAGCGCCAGCGCGTCCGTGGGCTCGAGTGGAGGTACTACAATCCCCGGAACAACTATCAGCGGTTCGTCTGCTACTGCCAGCCCGACGAGTCTTTCAGTCAGCGTCAGCGCATCTGCAGGAACCAGCGGCGGGACAACTCTCAGCGCCAGCCCCAGTCTAACGATTGCTTCGGGTGGCGGAACATCCATCCTTGGGACTACCGTCACTTTAGCTTCTACCACTCCAACAAGTTCCTCTATAAGCCCAAGCATCTCAGTCAGCTCGAGCGGCGGAACCGCAGTTCTAGGGACATCAAAAACCATCGGCGCCTCCACAAGCCTTACGAGCCCTTACATCTCTTCATCAGTCTCCGTAGGCTCAAGTAGCGGAACAATCATAAAAGGCACCACCGTCACCGTCACCCCCGCCTCCGCCACCTCCACCCCCATCACCGTCTCTCCCACCCCCATCCCCTCCTCAAGCCCCCTCCTCACCGCCTCCCTCTCCGCCTCCGCCTCCCTATCCCTCGGCGCCGCCTCCCTCGGCACAAACGGCCTCAGCGCCTCCCTCGCACCCTCCGCATCGCTAGGTCTGGGCGTCGGAGCAAGTGCTAGCGTGAGCGCGAGTGTTGTGGCGACTGTGAGTGGTAGTCTAGGTCTGGCCACTGTTACCCCATCGACGACCGCGGCGGTTGCGGGGAACGGTGTGAAGAGTTCGACCGCGACGGCGGCGGTGGCGGCGGCGACGAGTACGCCTAGCACGTTGGTGACGAAGACGGCGCAGTCCAGTTCGACGACGGGGCTCGTGGGCGGGCTGGTAGGGTCGAGAGTCGCGGCGGCGGCGAGCGTGCGCGTTAGGGGGAGGGGGAGCGAAAGGGGGTGGTAGTTTTGGTTTGGTTTCTTGTGGCGAGGTAGTGTGTGTGCCGCAAAGGGCGGGGTGTCTTCTTTTTTTTTTCTTGGGCGGGCGGGGGCTATGCCGACCTGAGAAAGGGGGGTTTTTTATGATAGATAAACTCAATCATGCTCGTTCATCGTAAATTATTCCCCCCCCCCTGACCTCGATATGTATGGGAAAGAAGATGATGATTTTTTTTTTTTTTTAAATGGCCTCTATAGTAGATCTGGGTGACTTTTGGATTTTGGGTAAGGATGCCGGTTTGAAGAAAAGGAGGGTAGAAAAATCGATCTACTGTAGGGGGGACTTTGTTCTTCTTCTTCCTTTTCTTCTTCTTCCTCTTCTTCTCCTCCTTCTTCCTCTCCTCCTCCTCTACCACTACTATCTCTGTCCTTGCCAAAACTTGCCAAAAAAAAAAACCCCCCTTGCTCTTCTCTTCTCTTCTCTCCTCCCAGCACCCGATCCACTTTTTTTCCAAAACACACATACACACACACACATACAAGATCACGCTCACATCGTCTTGGTGATTAATAACCGTCACCCTCTCTCTCTTTTTTCATTTACCCCCTTATTACCTCACCTCACCTTCCTCTTCTAAATGCCTGCGCTATAGTGGCTCGTTTTCGGTGGGTTTTTTGCGGGTAATGTGGGGATGGAGATGTGGGGTTTTTTTGGGTGTGTGAGGTAGGGGTGTGAGGGGTGTGTGATGTGAGATGTAGGGGAGATGGGTGTTGGTTGAGTAGGGAAGGCTATTACTGGGTAGGAGGGAATTATGCGTATTACCGAATCATTATATACACCGCAATCGCCAAAATCCTCATTCCCCCTTCCCCCCTTTTCCTTTCCCCTTCCCTCTTTCCCATTTCCTTCCTTCCCCGTCCATAACCTCCGCAAGCCTGATTCTTCAACGATATTCCAAAAAGATCCCTACTGCGCATGGATGATGTGGAATGGGTGGGGGTCGGATGACAGTTTGGCGTTGTGCAGCGGATAGGGGGTGTTTGGGGCGGTTTTTACAGTAGGATGGTAGATTGATTGAGTGTGTACACAGGGGTGGGAATGGATGGCGGTTGGGGGAAGTTGCAAGGGCAGTGAGGTGATTTAATACAGCAACGACATCAATGTTATGGGAAGTGAATGAGCAAGCACTCTGGTACTGAAAAGTCTTAAATGCCGCCTCCACTAGCCTATATCGTCGTTCATTATTCCAGAACCGCGTGGTCAAGTGGTGCTCAAGTTTCGGCACCACTAGCTTGGTTGCTGTATCTGGATATACTGTAGCTGGGGTGGTTGGGCCTTGTTTGGGGGCTAGGTTTCTATGTGTCGTGAATGGCGAATCGAAGAAATACAGAGAAAAGGGATGAAGGTGGCAAGGCGAATCGGAAGTTTATAAGGCTGACGAGATCTGGCCCTGAAGTAATGGGATTACCACTTGCTGCAGTAAAACCTCCTTATATACGACATTCACATTTCTTTCTTGTCCATGCCTTATCGTTGCCATGGCACTCGTCAGAGGAATTTCAATTATTAAGCTTATTCGATCATTTTTGGCCATCCTCTCCTCCTCCCGTGTTCTCCTCGGACGGCCTATCATAGAATGATCAACTGTCGTGACGCCTAAAAACATCGTTACCACTGCGAGCAAGTCATGGAGAGAATATAGGGCCGAAGCCTGAGGCTGTCTGCTGTGCTCATGGCGTTTCAAGTAGTGAAGCGAGGGTGGAGTGCTGTGGTTGTGATTAAGGGGCGGTGAGTTGGTGGGTTCGAATCCGGCGTTTTGGGTATAGAGAGGCTTGGGAGATGAAATAGGGTGGCCGAAGTGGTAGTAGTGGTTGATGTGAGACTGTTGGCTGGTTTCTGGAGGGTCGATGAAAAAGGAGCATCAGCTATAAAACATGCAAATGTGCTGATGCTGTCTGGAATTGTGATTCCAGGACTACCCATACTAGGACTACCGCGGAAGCCGAATGACGAAAAGAGAGCCTGCAGCCGAAAACAGCCGGACAAAAAGGACCGATACTATCAGGCGAGCGAAGATGGCGCCATACAGAAAGAGCCAAGTGTCTGATTCACAGCGAAATAGCTTCCAGTCCTCGGCTGTGCAGGCCACGTGCCTGAGATAAGCCGGACTGGGTTGTTTCATGGCGCCATTGGCATAGATAAGCTGGATCGGGTTGGTTCATGCCGCCATTGATCGGCGGGAGCCTTCACTGGTTGCTGGTTGGGACGGCGGTTGGGCTAGTGCCATTGGGTGACGCCATAAAGGTACCTACCTAGGTAGGTGAATGGAAGAATTGCACTTGAGGCTGAAGGAAATTTGGTACATGTCGTATGACCGCACAGTAAAATCATGTCGTAACACGTGAGTCTCCAGCTAGCATTCGTGGAGCTGAGTCACTGCAGTCGTTGTCATTCCCTCTGGCTTGTGGCGACTCTTCTTCTGCACATTGACAAGTCCTAACCTGCTCATAAGTACCTCCGATATTTGTATATCTCCCGCCATACCTCTGCTCATTCTGACAATGGAGGCCGCCATGGATACAATGGGACAGAACCCAACAGCAGATGCCACCGAATCTGGTAGTCAGACAGACATCCATAGAACGGAAGATGGCTACACAATCGAGCATGTCAACGGAATCACTGTAAAGAAATACGAACCAAACTACCAGCCGGCGGATGTCCCCATGGGGATGAGTCTGGAGTTGGCGCTGTGGAAGTACGATATCTTCAAAAACCGCTGGAAGGAATCGGAGTGTCGTGTAAAGCTCGTTGAGTTTTTCAAGAACACGATATGGAAGCTCCAAAGCCAACAGATTACCTCGTGTCTCGCTGTTGGCCTCGGGACATTTACTAGTAGTAATCCATACGGGTCACCCGATCCGCGGTCTTCTCTTCATCAACTCGTGGTTTTCGAGACAGTGGTGAAGCTTCTCAGTAAGTCTTTGCAGGCTTTTTTCTCTCCGTAATAGCTGATCGATTTCAGGGCGCAAATTTCCGGGACTGAAAGCTGCGATCCAGGACCCAGTAATGAACTCCCTCGACGAAGGACTTGTGCGCCGCAAAGGGTTCACGGTACTTCGTCACCCTGAAGCTAAAAACATGATAACATCGACCACTTTCCTCTACACACCAGGCGTCCCGTGGACCGTAATCCAGGAGCTTTTGGAGATGGCTTCCCCAGCTCTGTATCTCGGCGATAGACTGGACGATTACCTTGACCAGGTGACATATGAGATGTAAGGCTATCAGCACGAGTGTAGACCTGTTTGGATAAACGGTGCTAATCTTTGATCTAGCGACTGTTGTGGGAAGACCGGCCATACAGGAAAGATAAGCAAGACTTGGAACGAAGCACTCACCGGTGCGGGAATCAAGATCTGCGAAGAATCCGCAAAACGTCTAGTGAAAGAGGCCAAGGAAGATGAGAAAAGGTTCAATACTGTCTTCGAGCCATACACGTACGGAAAGTTCTCAAGCGATTTGGCGGTACCCTACAAAGGCGAAGAAACCATGACGCTGACGCTCTATTGGGCGAACATCTAAGTACAAGGGTAGATGTGCTCTTGCGAAAGGTCTAGCTTGCTTGCTTATCAAAGCACTGTAACACTGTTGTATGAAACGGGCTCGAGCGTTGACTGGTATAGATTTGGAATTCTGAGCTGTGGATGTATCTAAAAGTTCGAATAGCCGTGCTGCAACCTTCGACGATGTTGTTTCCCAGTCGACAATTGAGAAAGGCGCTAACTTCTGAAGCTTACTTACTTTTGACCAGATGGGATTTTCCTCTATATGTCCTTCCTTCCAATTCTCCTTGTTGCACATGCGCTAGAGCTGAAACCGTCTCAAGAATCATACTTTCTTCGCGCATTCAGACTATCGATGATGAGTGTTGGATAATGGGGTTGAAGCCGACACGTTCGATGAACTGAAATATCATCTACATTCAGGTTCTAAGAACGGGCGAAGCACCCCTGGCTAATTCATCGTTGTGTGTTAGTAGCCTTCTGATTGTCTTTCTCCCTAACTAGCTACAATTGTCATTGTCAACTATGTCGGATACTTCGTGTGGACTTCAAAAGCCACTTTATGTCTCGAAGGTGGAGGACACAAACTAAAAAGCCATCCAATAGGAGCCTTTGTCAGGTGATAGGATCCGCACCAGCCGTGATCCTGATGGCTGGACGATCAAGTGCGAGTGGGGAAATAAAGAAACGGGAACACATACCAGTGCTACATATTTCAGCTCTGGAATTCCTGTGTGAGGACGACGTCTTACGAACCTACAAGCGCAAAGCCAGTCACTGGAAGATATCTAGGGAATACGATGTGCTCACAGAGTTCTTTTTACAATCAATTTCTGAAGTCAGAATATCTAGAAGTCAATTCTCGTATCTCAATGGGACCGAGAGCTTTACCGAAGGGGAACATGTTGAACCTATTGAACATGAAGTTGGCTTGGAACAGCTCCCTGGTCCTGAAACGATGCTGGAAATTACGAGTATGAGAAGCCTTTCGCTGGTGGTGTTTTGCACTTAAAGGCTAACGGTAGCTAGAATGCCGATTCGATGCTGTGGATGCCTCTTCTCCAGGATCTGATGATGACCGATCTCTGTGAAGACTTTTTGGATTCGAGAGGGTATGAAGTGCTTCACCAGCCGGACCTTTCAACATGATGACACCAAATACCTTCATATTAACGCTAGGGAACCGTTGGCAGGTATTCCGGGGTCTTCTAGAGGTTGCCTCTCCATGGCAATGATCCGGATGGATACCTTCAGTCCAATGGCTAGGATCTAACTATGTGATTACACCGCTGTCAACCGGGCGAAGATAATTACGCTTCCCTACAGTTGTTTAGCCCAAAGTTGATAGGTCCTGGATAGGTGGGATTAGTTGAGTGGTTCCGTCCACATCTGGGTGCTACCTGGTGGGTTTAGTAGATAGTGTGTATACTATCTCCACCACTGATCAGCCTTTTGTGACAGACCGGTAAGACCTTCCGTGTCTATTTTCTGGATTGATTGTATTATACCAGCCAAACAACAGAGAGTCATGCTCGTAAGTCCGAGAATGTTTACTCAAATGTGGAAGGGAAAGCCACAAAGGCAGCGGAGCGTTTTCTCAAGCAACACTAAGAGAACCATACTACTTGCCAGCCTACACTAACGAACGATATTGCGGAAAGCTCACAATACACGATGTCCGTCCGTTTGAAGTTCTAATGGAAAGAGGAATTCAGTGGAAGTAAAAGAGGAGGGATTCCACTAGAGTGAATTGTTAGTACCTGACCGCTTGCATGAATACACGATGTGAGGGATTTTTAGCATGTGACCGTTCGTCAGTACTTTATCCATGGCACACCGGAGTCTGTGAAATTTAAGATACCTAGTAAATACCTTGGTCATTCGTGTCATCGGGTCATAGTTCTACCCAGTCATACTTACTAAGATCTTTCTACACACCAAGTCTCTCTGAGCCTTCTAGACATACATGATCCTAATTTTTGAGGTGTGCGCTCCTCCCTCCTCCTCTTCGCGTGAGAGCCTAAAGCATAGGATGAACTCACATGAGATAGATAGTTCAATGTCACAGTGGCTGAACAAAAGAATCTGGGGCGGTTGAGTTTCGATTCGGCGCTAGCATCATAATACCGAAGCTACTTTCTAGTCTGATACAAGACAGCGAAATGGTTCCAATGCGTATGATACAGTACCTTACTTTACCACACTTCATGCCACCACAAGCCTGCGTTCTGAAGTACCACCACAAGTGAAGTGCTAATATCGTGAATCTGTACAAGAAAGTCTTCTCTGCTCATGGCATTCGAGTTTTTTGTTATGGTACCATCCACAATACCCATTCGACGCTGCCCTCCAAGGCTTCACCTACTTGGTGCCTAAAACCCAATCTTAGTCGGCCAGGATCCGGGAAGATCTGAATTTGTGGAGATCTGTTAGAGATGCTTCGGGAGCCGGCTCTTCAAGATAGGCAGCGACCAGAGGGCAGAGCATCTTGACAGTGGTACACTAGGGAGTGTTCCGCCTCGACCAATGAACTTTCTTAGCTACTTTGTCTTTCGATGATGGATCCTTTCTTTCCTCGGTCATCTGAAGATCATAGTAGACCTGTGATGGCCATTGAGCATGAGCCGAACGGCCACACTAATGGGAAGCAAAGGTTGACTCCGCAACAGCTCAGGTCTTTGTTCAATGGTAGCTTTGAACCTTGATGGCGCTAACATACATGAACTTGGCGACGATGACTGTCACAGGCGTCAGAAAGTAGCGCACCTTCAAGCCTACCATCGGTGGACACACGCTACTAACTCGGGAGGGAGTGAAAAAAATGCTCGTCTATACACATTACGATAGAAAACGGCAATGGAACTGGCACATGAGGATCTTCAATACTGCTAAAACCTAAAATAGGATGCAATATCGACTATGTTCCATTCAAACTAGTACTGGACAAAATTCTATACTCACGAATACGACCAGTATAGAAATGGAGACAGACGGAAGGGCTACCGTTCTGCCACAAAACGCTGATCATGGGTGAGATAGTACGCAACCTATCTACGGACTCACCAGGAGAACTTGGAGACGGAAGGTCTTACCGTCCTGCCAGAAAACACTGATCAGGGGTGAGGTAGTAAGCAATAGTAAGCAACCTATCGATCAACCCACCAGGTAGCTCCTTGATGTGGGCGGAACCACTCAACTAGTATTGTCAGAAGACCCTCCAGAAGAGCCCCACACCGTTTCCTTGAAAGGCTTGATCCCTCCTTTCAACCCCTGCTGCCTCTCTCTCTAAGTCTAAATCACTACCCCGAACCCTCCACCATCAATAATAAGGAGACTTGCATGCCCATTCGATCGCAGTATCTATAGCCTTGGGGATACCTGTCACGTCAGTGAACAACGGGCGATAAGATGGGACTGAGATCATATACCAACTTGCTCTTGGTGCCCCAAGAGCTGGGTATCGGATGCTACTCTACTTATGCTGTCGTTTTCATAAAAGTCATGAGTTATTTCCTACTATATATTTCCCATGTCCTCGAAGCCCAAAGGTTTCTCTTCCATCTGCCAACGAATCCATCTTCTGTTTCCTCTAATAGGTTTCCCTCCCCAACCTCTTTAACCCCATCGCCCTCGCCCATCTCCTCCCATTTTCCAACCCATCCAGCCCACTATTTCCGAACCACCCCTTCCAATCCTTCACCAACACCATGGACCCCACCTCCATAACCCTCTTCTCCCTCGCCTCCGCCGCAATCGCCATAATCCCCACCATCGTCCTCATCGTCCAACATATCCACAAAAAACGGTTCGAGTCCCTCCACACTACCCTTACCTCCCTACCTCTACTAATGCCCCCTGACAGGACAAATCAAAGCAATACCTCTACACCAAGCGACTCCACCACCGGCTATACTGAAGCCAACCACTCTTCCACGTGTTCGGATACCTCCGAAGCTGCCGCCGACGCAAGCCCACGCACCGACGACAAAGCCTTCCATGTCGAAGCTCCAGCGGAGCTAAGCGCCTCGAACAACGACAGCCCGGTGCCAGAAGCTCCTCGGCCTCCCCCACCCACACGTGCACCCTCCCTCCAGCTCTCGTCACCCTCTGGATCGTATCCACTACACCCCGCACTCTTTCCACCCACCTCATCGCCTCACCCTTCCATCCCTCCCCCGCCACCGCCTCCATACCGTCGCCCATCCAGTCATCCAGACTATTCGATCCGTGAGCTGGGCAAGATGAAGACGCGGTCTTAGGGATTGAGTTGCTGGCAAGGGGTGTGGTTGGGGATGGGGGTGGGAGGGAGGGGGGAGTTTTTGTATGGGTGAGGTGGAAAGGGGGGGTTTGTATTGGGAAGGGGTCTGGTAGGGTTGGGCGTTGGGGTTTCCTGATGATGGAGGTTGTTGCAAGCATCGTCTGCTACACCTCCCATTTCCCGTTTGACAAAAACCCAAAAGCAATCTTTTAGCATCATACTCGGGAACGGATTTTCCAAAAGAATTTTCCTCCGGTGAATTTGCTCATTGTTCATGAACTTCAGCCAAGTTGTTCCAGCGTATCTATGCAAGACCAATTACGGGTTCCCCGACTCAAAAAGCTTCGAAAATGACGCCAAGAGAACACCATCGCTAAAGCCGACCAGCCATATGCCCCTGGTTTAAGAAAAAAAAAACCCCACTCATCCCTCATCCAGTCCCCCATTCCTCCCGTCCTCCCTCCCGTTTCCACCCCACCGTCACTCATCCACACTCCAAAGACACTGCCCCAGCAGCTTATTCATCGTAAACATATGCACCTTATCCTGGCGAAACACGGCCCGCATCGCATCATCGCAGCGGATCATGCGCTTATCATTTGGGTCCTGCAGGTCGTGTGCGCGCACGTACTCCCAGATTTTCTTAACGGTTTGGGGACGGGAGAGTGTGGTTTCGCCGGCGAGGAGGGCGGAGAGGGGGGGGGAGAGGGTGTACGGTTTCTGTTGGGGGCGTTAGCTTTTGGAGGGTGGGGGTTAGTTAGGGTTGGGGGGAAGCGGTGGGTAAGTGAGGTTTGGTAGGGCTTACGTGGAAAGCGCCGCTGCGGTTGACGTTTTTCTCTGCGGTTGCGGAGCCTGAGTCGATGTCGCTGTCGTCTTCGTTTTTGACTTTTGCGGCGGTTTTCTTCTTCGGGCGGCTCTTCTTTTTCGCCACGGGTTTTTTATTCACGCCGTTTCTTGTAGGCCGCGCTCGACTGTTCTCCTCAGCTTGGAGCTTTGCGGCGAAGGCGGCGTCCTCGTCAACGAATTTCTCGACTTTCCTCTTTTTCTTTGGAGATGGTTCGCTTGGTGCGGAGGACAGGTCTTCGTCGTCACTTTCGCGTTTTGTTTTGATTTTGAGAGGTGGGGAGGCTGATACTTTGATTGCGTCTTCGGTGGATTCGGAGGGTTCGCTTTTGACCTCAGAGGTGTGGCCGTTGGTTTGGAGGGCGGAGTTTTTCTCTGCCATGAACTTGTCGAACCGGGCCATGATGAGCGCTTTGATTTCCGCCTGCGACTAATGTCAGTTGTTATGCAAAGGGTAAAATTAAAGTGAGGTTCGGACCTTTTGCGGAGTGATATCATATTCAACTGCCTGCTGTAGCCCTTTCCGTATACGCTTCTCGGAGATGGTATTGAGATCGCTGGCTGCTAGAATCGAGTCGATGATAATCGTGAAAGAGCTCTCTAGCTCTGACGATACTGTATGAATGATCAGATTTAGCAACTGTAAGTTATGCGCAGTATCCTTGGAAGTACATACATGACATGATGTAGTCGGTAAGGATAGGAGCAGGGAATACAATGCCAAAGTGATAGAGCGAAGAATCGCTAGTTCTTTCAGCCTCTAATCTCAATATACGGGCTCAATGGCGTCTAAGTTACACTGGGGAACTGATGATTAAGAGTCGGATGCTAGGTTTTAAGTGGTATCAGAGCATGTTTCGCAGACACCAGCTTGCCAGTGGAGATATACTGAATATGCAAGACAGTTGTGCGGAAGCTCACATCAAATGAAGCACGAATAAAGGCCAATTGAAGGAGAATGATTTGGAGTTGATGGTTGTTCAACTATGAAAAAGATGTCTTGAAGATTGACGTTCGGTCTGCGGCTAACCCCGCCGAGGCCTGTCCACTATGTACTACACTAAGATGTAAGTACCTTAAGGTAAAGCAGACAATGTCAATATGAGTGGCTAGCGAGTGATCTTGAACACTCATATGTATTAACGGAGATTCCTGTATGTTGTGCATTCGAAAAAGCTTATGCAAGTATAAATAAATATACACAGGATTTACCTGAGGCAAGATTCCTGGTGTTCTAGAATGTGAATGACTAAGCGAGTCCGGCTACGTTAGCGCGTTACTTCAATCGATAAACTCCACAAACTTTTTGTGCAGCCTGTCAACGTCAAAATACTTGCCTACGCCTAACGCACCGCGTCGGAGTTTGAAAGTAGCCCTTTATTATCTGTCGCCATTAGCCGTGATTATGGCGCCAAGTTTCGACAACCTACCCGAAGAGAACGGAGAAGAATCCGAGGAAGAGCTAGATTTCTCAGGTAGATGGACCGCACTAACCCCGACTCTTGGCATGGCTGACAGAGATGCTGGATAGACTTACAAGCACAGTATGAAGTCAGATTGGAGCAAGGATTAGATGCCTTCGTTGTTATCGATGGACTACCTATAGTACCAAAAGACAGCAAGCAGAAGCTTGTCAAATTTCTACTGAAGAAGCTGAACACGGTGGGAAGGACAAAAGAGGATGCTATCTTCATGCCACTCGGTGAAAATGACATGTCAGAAGGGTATGGCCTCGAAGATGTATAATGTTGGACGATGCTAAATCCCGCAGCTACGCTTTTGTGGAATACGAAACACCAGAACAAGCTATCGCAGCTACAAAGGCTCTTCATGGCACTGCCCTAGATAAAAAGCATACCATCGCCGTCAACAAACTCACAGACATCGATAGATATGGGCGTGAAGGCAGGATCGACGACGAGTACCACCCTCCGCACATAGACAACTTTGTGGAGAAGGAGCATCTTCGATGGTGGCTTAGCGACCCAAATGGCAGGGACCAGTTCGCCATGTATCGGGCCGACAATGTGGGTGTGTTCTGGAACAAAAAGAAAGATCCTCCTGAGCCTATTGTCGATCGGCAACACTGGACGGAGCTTTTCATCCAATGGTCACCCATGGGCACATATCTTACTACGATGCATGCAAGAGGAGTTCAATTATGGGGCGGTCCATCATGGTCGCGGCAAACGAGATTCCCACATCCTGCATGCAATCTGATTGATTTTTCTCCAAACGAAAAGTACATTACCACGTGGTCATTCAAGCCTATTGAGGTAGCCGAGGATGACCCAATCTTGACGCTAGAAGAGGACGGGAAAAACTACATTATCTGGGATGTGGCGACCTGTAAACCACTAAGATCGTTTCAGACACATGACCTTCCTGGACCTAGCGAAGACGAAAGTGGCCAGCCTGTAAAGAAGAAGATTGCATGGCCAGCTTTCAAATGGTCCGCTGATGACCAATACGTGGCTCGTATGCTGGACGGGCAATCAATCTCTGTATATGAATTACCAAAGATGAACCTTCTAGATAAGACAAGTATAAAGATTGAGGGCATAAGGGAGTTTGAGTGGGCACCAGCGAGACCGCAGCGAGATGGGATCAAGGCCAGGGAGCAGCTGTTGTGCTATTGGACTCCGGAAATTGGTAGTAATCCGGCCAAGGTCGGATTGATGAGTCTGCCCTCAAAGGAAATTGTACGAACTCGGAATCTCTTCAACGTCACCGATGCAAGATTGCACTGGCAATCACAAGCAGCATATGTCTGCGTCAAAGTGGACAGACATTCCAAGTCCAAAAAGTCGCTAGCTACCAACCTCGAGATCTTCCGAGTACGGGAAAAAGGCGTGCCCGTTGAAGTTGTTGACTCTATCAAAGACACTGTTGTCAATTTCGCTTGGGAGCCTAAAGGAGACAGATTTGTGCTCATCACCGCGGCAGAGGCTATAGCGAATACGGCGGTCCCGCCAAAGACAGCAGTATCCTTTTTCTGCCCAGAGAAGATCAAGGGCGCCGGTGTCGGTAATTTCAAGCACATACGGACGATCGAAAAGAAAAACAGCAACGGTATTTACTGGTCGCCCAAGGGACGTTTCGTCGTTGTTGCTACGGTACACTCGCAGCAGAGCTTCGATCTCGACTTCTGGGATCTCGACTTTGAAGGCGAAAAACCAGAGAGCGACAAGGATCTGACCGCGAACCTGCAATTAATGTCTACGGCGGATCATTATGGCGTGACCGAAGTCGACTGGGACCCAACTGGCCGATATGTTGCCACCAGCGCTAGTATGTGGAAACACTCGGTACGTGCGGATTAAGTTCAAGGGAGACGGCCAGTCAGCTAACTGAGTTTGCAGATGGAAAATGGCTACCATCTCTATGATTTCAAGGGTGAGCTTCTTCGAGAAGAACATCTTGACAAATTCAAGCAATTGCTTTGGCGGCCCCGACCACCAACTATGCTATCTAAAGACGAGCAAAAACAGATTCGCAAAAACCTCCGTGAGTATAGCAAAGATTTCGAGGAGCAAGACCGGATAGAAGAGGACAAGGAGAAGGGTGCAATTGTCGATGAGCGACGAAGAATGCTGAGCGAGTGGTTGGCCTGGAGGGAACGGGAGCAAGAGGATTTGAGAGCGGACCGGAGGGAACTGGGTCTGCCCGAAGATCCCGAGGAAGAAGAAGCCAACGCTGCAGAGGGAGCCGACGGTGAAGATGCCACTGTTGTCGAGGAGATTGTGGAAGAGGTGCTGGACGAGATTGACGAGATTGTGGCTTGATTTGCATGTAAGTTTGAAGTGAGTAACATTTGAGCTTTTGTAGCAGGTGTTTAGCGATTTACCACAGTAAAAGACGTCAATGGCAATGGCACGGCAGATTTTACCGTAAGGTACCTTTACACCTAGCATTTTGGCACGTGCTCAAACTAGGGCTAGACCGGGATCCGTTGGTTTTTGTTACGTTATAAAGCCGCTACCAATGATGCCACAGCCCACAATTCCCCTTCACCTTTTGTTCACTCTTAGCGGGGGTCCTTCCAATATTAATCTTGCTTGTCTCTTTAAGTTCTCTCCCTGTTTGCTTGCACTTGACTCATATGACCTAGAAAAGACTGAATTGCTTCATTTCACGCCCTGTGCTCTCATAGTTGTCAGACCTTTTTCGGCAAAACTATTGTTGCATCCTTTGTTTGGGTTTCGGCTCCCACCTCAGCCTTGCTCTTCTATTCCCCCGAACATCTTCTCCTCTCACGCAAACAGCACCGGACACCCAACCCCCCCAGAAAATGACCTCCCCGCCACCATCCTCCCGAACCGCCTCCCACGGCCGTGGCGGCGCAGGTACCCCAACCCTCCCACCCCTTACTCCGCCACCAACCAACTAATACCCCCCCCCCCCCCCAAAGGCAACCGCGGCTCCACCGCCCCCGCCACAACCTCCGACCTCATAACCCCCAACATCAAAAACCCCATCTACACCACCGGCCGCGGCGGCGTCGGCAACCTCGCAAAAGCGGACCCCGAGAACCCGCAGCAGGCGCGGCTTAGTCAGGATGTGGCGCCCGCGGAGAGGAGGGAAGGGGGGGCGGGGAGTTTTGTTGGGAGGGGTGAGTGTGGTGATGAGTTTTATTTCGTTTTTGGCCAAGGGTGGGGGGGGGGGGGGGGGGCGGGGGGGGGTTGATGGG
>JAABUT010000058.1_pt1 | contig 171253 bp, 176 predicted proteins | sample 5559281 | NCBI WGS metagenome assembly JAABUT01 (sample SAMN10711880, study PRJNA513359) | rock metagenome | isolation source: Antarctica rocks | place: Antarctica: Victoria Land, Ricker Hills nord | collected 2016-01-04 | reverse complement strand
GGCTCCAGAGCCTGGTCAGCAACCTGCTGGACGCCTCACGCCTGCAAGCCGGCGCCCTGTCGGTCCGGCCCGTCCTGGTCGGCCTGGACGAGGTCGTCGCCCGGGCCCTGACCGGCCTGCCGGGTCGTGAGCGCGTCCACGTCGACGTCCCGGACACCCTGCCGCCCGTCCGGACCGACGCCGGGCTGCTCGACCGGGTCCTGGCGAACCTCATCGACAACGCCCTGCGGCACGGTTCAGGCGCCGTACTCGTGCGCGGCGCCCCGTCGCGGCTGGAGGTGATCGACCACGGCCCGGGCATGGCCCAGGCGCCCCCACCGTTCGGGGGCGACCGCAGCAGCGGCGGGGTCGGCCTGGGCCTGCAGGTCGTGCGCGGGTTCCTCGAGGCGATGGGCGGCGAGCTCCGCCCGAGCGTCACCCCCGGTGGCGGCCTGACGATGACGGTGGTGCTGCCGACATGACGCGCGTCTTGCTGGTCGACGACGACCGGGCGCTCGTCCGGGCGCTGTCGATCAACCTCAAAGCCCGCGGGTACGACGTCGACGTTGCGCTCACCGGCGCGTCGGCGCTCGCCCTCGCCAGCAGCGGCCGTCCCGACGTGGTGGTCCTTGACCTCGGCTTGCCCGATCTCGACGGCATCGAGGTCCTGCACGGCCTACGCGGCTGGACCCGCGTACCCGTGCTCGTCCTGTCCGCCCGGGAAGACCAGACCGAGAAGGTCGCCGCCCTGGACGCCGGGGCCGACGACTACGTGACCAAGCCTTTCGGCATGGACGAGCTACTTGCGCGCCTGCGCGCAGCCGTGCGGCGAGGTGCACCCGCCAACGCCGACGTGCCCGTCGTCGTCACCGAGCACTTCACGGTCGACCTCGGCGCGCGCCGTGTCACCAAGGGCGACGGGGAGATCCGCCTGACCCCGACGGAGTGGCACCTGCTCGAGGTGCTCGTTCGCTCCCCAGGACGCCTCGTCGGGCAGAAGCACCTCCTGCACGAGGTGTGGGGCCCGGCCTACCAAACCGAGAGCAACTACCTGCGCGTCTACATGGCGCAGCTACGGCGCAAACTCGAACCCGAACCGTCCTCGCCGGTTCACCTGATCACTGAGCCCGGACTCGGGTACCGCTTCGAGCCATGACCTCGGCCTGCCGGGTCAGGCCAGCAACCGCGGCTACCGCGATCGCCGCGCGGCAGCCAGCCGATCGCTCTCGGAACGGACCTCACCCGCGGTCCTGGGCATTGTCAACGACACTCAAGGGCCACATCGCGCGACGCCAGGTGGGGTCCGCATGATCGCGTCTTTCGGCGACTGTCGTGGCCGGGATGGCTTGCTCGGCGGCTCGAAGACCCACGGTGGTCCGACAGGGCGCTCGCCAGGTGCCTGGCGATCAGAATCCGGTTGGCCGGCCGAGAGCAGGCAGGTTGTTTGTACAACTTCTGACGAGAGCTGTACGGTACTTGGATGGCGACGATGAACCTGAGTACCGCTCGGGAGAAGCTGCCCGAGGCGGTGGAGCTGGCCCGTACCGAGGCGGTCTTCCTGGAGCGCTATGGGCGCCCCGCGGCGGTCCTTGTAAGCCCCGAGCACTACGACCGGCTCAGTGCCGCGCTCGAGGACGCCGAGGACGTCGCGGCCTTCGACGCCGCGATGGCCGAAGAAGGACCGAACATCCCCTGGGAGCAAGTCAAGGCCGACCTCGGCTGGGAGTGAGCGCCTACCGGATCGAGCTTCGACCGGCTGCCGTCTGGGCTCTACGAAAGCTCGATCGCCCCGTGCGCCACCGGCTCCAGGGGGCCATCGCACTGCTGGCGCAGGACCCGCGACCGCCCGCGTCCCGCGGCCTGCAGGGCCGGCCCGGGCTCCGCGTTCGAGTCGCTGACTACCGCGTCGTCTACACGGTGCAGGACGACGTGCTCCTCGTGGTGGTCGTCGCGCTCGGGCACAGCCGCAACGTCTATCGGGGCTGACCGGGACCATCCAGGTCAGGCCGCGGTGTACCTTCAGATCGGCCCTGACCTGCGGAGACGGCCTGAAGGCATAGGCTTGGTCTTACGACGATTTAGCCCTAACGGCCTTCCACGCTGATGGTGTCGGTTCGATCCCGGTCGCCTGCTCCCTTCACCAAAGGTCAGGGACGCGACCTTGAGGGTTGTTGACAGCGGTGAGGCAGGACCAGACCCGTGCAGGTCCGCAGAAGGAGCAGGATGACCGTGACCGCCGCGCAACACAGTCGTGCTGGCTTCTTTGTCGAGCACCGGCACCGCAGCGCCGTCGCGCTGCTGGTCGGCGCCCTGCTGATGGAGGTGCTCATCCAGCGGCAGGTCCTGCACTTCTACTACACGCCGACCATCGCGGGCCTCACCTACCTGGCGGCCGCCGCCGCTGCCGGCCGCAGGGGGGCGCTCTGGGCCCCGGGCATCGTGACCACCTGCTGGGGCATCGCGGTCCTGCTCGGCGTGCACCAGGTGGTCACGCTCGACGACAAGCTGTCGTACGAGATCGCCGGTGCCGTCGGGGTCGGTCTCGCCCTGCTGCTGCGCTACACGATCGGGCTCGCGGCCGGCGTGATCGGCCTGGTCGTCTCCTTCGGCGCGATCCTGCTCTACGGCTACGCGCACCCGCCGTCCTGGGTCTTCCACGGGCTCACCTTCGCCGTCCTGCTCGGTGTCTGGGGCCTGTGGGAGCTGCGACCGTCCCGGCAGGGTGCCTCCGCCTCCTCGACGGCCATCGACGAGGGACCTCCGCCGACGGAACCGCCGGACCGGGCGCCGGCCTCGAGCGTCCCGGGCTGAGCTCCGGGGGCCGAACAGCGTCGACAGTCGGGAAGCGCCCCGAGTTACGGGGCGCACCGGGCCGGGTCGCGACTCACCGCCGCAGCCGTCCCGCAGCAGTCGCGCACAGCAGCAGACCCCCCACCACGGCCAGCAGCAGGGCCGCCGACGGCAGGCGTTGCGCTGTACCGCTGGCGTACAGGACCAGGGCGGCTGCGGCGCCCCCGCCGATGAGCTCCGGAACCAGGTCGGTCAGCGCGTGCTGCCGCAGCTGGAGCAGCTCCGACAGGCCGGCCCAGACCCGCAGGGCGAGGCCGGACAGGAGCACGACGGGTACGACCGGGCCGCTGCCGGTCGTGACCCCTGCCGCGACCCACCCCACGGCGGCAAGAGCGACCCAGGTGCGGTCGGCGTCCCGCCTGGCCACGAGACCAGCCAGGAGAGTGAGGGTGCCGACGACGGCCAGGCCCGCCACGAGCGGTACGGGCCCGTCCAGCAGCAGTGGCGAGGCGCTCCCGAGCAGCATGGCGCACGCCGCAGCCGCGGCCGGCCGGCCGGTCACCTCGCACCGGGTCACGTCGCCCGCCCGTCCTGTCGCCCACGAGGTCACGTCGGTCGCCGCAGGGCCAGCGCCAGGAGGCGGTCGAGCTCACCGGCACCGGGGTGCAGGACCGGCGTGCCCGTTCGGCGCAGCCGGTCCATGGTCGCCTCCCGCTCGAGCCGCCAGAGCCGCCTGGCCAGCGAGCCGATCTGGTCCCTGCGCGCCACCTCGGGTATCGCGTCAGCCAGGACATCGATGACCAGCACCCTGGATGCCCTGGCGCGCAGTGCCGCGACTGCCTCGACGGCCCGATCGTCCAGCAGCGGGGTGAGGAAGACCACGACGGCGGCCGCGGGCAGGACCGGTCGCGGTACCCGCTGCAGGTCCGGCGGGACCTGCCCCGGTGGGTTCCAGGCCCACAGGACGGCCTCGGCGACGCGCTGCAGCTGCACCCGGCCGGTGGCGGCCGTGAGCCATCGCAATGTCCCACCCAGCACGACCAGCCCGACGCGGTCCCGCTCCCGCAGCCAGCGCTCGGCCATCCCAGCGGCGGTCCGGACCGCGCGGTCCAGCGAGGTGTCCGGCGGTACGCCGACGTCGGACATCGCGTCGACGACCAGGACGACATCGACGGCCCGTTCGGCCGCCGCGACCGTGACGTGCAGCTGCTGACGACGGCTGGAGACCCGCCAGTTCACCCGGCGTACCGGGTCGCCGGACGCGAACGGACGGACGCTGAGCGGCTCGACCCCGTGTCCGCCGGCGCGCGTGGCGTGCTCACCGAGCCGGTTCGGCAGGATCGGCGGGGCACTGGCCTGCGCCACCGGGACGGCACGGGGAACCACGAGGCACTCGTGCGGCACCGGGAGGTCCAGTGCCGCCGCCCGCATCCCACCCCTGGACAGCAGCTCCAGCCGCAACGGCCCCAGCCGGTGCCGCCCCCAACGGCGGGGCACGACCTCGCCGTCGAGCTCGAGCCGTGTGACATCGTGGCCGGCGGCCAGGACCGGGCCGGACAGGCTGGATGGGAGCGCCAGCTGGCCCCGTACGTGGGCGACCGCTGCATCGAAGGTGACCGCCACCTCTACGTGGCAGGGATCGCCCTCCTGGCAGCGCAGATCCGGCTCCCCGGACAACTCGATCGTCTGCGGCTCACGGGTCCGCGGGGTGGTGAGCAACGCCCAGAGCGCGGGGGTGACCAGGGCCAGCAGCTCCACCCGGCGCAGCACCACCGCAAGGGCCAGGGCCGACGCCGACAGGACAGCGAGCGCGCGGCCCTGCCCCGACGGTCCCCAGCGCAGCGCCGTCGTCCTCACCTCGGCAGCGTCACGGGTGTCGCGACGTCGTTGAGCACGTCCTGCACCACCGACTCCGGCCGCAGGGACTGAGCCCACAGCTCCGGGCGCAGCACCAGTCGGTGCGCTAGTGCCGGTACGGCGGTGGTCTGCAGGTCCTCGGGCAGCACGTGCGACCGACCGCGCAGGAGGGCTCGACCCCGCGAAAGCTGCACGAGCGCGAGTCCGCCGCGTGGGCTCGCTCCCACCAGCGTCCGCGGATGCTGCCGGGTCGCCGCGACGAGGTCGACGGCGTAGCCGAGCAGGTCCGGGTCGATGTGCACCTGCTCGAGCGCCTCCCGTAGCGCCAGCACCGCCGCGGCGTCCAGCACAGGGCGCAGCTCGAGCTGCTGGCGGCGGCGCAGGACCCGAGCCGCGAGCAGGCCCACCTCGTCGGTACGGCTGAGATAGCCCAGGGACGTCCGCAGCAGGAAGCGGTCCAGCTGGGCCTCCGGCAGCGGGTAGGTGCCCTCGTACTACACCGGGTTGTCGGTGGCCAGGACCAGGAACGGCTGAGGCAGCTGCCGGGTCTCCCCCTCCACGGTGACCTGTCCCTCCCCCATGGCCTCGAGCAGCGCCGCCTGCGTCTTGGGCGGAGTGCGGTTGATCTCGTCGGCGAGCAGCACCTGGGTGAAGACCGGTCCCGGCCGGAACTCGAAGGTGCTGTCGCGCTGGTTGTAGAGGTAGGAGCCGGTCACGTCGGCCGGCAGCAGGTCCGGCGTGAACTGCACCCGCCGGAACGACAGCCCGAGAACGGCGGCGAACGAGCGGGCGAGCAGGGTCTTGCCCAGCCCCGGCAGGTCCTCCAGCAGGACGTGTCCGCCCGCGAGCACCCCGAGCAGGACGAGCTCCAGCACGTCCCGCTTGCCGACGACGGCCCGCTCGACCTCGTCGAGCACGGCCGTGGCCTGTTGTGCCGCCATCGCGCAGTCGGGCGTGCTCACCGGTCCTCGAGTGCGGTGAGCAGCTCGCGCAGGGCGTGCCGGTCCAGCCCACCGCTGCTGCTGTCGGTGCTGGCCGGACGGGCCGGGTCCGCCAGCGCCCACCACCGCTCGCCCAGCCGCGCCCGAAGCGCCTCCGGGCCGCGGTCCTCCAGCTCGGCGGCGAGTACGCGCCGAACCACCGGTCGCAGCGCCAGGTCGACGGGCCGGTCGGAGGAGCCGGACAACAGGAGCACCCCGTACAGCCGGTCGTAGCCGGGGAAGCGCGGCTGCCGGTCCGCCTCCCCCACCGCAACCAGCGCGCCGAGGCGGGCCGGTGGTAACCCGATCACCAGCCGGGCCAGGAACAACAGGGCCAGCACCACCGCCGCGACCAGCGCACCGCGGTTGCCCTCCACCAAGCCGGCAGTCACCACGACCAGGCCGGCTTGGAGGAGCCGGAGCGGACTCACGCGCGGCTCAGCAGCAGGTCCAGCGCCTGCTGCGCCCGGTCCACGTCCCGCTGGGTCACCGGGGTCGCGCCGTAGCGGGCCGCGCCGAACAGCTCCGTCAGCTCCCGGGCCGGTACGGCGGACGCGCCGGCCGCGACAGCACGGTCCAGCAGGGCGGTCGCCGTACCGCTTCGGCCGCGCAACAGGCCGCGGCCGGCCAGGGTCTGCTCGAAGGCGGCGTACGCGGCCAGGACCCGGGTCCGCGGCTCATCCGCCGGTCGGGCCCGCAACACCTCGGCGGCGGCTGCCAGGCCGTCGGCGAACGCCGGCGCCGGCTCGTCCAGGACGGTATGCGCACCAGATCTGCGGCGGGCAGCGACGCACGCCGCAAGGACAGCGACGACGGCCAGCAGGACGAGCAGGGCGACCGGAGCGATCGTGTTCTGGTGCGCGGCGACGCCATGAGCGGCTTGGCGCGCGGGTTGCGGAGCGCGCGGGCCGGCTGCCTGGCCGGGCGGGGCCTTCGACAGGTGGTCCAGCACGACCGACAGGGCTACGAAGCTCCCGAACACCAGCAGACTCAGCCAGGTACGCCGCGTCGAACGTCTCGCGGGTGACCCACCCACCCCTCGGACGCTTACCGCCACGACCACCAGGACGACCAGGATCGTCAGTACGGCAGCGGCCTGCAGGAGCGCTCCCCCGTGCAGCACATCGTTGAGCTGCCAGCGTCGGTCGTCGGCCCGCAGCGGGCTGCCGGCCCGCAGCCCCAGGGCGGTGAGGACGAGCAACCCGAGCAGGGCTGCGCGCAGCAGGCCGACGCGGAGCCCGGACGGTCCAGGGGCAGGCACAGCAGCATCCTGCCACCGGCGCCCCCGCTGAGCTGCCCCTTCACCGCCGGCTGCTGGCCGGAACAGCACCCCTCGCGGCCTCAGGGCGGCAGGTGGGCGAGCACCTGCAGCGCCGCGGCCTTGCCGGAGCTGCCCGCGATCCCGCCGACCGGGGCGGTGGAAGCGCCGCAGGTGAACAGGCTGGCGACGCCGGGGACCGTGTGCCCGGCCAGGCGTCGGGTCGGCCGCAGGAAGACCAGCTGGTCCAGGCTGATGTCGAGGTACATCGGGTGCGCGCCCGGCCACCGTAGCTGCTCAGCCGCCACCGTCGGGGTCCGCACGTGTCGGGCTGAGATGCTGGCCCGGAAACCCGGTGCGTGCTGCTCGACCTGCTCCACCATGGCGTCGGCGAAGGCCTCAGCCTGGTCCGCCCAGCCACCGTCGAGCTCGTACGGCGCGCTCGGGCAGGCCAGGTAGACGGTGTGCCTGCCGGCCGGGGCCAGGCTGTCGTCGTACGTGCTGGGCGTGAAGCAGTAGGTGGCCGGCGGGTCGGGCAGGCGGCGCGCCTCGGCTGCCAGGAAACCCCGCCGCAGCTGCTCGACGCTGCCGACGTGGGACTGCAGGCCGTTCCAGTCGCCGGTCCGCGCGCCGGGGTAGGGCGGCAACCGGTCGGTCGCCAGGTGCACGACCAGCTGCACGGCGTTGCCCCGGTGGGCGGCAGCAAGATCAGCGCCGTCCTGTCCACCGAGCGGGGGGTCGAGCAGCTTCAGCAGCGCCGTCTGCACGTCCACCGCGGTCACCACCGCCGAACCCTGCAGCCGCTGCCCGCCCTCGAGCAGGACGCCCGTCGCCGTACCGCTGCGGGCCTCGATGCTCTCCACGACGGCTCCGGTGCGGACCTCGCCGCCCCAGCCCTCGAGCCGGCGGACCAGCGCCGTGGTCAGGGCCTGCGACCCGCCGCGGGGGTGCCACTGCCCGAACAGGTGGTAGGCGGCCTGCCAGAACACGTAGAACGAACCGCCCGGCTGGTGCGGGCCGGCCGAGGAGTGGCTGGCGAAGGAGGCGATCGGCGCCCGCGTCAGCTCGCTGGGCAACGCGCGTTCGAGCAGCGAGCCGTACGGGGTGACGAGGTCGTGGGCGAGGGCGATCGGGCCCCCTAAACGGCGCAGCCCCTGCACGAGCGGGACCAGCTTGGCAGCCGCGGCCCGCAGCACACCGCCCGGGCTCGAGCCGCTCTCCAGTCCCGTCACGGCAGTCCGCACCAACGGCACGGCCCGGCGCATGAACGCCCGGTACGCCTGCGCCTCCGCCGCGCTGTGCTCGGCGATCGAGGCGACCGTCTGCTCGATGTCGCGGTGGAAGCGCACGATGCGGCCGTCGCGGAACAGCCCGGTGGCGAACGGGTCCATCGGCAGGTACTCCAAGCCGGCACCGGCCAGGTCGAGCTCCCGCGGGATGCGGGTCATGTTGATGATGTTGTGCGCCGCGGCGTGGGTGTTGAAGCGGTACCCGGGGATCGTCTCCTCGGTGCGCGACCCGCCGCCGGGCACGTCGCTGGCCTCGAGTACGACCACCCTCCTGCCTGCGCGGGCCAGGTAGCAGGCGGCAACCAGCCCGTTGTGGCCGCCGCCCACGACCAGGACGGGCGCATCGGTCACGGTCCCATCCTGCCCCGAGCCCCCTCCTCTCCGCCGATCCCCTCCCCGCAGCCCGCCCCCCGCAGCCCGCCCCCTCTTCCCGCCGATCAAGGCGAAAGGCCCATGATCGTCATGATGATCGTGGGCATCTCGCCTTGATCGGCACGAGATGCCGCTGAGCCTGCCGCTGAGCCTGACCTATCGTGGCCGGGTGGGCTTGTTCGACGACCTGGACGTCGTCGGCGCCCGGCGGGACCTTGTGGCGCTCGGCGGGGTGCTGGACGCCGACACCCTGACCGCGGCCTACCGGGCGGGCGTGTTCCCGTGGCCGGCCGCGCCGTCGGACGAGGCAGCCTTGCGCCGGGCTGCCCGCCGGCGCGCGGTCCCCGTGCTCCCCGGCACACCGGCCGGCTGCGTCCTGGTGCCCTGGTGCTCTCCGGACCCCCGTGCAGTCCTGCTGCCGGACCGGCTGGTCGTACCCCGGTCACTGCGTCAGCTGCTCCGGCGGTGCGGCTGGGAGGCGACGCTCGACACGGCCTTCGTCCGGGTGCTCGAGGCCTGCGCCCACCGGGACCAGACGTGGATCACCGGTCCCATGAAGACGGCGTACGTCGAGCTGCACGAGCGCGGCGGCGCACACAGCGTCGAGGTGTGGGACGGGGACCGGCTGGTCGGCGGCCTCTACGGCGTGCTGACCGGTCGGGTCTTCAGCGGTGAGTCGATGTTCTTCCACGAGTCCGGCGCCTCGAAGGCGGCCATCGTCGAGCTGTGCTCCCGGCTCGTGGAGTCGGGCGTCGCTGTGCTCGACACCCAGCAGGAATCCGAGCACCTGCGCGCCCTCGGCCAGCTGCTCGTGCACCGCAGGGAGTACGTCGCAGCCGTACGGCAACTGCGGGACGACCCGGCTCCGCTGCGCACCGACCGGCGGCCCCTGGCCCGGCTGGGGTAGCGGCCGGCTGGCGCAGCGGGTCTATGGTGCCGGCGCCTACCGCCGCCGCCACAGCAGCACAAGCCCGCGATCGTCGTTGCTGCCCTCGGCCACCCGGGTCACGAGCAGGTCCGCGCCGCCCTCGAACCGGGACGTGACCAGGCGCTCGGCCTCACCGAGCAGCTTGTCGATCCCCACAGAGAGGTCGCGGCCGGGGATCTCGACCAGGCCGTCGGTGTACAGGATCAGCGCATCCCCGGGCCGCAGGAACCCGGTCGATGCGACGTAGCGGGCGCCGGGTAACAGGCCCAGGGCCAAACCTTCCGCCGGGTCGAGCTCCCAACGTCCCGTGCCGGCGTCCAGCCGCGCGACCGGCGGGTGTCCGGCCGACTCGATCCGGTAGGCGCCGTCGTCCAGGTCGACCACGACGTGTACGGCGGTGGCGAACCCCTCGTCCCATTCCTGGCGGCAGAGGTAGTCGTTACCGGCAGGCAGGAACTCCTCCGGGGCCCTGGAGCCCAGCAGCCCGCCGAGGGCCCCGGACAGCAGCAGGGCGCGGGTGCCGGCCTCGGCGCCCTTGCCGGACACGTCGACGAGCGCGACCTCGAGCCGCCGACCCTCGCCGGTCAGGGCGCTGACCACGAAGTCGCCGGCGAACGGCCCGCCACCCGCCGGCCGCACCACCGCCTCCGCTCCCCAGCTGGCCGGCAACGGGGGCAGTGCGCCCTGCAGGTTCAGCCGCCGCCCGAGCTCCACGAGCACCGAGTCACCGCGCAGACCCCCGAGCCCGGTCTCCTCCCCCGAGCGGACGAACTCGTGCGCCACCAGGCCCGTGATGGTGACGACGGCGATCGACCCGGGCGGCGCCCCGACGGTGCTCTCCAGGGTGAACTGGGCCAGCACCGCGACCGCCACCGCGGCGCACAGCTGCAGGAACGCACGACGGCCCAGCAGCAGACCGCCGAACAGCAGCGGCACGGCCTGCAGCCCCGGCGGGAACAGCTCCGAGCCGAACAGGTGCGCGCAGAGCAGGAGCCCGGCCGCCGCGAACACCAGGACTAGCAGGGCGTACGGCTGCGGGGGCGGGTTTCGGCGCAGCCGAGTGACCCCCCGCGGCACGGCGGTGCCCAGCGTGTTCAGCCACAGACCGGGAGACATGAGCGGCCGAGCGTAGCGGCGGATGATCGTACGGTCAGGCATCCCGGTCGGCGCGGAGGTCACGCGCCCGGGGTACAGCTCTCGGTGGGGCCAGTGCTCAGGCGGGCTGGCAGTGCGGGCACCAGAACAGGTTGCGCCCGGCCATGACCTGGGTCTGCACCGGCGTCCCGCAGCGCCGGCAGGGCAGGTCGGTCCGGCGGTAGACGTAGTGGGCATCGAGTCGTCCCGGAGTCCCAGACCGCTTGTCCCGGTCGGCCCTGTCGGTCGTCACGATCCGCCCGGACGTCACACCCTTGCGCATGAGGACACGCAGGTCCTCCCACAACGCGTCCCACGTCGCCCGGCGTACATCATGGCCTGGCCGGAAGGGCGACAGGCCGGCGCGGTAGAGCACCTCGGCCCGGTAGACGTTGCCGATGCCGGCGATGACTGTCTGGTCCATGAGCAGGACGCCGACCGGGGCCTTGCTGCGGCTGATCCGCTTCCAGGCGCCCTCCGGGTCGACGCGCGCCTGCAGGGGGTCGGGACCGAGCCGGGCGAGCACCTGATCGCGGTCGTGCGGTGTGAACAGCTCGCAGGCGGTGGGCCCACGCAGGTCGATCCATGCCCGGTCTGCGGTCATGCGCAGGCGCAGGGCACCGCGCGGCTCAGGCGGCGGGCCGAAGCCGTCAACGAACTTCCCGTACAGGCCCAGGTGCACGTGCAGCAGGACGTCGCCGTCGAAGACGTAGAACAGGTGCTTGCCGTACGGCTCGATGCTCTCCACGACGCGACCGGTGAGCATCTCGGCGCCCTGCGCGAAGCGCCCCTGGGGGCTGGCGCAGGACACCTGCCGCCCGACGAGCAGCGACCGGTGGTCGCGGGCGAGCCGGTGGATCGTGTGGCCCTCAGGCACGCGCGTCCGGTTCCGGCAGCTGACCCGAGCGCTCGTACGCGGTGAGCATCTCGATCCGGCGCTCGTGTCGGGGGTCCTGGGAGAAGGGCGTCCGCACGAACGTCTCGACCAGGGCGACCGCCGTGGCCAAATCGTGCATCCGGGCGCCGACGCTGACGACGTTCGCGTCGTTGTGCTCCCGGCCGAGCGTCGCCGTCTCGGTGCTCCAGGCAAGGGCACATCGCACGCCCGGCACCTTGTTGGCCGCCATGGCTTCCCCGTTGCCCGAACCCCCGATCACCACCCCGAGGCTGCCCGGGTCCTCCACGACCGCTGTCGCGGCCCGCAGCACGTACGGCGGGTAGTCGTCGGCCGCGGCATAGGCTGCCGGGCCGTGGTCGACCGGTTCGTGGCCAAGGATGCTCAGCCGGTCCAGGAGCGCCTGCTTGAGCTCGAAGCCGGCGTGGTCGGAACCGAGGTGGACGCGCATGGGTAGTGATGATGCCGTGCTCGGCGTCGACGGCTGCCCCGGGGGCTGGGTCGGCGCCCTCGTCCGCCGACTGCCGGGTCGCGTGCCGCCCGCACAGCGCAGCTCGCACGGTGCCGGTGCCGGTGCTGGTGCCGGTCGGCTCGTGGTGACCTGGCACGCCGGGTCGATGGCGCAGCTGCTGGCGCTGCCGGCCGCCGTCGTCGCCGTCGACATCCCCGTCGGCCTGCCCGAGGGACCGCGGCGGCGGGCGTGCGACGTACAGGCATCCTGCCGGCTGGGCGCCCAGCGCTCCTCGGTGTTCCCCGCGCCGCCACGGGCCGTACTTGCTGCCCGTACGCACGCCGAGGCCTCACAACTGTCCCGGGACGCGGGCTCGGTCGGGGTCTCGCTGCAGACCTACAACATCCTGGACAAAGTGCGTGAGGTCGACGGGCTGCGCGAGCCGCGGCTGGTCGAGGTACATCCCGAAGTCAGCTTCCGCGAGCTGACCGGAACGGTGCTCCCGCGCAAGACGCTCGTCGCCGGACGGCAGGCGCGGTTGTCGGCGCTGCGCGGCTGGCTGCCGGAGGCCGCCCTGCCGGCGCCCCTCCCCGGCCGAGGCCGGCCGGACGACTGCGTGGACGCCCTGGCCTGCGCCTGGTCGGGGTGGCGCTGGTTGGCCGGGACGGCGCTCGTACTCGGCGACGAGACCGACGCCACCGGCCAGCCGATGCGCATCGTCATCTGACCCGCGCCCGCGCTACCATCCATACACGACGATCTTCACGACTCGCTGAGGTCGATTCTCGCCGAGCTCGAAGGGTCGTGAAGATCGTCGTGTCCGATCACGGCGGTACGTGAGCGTGGATCCGACCTCAGGTGCGCACGACAATCTTCACGCTCGCACCGGGACGATCACTCCGCACCACGCCGCCCCGCCCGCGCGCACTCCAAGATCGGCGTGCCGGAGCGAGCCGACCGGCACGCGCACCGGTGGCACGCCGATCACCAGCCCGCACCCATCCGGCGGCGGGCGAGCTACAGCTGCATGCTCTTGACCTCGAGGAACTCCTCCAAGCCGAACTCACCGAGCTCGCGGCCGTTGCCGCTCTGCTTGTAGCCACCGAAGGGCGCAAGCGGGTTGAAGCGGCCGCCGTTGACATCGACCATGCCCGTACGCATCCGGCGGGCCACCCCGAGCGCGCGCTCCTGGTCGCCGGAGAAGACGCCGCCCGACAGCCCGTACGGCGTGTCGTTGGCGATCCGCACGGCGTCGTCGTCGTCGGTGTAGGGGATGACGGCCAGCACCGGTCCGAAGACCTCCTGCTGCTCCAGGGTGGAGCCGGGGGCGACGTTGGCGAAGACGGTGGGGCGTACGTAGTAGCCGGTCTCGGCGACCGGCTCGGCTCCCCCGGTCACCAGTGTCGCGCCCTCGTCCAGCGCGGTCTGGATGTAGCCGCGGACCCGCTTGAGCTGGTTGCTGTTGGCCAGCGGGCCGATGCGGGTGCCTTCGGCATCCGGGGCCCCCACCGTGTACTTCTCGGCGGCGGTCCGGACGAGCTCCACGACCTCGTCGTGTTGCGCTGCCGGCACGAGCATGCGGGTCCAGGCGGTGCAGGTCTGACCGCCGTTCATGAACGCGTTGCCCAGCCCCACCTTGACCGCCTTGCCGAGGTCGGCATCGTCGAGCACGACAAACGCGCTCTTGCCGCCGAGCTCGAGCGAGACCTTCTTCACCGTCGCGGAGGCGACCTCGCTGACCCGCTTGCCGGCCGCCGTGGAGCCGGTGAAGGAGACCATGTCCACGTCGGGGTGCGCCGCCAGGGCCTCCCCGACGACCGGCCCAAGACCGGTCACCAGGTTGAACACCCCCGCGGGCAGCCCGACCTGCTCGAACAGCTCGGCCAGGACGAACGCGCTCAGCGGCGCGACCTCGCTCGGCTTGAGCACCACGGTGCAGCCCGCCGCCAGGGCCGCGGCGACCTTGGCGACGACCTGGTGCAGCGGGTAGTTCCAGGGGGTGATGCACGCGACGACGCCAATGGCCTCACGCACGACAAGGGAGTTCTTCACCTGCTCCTCGAAGGCATAGGTCTCGAGCAGGGTCGCGTACGAGCGCAGCACCGTGATCGGATTGCCGACCTGCACAGCGAGCGAGAACGGCAGCGGGGTGCCCATCTCGGAGCTGATGAGGGCAGCGACCTCGTCTTTGCGCGCTTCGAGCGCGTCGGCGGCGGCCGACAGCAGGACGGCCCGCTCGGCAGGAGCGGTCGCTGCCCAGTCCTCGAACGCAACGCGGGCCGCAACCACGGCCGCGTCCACGTCGTCCGCGGTACCGGCGGGAACGCTGGCGATCACCTGCTCCGTCGAGGGATTCACCACCTCGAGCGGGTTCCCGCCGGGGGCGGTCACCCACTGCCCCCCGATGTAGAATCTGTCCCAGACCTGCATACCAACCTCCACGGTGACGGCCTTTGCTGCCGAAACAGTACGGCTCCCCTGCGCCCCGGGGCGGCGTACAGCACGTGCTCAGTCGAAGACGGGGCCTTCGGTACGGGTCCGCTTGAGCTCGTAGAAGTGCGGGAACCCGGCCAGCAAGCGGGCGCCGTCCCAGACCTTCCCGGCCTGCTCGCCGCGCGGGATGCGGCTCATGACCGGGCCGAAGAACGCGACGCCCTCGACGTGGATGACCGGCGTCCCGACGTCCATCCCCACCTCGTCCATGCCCCGGTGGTGCTCGGCCTTGAGTGCGTCATCCAGCGAGCTGTCGGTCGCGGCGTCGGCCAGGGTGCCCGGCAGCCCAGCCTCGGCCAGCGCCCCGGCGAACAGCGCCGGGGCGTCGAGCTCCAGCTTCTCGTGGTGGATCCGGTTGCCGAGCGCGGTGTAGAGGGGCAGCAGGTCTTCGGCCTTGCCCTCCGCTTTCAGGTGCTGACGGGCCGCGATGCAGACCCGGACCGGGCCCCACGCCTTGCTCATCATCTCGACGTACTCCGGCGACAGGTCCCTGCCGGCATTGAGCACGGCAAGGCTCATGACGTTCCACGTCACCGAGATGTCGCGGACCTGCTCCACCTCCAGCACCCACCGGGAGGTGATCCACGCCCATGGGCACAGGGGGTCGAACCAGAAGTCGATGCGCGTCGTGTCGGCCATGCAGCGGACAACCCGCGGGACGCGCCGACCCTTCCCGTGCGGCAGGATGTCGTCACCCGCTGCGACCGAGAGGCACCGACCCTGTGAGCCCGAACAACCTGCGCCGCGACGAGGCCCGCGAGCGCGCCCGCCTCCTGCGCGTCACGACGTACGACGTGGAGCTGGATCTCACCGAGCAGGAGCGCGGCACCAGTTTCCGCTCGCGCAGCACAGTGCGCTTCTCGTGCAGCGAGCCGGGCGCCTCGACCTACCTCGACCTGACCGCCCCCACGTTGCGGGCCGCGACGCTCAACGGCGCCCCGGTCGACCCGGCCGGGTTCGACGGCAACCGGCTGGCGCTGACCGGGCTGGCTGCGGACAACGAGCTGGTCGTCGAGGCTGACTGCGCCTATATGCGCACCGGCGAGGGCCTGCACCGCTTCGTCGACCCCGTGGACGCAAACGTCTACCTCTACTCACAGTTCGAGACCTTCGACGCGCACCGCGTCTACGCCTGCTTCGACCAGCCCGACCTCAAGGCGGCCTTTCGCTTCACGGTCACGGCCCCCGCCGGCTGGGTCGTCGTCAGCGGCGGGGCGATCGCGGATCGCCCGGCCGACGGCGAGGCCGGCACGTGGCGCTTCGCCGAGACCGCCCGGCTGTCGACGTACGTCACGGCAGTCATCGCCGGTCCCTACGCCAGCGTGCACGACGAGTACGACGGGATCCCGCTCGGCCTGTACTGCCGCGCCTCGCTACGGGAGTTCCTGGTCGCCGACGAGCTGTTCCTGCTCACCAAGCAGGGCTTTGAGTTCTACCACCGCGTCTTCGGCTCCCGCTATCCCTTCGGCAAGTACGACCAGCTGTTCGTCCCGGAGTTCAACGCTGGGGCGATGGAGAACGCCGGCGCCGTCACGATCCTTGAGGACTACCTGTTCCGTTCCAAGGTCACCGACGCGGCCTACCACATCCGGGCCGACACGGTGCTGCATGAGATGGCCCACATGTGGTTCGGGGACCTCGTGACCATGCGCTGGTGGGACGACCTGTGGCTCAACGAGTCCTTCGCGACCTACATGGCAACGCTGTCGCTGGTCGAGGCCACCCGCTACACCGACGCCTGGACCAGTTTCACCAACAGCGAGAAGACCTGGGCCTACCGCCAGGACCAGCTGCCGTCGACGCACCCGATCGCGGCCGATATCGGCGACATCCCCGATGTGCTCGTCAACTTCGACGGGATCACCTACGCCAAGGGCGCGTCGGTCCTGAAGCAGCTCGTCGCGTGGGTCGGCCAGGACGCCTTCTTCGCCGGGGTACGGGCCTACTTCAGCCGGCACTCCTACGCCAACACCGTGCTCGCCGACCTGCTCGCCGAGCTGGAGCAGGCCAGCGGCCGGGAGCTGTCGAGCTGGTCCGCCGAATGGCTCGAGACCGCCGGCTGCAACACGTTGCGCGCCTGTTTCGAGACCGGTCCGAACGGCGCCTTCACCGCCTTCTCGATCCTGCAGGAGGCGCCGACGGACTGGCCGACGCTGCGCTCGCACCGGGTCGCGGTCGGCCTGTACGACCTGGTCGAGGGCCAGCTGGTGCGGACCGGGCGCAAGGAGCTCGACGTCGTCGGCGCCAAGACCGAGGTCCCCGGGCTGGTCGGTCGCGCCCAGCCCGACCTGGTGCTCGTCAACGACGACGACCTCACCTTCGCCAAGATCCGGCTCGACGAGCGCTCGCTGGCGACCCTGGTCGCGCATGTCGGTGACCTGGCCGAGTCACTGCCACGCACTCTGTGCTGGGCGGCCGCCTGGGACATGACCCGGGACGCCGAGCTGCCGGCCCGCGACTACGTGGCGCTCGTACAGGCCGGCATCGGCGGGGAGACCAACATCGGGGTCGTGCAGTCGCTGCTCCGGCAGGCCCAGTCGGCCATCACCCTGTTCGCCGACCCTGGCTGGGCCCCTGTCGGACGGGCCTCGCTCGCCACCACCGCGTACGACGCGGCGCAGGTCGCCGAGCCGGCCAGCGACCTCCAACTGGCCTGGGTTCGCGCCATGGGCGGCCTCGCGACCACGGACGCCCAGCTCGACCTGGTGGCCGGCCTGCTCGACGGCAGCCGCACCATCGCCGGCCTGAGCGTGGACACCGAGCTGCGGTGGCACCTGCTGCACCGTCTGGTCGTCGTCGGCCGGGCGGGCGACGCCGAGATCGCGGCCGAGACCGAGCGCGATCCCACGTCTGCCGGAGAGCGCCACGCCGCCGCCGCGCGGGCGGCCCGGCCGACCCGCGAGGCCAAGGCCGAGGCGTGGCGGCTCGCGATCGAGGACGCCTCGCTGCCCAACGCCATGCAGGCCGCCGTCATCGGCGGGTTTGCCCCGGCCGACCAGATCGACCTGCTCCAGGAGTGGGTCGAGCCCTACTTCACTGCGATCGGCCGCGTCTGGGCCGAGCGCACTGCCGAGATGGCACAGAGCGTGGTCATCGGGCTCTACCCGACGCTGCTGGTCTCCCCGGCTGTCGTGGAGCGCACCGACACCTACCTCGCCGGCGCTGACGTACCGCCCGCCCTTGCCCGACTGCTCGGCGAGGCGCGGGACGGGGTCCTGCGCGCCCTGCGGGCCCGGGCCCGCGATGCCGCCGGCTGAGCCCCGAGCCCGGCCCACCATCTTGTGCAGTGGAGCGGGAAGGGACAGGCGTACCTAGTGCTCCTGGCCGGCGGAGGTGTCGGCCGGGCGATCGATCCTGGCCACATCGGTTCGGGCGGTCGCGGCCGGGTCGAGAGCCCGGCGACCGGCGGCGTCGGCAATCTGCCGCAAGGCGTCCACGATGCCACCGCCGAGATCCCCGCCTCCGAAGGCGCTGGTCATCGACAGCACGGAGAGGGCACAGACCCGGTCGGGAACCCGACGGCGTACGCCTGGGCCAGTGACGACCTCGACGCGACGCTGGCCGGGCGCAACCACGACCAGCACGGCACTGTGCGCGCGCTGCTCGCCGAGGGCGGCGTGCAGCCGCTCGCTGGCGCCCCGGAAGGCGTCGAGGTGGGGCAGGTCGAGGTCGCCGACCAGCACGGAGACGTCCAGGCCGTTGCGCTCCCGACAGGTCTGGACGGCGTGTTCGATCCGTTCCTGCTGCCGCGCGTCCAGGCCGGAGCCGGTGCTACCAGCTGCCACTGGCCCCGCCTCTCACGACGGCGCCGGCGTCGGCGTCCTGCACTGCGGCGACCGGGTCCGGCGGTCCAGCGAACCACACCGGCGCCGCCGTCCAGCCGCGGCTGGGCCGGTAGCGGTTGGCCCTGATGACGTTCGGCAGCCACACCAGCGCCGCCGTGCCGAGCAGGATGGCGGCGGGGACGGCCACGTAGAGCAGCAGGGTCGCGCCGATGCTCAGGCCCTGGCCGCGGTCCTCGCCCTCGGTGGGGCCGAGCCGGTCGGCAGCCAACGCCGGACCGGCGCTGAGCAGCACCGTGGCGACCGCTGCAGTCAGGGCGGCGCACGTACGAACGGCGGTGCGGCTCACGGGCTCATCGTGGTCTGCGCGGCGTCGTCCATGGTGCGGACACGGTAGCGAACCGGAGCGGCCCGGCTCACCTGACCTGCTGGAGCAGCTGCGTGAGCCGCCGCACACCTGGGGCGGTCAGGACCTGCTCCAGGGTCAGCGCCGTGCCGGAGCCGTTCGCGACCGGCAGCTGCCAGTTCGGGTACTGCTCCACGGTGCCCGGCAGGTTGGGCTGGCGCAGGTCCCCCACGGCGTCGGCGTAGGAGGCCAGCACGATGCGGCACGGTGAGGCGACCAGGGCGGCGTGCATCGCGAGTACCGGGTCGGCGTCGTCAGCGAGCAACCCCTCGGCCGCCAGCATGGCGAGCAGCGCGGCACGGTGGCCGCGGACCCGTTCCTGCTCGGTCTCCAGCGAATGACCGAGCTGGTCGAGTTCGTGCCGTACGCGGACATGCTCCTCGGCCAGGAAGCCGGCAGCGGTCGGCAGGTCGTGCGTGCTGATCGAGGCGAGGGCGGCCGGTCGCCAGGACCGCGGCGGCAGCGGGGCTCCGTCGTCGTCGGTCTCGAACCACAGCACGGCGCTGCCGAGTACGCCGGCGTCGGCCAGGCAGCTGCGCACCACGTCCTCCACCGTGCCGAGGTCCTCCCCCACCACGAGGGCGCCGGCGCGCAAGGCTTCCAGGGCCAGCACGCCGAGCAGGGCCTCGGAGTCGTACGACACGTAGGTTCCCTCGGCCGCGCCCGCGCCGGCCGGAACCCACCACAGCCGGAACAGCCCCATCACATGGTCGATGCGCAGCCCGCCGGCATGCCGAAGGACCCCGCGGACCAGGGCCCGATACGGCGCGTAGCCAGCAGCCCGCAGCCGGTCCGGCCGCCACGGGGGCAGCCCCCAGTCCTGGCCCTGCTGGTTGAAGGAGTCCGGCGGCGCGCCGACGCTCGTGCCGAGCGCGAGCACGTCCTGCAGCGCCCAGGAGTCCGCGCCACCGGCGTCGACCCCGACAGCGAGGTCGTGCACGACTCCGATCGCCATGCCGTCACCGACCCCAGCCAGCTGCTCGTCGACGAGCAGCTGGACCCAGCACCAGAACGAGGTGCGCTCAGCGTGGGCGACCCTGGCGCCCGCGATCCCCGATCCGTCGGGCCGCTGCAGCTCGCCGGGCCAGTCCTGCCAGGGCGCGCCGTGAATCTCGGCCAGCGCGCAGAACAGCGCGAAGTCCTCCAGAGCGGCGCCGTGCCCGGCCCGGAACTCCGCCAGTGCGCCGACCCGGTGCCGTGGCCACAGCAGCTCCAGGGCGGCCAGCTTCGCCGCGAACGACGGGTCGCGCAGGACCCGCTCCGGGTCGGTCGCCGGCCGCAGCGCGGCGACCTGCTCCCGCAGCTCGACCGGCGCGGCGCCGTACTCGGGGCTGTCCTCGATCCGGAGGCCGACCGGAGAGCGCCAGAGCCGGCTCGACGGCGAGTACGGCGAGGGGTTGAGCGGCAGCACCGGCGTCTCGGCGTGCAGCGGGTTGACGAGCACCGCCCCGGCCCCGTCGGCCTGCGCGGACCGCACGATCGCGCGCAGATCGGCGTAGTCGCCGACCCCCCAGGAGTGCTCGCTGCGCAGGGCGTACAGCTGCACCTGCCAACCCCAGCTGCGCCGCTCCGGCACCCTCAGCCGCCGGGGGGCCACGATCAGGGCGCAGCTGGTGGTGACGCCGGCGACCGTCGCCTCGACGTTGTGATAGCCGAACGGCAGGTCCGGCAGCGCCACCTGCAGGCGCACCTGGGCGCCGCGGCGGGCGAGCCGGACCGGCTCGCCGGTCACGCGCACCCGCGTGCCGTCCTCCAGCACCACCTCGAGGATCGCCACGGCGCCCTCGTCCACGTGCAGGTCCAGCTGTCCAGGACCGTCCCGTACGACCAGCACTGGGGGCAGGGGGGTGCGCCACGGGGCCTGCTCGAGCTCGGTCAGCGCCGCCTCGACCGCCTCGCCGCTGGTCGCGTCAACGTCCAGGGCGGCCAGCGCGGCCACCACGGCGACCGGGCCCACCTGGACGAGGCGGTCGGCCCAGTCGTCGTAGGACGTGGCGACGCCGTGGGCTGCCGCGAGCCGGGCCAGGCCAGGGCTCACCTGGCCAGCGCTGTCGCGCCCGACCGCGGACCCGGTCACCACAGGGCCGGGTGCCGGTGGCGCCAGGGCCGGGCCTGCTCGAGTTGGGCGGACAGGCGGACGAGGGTCGCTTCGTCGGCGGGGCGCCCGACGAGCATGATCCCGATCGGCAGGCCGTCCGGCGACCAGTGCAGCGGGACGTTCACGGCCGGCTGTCCGGTCATGTTGAACACGGCCGTGAACGGCGTCCACCGCTTCATCCGCTCGAACTCCTGCGCGGGGTCGCCGGTCTCGGTGAACCAGCCGACCGGCGCGGGCGGCTGGGCGAGGGTCGGGGTGAGCAGGACGTCGTAGGGCTCGAGGGCGAGCAGGCTGAACCGGGTGGCCAGCTGCAGCCGCCCGAGGGCGCCGGTGAAGTCCACGGCGCTCATCGCCCTCCCCCGCTCCCGCAGGTGGCGGGTCAGCGGCAGGAGCAGCTGCTCGCGGTCCGGCGGAACCGGCACGCCAGCTGCGCTCACGCACCACAGCACCTCGAAGTCCGGCGCGAGCTCGGGCCCGAACGGGGAAACGACGTCCACCACCTCGTGGCCGAGCTCGGCGAGCAGGGTGCTCACCTCGTCGTACGCCTCGATGACGTGCGGGTGAATCTCGGCCCCGGCGAGCACCGGGTCACGGGTCCGCGCAATGCGCAGCCAGCCGGGCTCCTGCTCCGCGCAGGACAGGTACGGCACGTCGTGGGGCGGGGCCCAGTGCGGGTCGCCGAGGGTCGGTCCGGCCATCGCGTCCAGCAGCGCGGCCGCGTCCCGGACCGTACGGGCGATCGGGCCGTCCCAGGATAGCCCGGTCAGGTCGCCCTGCAGTGGGCCGCGGCTGATCCGGCCGCGGGCGACCTTGATGCCGAACAGCCCGCAGACGCTGGACGGGATCCGCACCGAGCCGCCGCCGTCACTGCCCTGCGCACAGGCCACCAGGCCGGTGGCGACCGCCGCTGCCGCGCCGCCGCTGGAGCCACCCGCGCTACGGGTCAGGTCCCACGGCGTACGCGCTGGTGCGGCGACCGAGGTCTCGGTGTAGCAGGGCAGGCCGAACTCGGGGGTGTTGGTCTTGCCCAGGCTGATCGTGCCGGCGGCCCGCAGCTTGTCCACTACGGAGTCCGAGAACGTCGGCACGAAGTCCTCGAACGCCCGCGACCCCAGCTTGGTGGGGACCCCCGCCGTCAGGTTCAAATCTTTGATCGCAATCGGTACGCCGTGCAGGGGCGGGAGCTGCTCCCCGGCGGCCACCGCCCGGTCGGCCTGGTCCGCCTGCTCCCGGGCCGGGTCCAAGGTCAACGTGACGAACGCCCCGACGGCTGCGTCCTTCTCGGCGATGCGGGCGGCGTAGTGCTCCACGAGCTCGCGAGAGCGGACCTCACCGTCGCGTACGGCGGCCGCCTGCTCGAGCGCGGTCAGGTCGTGCAGGGCTGCCATTGCCCGGACGTTAGCGCCCGGTCAGGCGGGGGTGCCCCACAGCTCGTCCCACGCGTCGTCCTGCTCCGGCGCCCGGTCCAGGAACGGCCGCCACTGCGGGTCGACCCGACGGCCGCCCGCCACCCGCCACTCCGCACCGCTGGGGGCGGCCGGAGGACGGCGCAGCCGCCAGCCGAGCTCGGCGATGTGCCGGTCGGCCTTCACGTGGTTGCAGCGGCCGCAGGCCGACACGACGTTGTCCCAGGTGTGCGGGCCGCCCCGGCTCTTGGGCACGACGTGATCCAGGCTGGTGGCGGCCGCCCCGCAGTACACGCAGCGGCCGCCGTCCCGGGCGAAGACCGCCCGACGGGTCAGCGGCACCGAGGCCCGGTACGGCAACCGGACGAAGCGGGTGAGACGGACGACCGCCGGCACGCAGACCTGCTCGCGGGCGCTGTGCAGCACCTGCTCGCCTTCGGCGACGGCGATCGCCTTGGCCGTGAGCACCAGGACCACGGCACGACGGCCGGACACGACGCACAGCGGCTCGTAGCTGGCGTTGAGCACCAGCGCCTGTGACTCTGCGCCCACGTGACCCTCCTGCGTACATCTTGCTCGCAACTGCTGCACTTCGCCACGGCCTTGGGGGCTCTGACCAGCGCATGTCTCTGCTCAGGTCGTCTCCACTCAGGGCGTCTCTTCTAAGGTCATCGCATGGACCTCGACGGCGCGCCGCCCGCGTGAACAACGCCCTGGAGACCTACGGGGCGCACGCCGCACGGCTCGTGCTGATCGTCGTCGTGGCACTTGTCGTGCGTCTGCTGCTCAACCGGGCCGTACGACGCCTGGTGCAGACCGCCGTCGAGGGCAGCGTCCCGGTCGTACTGCGGCCGCTCAAGGACCGGGTCCTGGAGCCGACCTCGCTGCTGTCCGAGCGCCGCCGCCAGCGGACCGAGACGCTCGGCTCGGTGCTGCGCAGCATCGTCTCGTTCACCGTCGCCGCCGTCGCCGGTGCGATGATCCTGTCCGAGCTCGGCCTCGACCTCGCCCCGGTCGTGGCCAGCGCCGGCATCGTCGGGGTCGCCTTCGGCTTCGGCGCGCAGAACCTGATCAAGGACTTCCTGACCGGCATGTTCATGATCCTCGAGGACCAGTACGGCGTCGGTGACGTCATCGATGCCGGGCCGGCCACGGGCGCCGTCGAGGCCGTGGGGCTGCGTACCACCCGGCTGCGTGACGTCATGGGCACGGTCTGGCACATCCGCAACGGCGAGATTGCCCGGGTGGGCAACAAGAGCCAGGGGTGGACCCGGGCGCTGGTGGACCTACCCGTGGCGCTGCACAGCGACGTGGGCCAGGTACGGGCCGTCGCCCTCGCCGCGGCCTGCTCGGTCTTCACCGACCCGGACTGGGCCGGCAAGCTGCTTCAGGAGCCGCAGGTGTGGGGCCTTGAGTCCATCGCCGCCACCGGGCTCGTCCTGCGCGTGGCGCTCAAGACCGCGCCGCAGGAGCAGGACCAAGTCGCCCGGGAAGTCCGCGAGCGCATCGCCGTAGCGTTCGAGACGGCCGGCATCGCCCTCGCCAGTCCGCCCGCCTGACCGCAGCCAGTCCCCCGCCGCCCCGTCCGCCCAACTACGGGACCGCAGCCTCTGCGCGCCGCCCCACGCGCGCCGCCCCCCACTTGCTGCGCGATCTTGACGGTTGTGCGCGCGACACGCCGTGCAAGGCGCCACACCGTCAAGATCGCGCGGACGAAAGGCTCCGGGAGTCCATGCCGGGCTTGGGGTCGAAGGCGGCGTACAGGCCGCGGCCGGTGGTCTGCCGGGCGATCACGCCCTGGGTGCCGTCCTGGCCGAGGCTCCTGTTCGTCACGCAGGCCTTGGAGCAGGCGTCGGTGAAGATGCCGAGCACCCGGCCGGTCTTGTCGATGCCGATGTCCATGAAGTCGTAGAAGTCACGCTCCTTGCAGATCATCGACCCGGTCGGCGGGTCGTTGCGCGCGCCCGGCTTCGTGCCCTGGTTGTCGACGCAGTTGCGCTTGACCGGGTCGCTACCGGTGACGTCGCGGGTGGTCCAGGTGCGGCCAGCGTCGTACGTCGTGGCGATGTAGTAGTGCCACTCGCCCCGGAAGGGCGTCTGCTGGTCGTCGCCCTTCGCAGTCGTGCCGTAGAAGCTGACGGCCGCGCGGTCGGCGTCACCGGTCACGACACTGGCGAAGTGCGTGTTGTGCAAGCCGAGCGGCAGGGACAGGTTCGACGCGGTCGACCACGTCTTGCCCTGGGTGTCGCTCCAGGCCACCATCGCCGCGCTCTCCTGCGCGCCCATTGTCGGGCTGATGTTGCGGCCCTGCTGCCAAGCCATCCAGAGCCGACCGTTGCGGCTGACATCGACGGTGTTGTCGTCCTCGTCCTGACTGGTGCCGACCGGGTCTGCTCGCACGGTGTAGGTCTTGCCATTGTCGGTGCTGACGGCGACCGAGGGCTTGCCGTCGTCGTACAGCCCGTCGGTCAGCTGGTCGGTCGTCGGCTTGCCGAAGCAGCTCTTGTTCGGCAGGTAGACGGTGCCGTCCGGCGCGACCTTGAGGTGACCGGACAGCGCCTGGCACTTGTTGGCCGGGTCCTGGTTGAACGCCGGCACCGCCGAGCCGAAGGTCTTCCCGCCGTCGATGCTGGCCGCGCAGCCGGAGTCCACGCCGTTCTGGGCGCAGTAGTAGGCGCCCTCCTTGCCCGTGATCGGGGCAGTCGCGGGCAGCGGGGCGTGCAGGGGGCCGGCGCCCAGGGTCTGGTGGTCCTCGGCGGCGCCCGGCCCGCAGCCCTCGGAGTTCTGGAAGCTCTTCGCGTCGTCGTCGGTGAACGCCGTGAGGCTGCACCCGAGCAGCAGCTGGCTGACGAACGTCCGGCCCGTGTAGCGGTCCGTCGTCAGGATCGGGTCGAACGTCTCGACCGACGTCGCCGTCGGGCTGACATCGGTGAACGTCGCCTTGGCCGGGACCCCGCTGTCGAAGGCGACCTTGTAGGTCGACGTGGACGCTGAGAACAGCGAGTCGGTGCCGCGCGGGTTGACGCCGATCGAGGGCTCGACGACGTTCGCGGCGGCCGGGGCGTAGTACTGCTGGTAGGTCGGCGCCGCCCTCTTCGCTGTCGCACTCGCCGTGACCGGCGAGGCGAGCAGCGGAGCGAGGGCGCCGAGGGCGAGCAGGGCCAGGACAGGTCGACGGGTGCGCACGCTGCTGTATTCGCCGTCCAACGCCCGACTCCTGCTGGTGCCCAGCGACCAATGAGGCACGATCGAGACCATGAGCAGCCTGTACGACGCCGTCGGCGGCGAGCCGGTCTTCCGGCAGCTCGTCGACGCCTTCTACGACGGCGTGGAGCAGGACCCCGTGCTCCTGCCCCTCTACGAGCACCACGACCTCGCCGGGGCCCGGGACCGCCTGCGGCTGTTCCTCGAGCAGTACTGGGGTGGCCCGACGACGTACGGCGACACCCGCGGGCACCCGCGGTTGCGCATGCGGCACTCCGCCTGGGTGATCGGCGAGCGCGAGCGGGAGGCGTGGCTGGTGCACATGCGAGCGGCCGTCGCGGGCCTGGACGTGCCGGAGCCCGCCCGCGCCGCGATCTGGGAGCACTTGGAACGCGCTGCCTACTCGATGGTCAACGCACCCGGCGGCTAGCTCGTTTCCGCTTCACCCGCAGGGCCAGCGGCAGCGCGAGCGCAACACCGCCGCCGTACAGGGCGGGGGTGGGGGCGAGCGCCGTGACGTGGTCGAAGGCGCCCGGCACATGCAGGACCTTCGCCCGATCGAGCGGGTAGACCACGACAAAGGCGCGGCCCACGACCTTGTCCTCAGGAACCGTGCCGTGATTGGCGTCGGTGAAGTGCGCCCGGGAGTCCGCGGAGTTGTTGCGGTGGTCGCCCATCACCCACAACCGCCCCGGGGGGACGAGCAGCCCCGGCGCACCCGGTGGGCACACCGACGGTCCCTGACCGGCGGCGCAGAAGTACTTCGTCCGGTCCTCCCCGGAGAAACCGGCGAGGAAGACGTACGGCTCGTTGAGGGCGACGGGCTGGCCGGTCTTGTCCTGCACCGTGACGCGGCCCTGCGCGTCGCAGCACATGACCCGGTCGCCAGGCAGGCCGATGACCCGCTTGATGTAGTCCTTCTCGTCCGGGGCACCGAAGCCGATGACGCCGGTGACCTTGCGCAGGACCTGCTGGAGCCCGTTGCTCGGCGCCGCGACCGTCGTCGCCTCCTCGAAGTTGTCCAGGCCGTTGAACACGACGATCTCGCCGCGGTGGATTCCGCGCAGGTGATAGACGACCTTGTTGACCAGCACCCGGTCGCCGACGTCGAGCGTGTGCTCCATCGAACCGGACGGGATGAAGAACGCCTGCACCAGGAAAGACTTGATCAGCAGTGCGAGCAGGAAGGCCACCACCACCAGGAACGGCAGCTCCTTGAAGAACGAGCGGCGTTTCGCGGGAGGGGGGCTCGTGGTCGCCTCGGCCGGCGCGGTCGCGGTGACGTCTTCCATATGTGCAACCTATCCGCCGCAGGCGCCGGCGGCGGCGCGCGGCGGGTCAGGACCGACGCAGCAGCCGGGCGGCGAGCGGCCAGCCGAGCAGGACCCCGCCGGTGTCGGCGAGCGCGTCTAGTGCGTCACCGCTGCGCATCGGCAGGAACACGCCCTGCACCACCTCTGACAGCACGGCGTAGCCGACGACGAGGGCCAGCAGTGCCATGCGGGCACCGAAGCGCCATCGCGTTGCAGCGGCCAGCAGCAGGAACAGACCTGCGTGCACGAGCTTGTCGAAGTTCGGGATGTGCGGCCCCGGGGGCGCCCGCGGCACGAACAGCACGACCAGGCTGAGTACGACGACGGCGACAAAGGTCACGGTCGCCAGCCGCGGCGCGGCGCTCGGTCCGGTGCTCAGTCGCGGGTGAGCTTGCGGTAGGTCACCCGGTGCGGACGGGCGGCGTCCTGACCCAGGCGCTCAATCTTGTTCTTCTCGTAGGACTCGAAGTTGCCCTCGAACCAGAACCAGCTCGCCGGGTCGGACTCGGTGCCCTCCCACGCCAGGATGTGGGTAGCCACCCGGTCCAGGAACCACCGGTCGTGAGAGATCACCACAGCGCATCCCGGGAACTCCAGCAACGCGTTCTCCAGACTGCCCAACGTCTCGACGTCCAGGTCGTTGGTGGGTTCGTCGAGCAGCAGGACGTTGCCGCCCTCCTTGAGCGTCATGGCCAGGTTCAACCGGTTGCGCTCGCCGCCCGACAGCACGCCCGTCGGCTTTTGCTGGTCGGGCCCCTTGAAGCCGAAGGCCCCGATGTAGGCGCGACTCGGCATCTCCTGCTGGCCGACCTGGATGTAGTCCAGGCCCTCCGACACCGTTTCCCAGACGGTCCGCTTGGGATCCAGGCCGGCCCGTGCCTGGTCGACGTAGGACAGCTGGACCGTTTCGCCCACCCGTATCTCCCCGGCGTCCGGCGCCTCCAGCCCGACGATCGTCTTGAACAGCGTGGTCTTGCCGACGCCGTTCGGGCCGATGATCCCCACGATGCCGCCGCGCGGCAGGGTGAACGACAGCTGGTCCATGAGAACCCGATCGCCGAAGCCCTTGACCAGGGCCTTGGCCTCGATCACGACGCTGCCCAGCCGCGGACCCGCCGGGATCTGGATCTCCTCGAAGTCCAGCTTGCGCGTCTTCTCCGCCTCCTCGGCCATCTCCTCATAACGGTTCAGCCGGCTCTTGCTCTTGGTCTGCCGGCCCTTGGCGTTCTGCCGCACCCACTCCAGCTCGTCCTTGAGCCGGCGGGCGAGCTTGGCGTCCTTCTTGCCCTGGACGGCGAGCCGCTCACGCTTCTTCTCCAGGTACGTCGAGTAGTTGCCCTCGTACGGGTAGGCGCGGCCTCGGTCGAGCTCGAGGATCCACTGCGCGACGTTGTCTAGGAAGTAGCGGTCGTGGGTCACGGCCAGCACCGCCCCGGCATACCGCGCCAGGTGGTTCTCCAGCCAGTCCACGCTCTCGGCGTCGAGGTGGTTGGTCGGTTCGTCGAGCAGGAGCAGGTCTGGCGCCTCGAGCAGCAGCTTGCACAGCGCCACCCGTCGACGTTCACCACCGGACAGCACGCTGACGTCGGCGTCCGCGGGCGGGCAGCGCAGCGCGTCCATCGCCTGCTCGATCTGGCTGTCGAGCTCCCAGGCGTTGGCCGCGTCGATGACGTCGAGCAGCGGGGCCTGCTCGGCCAGGATCGACTCATAGTCGGCGTCGGGGGCGCCCATCTTCTCGTTCAGCTCCTCGTAGTGCACCAGGACGTCACGGACGGCCTTGACGCCCTCCTCGACGTTCTCCCGCACGGTCCTGGTCTCATCCAACGGCGGTTCCTGCTGCAGCATGCCGACGGTGAAGCCGGGGCTGAGCTTGGCATCGCCGTTCGAGACCTGCTCCAGGCCCGCCATGATCTTGAGCACCGTCGACTTGCCGGCGCCGTTGGGCCCGACCACCCCGATCTTGGCCCCGGGAAAGAACGACAGGGTGACGTCGTCCAGGATCACCTTGTCGCCATGGGCCTTGCGGACCTTGTTCATCGCGTATGCGAACTGCGCCATGCACTCAGCCTACGGCGGCGGCAGCCCGGTCAGCTCCGGTCGGAGAGCCCTTACGCGGCCAGCGACCGGGCCGCCTGCTCGGCAGTCGCAGGGACATCGGTATCAGGGCCATCGGTGTCCGGGTCGCAACCGGGTTGAGCTACGCCGGCCCCCGCCGCACCTTCGCCATCGGAGATCTCTCCGGTGACCACGTTCACCCGTCCTGACGGGACCCCGCTATCTCCCCCTGTGTCCTCGCTGGCGGAGCCGCGGCCATGCCGCACGAGCGTCGCCGTACCGCGCGAAAGCTCGAGCCCGACCGAGGTGGCCTCGACCTCCAGGCCTTGGCGCTCGACACCGTCCTCACCCTTCCAGGATCGGGTCGCGAGCCGCCCCGTCACGACGACCCTGTCACCGCTGTGCAGGGACGCGCTGACGTTCTCGGCCAGGCTGCGCCAGCACGTGACGCCGAACCACAGCGTCTGGCCGTCCAACCAGTCGCCGGTGCTCTTGTCCAGCCGCCGTGGGGTGGCGGCCAAGCGGAAATCGGCCACGAAGGCGCCGCCGGCCACAGTGCGCAGCTTGGGCACGCGGGCGACGTTGCCGACGATGGTGATGTTGGGCTCGTGCACGGAGACCTCCGAGGATCGTGGCCGGCGGTCCTCCCGCCGGGCTCCTCCACAGTCCTGCCGACCGGCACGGCAGCGCAGCAACGCTCTGCCCACTGTGGACAGGGCGAGCGCCTGTGGACAACCTGATGACCCTAGGCAGTAATGAGATCGTCTACGGCGATGCGACGCTGCCTGACCTGCTGCCGACGAAGAGCGCGGCGATGGGCGCGATGGCGTCCGGCGCGTCGGGTGGCGCCTTGACACGCAGGACCGGTCGACGCTCGACAACGTCGACGGTCCAGGCGGTGAACTCGTCGGCCGACGCACGGGTAATCGCGTGGTAGCTGCCCGTGGAGACTCCGTACGCACCGGTAACCGTGGCTACCAGGGTCCAGTCATGGCCGGAACTCGGCAGCAGGGCCCCGGCAGGGCGTCGATCGTCGAAGACGTCCTCGGCGGCGTGGCCGAGGTGGTCGCGGCGCACGTCCGAGGCCATGGGACGCCGGGTGTCCAGCTTGCCGGGGTCGGGGACCAGCAGCAGACCAAAGGTGGTCTCCTCGGCGAACCGCGCACTGCCGAAGTGCTCGGCCAGCACCGCGGTCGTTCGCTCAGCCGCCGTCCACTGGCGCGCCGCGACGGCCTGATTGAGGTAGGCGACGGTCGGAGCTGGTAGGTCAGCGGCCGCGATGGCGCGAGCGACCGAGGCGCACCGGTTCCACCCGGAGGCCGCCAGCCGGTTGATCTGCTCGCGCGCGAACGACACCGACAACCGCCTTCGGGACCCGCGTGACTCGGCTACCGCTCGCCGAGGGCGAGCACCTACCCGTACCCGCCCTCCAGCTCGGTCGACTATTGTGGGATCCGCAATTGCTTGCCACACTTCGGTTCCTCGCTTGCAAGACCTGTAGTTTGTTCCGTAGAGGTGACGCAATGTATCAGGAGCCGGTGTCCTACGACTTCTGGTACGTCTAATGCGATCCAGCAGATGAACGCATCGAGCCTCTATCGCAAGCCTGGTGTCGTGGCCCTCGGTGTAGCAGCGGCCGTTCTGGGGGGGTGGTGCTTTGCTCCAGCCGCATCAACGCAGCGCCCTCCAGGCCATTATCACGCCTGACGTCGGTCCAGCAGCCGTCGTGGACATGCCCGCTGTGAAAGCGGCGTACGAGGCGGCCTCGGTTGCACTGCAGTCGGACGAAGCTCCCCAGCCTATTGGCAGCACCCGCGCCGCGTCTGCCACAGAGATCGACGCCATGGTCAGCCGTGCCAACGCCCACTTTCACCAGTTCCTCACACCAAAGGGCTTCGCGAAGGAATCCATACGGATCGACGGTGCCGCGGCGATCCTGCGTTCCGGAGTGCGCATAGTCAGCGGAGGGGCGGGACAGTTCACCTACAGAACAGTGACTGTAGGTGCGACCTCGGCGACTATTCAGGGCACTGTCTGGGCGGGGCTGAAAACAGCCCAGGTCCGCCCAGATGGGTCGCTCGATGTCGCTACGCCCGCAAACACTCTCTAGGTCAGGGCGCGGCTGGTGCGCAGCAGCGCGACGTCTCAGGACTGGCGAGTTGACGACTACAGCTCGCGTTTCGCAGCCGGCAGTGGACCGTAGCCGCCCCAGGTCCACGCGGGCAGGGTGCAGTCTCGCCTGCTTAAGGCGCTGGGCCGGGGCCGCGCTCGCCTCATCGTGTTCCTTAGCGCCCTGGGCCGACGCTGATCCAGGCTGAGGCAGCGACGTCCGGCTAGTACACGGAGACTCTTGACCCGGCCGGCATACGTACTAGTATGTAGATGTGGCAGTCATCCACGAGAGTTATGTACAGAAGTCCTCTGTCGTCGTGATCGAATCCGGCGAGGACCCCGTTTCGGCGTTGACGCAGCTCGCCCGGGACGGTGGGATTCAAGCGGCTGCGTTCACCGGCATCGGGGTTGTCGCTGACGCGAGCGTTGGCTACTTGAACCCGCGTACGAACAGCTACGACGAGTTCACGATTGACGAGACAGCCGAGGTGACTACCTTCAGCGGCACGATCAGCCTCAACCACGATGAACCGGCGGTGCACGCGCACGTCGCGCTGGGCATGGCGGACACCACCGTGCGCGGCGGGCACCTGCTGCGCGCCCGGGTCCATCCGACCCTGGAGGTGACGGTCGATGTCTACGACACACCGCTGCGCTGCCGTTTCGATGCGGGGACCGGGCAGGAGCTGATCGCACCGTGACCCGCGCGGATGCACTGCCGGCGCGGGATCGGCTGATCGAGGCGACCAAGCGGCTGATCTGGGAGCGGGGCATCGAAGCCACCTCCCCCGGCGCGATCCTGACCGAAAGCGGTGTCGGGCAGGGCAGCCTGTATCACCACTTCACCGGCAAGCCGGAGTTGGCGGCGACGGCGGCGGCGTCGCTGGCCACCGACCTGCAAGCAGAGACCGACGTCGTCCTCGGCGACGAGGAGGCGACCGCCATGGAGCGGGTCCACGCCTACCTGGACAAGCAGCGGGACGCCTTGAGTGGCTGCCGACTGGGCCGGCTCGCATTCGACCCGGGTCGCGACGCCCAGACCGGAGCTCCGATTGCCGCCTACTTCGCCGGCCTGCAGCGCACGCTGACCTCGCTGCTCGACGACGCCCGCATCGACGGGGACCTGACCGACGTCATCGACACGGGCGCCCTAGCCTCCGCGATCGTCGCCTGCGTGCAGGGCGGGTACGTGCTGGCCGCGGCAACCCAGGATCCCGACGCGATGGCGCAGGCGATGCTCGGGATACGCCATCTGCTTGACGCGGCCGCGCCTCATCGCCGGCGAAATCACCGGCCGCGCTGACCCACCCGCTCCAGCCGCCAGGACTCGACCGCCGATCCGGGACGAGGCCACGACCACGTGCACCCCACGCCCACCACGACTCTGAGGACAAGACGATGCCGTTGGTCCGCATCGGCGCCGCGACCGCCACTCCGACCCGTTCAGCCCGCTGGGCGCGGCCGTACACCACCCTCATCGACGCCCTCGCCATTCCGGCCGACGTCCTATTCCAGGTCCCTGCGGCGATTGCCTGGTCAATGACCCCACTACCTCGCCGTCGCCGTGGCCCGGTACGTCGACAACCCCCCGGCGATCGAGCAATGAGTGACGCCGCCCTACCGCCTGCCCTCAACCGTGAGAAGGAGAACCATGAACGCAATAGTTGACTACGACTTTGGGCCGACCGCACGAAACCGTCTCGCCGACACTCACGACGAAGGCCCCAACGGTGCGGTCGCTGCTCTGGAGACCTTCTACTACGCCCTGAACAACGCCGACCTCAACGTCCTGTCCCAGGTGTGGTCAGATGGCCAGTTCGCCCAGCTGAACAACCCCGTCGGGGGCATCCTGCGCTCTGGGGCCGCCATCACCGACCTGTACCGCGGCCTGTTCAGCAGCGGCCTGAAGGTGCAGGTCAGCTTCACCGACGCCGCGACCTACCTCTCCACAGGCAGCGCCGTGTTCGCCGGCCGTGAGCTCGGCACCTACGTCAACACCGCCGGCGAGCAAACCGCCCTGCACATTCGCACGAGCCGCCTCTTCGGGTGGCACCCCGAACAGCGACAGTGGCGGCAGCTGCACCACCACGGCAGCATCGACGACCCCGACGCACTCGCCGCCTACCAAGCAGCCGCTCGCCGCTGACCGGACGACCTTTCAGCGGCTCGAGTTCGCACTCACCCTGCATCGCAGCCCGAACGCCGGACCGGGAACTACCGTCGGCGCCACCACATCGTTCTGGGACCTCGGGATCCTCGTGGCCAGCCCCCTCAGCGGACTCATCGCCGCCCACGCCGGCTACCCCGCCGCCTTCGCCCTCGCCGCCGCGGCGGCCGTCGCCGCGGCGGGACTCGCGATAGCACTCGGCCACACAGCCAGGTGGGGACGCCAGTACCGTGCGCCCTCAAGTGCACCATCTGGACCTGATCAGGCAGACTCAATGAACAGGAGCAGCAAGGTCACGCCAGAGCCGTTTCCTACCGGTGTGTCCCCAAGCCCGGCGCCCGTAGCTCAGAGGATAGAGCGGGGATCTTCTAAGTCCACGGCCGCAGGTTCGAATCCTGCCGGGCGCGCAGGATGAGCCGCTGTCTGGCGTACGCCGGGTGGGTGCCGCGTTGTTGGTGTGAGCGGTCACCCGTGGGTAGGGCAAAGCCACACGACGTTCAGACTCAAGGAGCAGGCATGAAGGCAGTCGTCTACAAGGGACCCAAGGACCTGGCCATCGAACAGCGGCCGGATCCCACGATTCAGTCCCCGCTCGACGCGATCATCAAGATCACCACGACGAACATCTGCGGGTCGGACCTGCACATGTACGAGGGTCGTACATCGGTCGAGGACGGCAAGATCCTGGGTCACGAGAACATGGGAACCGTCCAGGAGGTCGGCTCGGGCGTCGGCCGGATCAAGGTGGGGGACCGCGTAAGCGCCCCGTTCAACATCGCCTGCGGCACCTGCCGCAACTGCACCGGCGGCTGGACGTCGTTCTGCCTGCGGGTCAACCCCAAGGAGGGCATGGAAGGAGCAGCCTACGGCTACGCCGACATGGGCCCGTACGACGGAGGCCAGGCCGAGTTCCTGCGCATCCCGTACGCCGACTTCAACCTGCTGCGCCTGCCTCCGGGCAACGATTACGAGAACGACTTTACGATGCTGTCCGACATCTTCCCGACCGGCTTCCACGGCGCCGTGCTCGCCGAGGTCGGGGTGGGCGACCGGGTGGCGGTCTTCGGCGGCGGCCCGGTCGGGCTGATGGCCGCGCACAGCGCCTTTTTGCTCGGCGCCTCGCAGGTGTTCGTTGTGGACAAGGCGCCCGACCGCCTGAAGCTGGCCGAGGGCTATGGCGCGACACCGATCGACTTCTCCAAGGGCGACCCGGTCGAGCAGATCATGAACGCGACCGACGGCAACGGCGTCGACCGGGGAGTAGAGGCCGTCGGTTACCAGGCGCATGACTCCACCGGCGAGGAACACCCCGAGCTGGTCCTGGACGAGTTGGTGAACGCCGTTCGGACCGCCGGCAGCATCGGCGTCGTCGGCGTGTACCCGCCGGCCGACCCGGGTGCGAGCAACGAGGGCGCTAAGGAGGGCCGCATCGGCTGGCAGTACGGCACGTTCTTCACCAAGGGCCAGCGGATGGGCACCGGGCAGGCGCCGGTCAAGCGGTACAACCGGCAGCTGCGCGACATGATCATCACTGGCAGGGCGCAGCCCAGCAAGATCGTGAGCCACGAGGTCAAGCTGGACCAGGCCGTCGACGCCTACGACAAGTTCGACCGGCGCGTGGACGGCTACACCAAGGTGCTCCTGCACCCGTAGCGGGCGACAGGTCAGCAGGCGCGCAGGGCTCTGGTCCTGCGCGCCTGCGCCTGCAAGCGACGAGTACGCCAGGACGCAGTGCGGCGCGACGAACGTCAGATGGCTCGCGCACCAGCCGAAGCGTGCGGGTCCGTCTGACGCGCCGACGGTTTCGAGACGATTGCGTAGGCTGCGCCCGTGACCGACCGGCTGGTGTGGATCGACTGTGAGATGACCGGACTCGACCTTGGCAACGACCTGCTGGTCGAGGTCGCCGCCGTCGTGACCGACAGCGAGCTCAACGTGCTCGGGGACGGCATCGACATCGTGATCGGGGCGACTGCCGAGCAGCTCAGCCGGATGCCCCCCGTGGTGGAGGGGATGCACCGCTCGAGTGGGCTGACCGAGCAGATCCTCGCGTCGCACGTCACCATCGAGCAGGCCGAGCAGCAGGTGCTGACCTGGTTGTCCACCTACGTCGAGGAGCCGCGCAAAGCGCCTCTGTGCGGGAACTCGATCGCGACCGACCGGGGCTTCATCGCCCGTGACATGCCAGCCCTGGACGCCTTTTTGCACTACCGCATGGTGGACGTCAGCTCGGTCAAGGAACTGGCCCGCCGCTGGTACCCCCGGGCCTACTACAACAGCCCGAAAAAGGCCGGCGGTCACCGTGCGCTGGCCGACATCCTGGAGTCGGTGCAGGAGCTGCGGTACTACCGCGCGACGGTGTTCGTTCCTGCGCCCGGCCCCACCTCGGAGCAGGCTGCGCAAGCCGCTGCATCTCTGGTGACCCCGGTGGGGACGGACGGCTAGACTGCTCCATTGCACCATGGTGGGTGTAGCTCAGTTGGCAGAGCACCGGGTTGTGGTCCCGGTTGTCGCGGGTTCGACCCCCGTCACTCACCCCAACAGAACCGCCAAGTCAACGGCCGCTTTAAGCTCGGTCAGCGCTAATGGGCGCGGTGATCTCCGGGCAGCACGCCCGCGCGGTGGTGCACACCGGCCGCCACGGGTAGAGGCGCTGCATGATGGGCACCCAGATCGACGCAGGGCCCCGCAAGGTCAGCCGCTCGGCAGATGTACGACCGCCGGCGCAGGAGCTGTTAGCCGTGATCGCCGACCCGCACCGGCACGGCGAGCTCGACGGTTCGGGCACCGTCAAGGACACCGTGAAGGGGCCGCGGCGCCTGGCCCAAGACGCTCGTTTCTCGGTCAACATGAAGCAGTACGGCGTGCCCTACCGGATCACCCGCCGGGTAACGCAGTACGTCACCGACCGGGTCGCCGAGTGGCAGCACCCCCTCGGCCACCGCTGGCGTCGGGAGCTCGCCCCGCAGCCGGACGGCACGACGCGCGTTATCGAGACCTTCGACTACAGCACCGTCCCCGGGCTCCAGGCAAAGGCGCTCGAGCTCTTCGGGGTGCCCAATCGAAACGCCGCAGGCATCGAGGCAACGCTGAACCAGCTCCAGCAGCAGCACGCTGGCTGACACTCGGCGCCGACGCACAGAAGGCCCGGCGTCGCAGGACGCGGTCGACGGCGGGCGCGTACGGACGGAATACCCACCAAGTCTGCCTGCTGACAAAACGAGTTCCCTTCTCGTCGCGCGCTCTCCTGTCGTGGTGCAGATTCTGCTAATTGGGACTCGTGATCCAAGTAACCCCGAACCTCGCTGCCTACCCGTACGTGCCCCAAACACTGCTCGTCGGTACTGGCGCAGGACGTGCGCCAAGCTGGTGGCGTTGCCCCGCATCGCAGCGAGATCAAAGCTGCAGCTATACCTGTGCGGGATGAAGCATGCGTCGGCTAAGTCACGACTTCGTCAACTACTCCTCCCAATCAACTTCAAAGTCTGCATTAGTCATCAGGTGACCGTCGGCACCGTACGTGTACTTGCCGACCATGCGACCACGCCAATACTCCTTCGGGCCTACGGGGGTACCTGGCCGCTTCCGCATTCTCTGCATCGAGCTCTTCTTGCGCATAGCCGTCGCCAACGACGGAGATAATGATCTCCGAGATGGAGAGCCACTCCGTCTTGCCGCTGAGTCGACGAACGTACACAGCGGCCGGGTTGTAGCCGTGAATCTCGTGGACCAGGTGCTCTCCGACGCGGATCGTGTTGTTCTCGTAGGGCAGGTTCCCTATGAACTCGGCCGCGTATGAGACCAGAGTGGCGTTCGGGGCCGCCGTCACAGGCTTAACGCCGGCCTCCAGCGGTGCAGCTGGATAGTCGAGTTGGTCCTCCACCCACGCTCTTAGGGCGCCGAATGGCAGAACGCCGGCTGCCGCGGCCTCTACGACTTCAGCCGTCTCAGTCCCGTCTGGGACATCTCCAGCTGGAAGGTCCCAGGCGAGGCCGTTCAGATTCGAGAAGAGGATGGCGCAGAGCAGAGCGACTCGCTTGTTGCCATCAGCCAACGCATGGTTGCTGGCAATCCGCTGCAGGAGGACAGCCACCTTCATGGGGAGTGTCGGGTACTCCTCGTGGTCGCCGAATCCTGCCGCCGGGGCGCCCAAAGCTGATTCAGCCAGAGGGACGTTGATGATGTTGCGGGCGGTGATGGATCCATCTGCAGGGCAACCGTGGCGGCCCGCGTGAAGTCGTCAAGCGTCGGGTAGACGCAGTCGTCGAGCGGCACGTGCTAGCGACCGAGCCGGTCCAGCGCCGCCTCGTTGTCGCCGGCTGCCCGACGCAGCAGCTCCTCGACCGCGGCCTCGTCCAGCTTGCCGGATCTTCGGGCAGACGACACACGCTCAATCAGCGCCGCTTCGTCCTCGTGCTTCAACGCGGAGGGGGCAACCACGTCCGAGGACTCGGAGTGAGACATGGGCCCAGTGTGGCACTCGGCTCCGACTACACAAGCACAGGTTCTCCCGTCGGTTGCCTCGCCGACGGCAGCGGACACATGGCCGAGCGCGCCCTCGTGAGGGCGGAGTCCGCCTTGCGTGCCGCGCAGCAGGCGGCACAAGTCTCTGTAGTCGCAACGTCGGCTGCACGAGTGATCTTCGGACTTCACCCATCCGCCCACCGTAGGAGTGACGAGAAACAGGCGGCGGGTGGTGTTGTTGCCCGGACCCCCGTCGCTCGTGTGACTTGCCGATTTCTGTCGGAGGTCGCAGGTCTACGGGACGGATGGGTGCGGGTCGATGCGGCGGGAGCATTGACGTCGTCTTCGACCTCGCTGCTCACTTGATCAGCTGCCGTGAGCGAGCGGCCCAACCCGCCCGACACGACCCGGTTCCGGCCTCTCGACGGGCCCATCTGCGCCAGCTGCCCGAGGGCATGCTGGTTGGTCGCCTCCACTGCCAGGGCGGCGCCTCCCCCTGCCGGTGGAACGAGTTCCGCAACTTAGGACCGACGACCTCCCGGTTCGACCATCAGCCGCCGCCTCCATCACGATCGCGGAGTGCTTTACGTCGCGCCGTGCACCGACGGCAAGGGGCCGGTGTTGCGCACCTGCATCGCCGAGTGCTTCCGCGACCGGGGCAACGTCGAGCTCACTCGCGACGCGCCTCACTTCGTGCTGTTACGTCTTGCTCGGCCGGTGCGACTGCTGGATCTCGCCGACAGCGACTGGGTCAGCCTCGCCGACGGGAACGCGGCGATCTCGTCCGGCCCGCGCGACGTCTGCCGAGACTGGGCACGGACCATCTGGGAGCACTACCGGGGCGCCGACGCCGTTGACGGCATGTTCTACACCTGCTCGAACATCCCCTCGGAGCGCAGCGCGGTGCTGTGGGAGCGAGCGACGAGCGCCGTACCGGCGAAGCCAGCCCTACATCTGCCTCTGACGTCAGCCGATCTGCGAGCTGAGCTGGAGGTGTACACGAAGGACCTTCACCTGGGGCTCATCCCGTGACCAAGTCCGTGCTCCGCCCCAAATGGTGGCCTGCTGCCGCCGAGTTCTACGAAAAATCGGCCTTGAGTCGTGCACCGTCGCCCGTACGCCTGGAACATCAGCTGCCTGTACGGTCGCGCCACGTCGCCACGAGGGTGTCCGCGGACCGGGCGAGCAGTTCCCCTGCCTGACGCAGGAACCGCTCCGGTTCGGCCAGGGATGCCGCACGCGAGCCGGCGAGGTCGGTCGTGCTGATCGTCGCCGTCACCGACTGCGCGGCGTGCGCGTCGATGCTGCCCGCAACGATGCACACCGGCAGGCCCAGCCGCCGCGCCTTCTCCAGGACGCCGCCCACGACCTTGCCGCGCAGGCTGGTCGCATCGAAGGCGCCCTCGCCACTGAGCACGATGTCGGCCTGACGCAACTCCTCGTCCAGGCCAGCGGCCCGCGCCACCGCCGCACTGCCAGACACGATCGTCGCGCCCCACATCGCCGCCAGCCCGTACGCCGTGCCGCCGGCCGCTCCGGCCCCAGCAGCGTCCGGATCACCCCCGAGCAGGTGCGCCCAGCGGGCCAGCCCCTGCTCCAGCACATCCACCTGAGCGGCTGTGGCCCCCTTCTGCGGACCGAAGACGGCGGCGGCGCCGCTTGGCCCCAGCAGAGGGCTGCTCACGTCGCTCAGAACCTCGACTCCACCTGCGGGCGGCGGCCGCAGCCGAACGCCGTCGATGTTCGCCAGAGCGGTCAGGGCCGCGCCACCGTCCCGCAGGACGGCTCCGGACTCATCCGTCAACCGCAGGCCCAGTGCCGCCAGGGCACCAGCACCGCCGTCGGTGGACGCCGAGCCGCCGACGCCGACCAGCACGCGTGGCGCGCCGCAATCCAAGGTTGCGGCGAGCACCTGGCCGAGCCCTCGGGTGGTGGCGTTCAGGGGGTCGGGCCTGGACATCAAGGGCAGACCAGACGATCGGGCCAGCTCGACGACCGCGGTCCCGTCCGGCAGGAGCAGGAACTCAGCGTTCGTCGGTTCGCCATCAGGTCCGGTGATCGCGGTCACCGGATGGACTGTGGCCCCGGTGACGCTCGCGCGCAGAGCGTCGATCGTGCCCTCGCCCCCATCGGCCAACGGCACAGCTACCACCGCGTCGTGCGGTCGAGCCCGCCGCCACCCCTCAGCGAGGGCGGCGGCGACAGCACCCGCCGACGGGCCGCCCTTGAACGAGTCCGGCGCGACGACGACCCTCAATGTGCCCTCACCCTTCACTTCTCCGACAGCGGTGCCCGGGTGCCGGTCCGGTCATGCGTCGTCCCAGACCAGGAGCCCGTCTGGGCGCAGTCGGGCTCCCGCGGCGAGCGGGTGCGGCACCGCCCTCCCGCCCGGCATCAGGTGCCACACCGGCTCCTGCCGAGCCGCAAGAGCTACGTCGGCGATGAGCCGGCGGTGGCAGCGCCACCACACGCTCTCGCTGCACATGATGGCGACCCGCTTGCCGCGCGCCCCTTCCAGCAGTTCGTCCATCGCGGTCAGGAACTCCGCCGACCGGGTGTGCGCGGCATAGGCCCGGAACGCCTCGACGGTCCACCAGGGGTCCAGCGAGACCTCGGTCCTGGGCAGGTGCCGGCGACCGCCGAGCCGTTCCTCCCACTGGTAGGCCACCCCGGCCGCCGGCAGCGCCGCTGCGAGCGATGCTCCGGCCAGGTGCGGATGGCGACGGCTGGCCGGGAACCGGCGGACGTCAACGAGCACATCGACGCCGGCCCCCGACAGCAGCTCCCGCAGGTCGTCCAGGTCCAGCCGGCCGTGCCCGAGTGTCAGCAGTGCGTGGGCAGGCGGCTCAGGGAGCGCCCCGACGTCGATCACCGTCGCGTTTGCGCGGTACTTCCTCCGGCGTCCTCGTTCTCCTTCACCAGGACAATCACGGACTTCTGAGGTGCCGGCGGCGGAGATGGGGCCTGACCGGGCCCGACGGCAGCCCTCGCCGACGTCCTGCTGGGACATCGGCGCTCGTCCCTGACCTGCACCCGCTTTCGCGCTCGATCGGCGTCCGGGAGCGTGCTTGCCGCCGCGCTGCCCTCCCGCATCCCGCCGCCCGTCCGGGTCTCGGCCCTGCCGTGTCTTGCCGCGTGGGAGCGTGTCTGCTCGCATGGTGAAGCGCCCCGCTCCGGCACGCCTGACATGGACGAGGCGCACGCAACGTGAGCAGACACGCTCGTACGGCACAAGGCACGCTGGGCGCGCGGCGGCGGTTCCCAAGCGCTCGCGGAGCTTGCCTCCCCGGACTCAGCGGACGCGCCACGCCAGATGCCTGGGTGAGGGCGACCCCGACCACGACCCGCACGGGCATGGTCCTAGCGACTCTCGGGACTCGCGTGCATGTCGGTCCGACCGGCGGCGACGGCAGGGGTGCACCCCAGACTCGCCACGATGTCGAGCTGAACCTGCACGAGTGCGGTGCTCACCCGACAAGCGGTGCGGTCAGGGCACGAGGATCCCGCGGCCACGCAGTCGCCCACCGTTCAGGTCGTCGATCGCGGTGTTGACCTCATCGAGGGAGTAGGTGCTCGTGTGCAGCTTCACCTTGCCCTCAGCGGTGAGGGCCATCAGCTCGACGAGGTCGTTGTAGCTGCCGACGAGGTTCCCGATGAAGCTGATCTCGGTGAGGATGATCTGCATGGTGGGTACCTCGAGGCTGCCGCCGTAGCCAACCACGAAGAAGAAACCTTTGCGCCGCAGCAGATCCACGCCCCACTTCTCAGCGCCGCCCTCGCCCACGAAGTCCATGACGACCTGGGCGCCCTTGCCGTCGGTGAGCGCCAGAACCGCCTCGACCTGGCCGCCGTCCACGAGCACCGTGTGGTCCGCGCCCCAGGAGGTGGCCAGTGCGAGCGCCTCGGGGTTGGCGTCCAGAACCACGATCGTGGCCGGCACCATGGCCTTGAGGCACTGGATGCCGATGTGCCCGAGGCCACCCGCGCCGATCACGACGCAGGTCGTACCTGGGTAGAGCAGCGGCACCGCCTTCTTGATGGCGTGGTACGCCGTGAGTCCCGCGTCAGCCAGCGGCGCAACGTCGGCCGGTTCAAGCGAGTCGTCGATCTTGATGACCGAACGGGCCCCGGTCTTGAGGTACTCCGCGAAGCCGCCCTCGGCGAACAGCCCCGGAAACACCGAGGTCTCGCAGTGCACGTCGTCGCCGTCGCGGCACGCACGGCACAGCCCACAGGTGATCAGCGGGTGCAGAATCACCTTGTCCCCGACCTTCACGTTCGTGACCGCGTCCCCGACCTGCTCGACCCAGCCGGCGTTCTCGTGCCCCGGGGAGTACGGCAGGGCCAGCCCGGCCTCCTGCTGGGCGGCGTCGAACTGACCTTCCCAGATGTGGAGGTCGGTCCGGCACAGCCCTGCCGCGCCGACCTTGACCAGGACGTCGAACGGACCGGTAATCGTCGGGTCCGGGACCTCCTCCACGCGCAACGGGGCGTGGAACTCGTGCAGTCGGGCTGCCTTCACCGGGACTCCTCATGGTCGGCTGTGGCGCGTTGGTCGAACCGGGCACCGGGCATCCCCCAGGCGCGGAAGAAGTCACCGGTCGCCCGGCACAGGCTGACGTTCACCTCGTTGCCGGCAGCAATCAGCGAACTGCTGACCGTCGCCGCGCCGGCAGAGGCGCGGGCCGAGGCCTCCGCCGGCAGCAGCAACGGCTCATCGGGCCCAGGGCTGCCCCGGGAGGCGAGCCGCTGCAGCAGGGCCGTGCGCAGCTCGTAGGACAGGAAGCTCACCCGCCGGGACCCGCCCTCGGCCGGCTGGTAGGACACCGCGAGCGGCTCGGCCAGGGGATCGGGCCGCAGCTCACCGGACCCGGTGAGCGACCCGGCGTCACGCACGCGCACCCCCAGCAGCTCGGCCTCGGTGGCTCCGCTGCCGATCACAGCCAGCAGCAGCAGGCGGGTGTCGGCGTCCGCGTGCCGCCCCGGGATCGGCGGCGTGTCGGAAGCCCGAGAACTCACCGGCCGCCACGCGATCTCCACGCCGGAGGCGGTCCACCAGAGCTTGGGACCGAACGCGAGGGAGGCGAGCTGGCTACCCGCGAGCCCGTCGTGCCGGGCGGCCAGCTGGGCGAGCGAGGCCGGCGCAACCGCGGGGTCGCCAGCCCCGTCGCCCAGCAGAGCTGGGAGGTCCCCGCCGGCGACTTCCCGGGCGAACCGGTCCAGGCTGCCGACCGCCGCCCGGACCCAGGGCGCCGGCTCACGGCACACCTGGACGAGCAGCTGGGTCATGCTGCGCACGGACGGGTCCTCCAGCAGCGCCGCCTCCCGCCGGCCCGTCAGCGCCTCGGCCGCGGCAGCGTCCAGTACCGCCGGGTCGCTCACAACCACGAGGGGACAGGTCCAACCGGCCCGTCGTTCACCAGCGCCGAGATGTCGGTGGCGATGAAGTGGTCCCGGATGTCCACCCGGCAGGCAGTAACGCCGTCGAGCTGCTCCACGCGCCGGCGCACCTCCTTGCCGATGTCGACGGCGAACCGCGACGGGCACAGCGGCGAGGTGAGGTGATAGCGCACAACCACCTCACCGGCCGCATCGACCTCCACCTCGTCGATGAGCTCGAGGTCGGCCAGCGTCAGCCGGATCTCCGGATCCGGGACGCTACCGGCCGCGAGCCGGACGGCGGCCGGGTCCACCGCAGCGGCAACCGTGACCGCTGGGGCGGTCTGCGCCGAGGGTGTGCTGGGGGGGGTCATCGGCTGCTGGTGGCCAGACCGACATCGACCTGCTCGTCCTCGCCGGCGGTGTGCTCCGGGATCGAGGCGATGCGCTGCTCGCGCCGCACGTCCAGCGCGTCACCCTTGAGCTGCTCGAGCTTGGCGGTCGTGTCGATCCCGTACAGCCGGGCGATGTTGCCGCCGATGATCTTCTCCTTGTTCTCGTCGGTGAGCGAGACGCCGAACTCGTCCTCGATGTCGGCCGGCAGCTGGAAGGCCATCAGGTCATCGAGCTGCCACTGCGGGTACCAGATCGGGAAGTCGGTGCCGTAGATGATCCGGTCCGGGCCGAGCCAGAACAGCAGGTTCGCCATGATGTTGGCGAAGTACCGCGGCCGGTTGTGCACGAAGGCCAACGCCACCGCCAGGGAGGCGTAGACGTTCGGGCTGCGGGTCGCCAGCCAGCAGAAGTCATCGATGCGCGGTAGGCCGCAGTGGTCGACGATGAAGTTCAGCTCCGGGTAGAGCGTGGAGGGCTCGTCGATGTCGCGGACGTCGAACTTCTCCAGCGTCAGCGGCTCGACCGCCGGGCCCTTGTGGAAGTGCATGTTGGTGATGCCGAGCTCGATGCACCGCTCGTACAGCGGGAAGACCATCGGGTCGTTGGCCTTCCAGCCACGGGACTCCCCGCGCCACTCAGCGGTGTACCACTTGAAGCCCTTCATCCCCATCTCGACCTGGCGGTCGACCTGCTCCAGCGCATCTGGCGCCCGAGGGTCGATGCCGCCCAGACCGATTAGCCGGTCCGGCGCCCGCTTGATCAGCTCGGCATTGCGGGCCGGACTGGTGAATCCGGTGTGGTAGAAGTCGCTGAGGACCTGGGTGGACAGGATCGCCATGTCGGCGTCGCCCTGCACGAACATCGTCTCGAGGTAGACCTCCGGGTCGACCTTACGGAAGGTCTTCTCGTAGTCCATCGTCCACTTGGGCTCCCCGGTGGGGTTGAACCCGGTCTGGAAGGCATAGAAGGACTCGATGAACGCCTCGCCGTACTTGTTCTTGCAGTTCTCCTGCGACGCGTCCCAGAAACCGGTGTGCGCGTCCATCACGAACTTGCCGTTCTTCATGGGAACTCCTGGTCCAAAGCTTGCAAGCCACGGGCCCCAGCGGCCCATGGTCAGATCCAACGGTTGCCGCGGGGCTCACGCAACTACCCCGTTTCCGCGATCCTGAATGGCTGAGAAGCACGCCGACCGGCGGCCTCAGTTCGCCAGGTCGGCGAGGTCCACGTCCAGGGCGCAGCACACCCCCAGGACAGCGGCCTCAACATCGTCTGGACCGCCCTCGGCCACGGCCCGCAGCAACGCGTAGGTGACCTCCGCGAGTGGCGCCAGGATGACCCGGCCCACCGCAGCGAACCCCTCCCGGTCGAGGAAGGCAAACCCTGCGGACGCTGCCGCCGCTCGCGGCACGACGTACGCCGCTGCCGCTGTGTCGCCGCCCGCCGCCAGGCCCTGCAGCGCCTCGTCCAGGCTGCCCATAGCACCGGCGAAGACCACTTGCGGGTCCTCCGCGCTCAGCCACGCGGGTGGGGGCGCAGCCTGCTGATCGTCGCTCATCCCCTGGCCTTCCCGACGGTCCTCATGCGACCGGGATGCCGGACGGTCGCACCATGCCCTCGGCAAGATCCCCGAAGCCGGGCGCCATGATCGCCCCGGCCTGGCCGATGACCTCCTCGGCCACCAGCACCTCCGTGGTCAGCACCAGCGCCGCGATGGACGCGGCGCTACGCAGCGCCGACCGGGTCACCTTCGCCGGGTCGATGACGCCCTCGTCGAGCAGGACGCCGTACTCGCCGGTGAGGGCGTTGAGCCCCCAGCCGCGCTCACCCGCCATGACCTTGGCGACGACCTCGTCACCGTCGAACCCGGCGTTCCAGGCGATGCAACGCAGCGGCTCGGCGAGGGACTCCGCGACGATGGCAATCCCGACGGCGATGTCACCGGTCCGGTCCAGGCCTTGCAGGACGTGCCCGGCGTGCACCAGCGCGGTCCCGCCACCCGGCACGATGCCCTCCTCCACTGCGGCGCGGGTGGCCGACAGGGCGTCATCGACGCGGTGCTGCTTCTCGGTCAGCTCGACGGTGGTGGCCGCGCCCACACGGATGACGGCGACGCCGCCGGAGAGCTTGGCGAGGCGGTCCTGGATACGGTCCTTGTCGCGGTCCAGCTCGGACCGCTCGTACTCGGTCTTGAGTTGGCCGATCCGCTTGTTGATCTGTTCCGGCGTTCCGGCCCCGTCGATGATGGTCGTGGTGCTCTCGGTGACCGTGACCCGGTGGGCGCGACCCAGCGCCTCCAACGGCATGTCCTCCAAGGTGAGCCCGGCGTCGGCCGTGACGACCCGGCCCGCGGTGAGGGTGGCGATGTCCTCGAGCTCGGCGAGCCGGCGATGCCCGAAGCCGGGCGCCGTCACGGCCACCGAGGAGAAGGTTCCGTGCACGGTGTTGGTGACCAGCATCCCGAGCGCGCCACCGTCGACGTTCTCCGCGACGATCAGCAGCGGTCGGCGCGCCTTCATCACCTTCTCCAGCAGCGGCATGAGCGACTGGACCTGCGTGATCTTGTGCGGTGTCAACAGGATGTAGACGTCCTCATAGACCGCCTCCATCCTGGCCTGGTCGGTCACCATGTACGGCGAGATGTAGCCGCGGTCGAACTGCAGGCCCTCGACGAAGTCCAGCTCGAGGTCCACCGTCGGGGACTCCTCGACCGTCACGATGCCCTCGCGGCCGACCCGGTGCATGGCCTCAGCGATCACGTCGCCGATGGCGGCGTCGTTGTTGGCCGAGATGCCGGCGACGTGCGCCAGCTGCTGCTTGGTCGTGATCTCCTCGGCGTTGCGGCGAATCTCGGCCCCGACGAGTTCCACCGCCTGCTCGATGCCGCGCTTGAGCTGCACCGGGTTGGCGCCGGCCTCGACCGCGCGCATGCCCCGGGAGACCATCTCCTGCGCCAGGACCGTGGCGGTCGTCGTACCGTCGCCGGCGACCTCGTTGGTCTTGGTCGCCACCTCCTTGACCAGCTGCGCCCCCATGTTGTCGAACGGGTCGGACAGGTGGATCTCGCGGGCGATTGTCACCCCGTCGTTGGTGATGGTCGGCGGGCCGGTCAATTTCTCCAGCACCACATTGCGGCCCTTCGGGCCGAGCGTCACCTTCACGGCGCTGGCCAGCACGTCCACACCTGTCTCCAGGTGCCGGCGAGCTGCCGGTCCCAGTCGGAACACCTTCGCCATGCGAGTCCTCCTCGTACACGCTTTCCGAGCCTGCACCTGCTCCGAACGCCTGGGACGACCCGATCCGTGGTGCAACGGGCCGGGCCGCCCCAGACGGGTCAGGTGCTCAGCTCACCTCGACGAGGTCGAACCCGATGTACTCGGCTGCGTCCTCGGGGTTCGCGAACAGCAGCACGCGGTCGTCCAAGTGGACCATCCGGCCGTAGTGCGTCGACATGACCTCCTCGAAGGAGGACTCGTCGAACTCGATGCCCGTCGCCTCGGTCAGCTCGTCGTAGTCGAAGTCCATCTTGTTCTTGCCGTCGACCCGGATCATCGCCGGCAGAATGCGAATCGAGACGCCCTCCTTGGTCGACATCACCTCGGCCACGACCTGCCCGATCTGGTTGTTCATCAGGGTGACGCCGCACTCGTTGGAGCGGCTCCGGTCGGACGCGCCGAACGTCGCAGTGTCGGTGGTGGTCATACCTGCAGCTCCTTGGACTCAAGACCCAGATCGGCCAGCAGCGCCTGGGTGCGCTCGACCGCGTTGCTCAGCGACGTGTCGAAGCTGACGACCCGCTCCGTGGGCTGCGACCAGATCGGCTGCAGGAGCCGGACGGCAGCCAGGACCTCGGGGACGTAGGCATCCAGCCAGCCGTTGATCATTGCGACGTTGGCCGCGCCGTACTCCGCGTCCTCGACCAGCATCGCGGCCATAGCCTTGGTGTAGCGCAGGTCCCGGACGTAGTCATTTTCACCGGCGCCGATGATCGTCGGGGTGACGTAGTCGCCGTTCAGAGCCGCGAGCTGCTGCACGAAGCCGCTGCGGAAGGTCTCGCCCACGAGCGGCTCGAAGACCAGGTTGGTCAGCAGCACCGCCTTCGCCCAGTCCTCGATGGCGGTCAGCCCCTCGACCGTCGCCCGGACCCCCTGCCACGCCGGGTCGCTCTTCCACGTCTCGATGTGCGCGGAGCCGTCGAAGGACTCCAACTGGTCATCGATCTCCAGGTTGTACAGCACCAGGTCCTGAGCGAAGCGCAGGCGGTGGATGGAGTTCACACAGATCGCATTGTTGAGCATGTTCGTCGGTGCGTTGCGCTGCGCCGGCACGAACAGGTGCATCCCGAGGCCTTGCTCGATGTGCATCCACGCGCCCACGTGCTGCGCCACGACCTTGGTCCACGAAGCGTTCCAGAGTGCGTACGCGCCCGCCTTCTTGGCGTGCTCGAGGTTCGCCGCGATCTGCCGCTCGACGTTGGCGTTGTTGCGGAAGATCGTCTGCTCCCACTCCTCGTTGGGGTCGCGGAACTGGTGCCAGTCGGAGGACTTCAGCGCCGTCCAGTCCTTTGGGTAACCGCCGGGACCGTCAGCGAAGCCATACAGCCAGCCCTGGGTCAGGTGCCGCTCGGGATCGACCTGTACGTCGAAGGTGACGTCCTCGTAGGTGGACGCCCGCATCTTCGCCGGCGTGAAGTAGTTGTAACTCCGGCTGGTCGAACTGGGGAACTCCAGCGCACCAGCCTCGGAGTCGGTGAAGACGGTCTTCGGAACGCTGCGCACGGTCGGCGCCTTGGTCCTGGTTGCCACGATGTGTGTCCTTCCTGACGCCTCGCGCGACGGTCGCGCTGCGGCCACTGCTCCGTGCTGACTGCTTGGGATGGCCGGTCGCTACTCGTCCGCACCCGCAGTGGTCGTGAACTTGTCGAAGAAGATCCGCTTCTCGTCGGCCCCCTTGGCGACGAGCACGCTGATTGCGGCGTCGATCATCGGCGGTGGGCCGCAGAGGTAGAGGTCGGCGTCACCGAGGTCGCCCTCGTGGGCAGCCAGAACGTCGGTGACGAAGCCGGTCTCGCCGGTCCAGCTGCTGCCGGCCACCTCGTTGGACAGCGCGGGTACGAAGGTCAGCCCGGGCAGCCGGCCGGCCAACGCCGCCAGCTCGTCGAGGTGGAACAGGTCGGCCTCGGTCTGCGCCCCGTAGTAGTACGTCGCGGGCCGCTCGACACCCTGCTCGGCCATCGCGGTCAGTAGCGAGATGATCGGTGCCATACCGGCGCCACCGCCGATGAAGACCAGCCGTGAGGTCGATTCCCGCAGCACGAAGGTGCCGTACGGGCCCTTCACGTCCAGCTCGTCGCCGATTTTCATCGTGTCGGCGAGCACTCCAGAGAAGTGACCACCGGCGTAGCACTTGATGAAGAACTCGAGCCGGTCGTCGGTGCTGGTCGTGTTCGCCATCGAGAAGGAGCGGTGTGTTGTGGTTCCCGGGATGGTGATGTCGACGTACTGCCCTGGCAGGAAGGCCATCTCGCGCGGCTCGACCAGGCTCAGCACCAGCCGGCGGATGTCGCGGGTGAGCGGTTCGTTGGCCAGGATCGTGGTCTTGAGCGACTGGATCGGGATGCCGGACTTCAGCATCTCCTCGTCGTAGTTGATCAGCTCGATCTGCAGGTCGCTGTAGGCGTGCGTCCGGCACAGCAGGACGTAGCCTTCTTCGGACTCATAGTCCGCCAGCGCGAAGGTCGAGTACTTCTCCATGTCGATGTCGCCCTCGATGAGGAACGACTTGCACGCCGAGCACTGACCTTCCTTGCACCCGTGCATGAGCATGACGCCCTGCCGGAACGCGCCGTCTAGGACGGTCTCATCCTCGTCGACCTCGATCTCCAGGCCGACGGGGTCGAACTGCACCCGATGGGTCTTGCTCACCTGCCCCGCCTCTCCGTGCACCTGGATGACGATCTGGATGGCGCGGGGACCGCCGTCCCCGGCCGCTGGTGGGCGGCGGCCGGGGACGGACGGGTCAGACCTGCAGCGGCTTTGCCGGGCGGCCCGCCGGGCCACCGCGCCGGTACTCAGCGATGTGCGCGATCCGCTCCTCGGGCGACATCTTGTTCAGCGCCACATTCGGGCTGCCGAGGCTGATGCCCTTGACGTCGTCCAGCGTCCAGAGCTTTTTCGGCTGGTCGAGGTCCAGGTGCGGCTGTGGCACGAGGGTCTTGCCGTCGTCCCGCACGTAGCCCAGGTCGGACATGATGTCCTTGAGGTCCATCCCGTCGTACGCGGTCTCCCACTCGCGCTTGCCGGTGAGGCGACCCATGGCCGGCGTCGGGCGGCCCTCGTACTCCGGCCGGAACGCCGTGATGTCGGTCCAGGCGCACGTCTCGGAGCAGTACGTCCGAGCCTGACCGTCCACCTCCTCCATGACGATGTCCTCACGGATGAGGCACGGCACCATGCAGGTCCAGCACCGGTGCGGGTACTGGTAGTCGACGCTCTCGAAGGCGATGGGCTTGTGGCTGTTCGGGTACTTCAGCCGGTTGTAGTTCTCCCACCACTTGCCGTACTTGTTGTACCAACCCGGGTACTTGTACTCGAACCACTCGAAGTCGTCATCGGTCATGCCGTCGATCCGCCAGTAGTTGGCGAACCAGCCGGTGGCGAAGAACTGTGCCGTCTCGTGGACGTAGCCCTTGTTCCAGATCCGGTTCCACGCCTCCTCGACGAGGTCGTGCGGGATCACTAGGCCGTACTTCTCCAGCGGGATGAGGTAGCTGCGGTAGTAGTCGTCGTAGATCCAGCGACGCCACATCTCCGCGTAGCTCTCGCGGTCCTTGCGGCGGTCCTTCGTGCCGTACTCGATGAAGGTGCCGATGGCGGCATCCACCACGCAGTGGTTGTTCCACCAGGCGTAGCGCAGGTCGCGCTCGAGCAGCGGCCGGTTGCGCTCGTCGGCCAGGGCCATGAGCAGGATCGAGTACCCGTTGCTGATGTGCCGCGACTCGTCGGACTGCACCGAGTGGAACACCGTCGGCAGCAGATAGTCGCCGTTGGCGGCAGCCTCGGACGGCATGGCCACGAACAGGGTGTTCGTGAAGGCCGTCTCGGCCACGATCGTGAGGTAGACGTTCGCGGCGGTGATTGCGTCACCGGTGATGAAGCCCTCACCGAACTGGCGCCCGATAGTGCCGGCGTAGCAGTTGGCGAAGGCCTTCTCACTGATGTCGAACCCGGCGGGGTCGATGTAGTGGTTCATGTACAGCCGCTTGAGGTTCATCTGGATCGTCGAGTGCCGGACCTCATCGATCATCTGTACGGCCAGCCCGTTGTGGACCTCAGGGTTCGGGACCGCTCCGATAGCCAGGGGCATCGCCCGCGCCGCCGAGATCTCCGGGAACGGAATGATCGACAGGAACAGCTTCTGCCACTCCATCCAGCGCTGCTCGACCTGGCGGAACATGTTGCCGCGGATCGCGCCGTCCATCGCGCCGAAGACGCGGTTGTCCTTCTCCTCCTCCATCGGGAAGTAGGAGCGCAGGATCTGCTTCAGCGGATCCTTCTTCGGGGCCTTCTCGAACGTGTAGTCGGTGGCGTACTTCTGGTTGGGAGTGACGTAGGTCGGCTCCCAGGACAGTTCCTTGATCTTCTCGTGCGCCCTCGTCAGGCTTTGTCGGCTCACCCTGCTCCTCCGAGCTCTCGCTGATGCGTCGTTCAGGACCCACCGCGCCGTCTAAAGCGACGAGCGGCACCCGGTGATAGCCATCACAGTCGCGTCCGGGGCACCCGCCGACAAGCAGGCGGTTTCCGCGGAGCGGGAAAACTCTCGTACGAGACGCTTTCTCGCCAGGCGAAATACGCAGCCGACCCCGAACCCGACTGCCCGTGCATGCTCAGGGGCTTGTCGTGCTCACAGCGGTGCAGGCAGCAGGAGGAAGCGTGACCAACACTGAGCCGGCGCCGACCGCCGGTCAGTTGGCCGGTTGGATCGCGCAGCTCGACGCCGTCATCGACGAGCTGCACGACGACCTCGTACGCCGGTCGATCGTGCACCTGCGGACGCTGCGCGAGGACCTGCAGGCTGCGGCGCAACGTCGGTGCTGACCCGAGCATGAACCAGGCGCTGTGAGCGGTGCGGACCCATCTCGCGGACCGTGCCGCCGACCGTCGGTGAATCGGTCACGAGCCGGCCCCCCCAGACGACGTTTACTGCGCTCCGGGGCTTTCGATCGGCAGCCCTGCCTCGGCGGCCGCGGCCAGCAGCCGACGGTCGTAGCTGACGAACGCGGCCAGGCGGTGACCGAAAATGCTCCGCGCGGTGGCCAGGTGAATCGCGTCCAGCGATCGCAGGTCCGGATCGGGATAAGCCGCCGCGGCCGCGCGGACCACCCCGTCGATGTCGTAGCGTGCTACTCGCGCCATGGTTGCGGGCACATCGGCCAGCAAGGCCGGCTCGGTCTGGCGCAGCGCCCGGGGCAGCTCGACCTCGACCAGCGCCGAGGAGACCCACGGCATCGTCGGCCGGGCATCAAGCCAGTCCGCGAGTGCGTCGGTCTCCGGCTCCCGCCGAACCAGCTTCACCAATGCCGCCGTGTCCAGATAGATCATCAGTAGCGCTCGCTGTCGCGCAGCTCGCGTAGGACCTCACCGGCCTCGCGATCAGTCCGCAGCGGGCCCGATGGACGCGGCGCCGGGCCGGCCAGCGTCGCCGGCTGTAGCCGACCCGACCTGATCAGCTCCACTAGTGGGTGACCCTGGGCAGGGACAAGACGCGCCACCACTGCGCCGCGTTCGGTGATGTCGATCTGCTCGCCCTGCTTCACTCGGGCCAGCACCCCGGCGGTGTCGTGGTTGAGCTCGCGCACCGGCACCTCAGACATGACCCCATTGTAGTACAAAAATGTAGTACGCGTGACGGCCGTTAGGGAGGCCACGCTGCGAGCGCCGTGGTGCCGGGTGCGCGCGGGTCTCACATCGCTGCGCGGGCGGTCTCAGCGCTCGATGCCACCGAAGCCAGCGGGGACGAGCTGACTGGCTTCAGCAATCAGCCGGGTCGCCTGGGCGGCGCCCTGCCGCACGATGTGCTCCAGCCGCGGCTGCCGCTGCTCGAACTGCACGGCCGGCACCGAGACGGCCATTGTGCCGACCACCTTGCCGTCGGGATCGCACACGGGTGCGGCCAAGCAGGCCGACTTGAGCTGGAACTCCTCGACCTCAGCCACCACCCCACGGATGCGCGCCTCGTCCAGCTCGGCCTCGAGCTCCCAGCGGTCCAAGACCGTCATCGGCGTCAGCTGCTGCATCCCGTGCACCGCCAGGTAGGACCGCCGCGCCCCGGGCGGCAGCGTCGACAGCATCACCTTGCCGAAGGCGGTGGCGTGCGCCGACTCGGCGAAGCCGACATTGAGCATGTCGATGCGCGGGGTGCTCGGGGAGTCCACCACATGCACCAGGACGATGTTGGTGTCCCGGAAGCTGGCGAAGTAGGCCGCAGCCCCTGCCCGTTCATGAACCAGCGCCACGGCGGACGCAATGCCGGGAGTCACATCGAGCTTGACGCGCAGCTGCTGGTAGAGCTTGGGGATCTTGTAACCAATCCCGAAGCCGTGCTTGTCGTCCAGCCGGACGAGGTAGCCCTCGTTCACCAGGGTGTTGATCAGGTGATACGTCGTGGAGAGCTTGAGTCCGGCCCGGCGCGCCACGGCCTTGGCCGTGACGCCCTCCTCGGCGCAGGACACGACGTCGAGCACGCGCAGCGCCCGCTGCACGGAGCCCAGCAGCCCCCGCTCGCGATCCGTGGTGGCATCTGAGACGCTCAATACACGGTCCTCCAGGGTCAGTCCAGGTGCCGTGCTTCGGCCTGCCCGGACCAGGTGAGCGTGCCTTAGCGCGAGGCAAACCACAAGCAGTCCCCGCCTTCCAGCGAAGCTGCGGCGCGGCGGTCGGCGTCGTAGCTGCGCGCAGCGATCATCAGCAGTCCGGCGGTCGCGACGAGCCCGGGCAGGGTGATGAGGAAGGCCAACTGGAGTCCGGTGTCGTTTCCGCCGTGCGCCGCTGCAACCACTCCGAAGGCCAACGGCGCGCCCCCTTCGGCCACGGCCCGGAACAGGGTCCGAACGGCCTCGGTGCGGCCGCGGGCCTGGGGTGGCACTACGTCGATCCGGACGGCGTCCAGGGCGGGGATGGTCGCTGCAAGGGCGGCGGAGCCCAGGATCAACATCGGCAGTGCCTGGGCCAGGGAGTGCACGAGCAGCGCCGGGAGCCAGCAGGCAGCGGTCAGCAGGTAGCCGCCGGCAGCGAGCGAGAACCGGCGACGCCCCTGGCCACGCGCCATCAGTCGGTCGCTCAACACGCTGCCCAGCGCGATCCCGCCGACCGCCCCGACGCCGAGCCCCACCAGGGCGAAATCTGCCGTGGCGGTGCTGACGTCGTACCGGGCGACAGCGAACAGGGTCGAGAAGGCACTGGCGCCGGCCAGGTAGTAGTTGCCGGCGGTGGTTGCCAGCATCACCCGCAGCGCAGTAGGGGTCCGCCACAGGCGCCGGACGACGGCGCCCAGGCTGATCGGGTCCCTGCTCCCGAGCCGGGCCGGCTCGGGAGCGGTCCAGAGTCGGGGAGCCACCAGGAAGGCGGGAACAGCCAACAGCAAGAACGCCCACCTCCAGGAGAGCAGAGCTACGCACACCCCGCCGACAACCAGCCCGAGCGCTCCGCCGACGAGTTGGCCGCTGTCGACGACACCCAGCGCCCGGGACCGAGCGCGTACGGGCAGGCTGTCCCCGATGAGCGAGGGGTAGGCGGGCCCGACAGTGGCCAGGACGACCGCCAGGGCGGCGCGCGCCAGGAGCAGCCACAGCAGGCTCTGGGCCGCTCCTGTCGCCAGCATCGCGACCGACCAGGTCAAGGCGCTGACGCCGAGCAGGCGCATCCGGGGCAGCCGGTCGACCAGGGCTCCCGCCACCAGGGTGGTAGCGCCGCCCACAAGGCCGAAGGCCGCCCCGAGCAGACCGAGGTCGGCCAGGTTGAGCCCGAGGTCGGCCTGCAGCGCGGGGGCAACGGCGCCCAGAGCAGCCCGGTCGGCGTAGTCCAGGACGACCAGCAGCGTCAGAAGGGAGACGACCCGACGAGCCACATCCGGTCGCTCGCTCGTGGACACCACACCCGCCAAGAGCGCACCCGGCCGCAAGCTCGACGGCCCTCGGCGAGCCGCGTGGTGACGCGCTGGCGGGCCGCTCATCTGTTCGTTCCTAACGCAGGGCGAGGCCCCAGGACAGGCTCAGGCTCTGCTGAGGCTCCAGGGCATGCAGGTCCTGCCCCGTCTGGAACGCATTAGGCGGCGCGGTCATCGGTTCCACCCCGAGACCCCGTCGTCGTCGCTCTGGCGTCAGCGTGTCCCCGGTGAAGATCTCCAGGTAGGGGTAGCCGTCGCCGGCCCACAACTCGACGGTGACGGCATCGGGTCGGCGCAGCTGTACGACGGCGCGGCCGTCGCTGCCGCGCCTCAGGCCGGTGTAGGACTCGTCGATCTTCAGTGCACCGATCTGCCGCGCCCGCCGGAAGTCGTGCGTCGTCCCCTCGACCGGCAGCTGCTCGGTCGGGATCCCGCGGTCGTCAGTCGGCAGCCACAGCTCCCCGGGGACCACGAGCTCGCACGCGTCGACGTAGCCGGCTCCGGCCGACAGGTACGGGTGGGCGCCGGCGGCGTACGGGCAGGGCGTGCTCCCCACATTGGTCCCGGTCGTCTCCACCACGACGCCGCCGTCGCCGAGCGTGTAGCGCAGCTCGCAGCGCAATAGGAACGGCCACCCGGTCTGCGCGTGCAGCAGATGGCGCAGGTGCACCTGTGTCGCCGACAGCTCGAGCAGTTCCCAGTTCGCCCAGCGGGTGAGCCCGTGGATGGCGTTGTGCTTGTCGGGCTCGGTCAGCGGCAGCTGCTGATCGGCGTCGTGCCAGCTGTAGCGGCCGTCGGCGATGCGGTTCGGCCAGGGCAGCAGCGTCTGCCCCCTCGCTCCGTCGCACATCCGGTCCTGCTCGAAGCCGTCGAGGACCGCCGTCGGACCGACGTGATAGCTGCGCAGGCCTCCACCTACCTCGGTCACGACCACCTGCTGATCGCCGTGCCGCAGGACGAACTGCTGTCCCGACGGGCTCTCCGCCATCCAATGCTCCTTCGGTTCTGCCCCGCCGTCCGGCCCCGGCGCCCTGCGTCGAGGCCCTGTCGCAGGGCAACTGTGTGTACACCCGCCTGGCATCCTGCCCGAGCACGAGCGGCACCACGCCCTGCGCCCGCGGCCGTCCCGCTTTAGGCTCGACGCATGACGCGGGTCAGCCTCCTCGGCAACGCACCTGCCCTCGCCGCCTACCTCTCCCGTTGCGGCCTGGACGTCCTCGGCGCGCTGGACGACGAGGCGGCCGCCGTCGTGGTGGCCGGTGTGGCGGACCTGTCGGACGACCTCGAGGATGCCCTGTTGACCCGTGCCGCGGCGGGCACACCGGTCCTGCTGATCGGGCCGACCATGAGCTCGGCCTGCACGGACACAGCCGGGCTCGTGCCGGGACGGGTCACTCCGGTGCACGAGGTCCGCGTCCGTCCCGGGCCTGCCGCCGGCGAGGTCACAGCCCGACTCGACGCCGACCTACTCGTCCACGACTGCTGGACGACTCAGGACAAGGTCGCCGATGACGTCGAGGTGCTCCTCACCGCGAACGCGGCCTTTACCGACCACGCCGTAGCCACCTGGCGCCCCGCGACCGGTCTGGCGGTGTTGACGCTCGGCAGTACCACGTCCACGTACGCCGACCCGCTGTGGCACCGGCTGGTGCACCGCCTCCTGCGCCGGATCACCGGTGAGAGCGACGGCTCGCCGGTCCGGATCGGCCTGCTGGGCTACGGCGCGATCGGGCCCGAGCACGTCGAGGCCATCGCGCTCACCGAGGGGCTCGAGCTCGCCGCGGTCTGCGACGCCGACCCGCTCCGGGTCCGGGCCGCGCAGCAGCTCGGACCGGACCTTCGCGGTCACGCCCGGGCCGAGGACCTGCTTGCGGATGACCGCGTCGACCTCGTCGTCGTGTCGACGCCGCCGGACACCCACGCGCAGTGGGCGCTGCGCGCGTTGGAGGCCGGCAAGTCGGTCGTGGTCGAGAAGCCGTTCTGCCTCACCGTGACCGAGGCCGACCGGCAGATCGCCGCCGCGAAAGAACGCGGGCTGACCCTCGCGGTCTACCAGAACCGCCGGTGGGACAGCGACTACCTCGCCCTCAAGCAGGTCCTGCGCAGCGGGCAGATCGGCGAGGTCTTTCACTACGAGAGCTTCATCGGGGGCTACGGCCACCCCTGCAACTACTGGCATTCTGACGAGCGGGTCTCCGGCGGCGCGATCTACGACTGGGGCAGTCACTACCTGGACTGGGTGCTGGATCTGTTCGGCCAGGAGGTCGAATGGGTGTCGGCCACGACCCACAAGCGGGTCTGGCACGACGTCACCAACGCCGACCACAGCCGGGTGCTCGTGCACTTCACCGACGGGGTCGAGGCCGAGTTCACCCACTCCGACTTGGCGGCCGCCGCCAAGCCCAAGTTCTACGTGCTGGGTACGACGGGCGGCGTGATCGGCGACTGGCGGCAGGAGAAGGTCGTGGCCCGCTCCCCCATCGGCACCCTGCTCGAGGACCGGCTGGCGGTCTCGGACAGCCCCGCCGACCTGCGGGTCTTCACGCCGAACGGCGCCGGCGGCACCCACGAGACGCGCCTGGCGATCCCGACCGCGCCCCCCCAGCCCTTTCACCGCCAGCTGGCCGACCAGGTCCTGTCCGGGGAGCCGATGGATCTGACCCCCGAGAGCAGCCGGCGCAACATCGCGGTCATGCAGGCGGCCACCATCTCGGCCGCGCAAGGTGGTCGCCCGGTACAGCTGCCGACCTCGTGACTGCCACCCGAGCCGGCGGTCCGCGCTTCCCGGCCGACGTCCGCTGGGGCTTCCTGGGCGCGGGCAGGATCGCCCGGGAGTCTCTGGCGCCTGCGGTGCACGCAGCCGACGGCGCCGTACTGCAGCACGCCGGTGCCCGGGACCTCGACCGGGCCGCCGCGCTCGGGCCGGTCACCTCCTCTAGCTCCTACGAACCGGTACTCGCCGACCCCGACGTGGACGCGGTCTACGTCGCGCTGTCGAACGAGGCGCACCTGCCGTGGACCCTGGCCGCCCTGTCAGCGGGCAAGCACGTGCTCTGCGAGAAGCCGCTCGGCCTAACGGCGGACGAGGTCGGGCAGATGATCCGTGCGGCCCGGGCGGCGGACCGCCTGCTCGTCGAGGCCAGCTGGTACCGCTGGCATCCGCGGGTCCGGCTCGCCCAGCAGCGGCTGGCGGAGATCGGCCCAGTCGTGCACGTCAGCGCCGGCTTCACCTTCGACGGAGTGCCGGACGGCAACTACCGGCTCGACCCGGCGCGCGGGGGCGGCGCGATGTACGACGTCGGCTGCTACGCCGTGAGCGCCTGTCTCTGGGCGGTCGGGCAGGGCGTTCCGGACGAGGTGACCGCCCGGTCGTCGTACGCGGGGACGGGCGTCGATCTCGACACCCGCGCGATCCTGTCCTGGGACAGCGGGGTTGAGGCCGAGGTGCACGCCGGGATCACCGGCGCCGAGGGCCAGTGGCTCGTCATGACCGGGGAGCGCGGCGAGGTCGAGCTGCGCGACGTGCCGTACACGTCCTGGAAGCAGGACACCGAGCTGTGGGTGTCGGACGGGACCGGCACGCAGCGGACACCGGTCCCGGCCGCGGACGCCTACCGGCTGATGGTCGAGGAGGTCAGCTCGGTCCTCACCGGCGGCCCGGGCTGGGTACTGCCCCTGACCGAGAGCCGGCAGACGGCCGCCGTGCTGGACGCGGCCCGGGTCAGCGCGGCGCGCGACAGCGAACCGGTCCGCACCGCCCCCTGACGGCGGCGCCCGCCTCGATCCCGCCCGGACTCGGGCGGCGGCTCAGCGGGCGGCGCGCAGCCGCCGGCGGCGCAGCTCCTCCACGGGCCCGTCGTCGAGCGGTTCGAGCACCGAGCCGAGCGCTCGGGTCAGCAGCAGGTCGGCCAGCGCCGGATTCTGGGCCAGCACCGGGCCGTGCAGGTAGGTGCTGACCACCCTGCCCTGCACCGCGCCTTCCGTGCCGGTGCCGTCGTTGCCGACGCCCTGCTGCACGGTGGCGAGTGGTTCGGCGGCGGCCCCAAGCGTGCTGCCCCCGCCGTGGTTCTCGAAGCCGAGCAACGTCGGCAGCCCAAACGCCGGGACAGGGGCGGCGACGACGTCCCCGACCGCGCGTACGGAGCGGCGTTCGGTCGTCACGTCCAGCAGGCCGAGCCCCTCGTGCTGCGGACCGCCCGGCGAGCGGAACCAGGTGCCGCACACCTGCATACCGGCGCAGACCGCGAACACGTGGGCGCCGCGGGCCACGGCGTCGGCGAGCCCGGACAGGCGCAGGGCGCTGAGCGCGAGCAGCTGCGCCTCGTCCTCGCCGCCGCCCAGGACGTAGAGGTCGCAGTCGGTCGGCAACGGGTCGCCCAGCGACACGGTCACGACCTCGTGCGGCAGGTTCCGCCAGGCGAGCCGGCGTTCGAGCACGAGCACGTTGCCGCCGTCGCCGTACGTCCCGAGCAGCTCGGGGTAGACCGAGACGACCCGCAGGCCGGAGGCGCTCATGCGGTGAGCCGGGCGCGGGCGCGGACGAAGGCCGTGTAGTTGGCCACCAGGTCGCAGGGCCCGGGCGGGAGGCTGTCGCAGGCCCGCAGCACGTCGAGCTCGACAGTGTGCTCGACGCCGGCGTAGTGCAGCCGTACGGCCAGGTCGTTGGCCCGCTCGCCGGCGACCACGACCCGTCGTCCGCGCAGCTGCTCGTACGGCACGTCCCACAGCCAGCTCGGGTCGTGGCCGTCCGCCGACTGGGCGTTGATCGACAGCACCACCGGCGCGTCGTCCTGACCGACGAGGTCCAGGGCCTCCAGCCAGCCAGCGGGGTTCTTGGCGAGCAGCAGGCGTACGTCGTGCTCCCCGCGGACGACCTGCAGATAGCGGCCCTGGACATCGGTGACGGTGCGGACCTGCTCCAGCGCCGTCTGCACCGGCACCCCGAGCTGCTGGGCGGCCGCGACGGCTGTCACCGCGTTCGCCCGGTTCGCCCGGCCGGGCAGCCGCAGGTCGAGCCGGTGCCGCTCACCGGTCGCGCCGACCAGCTCGTCGCCGACCAGCGACCACGCCGGGTCTGGCCTCCGCAGCCCGCAGACGTCGCAGTGCCACGCCTCGAGCCGGCCGTCCCAGGCGGCGTGGCAGCGTGGGCAGAACGCCGAGTCGCTGCGCCAGGGCTGGCCCACCAGGACCCAGGTCACGCCCTGTCCGGAAGGGCGCGCGCCCATGACCGCAGCGACCACGAGCGGGTCGTCGGCGTTGGCCACGACCCTCGCCTGGGGCGCTGTGGCGAGGGCCGCGGACCAGCGAACGACGTGCGAGGCCACCTCGCTGTTGCGGTCCATCTGGTCCCGGCTGAGGTTGAGCAGCACGACCAGCACGGCCTCGGTCGCGGCGAGGGCGGCCGGCAGCGCCACCTCGTCCACCTCCAGCACCGCGATCTGGGCAGCGCGCGCCGAGGGGGGCAGCAGCGAGCTCACCAGACCGCTGACCAGGTTGGCGCCGTCGCTGTTGCTCACCACCCGCGCCGTCGCCGACACCGCCGCCGTCAGCAGCCGGGTCGTAGTCGTCTTGCCGTTGGTCCCCGACAGCAGCACCACGTCGTACGGAGCAGCTAGCCGGTGCAGCGCGTCCGGGACGAGGGCGAGCGCCACTCGGCCAGGAACGGTCTTGCCGGCGCCCCTGCCCACCCGGCGGGACACCTCGCCAGCCGCCCGCGCGGCGGCGAACGCTGCCCGCGGCAGCGCGGAGGAGCGGACCACGTGACCTCCGTGCTCGTCCCCGGAGCGGGCCCCCGGGCAGGACCTGAGTCTGGCAGGCGCCGCGGATCTCTAGCGCAGACCCGCCCGGGAGACCTCGATCATCTCCTGCTTCTCCACGACCTTGATCCGTGCGCGGCCGTGCGGCTCGCCGAGCGACCGCTCATGGCTGTCGAGCAGGTGCCAGCCGTCCCAGGTGGTGTAGGCGACGCCGCGCTGCTCCAGGAAGTCCGTCACGGCCTCGCGCGTCGGTTCGGCCGCCGTCGGACCGGTGGGCAGGTCCTCGAGCAGGCTCTTGACGGTCTCGATGGCGTCGCCCTTGGTGTGGCCGATGAGGCCGACCGGCCCCCGCTTGACCCAGCCGTTGACGTAGACGCCGGGCAGGTGCTCGCCGTCGATGTCGAGCACCCGACCGGCGGCATGCGGTACGACGTGGTTGCGCGCGTCCCAGGGCAGGCCCGGCAGCTCGCTGGAGCGGTAGCCCACGCAGCGGTACAGGGCCTGCACCGGCCAGTCGTGGAGCTCGCCGGTACCCCGGACGCTGCCGTCCCCGGTGTACTCGGTCCGCTCGGTCCGGAAGCCCTCGACCCGGCCCTGGCCGGTCACCTCGACCGGCGACTCGAAGAAGTGCAGGAACAGCTTGCGCGGACGCTGACCGAGGCCCTGCTCGGCGGTGCGCAGGGCGTACCGCTCGAGCTCGCGGACCACGAGCTTGGTCTGGTTGTCAGCGTTGATCGACGCCACGCTGCCGTCGTCGTACTCGATGTCCTCGGGGTTGACGATCACCTCGACGTTCGGGCTGTGGTCGAGCTCGCGCAGCTCCAGCGGCGTGAACTTGGCCTGGGCGGGGCCCCGGCGCGCGAAGATGTGCACCTCCTGGACGGGCGAGGCCACCAGAGCCGCGTGCACATTCGTCGGGATCTCGGTCACGAGCAGCTCGTCCGCCGTCTTGGACAAAATCCGGGCCACATCCAGGCCGACATTCCCGGCGCCGACGACCGCGATCGACCGGGCCTCTAGGGGCCAGGTGCGCGGGACGTCGGGGTGACCGTCGTACCAGGAGACGAAGTCGGCGCCGCCGAAGCTGCCGGGCAGGTCGATGCCGGGGATGTCGAGGTCACGGTCCTTTTCCGCGCCGGTGGTGAACACCACCGCGTCGTAGAACCGCTGCAGGTCCTCCAGCTTGATGTCCACGCCGTACTCCACGTGGCCCAGCAGCCGGACCTGCGGCTTGTCCAGGACCTGGTGCAGCGCGGTGATGATGCCTTTGATCCGCGGATGGTCCGGGGCGACGCCGTACCGGATCAGCCCGAACGGCGCCGGCTGGCGCTCGAACAGGTCGATCGACACCTGCGTATCGGTCTTCATGAGCACATCCGCGACGTAGATGCCGGCGGGCCCGGCCCCGACCACCGCGACCCGGACCGCCCGTCCCTCGCTCGGCTTGCCCGACATGCTTTGCTCCTCGCTCCCGGTCCGTGGCCGTCCGTGCCGCAGCCCTGCCCGCGCAGCTAACAACGATGTGCTCGCTCGGGGCCTTCCCGGCTGTGAGCCGCGCCACGATCGCCCTGACAGCTCAGCTCGCTGCGGCAGGCTCCACGGCCACCTCGGCCCAGGTCGTCTTGCCGATCGCGTGCGGCTGCACCCCCCAGCTCACGGCCAGCGCGCTCACCAGCCACATGCCGCGCCCCGACTCGGCCTCGGCGTGCGGCTGCCGGACGACCGGCGCACCGGGGCTGTTCTCGCACAGCTCCACCCGCACGCACCGGGCCGTCATCAGCACGCGAAGCAGCATCATCCCGGTGGCTCCGTGCCGAACCGCGTTGGCCGCCAGTTCACTGATCACCAGCTGGATGTCATCGCAGGACAAGCGGCTCAGGTGCCAGCTGCCGCAGATGCCGGCGCCAAGCCTTCGGGCTTCCCGCACCGACCCGGCCTCCACCGGCAGCGCCTGCTCGAAACTGGTCGGGACGGGTCCGGACGGCACGACGTCTCGCGTAACACCCATGTACCGCGGCACCGCCATGTAGGTGCCCTGCCCGCTTTCTGGGCCTTCGGACCGTTGCCCGCAAAGGACTACCCCTGCCGCCGGGTTCGACGGCAGGTGTCGGAGCCGGCTGGTAGCAAGAACGCATGACCGATGTCCAGCGCGCACGGGTGTATGCCGCGGAGCAGGTCTGGGCCCTTCGACTCGACGCCGCGCGCAGGGGAGCCCGGTCCGCGACCGTCGCGGGCAGCTCCCTCGTGCTGCCCCGGGAGCTGCTGTTCGGCACGCTCGGGGCCGCCCAGGTGTACGCCGATGCGCGCCTGGACGGGTGGGGCCTGCCTCCGGTCGTGCTGCGCGTGCGGCGCGGGCAGGCCAAGGCGCACTTTGAGGCCGGTCGCCCGGCCGTCATCGCCCTGCCTGTCCCCGAGCACGGCGAGCCCTGGGCGATGCGCGAGGCGGTGCTGCTGCACGAGCTGGCTCATCACGTGAGTGCCGGGTTGGACGGCGAGCCGGGGCACGGGCCGCCGTTCCCGGCCCGCCTGCTGCAGCTCGTGCGTCAGGCCCTCGGCGACCAGGCAGCCTTCGCCCTGCAGGTGGACTACGCCGAGCACCGCGTGCAGGTCGCCGGACTCGGCGTGCCGGCGTGAGCGAGGAACGCGCCCTGGACCGGATCGGCAAGCTGCTGGCGCAGGCCGAGGGCACCGACAACGAGCACGAGGCCGACGCCTTTGTGACCCGCGCCCAGGAGCTCGCCACGGCCTACGCGGTCGACCTGGAGCTGGCCCGGGCCAGGCAGACCGCCCTGCGGCTGCGCGGCGCCGGGGCGACCGAGATCGTCCAGCGACAGCTCTCGGTGGGTGAGCGGGGACGGCGCGGCAACCGCCAGCTCGTCCTGCTCTACGTCGTGGTCGCGGGCGCGAACGACGTGCTGGTCAACGTGAGCCAGGACAGCTCGTTCGTGCTGGGCTTCGGCTACCCGGACGACCTGGACGTGGTCGAGCAGCTCTGGGCCTCGCTCGCCACCCAGATGGCCACCGCCGCCGGACGACGGCTGCGGGCCGGAGAGCACCGGGCCGAGGGCGTGCCGGCCATCTCCTGGCGGCTGTCGTTCTACGACGGCTGGGTGGCCGCGGTTCAGGGCCGGCTGACCGCCGCCCGCGACCGGGCGCTGGCCGCTCATCTGCCGGCGGGGGCAGGCAGCGGAGAGCTGGTGCTGAGAGCCAAGGGCGAGCGGGTCCGGGAGTTCCACGACGGGGCCTCGCAGGCGAGGGGGTCATGGCGCGGCGCCCGAGCCTCGCACCAGCACAACGGCCGCGCGTTCGACGCGGGCGAGCGGGACGGCCGCTCGGCCCGGCTCGGCGAGCCTGCGCTGGTCCAGCGCCGCTCCGTCGGCACGGGTCCACAGGGCCAGTGAGCGTCCTATCCTGCGAGGGTGGTTCTCCTGGTGCTCGGCGTTTTGCTCCTGCTGTTCGTGGTCCTGCCGCTGCTCGGGTTTGCGCTCCACGTCGTCATCACGGCGGTCGTCACCGGCCTGGTTGTCGGCGGCCTGGGCCGGCTCGCCGTTCCGGGGCGGCAGTCCGTCGGCCTGCTGGTGACCATGGCGTTGGGCCTGGGCGGCGCCTTCCTCGGCACGCTGCTGGCCCGGGCCCTGCAGCTGCACTCGCTCGCCAGGTTCCTGCTCGAGGTCCTCGCCGCCGCCGTACTGGTTGCTGTCGTCACGGGCGGGGGCCGTTCCAGGCGGAGGGGCGGGACGCGCCAACGGGCAGCTCGATGAGCGCGACCCCGAGACGGCCGGTGCCAAAGCGGGCACAATGGGCCGGCGACGCTCCGTCGCGACGATGCAGCCTGAGGTGACCGTGTCCCCGCTCCGCACCCACTGCTCCGCCCGGGACGAGGCCGGAGTCGCGCGGATCCCGCTCGTCATCGCTGTGGCACTGCTCGTCGTGGCCGGCGTCGGCAGCGCGTTCGCCCTCGGTGGCCCCGGCTCGGCCCGATCGGCTGCCATCGCCCCGGCGGTGAGGAGGAACGTGGCCCCGTCGGCCCCTCCGGTGGTCCTGGCTGTCAACAGCGTCTCGGGCACGGCCGTGAGCTGGTCCCGACCCCTCACCCTGTCGGTCACCGACGGCACCCTGCGATCAGTGACGGCGACCGGGCCGGATGGTCCACTGAGCGGCGCCCTGAGCCCAGCCAGCTGGACAAGCACCGGCCAGCTCCTACCGTCCTCGACCTACCGCTTGGTGGCGCAGGTCGTGGACCGCAGCGGCCGGGCCCGGGCGATGGACCGCGCCGTCACCACCCACGCGCCGGACAAGGTACTGCACGTGACGCTGTCCCCGGACCTGCGCACGGTCGGGGTCGGGACGCCGGTCATCGCCCAGTTTGACCACGCCGTAACGGGTGCGGCCGCCAGGACCGCGGTCCTCGGCCGGCTCAAGGTCACGGCGAGCCCCCCTGTTGCAGGCGCCTGGCGCTGGGTCAGCAGCTACGAGGCGCACTACCGGGGCCCGCAGTACTGGGCGGCGGGCACGACGGTCGGTGTCCGGGCCGACCTGCACGGCCTGCGCCTACCCGGCACCGGCACGTGGGGCGCCCAGGGCGCCCACACCGCGGGCTTCACGATCGGGGACGCGCTGGTCAGCACGGTCGATGTCGCTGAGCACACCATGACGGTCACCCGCAACGGCTCGGTGCTGCGCACGCTGCCGGTGTCCACGGGTCGCGACAAGTACCCGACCAAGGGCGGGGTGCACATCGTGCTGGAGCTCCAGCGCCTGCAGACCTTTGACAGCTCCACCGTCGGCATCCCGACGTCCAGCCCGGACGGCTACCTCGAAAAGCTGCCCTACAGCGTCCGCATCTCCAACGGCGGGGCCTTCGTCCACGCCAATCCCGCCACCGTACGTTTCCAAGGCGTCCAGAACGTCAGCCACGGCTGCGTCAACCTCCCGCTGTCCGACGCGGCGTGGTACTTCTCGGTCGCCCATCGCGGGGACGTCGTGGACATTGTGAACGCCGCCGTCCCGCCGGTGCAGTCCGACCCCGGCATGCAGGACTGGAACATGCCCTTCAGCCAGTGGGAGCAGGGCAACCTGTAGCGGCCGGGCGCAGCTCAGCTCATGCGGCGGCGCAGGCGGATCGGGCCCTTGGCGCTGGACCCGTCCACGACCTGACCGCCCTGCACGATGTCGATCTCTCCGACTGCGACGAGCCTTCGCGCGGCCGCTCTGGCCGGCTCCATCAAGGCTCGCCAGTCCTCGGAGTCGACCTGCCGGGCTGCCTCGGACGGGCAGATCGTGGCTCCCCGCGCCCGGGTGGACAGCAGCGCGAGCACGCTGGCCTCGAGCGCGTCATCCGCCGGTGTCATACGCCGGGAGCGGCAGGCCGACGAGCAGAAGCGGACGGCCTCCCAGTCGCGGGCCCACTTCTTGCGCCAGGTGATCTCGCGGCCGCAGGCGGCACAGGTCTTGCTGGGCGGCACGCTCATCGCGACAGTCTCGTGCCCGGACAAGGCCACGTCGACCTGACTAGGCGGCCCGGGGCCGGGCGGCCCGCATTACCGGTCCAGGCGGCGTCCGCACCGTGCTTCCTGCGTCGTGTGATGGGGTGGGTGGCCACGGACAGGAGGCCCTGATGAAGGTGCTGCTCGTCGCGCCACCGGGTGCGGGCAAGGGAACGCAGGGCGTGGTGATCGCCGATCACTTCGACATCCCCCACATCGCCACCGGTGACCTGCTGCGCGACCACGTCGCGCGGGGGACCGAGCTCGGGACCCAGGTCCAGCAGTTCCTGGACCGCGGTGAGCTCGTCCCCGACGAGGTCGTCCTGAACATGGTCCGGGAGGCGTTGGAGGAAGCCAAGGGTCGGGGGTACGTCCTTGACGGGGTCCCCCGCACCATGGATCAGGCGCGGGCGCTGTACGGGATCGGCGTCGAGCTGGACCTGACCGCGGACGTGGCCCTGCACCTGCAGGTGGAGGACGCCGAGCTGGTCCGGCGGCTGCTGGCGCGGGCTGCCGAGCAGGGCCGGTCCGATGACAACGAGGACGTGATCAGGCGGCGGCTGGCGCTCTACTACGAGGTGACCCACCCCATCGTGGACTGGTACGGCGAGCGCGGGATCCTGGTGACCGTCGACGCAATGGGCCCGGCGGAGCAGGTCGGAGCACACCTCGTCACGGCCCTGGAGGTCATGCGGCAGATGATCGAGCCGAACCCGGACGCTGCTCGTCAACCCGTCGACCTGACCGGGCTCGACAGTGCTTTCGGAGCGTCCGCGCAGTAGTGCTCCAAGGCCTGCAGCGTGTCCCGGCTCACAGGCGAATTCCCCTGGCGCTCGACCCTACGGTCGCGTAACCTACGGTCTCGTAACCGACGTTGACGTCTGGAGGCCGCCGTGCCGCTCGCGACCCGCCTGCTCGACCGCGCCGCCTCCGTCAGCGCTGCGCTCACGACCCCGTTCCTTCCGGACGACTACCTCGGTTTGGTCAACCCGCTCTGGTCGGCGCGCGAGCTGCGCGGGCGGGTCGAGGCCGTCCTGCCCGAGGCCGCCGGAGCGGCCACGCTGGTCCTGCGGCCGGGTCGGTCCTGGACCGGGCACACCGCTGGGCAGTACGTCGGGGTCGGGGTCGAGATCGACGGCGTGCGCCACTGGCGCTCCTACTCTCTGACCGGCCCAGCGCGGGCCGACGGCTGCCTCACTGTCACCGTGAAAGCCCTGGGCCTGGTGAGCACGCACCTGGTGCAGCGCACGGCCGTCGGGACCCACCTGCACCTGCGGGCCCCGGACGGCGTGTTCACCTTCCCCGCGACCCCGACCCGGCGTGCCCTGTTCCTGACCGCGGGGAGCGGGGTCACGCCCGCCATGGGGATGCTGCGCGCGCTCGCCCAGCGCGGCGCACTGCCCGAGATCACGCACGTACACAGCGCACCCGGCCGCGATGAGGTTATCTTCGGTGCCGAGCTGCGGGACCTCGCGGCGCGCCACTCGTCGTACGCGCTGCAGGAGATCCACACCGAGAGCGACGGGCGGCTGGCGATGGCTGACCTGGACCGGTTGGTGCCGGACTGGCGCGACCGGGAGACCTGGGTCTGCGGTCCCGCGGGACTGCTGAACGCCGCTGAGCAGCACTGGGCCGACGCCGGACTCGCCCATCTGCTGCATCTCGAGCGGTTCGCGCTCACGCTCACCGGGAACGCTGGCGCAGGTGCCGCGACCTTCCCCCGCAGCGGTGTCACCACCGACGTACCCGGCACCCTGCTCGACGCCGGTGAGGCCGCGGGTGTGCTCATGCCCAGCGGCTGCCGGATGGGCATCTGCTACGGCTGCGTGGTCCCGCTGCTGCAGGGGCAGGTGCGCGACCTGCGTACCGGCGCCGTGCACGGCGAGCCCGGCGACCTCGTGCAGACCTGCATCTCGGCCCCGGCCGGCGACTGCTCGATCGACCTCTGACCTTGTGACCACCGACCCTTCGACGAAGGAGATCCGCATGACCACGGCCACCCGAACGAACACCCCGGCCGCCGGCGCCGACGCGCTCGCGCACCTCAGCGAGCAGGACGTGGAGGCGATCGGCGTCGAGCTCGACGCCATCCGCGAGGAGGTCCTCGCCTCGCGGGGCGCCGACGACGCGGCCTACATCCGCAAGGTCGTGAAGATCCACCGCTACCTCGAGAGCGGCGGCCGGGTCACCCTGCTCGCCTCGATCCTGCCGCCCGCGTGGCTGGCCGGCACGGCAATGCTCTCGACCGCCAAGGTCCTGGAAAACATGGAGCTCGGCCACAACATCCTGCACGGCCAGTGGGACTGGATGCGCGACCCGGAGATCCACTCGACGACCTGGGACTGGGACAACGCCACGCCCGCCGAGGACTGGAAGCACAGCCACAACTACATGCACCACACGTTCACCAACATCGTCGGCAAGGACCGTGACCTGGGCTACAGCGTCATGCGGCTGTCCGAGGACCAGGAGTGGAAGCCCTACCACCTCACGCAGCTCGGGATCAACGTGCTGCTGTCTGCCTTCTTCCAGTACGGCATCGCGATCTACGACATCGAGCTGGAGAAGGTCCTCACCGGTGAGATGCCGGTCCGCGAGGCCGGTTCCCGGCTGGGCAAGCTGTGGAAGAAGGTCCGTCCCCAGCTGGTGAAGGACTACGTGATGTGGCCGCTGCTCTCCGGCCCGTCGGCACTCACCACCCTTGCCGCCAACGCCACCTCCAACCTGGCGCGCAACGTCTGGACCCACACGGTGATCTTCTGCGGTCACTTCCCCGACGGGGTCAGCCAGTTCACCGAGGATCAGGTCGAGGGCGAGACCCGCGGCGGCTGGTACGTCCGCCAGCTGCTCGGTTCGGCCAACCTGGAGGGCAGCGAGCTGTTCCACGTCATGACGGGCCGGCTGTCCTACCAGATCGAGCACCACCTGTTCCCCGACCTGCCGAGCAACCGGTACGGCGAGATCGCCCCGCGCGTGCGTGCACTCTGCGAGAAGTACGACCTGCCCTACACCTCCGGCACGCTCTCTCACCAGTACGGCACCGTGCTCAAGCGGATCGCGCGGCTGTCCCTGCCGAGCGCGCCGACCGAGCCGGCCGCCCTCGGCGCTCCTGCCGTGGCAGCGCGGACCGCGGCCTAACCACCTGGCGGCGCAGGGTTACTAGTCATTCACCCTGCGGGTACTGGCTAGAACGGGCTACGCGCGGCATAGTCCGGGCACGCTCCCGACCGAGGAGCCCCAAGGAGACCCCTGAATGCGTCGTCGTCCTCTCGTACTGGCCCTGCTCGCCACCGCCACCGCGGCTGTCGTCCCAAGCATGGCCCCATCCGCCTCGGCTGCCACCTCCGCGCGGGCCGCGCACAGCAACAAGGCCGTGTGCGCCCAGGTGTCCACCGGCTACGCCCACTGCGATGCACACATCATCACCAAGGGCGACGGTGCCACGCCGAACGCCACGACGTCCTACCAGTCTGGCTACACCCCCGCGGACCTGGTCAAGGCCTACAACATCCCGCGCAACGGCAGCACGAACACCATCGCCATCGTGGACGCCTACGCGAGCCCCACCGCGGCGGCCGACCTGGCGAAGTACCGGAGCCAGTTCGGCCTGGGCACCGCCAACCTCAGGCAGGTCAACCAGAGCGGTGGCACGACCCTGCCCGCCGGGAACACCGGCTGGGGCCAGGAGGAGGCGCTCGACCTGGACATGGCCTCCGCCGCCTGCCCGAGCTGCTCGATCCTCTACGTCGGTTCCAACAGCTCCTCGTTCGCCGACCTGAGCGCGGCGGTCAAGACTGCGGCGGCGAACGGTGCCAAGGTCATCAGCAACTCCTACGGCGGCAGCGAGTACTCGAGTGAGTCGACCGCGCAGGCGGCGTACAACCAGCCCGGCGTCGCCGTGACCGTCAGCTCCGGCGACAGCGGCTACGGCGCGCAGTTCCCCGCCTCCTCGCGGTACGTCGTGGACGTCGGCGGCACGGCGCTGAACCGGTCGAGCACCACACGCGGCTTCACCGAAGCGGCGTGGACCGGCGGCGGCAGCGGCTGCTCGGCGTACATCACCAAGCCGACCTGGCAGCACGACACCGGCTGCACGCGCCGGATGGGGACCGACGTCGCAGCCGTCGCCGACCCCGCCACGGGCGTCGCGGTGTACGACAGCTACGGCTCGACCGGCGGCGCGAACTGGCTGGTCTTCGGCGGCACCAGCGTTGCCGCCCCGCTGGTCGGCGGGATGTACGCGGTGGCAGGGGTGACCACGGCCTACCCCGCGGCCACGTTGTACACCGCGGGCTCGTCGCTGTACGACGTGGTCAGTGGGAGCAACGGCAGCTGCAACTCCAAGCCGTCGTACTTCTGCCACGCCGGCACCGGCTATGACGGCCCGACCGGCAACGGCACCCCGAACGGCACGGCCGCCCTGCACTAGAGGCCCTGCACCCGCAGCACCGTCCGCGAGGCGCCTACCCGATCGGGTGGGCGCCTCGCGGCGTGTCAGGCTCATCGGGTGCAGGGGACCTGGGTCGGCGAGGGCAAGCCGGTCGTGCTGCTGCACGGCCAGCCCGGCAGCGGCGAGGACTGGGCGCTCGTGCGGGCTCACCTGTCCGGGCTGCGGGTGCTCGCCCCGCCCCGACCCGGGTACGACGGCACGCCCGCGCGCGACTTCGCCGGCAACGCCCGGGCGCTGGTGCAGCTGCTCGACGAGAGCGGGGTCGAGCGAGCCGTCGTCGCCGGGCACTCCTGGGGCGGTGGGGTCGCCCTGCAGCTGGCCCTCGACGCCCCCGACCGGGTCGCGGCCCTGTGCCTGCTCGGCTCGGTCGGCAGCGCTACCGCCCTGACCCGGGCGGACCGGCTGATGGCCGCGCCCGGGGTGCGGCACGCCTCTGCGGCATTCATGCAGCGGGCCGGGTCCCGGATGGCCCGAGTGCTCGCCTCCTCAGCCGGGAGCCGGCTCGACGATGCGCGCCACACGGCCTTGCGCGTCACCCTGCGGGACTGGTCACGGGGCCGGGCGTGGCAGGCCTACGCCGACGAGCAGGCGTTCTTCGTCCGGGACGCAGCCGAGCTGGCCGGCCGCCTCCCACAGGTGCACGTCCCTGCAGTCGTGGTGGTCGGACTTCGCGACCGGACCGTCCCCGCAGCCGACGGCCGCGCGCTGGCCGGGCAGCTGCCCGACGCGGTGGTGCAGGAGCTGGACTGCGGGCACCTGATGCCGCTGGAGGCGCCCGAGGGCGTCGCCGCCGCCGTACGGCTGGCGGTGTCCAGAGCCGGCCGGGTCCAGAGGGCCGGGCCTAGAGCCGACCGTCCCGAACCCGGGCGGTGACCTGGCGCTCGGCCACGAACGACAGGAAGGGGACCGTGCCGGCCAGCGCGACCAGGACGATCCACAGCAGCGGCATCCGCCGACGGAACGCCAGGTTCGCGATGGACAGCAGGAGCAGCACGTACAGGTAGCCGTGGGCCGTGCCGAGCACGACCTCCAAGCCCTTGTGGCCGCCGAGCTGCAGCGGGACCGCGATCAGTACGAGCACTGCGAGCAGGACCCCGACGACGTAGGCCATGACCCGGTAGGCCGTCAGCGCGCCTGCAGTCTGCGGCCGTACGGCCGTGGTCACCGGCGCCCGAGGTGGAGCTCGGCCAGATAGGCGTTGTACGCGGCGAGCTCGGGGTCCTCCTCGGCGCTCACCGGCACTGGTTCCGGGAAGGCGTCGACGGTCACCGGGAGCAGGTCGTCGTCGACAGGGCCCCGCAGGTCATCGCGCAGGTACCAGCCCCAGCACAGCACCACGAAGCCCGCGAACAGGCTCCACTCGATGACGTAGCTCCAGTTCAGCACGCTGTGTCGGGACAGCGCGCGGCCGAGCTGCCAGCGGGCAGCAACCAGGCAGACCGCGACGAGCAGCAGGGCGAGCACGTGGCGCACCAGCCAGCGCGGGGTCACCAGGAGCCGGAGCACCCGCTGATCCTACGTCGCAGCGGCCGGGCCAGCCGGGCGCGCAGCTCAGTCGTCGAGGTAGTCGCGCAGGCTGGCCGAGCGCGACGGATGGCGCAGCTTGGACAGCGTCTTGCCCTCGATCTGGCGGATCCGCTCGCGGGTGAGATTGAAGTCCTTGCCGATGTCGTCCAGGGTGCGCGGCTGGCCGTCCACCAGGCCGTAGCGCATCTCCATGACCCGGCGCTCCCGGTCGGTCAGGCTCGCCAGCACCGCCGACAGCTCCTCGCGCATGAGCAGGAACGCGGCCGCCTCGCCGGGCATGACGGCGTGCTCGTCCTCGATGAAGTCGCCCAGGCTGGCATCGCTGTCCTCGCCGATCAGCGCGTCCAGGGAGGCCGGGTCGCGGTTGTAGGACCGGATCTCCTCGACCCGCTCCGGCGTGAGGTCCACCTCGACAGCGATCTCGGCGGCGGTGGGCTTGCGGCCCAGCTGCACCACCAGGTCCCGCTCCACGCGGCGGATCTTGTTGACCTGTTCCACCATGTGGACGGGCAACCGGATGGTGCGCGCCTGATCGGCCATCGCCCGGGTCAGCGCCTGCCGGATCCACCACGTGGCGTACGTCGAGAACTTGAAGCCCTTGGTGTAGTCGAACTTCTCGACCGCCCGGATGAGCCCGAGGTTGCCTTCCTGGATGAGGTCGGTGAGGCCCATGCCGCGGCCGGCATACTTCTTGGCGACGGAGACGACCAGCCGCAGGTTCGCCTCGAGCATGTGCTGCTTGGCCCGCTCACCCTGGCGTACGACGGTCTGCAGGTCCACGCGCATCGTCGGGCTGATCCGGCCGCCGGCGCTGACGCGTTCGGCCGCGAACAGGCCGGCCTCCATGGCCCGGGCCAGCTCGACCTCCTGCTCGGCGGTCAGCAGCGGCACGCGGCCGATCTGGTTGAGGTAGAGCCGCAGCACGTCGACCGACAAGGTGGCGCCGGCCTCGATCTCGGCGGCCTCCTCCTCAGCGACCTGTTCGGCGGTCGGCTCGTCGACCGTCTCCCCGTCGGCCAGGACCGGCGCGGGGGCGCCCGCAAGAGCCTCGCCCTCAAGGGCCACCACCTCCGGGTCGGCCAGGTCGGCCGGCGTCGGCTCCGGCGCAGCGGCCGAGCCGGATGCGGCACCGGACTTCTTGGGGGCGGCCTTGGCCTTGCGAGGGGCGCGAGCCGGCGCGGCAGGTGCCGGCGCCGGATCGACCTGCTCGGGTGCGGCAGAGCTCATGCTCGGGTGCTCTCCTCGACGACACGCCCGATGCGGGCGGAAGGTGTTGGGGGTGGCGCTTATTGTCGCACCGTCCGCCGTCGGCCTGGGTTGCCGGTCGTGGCGCAGATCTCGGGTGCGGGCGCGGCGCGGCTGGGTAGGGCGGTCCCGACCCGGACCCGCACCCCCAGGAGCGCACATGAGCCAGCAGTCGAACACCCCCGCTGACACCCCCGGTACCACTACCCCCGCCCCGGCCACCGGCGCCGGCACCACCAAAGCGGCCGGGGAAGGCGTCAGCGACCAAGAGCTCACCGACCAGGTCGGCGAGCAGACCGACAACGACCTGCGGGTGGAAGGCGCCTTCGAGCGCGAGCATGCGGGAGCCGCCAGCGACACCGAGGCTGCCAAGGCCACCGGTGACGAGTTGGCCTAGCCGCTCGACCCCACCGCTACAGCCCGGCAGTCCACCCCGCTACAGCCCGAGCCGCTTGGCGATCACCTCGTTCATGATCTCGTCCGTACCGCCTCCGATGCGCAGGATGCGGCTGTCGCGGTAGTGCCGTTCGACTTCACTGTCGCGCAGGTAGCCCAGGCCGCCGAACAGCTGGACGGCTTCGTCCACGACGTGGTCGCACGCGGCGCAGGCCGTGTTCTTCGCCATCGACACCTCGGTCACGGCATCATCGGTGTCAAGCCAGGTGTCGTACGCAGCTCGGGTGCACGTCCGCGCGAGCCACACCTGCCGGGCCATCTCCGCCAGCTTGTGGCGGACGACCTGGCGGCTCGCCAACCGGCGGCCGAACGTCTCGCGCTCGTGCACCCAACGCAGCGTTAGGTCCAGGCAGCGCTGGGCGGTGGCGTAGGCCTGGACGGCCAGCGCCAGCCGTTCGGACTGGAACTGTTGCATGATCAGCGCGAAGCCTTGGCCCTCCTGCCCGATGAGATGGGTCGCCGGCACGCGGACCTCGTCGAAGGCGAACTCGGCGGTGTCGCTGCAATGCCAGCCCATCTTGTCCAGGGGTGGGCTGACGCTGAACCCCGGCAGGCCCTTGTCGATAACGAGCAGGCTGATGCCGGCGTACCCCTCACCGCCGGTGCGGACGGCGGTGGTCACGAAGTCGGCGCGGACCCCGCTGGTGATGTAGGTCTTGGCGCCGCTGACCAGGTAGTCCGCGCCGTCCCGTACAGCGCGGGTGCGCAGCCGGGCCACGTCGCTGCCGCCGCCGGGTTCAGTGACAGCCAGCGCGCCGATCAGCCGGCCGGCCAGCGTCGGCCGCACGTACCGGTCGATCAGGTCCGGCGCGCCCGCCTGCACGATGTGCGGCAAGGCGATGCCGTGGGTGAACAGGCTCGCGACCACGCCGCCGGAGCCGCCGCCCTGCAGCAGTTCCTCGGTGAGGATGGCCGCGTCGATGCTGTCTCCGCCGCTGCCACCCACCTGCTCGGGAAAGCCGACACCGAGCAGTCCCGCCGCCGCGAACGTCGTGTGCAGCTCGCGTGGCAGCAGCCCGTCCCGCTCCCACTGCCCGACGTACGGCACGACCTCCTTCGCCACGACCCTACGGGCGAGCTCGCGCAGGGCTCGCCGCTCCGGGATGTCCCAGCGGCCCACGCGCTCCTGGCTCACGGCCGGTCCACTCGGGTACTGGGGCGGCCGGGCCCGGGCGGACCCGCGAAGCACTGGGCGATGTCCAGCCATGCGTCGGCCAGCGGACCGGTCGCGACCAGCGCCGTGTCGTCCCGGTGCCGTCGCTGCGTGACGCGCAGGGCGAAGTCCAGGGCCGGTCCCTCGATCGCGTCCGGCCCGCTGCCCCACTCCCACATCCGACCGCCCGGCGTCCCACCGCCGGGCGCCTCGAGGGTGATCCGGGGTCTCGCCTTCGGTACCGCGAGCCCCCGCACCAAGTGGGCGAAGGCGTACGTCCGGACACCCAGGTCGCAGACGTGCCTGAGCCGGTCGGTCGGCGTGCGGGCGATCCCCAGCCCGTCGGCGATGTCCTGGCCGTGCGCCCAGTACTCCATCAGCCGAGCCGTCACGAACGAGGTCGGGCTCATGGCCGGGCCGTACCAGGGCACCCTTGTCGCCGGATCGAGCCCGGCGAAGGCGTGCAGCATCTCGGCGAACGCGCGGGGCCACTGGTCCAGCAGCGCGTCCGCATCCAAGGCCCGGCCGATCTCCAGCTGGCTGCCCAGAAAGCCCTCGATGTCCTGCGCGACCTCGGGCAGCTCGGCCACGAACAGCTCGGGCCTGGTCGCGGCCTTGGTGGCCTCGCGGTCGGAGCCATCAAGTGGCTCACGGCGTCACGAACGTCCCAGCCCGTCGCCGGGGTCGCGGTGTCGAGCACGCGCGGGCCAAGGAGCTGCTGCAGGTCGGCCTGCTCGTCGCGCAGGTCGTCCAGCAGGGCCGTGGGATCGGGGCGGATGAGGGCCTCCGGGAGTCGTCCGTGATGTGAACGCAGGCTAACCTCCGTTCCGTGACCGCCGCCGCACCGCGACGCGAGCTGCTGCTGGGGGCGGCCGCAGACCTGTTCGCTGCGCGCGGCTACCACGCGGTCGGGATCGACGACATCGGCTCGGCGGCGGGCATCACCGGACCGGGCGTCTACCGCCACTTCCCCTCCAAGCAGGCCCTGCTGGAGTCGTTGTGCGACCGGGCGATGACCCGGATGCTTGCCGGCGCGCAGGACCTGTCCAGCTCCCGGGACGCGCTAGGCGGCCTGGTCGACCTGCACGTCAGCTTCGCCGTCGGCGAGCGAGCGCTGCTCGGCGTCTGGGCCCGCGAGCAGCGCGCCCTGTCGGAGGACGTGCGCCGGTCCCTGCGGCAGCGGCAGCGCGCCTACGAACAGGTGTGGCGTGAGGTGGTGGAGCCGCTGCGCGACGACCTGAGCGAGGCGGAGGTCTCGGTCGTGGTGAGCTCGACACTCGCTCTGCTCAACTCCACCGCGCTCGTCGAGACGACCGTGCCGGCCGGTCGGCTCGCGCCGCTGCTGCGCCGGATGGCCCTGTCCGCCCTGCTGTCCCGCCGGACCCCGAGCCACCGCCCCTGACCCGGGCTGGGACGACGCCCCGCGCTCGAACCGGTGCCGACAGCAGCACAACAGCAGGCCGGCGAACCCAGCAGCCGCGGGTGCACGCTCAGGGTCACGCCCGTCTAGGCCTCGCGGCCCCACCGACCTGCTGTTAGGCCGCTGCTGCCAGGCCGACGAGCGCCCGCACACGAACGACCCGGCCTCCCCTGCTGGTGCGGGGAGCCGGCCCGGCTCAGAGGGCGACCGAGCCGCGGCCCTCGCGGCCGCCGATGGCGAAGTGGGAGATGTCCACGATGACGAACAGCCCGGTCGCCCGGAAGGTCACCACACCCTCCGGCGAGGTCCCCCGGCACGACACGAACAGCTTGCGCCCCTCCCGGCGGTCGGCGCGAGCGCGCACGGCGTAGGGCACGCCGACCAGAACCGGTAGCAGGTAGTCGATCTCGAGCCGCCTTGTGACGCCGGGCTCGCGGGCGACGAACAGCAGGTAGCCCAGCAGGTCGTCGACGAGGGCAGCCACGGTGCCGCCATGCGCGATCCCCGGAGCACCGCTGTGTCGGTCGGTGAAGGTGTAGGTGGTGACGACATCGGTCCCGTCGAGCTCGGCGACCAGGTGCAGGCCGGCCTCGGCATCAGGGCCGCACCCGAAGCAGGTCGGGTAGTGCGGCGGCAACCCGGGACCCTGCCGGCCATCCCCGGCACGCAAGGCAGCGGCGTACTCCTCGACACCCATCAGCGGCTTTTCGTCAAAAGCTGCCCGTCACAAGCCATCCGTCACAGGCCCAGCGAGCGGCCGACGATCTCCTTCATGATCTCCGTGGTCCCCCCGTAGATCGTCTGCACACGCGAGTCGAGGTAGGCCCTGGCCACCGGGTACTCCAGCATGTAGCCGTAGCCGCCGTGGAGCTGCACGCACGCGTCGACGACCCGCTTCTGCAGCTCGGTCGTCCACCACTTGGCCATGGCGGCGTCCTTGACGTCGAACCGGCCGGCGTTGTGCTCGAGCACCGAGCGGTCGAGGTAGGTCTCGGCGATGCATACCTCGGTTTCGAGCTCGGCGAGCACGAAACGGTTGTGCTGGAAGCTGCCGATCGCCTTGCCGAACGCCTTGCGCTGCTTGCAGTACTCGATGGTCAGGTCGAGCACATAGCGGGCGGCGGCGACCGCGACGACAGCGATCGACAGGCGTTCCTGCGGCAGGGCGTTCATCAGGTGGACGAAGCCGCCGCCCTCGCTACCGAGCAGGTTCGTCGCCGGCACGCGGACCTCGTCGAAGAACAGCTCGGCGGTGTCCTGCGCCTTCATTCCGATCTTGTCCAGGTTGCGGCCGCGCTCGAAGCCCGGCATCCCGCGCTCGACCGCGAGCAGCGAGAAGCCGTGCGCGCCGGCGTCGGGGTGGGTGCGCGCGACCACGAGGACGAGGTCGGCGTTGATGCCGTTGGTGACGAACGTCTTGGACCCCGACAGCACCCAGTCGCTGCCGTCCCGCCGCGCCACGGTCCGCAGGCCCTGCAGGTCCGAGCCCGCACCCGGCTCCGACATCGCGATCGCCGTGATCATCTCGCCGCTGACGAAAGGCGGCAGCCAGCGGTCCTTCTGTTCCTGGGTCGCGAGGGTCAGCAGATAGGGCGCGACCACATCGTTGTGCAGCGTGAAGCCGACGCCGCTGGCCCCGGCCCGGGTGAGCTCCTCGCCGATGACGCAGTTGTAGCGGAAGTCCTCGACGCCACCCCCGCCGTACTGCTCCGGAACGTCGGTGCCGAGCAGGCCCTGCTTGCCGGCCTCGAGCCACACGCCTCGGTCGACAATCCCGGCCTTCTCCCAACCTGCGTGAAAGGGCGTGATCTGGTTGGCGACGAAGCTGCGGACGCTGTCGCGAAAGGCCTCGTGTTCGGCCTCGTAGAGGTTGCGCTGCATGCCAGCGAAGTTATCCGCCGTTCACAACAGGGTCAACGCGGCGCTAGGGTGCGCCGCGTGACCGTGCTCCCGGACCGCGTGGACCCGCGCAGTTCGGACGCGCAGGCCAACAGCGAGGCGATGCTGGCCCAGCTGGCCCTGGTCGAGGAGCAGCTGGACGCGGCCCGCGCCGGGGGCGGCCAGAAGTACGTCGACCGGCACCGCGCGCGCGGCAAGCTGCTGGCGCGCGAGCGGATCGAGCTGCTGCTTGACCGGGACACGCCGTTCCTGGAGCTGATGCCGGTCGCGGCGTACGGCTCGAGCTTCCCGGTCGGCGCGAGTGTCGTCACCGGCATCGGGCTCGTGGAGGGCGTCGAGGTTCTGATCATCGCCAACGATCCGACCGTGCGCGGCGGCGCGAGCAACCCGTACAGCAGCAAGAAGGTCGGGCGGGCGATGGAGATCGCCCGCGAGAACCGGCTCCCGCTGGTCAATCTCGTCGAGTCCGGGGGCGCCGACCTGCCGACGCAGGCCGAGATCTTCATCCCCGGCGGGGCGATGTTCCGCAACCTCACCCAGATGTCGGCGGCGGCCATCCCGACGATCGCGCTGGTCTTCGGCAACTCGACGGCCGGCGGGGCGTACGTGCCGGGCATGAGCGACTACGTCGTGCTGGTGAAGGAGCGGGCCAAGGTCTTCCTCGGTGGTCCGCCGCTGGTGAAGATGGCGACCGGTGAGGACAGCGACGACGAGTCGCTCGGCGGCGCCGAGATGCACGCGCGGACAAGCGGTCTCGCTGATCAGCTGGCCGAGGACGAGTACGACGCAATCCGCCTCGGCCGCGACATCGTCAAGCGCCTGAACCTGCCACAGCAGGCGGTTCCCGCTTCCCTCCCGCCGCGGTACGACGAGCAGGGCCTGCTCGCGATCGCGTCGACCGACCTGCGGGTGCCCTTCGACCCACGGGACGTCCTGGCGCGAGTGGTCGACGACAGCGACATCGACGAGTTCAAGCCGCTGTACGGGACGTCGCTGGTCACCGCCTGGGCCCGCATCCACGGCTACCCGGTCGGGGTGCTGGCCAACGCCCGCGGCGTGCTGTTCAGCGAAGAGTCCGAGAAGGCAGCCCAATTCATCCAGCTGGCCAACAGCTCGGACACGGCGCTGGTCTTCCTGCAGAACACGACCGGCTACATGGTCGGCAAAACCTACGAGCAGGACGGGATCATCAAGGACGGCGCGAAGATGATCAACGCTGTCAGCAACTCGAAGGTCCCCCACCTCACGCTCGTGATCGGCGCGTCCTACGGCGCCGGCAACTACGGAATGTGCGGCCGGGCGTTCGGGCCGCGCTTCCTGTTCTCCTGGCCGCACGCGAAGTCCGCGGTCATGGGTCCGACGCAGCTTGCCGGTGTGCTGTCCATCGTCGGCCGCCAGTCCGCCGCCTCCAGGGGCATCGAGTACGACGAGGAAGCGGACGCGACGATGCGGGCCCTGGTCGAGGCGCAGATCGAGGCGGAGTCCTTGGCACTGGCCAACTCCGGGCGCGTCTACGACGACGGCATCATCGACCCGCGCGACACCCGAACCGTGCTGGGCATCTGCCTCTCGGTCGTCCACCGGACCGAGCCCCGCGGCGTGCGCGGCGGCTTCGGCGTCTTCCGGATGTGACCGCCGTGCGCACCCTGCTCGTGGCCAACCGGGGCGAGATCGCCCGGCGGGTCTTTCGTACCGCCCGCAGCATGGGCATCTCAACGGTTGCGGTCTTCTCCGACGCCGACGCCGATGCGCCGCACGTACGGGAGGCCGACGCCGCCGTACGGCTGCCAGGCTCCGCGCCTGCTGACACTTATCTGCGCGGCGACCTGGTCGTCGAGGCTGCGCTGCGCGCAGGCGCCGACGCGGTGCACCCCGGGTACGGCTTTCTGTCCGAGGATGCCGGCTTCGCCAGGGCGGTCTTGGCCGCGGGCCTGACCTGGGTGGGGCCGCCCCCCGAGGCCGTCGAGGCGATGGGCAGCAAGATCGGGGCCAAGGCGCTCATGGTCGCGGCACGCGTGCCGTGCCTGCCCGGGTCCGCCGACCCGGCAGCCGCGGCCCACGAGGTCGGCTTCCCTCTGCTGGTCAAGGCTTCTGCTGGCGGCGGCGGCCGCGGGATGCGCGTGGTTCGGTCCGTGCAGGAGCTCGACGGTGCGGTCGCGAGTGCGCGGCGGGAGGCGCTCGCGGCGTTCGGCGACGGGACGGTCTTCCTGGAGCGGTACGTCGAGCGGCCGCGGCACGTCGAGGTGCAAATTGTCGCCGACACCCATGGCGCCGTGGTCGCCCTGTTCGAACGCGATTGCTCGGTGCAGCGACGGCACCAGAAGGTCGTCGAGGAATCGCCTTCGCCCGCCGTCGATGAGGACCTCCGGGCGCGGCTGGTCACCGCCTCGGTCACCGCCACGAGGGCGGTCGGTTACGCCGGGGTCGGGACAGTCGAGTTCGTACTGGAGGGCTCCGGCGCGTTCTTCTTCCTGGAGATGAACACCCGCCTACAGGTCGAGCACCCGGTCACCGAGCTCGTCACCGGGCTGGACCTCGTCCGCCTGCAGCTGCTCGTCGCGGCCGGCGAGCCGTTGCCAGCGGAGGTGTCCACGGCGCGGCTGACCGGCCACGCGGTCGAGGCGCGGCTGTACGCCGAGGACGCGACGCAGGACTTCCTGCCGCAGACAGGCGTTCTCACCCGGTTCGAGGTGACCGGAGACGTGCGGGTCGACAGCGGCGTCGAGACCGGCTCGGTCATCGGCGTGCACTACGACGCGATGCTGGCCAAGGTCGTGGCGCACGCGCCGACCCGCGAGCAGGCGAGCGCAAAGCTCGCCGATGCCCTAGCGCGGGCGCGCCTGCACGGCGTCACCACCAACCGCGACCTGCTCGTGCGCCTTCTGCGCTCGCACGCCTGGCTGGCTGGCGACGTAGACACCGGCCTGCTAGAGCGCCAAGGTGGGCCTGCGGTGCTCGGCGCGCCACCGGGACCGGGGGTGCACCGGGTCCACTGCGTGGCGGCGGCGCTGGCCTCGGCCGCCTCCCGCCAGGGCCGCTTCCCGTCCGGCTGGCGCAACGTCCCCAGCCAGCTGCACACCGCGTCGTACGACGGGGTGGTCGTGTCCTACGCGCACCGGCGAGAAGGGCTGGTGGTGCAGGTCGACCCTGAGCCCCTAGACGTGCACCTGTGGTCCGCAGTGGCCGATCGGGTGGACCTTTCGGTCGACGGCGTACGTCGCACGTTCCTGGTCGATGGGCTTCACGTCGACTCGCCGCTCGGCTACACCGCGCTGGTCGAAGACCCGCGCTTCCCGCTGCCTGAAGGCGATCTCGCGGTCGGCTCGTTGGTGGCGCCGATGCCGGGCACGGTGCTGCGGGTGGCGGTGAGCCAGGGGCAAACCGTGGCCGCCGGGGACGTACTGCTCGTGCTCGAGGCGATGAAGATGGAGCACGGCGTCCGCGCGGCCAATAACGGGACCGTGGCCGAGCTGCTCGTCGAGGCCGGCCAGCAGGTCGACGCCGGGGCCGTCCTGGCGGTCGTGAAGATCGTCGTGCCCGATCCAGCCGGCGGTTGAGCGCGGTCCCACCCCAGAGCCTGCACGACGATCTTCACGACCATGCACATGCACATGGGTGCGGGCCAGCAACGCGGGCGGTCACCGGCAACCGCAAGCGGCGAGCGGCGAGCGGCAAGCGGCGTCGGGGCGTCAGCGTGCCGCGCCGTCCACCTGCTCGACCGCGAGCTCGCCGTCGGCGTACTGCTTGCGCAGGACCTTCTTGTCGAACTTTCCGACGCTCGTCTTCGGCACCTCGTCGATGAAGACCCAGCGTTCAGGCAGCTGCCACTTCGCCACCGTCGTCGCCAGGTGCTCGCTCAGCTCGGTCGGCGTCGCGGAGGAGCCGTCCCGCAGCACGACGCAGGCCAGCGGCCGCTCGTCCCACCGCTCGTCCGGCACCGCGACGACAGCCGCCTCGCGCACGGCTGGGTGGCCCATGAGGCTGTTCTCGAGGTCGACCGAGCTGATCCACTCGCCACCGGACTTGATGACATCCTTGCTCCGGTCGGTGATCTGGACGAACCCGTCGGCCGTCACCGATGCCACGTCACCGGTCCGCAGCCAGCCGTCGGCGAACTTCTCCGGGTCCGGATCCAGGTAGTACGAGCCGGTGACCCACGGCCCGCGGACCTGCATCTCCCCTACCGACTCGCCGTCCCAGGACAGCTCGCTGCCGTCCTCGCCGACCAGACGCAGCTCGACCCCGCCGGAGATGCGGCCAGTCTTGGACCGGTGTTCCCACGAGTCGCCCGGCGCGCCCTTCGGCGGGTGCGAGACCGCCGCGAGCGGCGAGGTCTCGGTCATGCCCCACGCCTGGATGATGCGCATCCCGTGCCGGTGCTCGAAGGCCTGCATCAGTGACAGCGGTACCGCAGACCCGCCGCAGACGACCAGGCGCAGTGAGCTCAGGTCGCTGTTGTGCTCGTCCACGAAGGTCAGCAGGTCGTTCCAGATGGTCGGAACGGCGCCGGCAAAGGTCGGGCGCAGCTCGCTGATCATCCGGGCCAGCGGCTCGGCCTGCAGGAATCGGCCGGGCATCACGAAGTCCGTCCCGGCCATCCAGCCGGAGTAGGCCAGCCCCCAGGCAACGGCATGAAACATCGGGACCACCGGCAGTACCGAGTCGTGCTCGGACAGCGCAAAGGTGTTGCCGCCCCCGCTGGCCATGGAATGCAGGTAGATCGAGCGGTGGCTGTAGACGACGCCCTTGGGGTTGCCCGTGGTCCCGCTCGTGTAGCACATGGCCGCGGCCGCGCGCTCGTCCACCTCGGGCCAGTCGTAGGTCGGCTCCGCCGCCGCCAGCAGCTGCTCGTAGTCGTGCACGGGCTTGCCGAGCCCGCTGGTGTCGCCCTCGCCGATGAGCACGTACGCCTCGACCGTCGTCAGCTGGGCGGCGACCTTCACCAGCAGCGGCAGCACCGAGGCATCGACAATGATGACCTTGTCCTCGGCGTGCTGGACGACGTAGGCCAGCTGGTCGGGGAACAGCCGCAGGTTCAGCGTGTGCAGCACCGCCCCCATGGACGGCACCGCCAGGTAGGCCTCGAGGTGTTCTTGGGTGTTCCACAGAAACGTCCCGACGCGCTCGCCCGGCTGCACGCCCAGGTCCCGAAGAGCGCCGGCGAGTCGGGCCGCGCGCTGCCCCACCTCGGCGTACGTCGCCTCGCGGACCCCCTCGCCGTCGTAGGTGCGCACCACGCTGGTGGCGAACACCCGCTCGCTGTGTCTGAGCATCGCGCCGATCGTCAGGGCGCCGTCCTGCATCGTGCTCGTCAGCTCGGTCACGGGATCCTCCAGGTGGGGTGTGTCACAGAGCAACCTGCCGCACCGGGGCCGCGCGCTCAAGCGCGAGCCCGCCGCCGTACGGTGACCGCGCAGGTCCCTCAGCAGACAAGGAGCATCAGTGAGCGAATGGCGACGGTGCGACCAGTGTCGCAAAGTCAAGTCCATCGAGGAGTACGACGACGGCGCTACGACGTGCCGCCGCTGCCTGTCGGCCCCCGCTCCAAGGGTGAGGGCGGCGCGGGCGTCCGGCGTGACGACGACCCGCGCGCCTCGGGCCGCCCCGGAACCGACGCACTCAGCACCCCGCCGACCGCTGGTCGGCATTGCAGGCAGCGGTGACCTCGAGGTGCGCGAGCGCCGGGCCCGTCGCTCCGCCCTGGACGCGCTCGCTGAGAACCACGAGCAGGAGTTCGAATTGCTGATGGGAGCGGCCCGGCGCGCGGAGGGACTGCGTGGGTAGCCGGACCACACGTCGGCCGACCGGCTGGTAGCGTCCCGGGCTGCACGAGCACCAGCGCCGTTAGCTCAATTGGCAGAGCAGCGGACTCTTAATCCGCGGGTTCGGGGTTCAAGTCCCTGACGGCGCACCCCGCTGACCTGGCCTTTCACCGTCGATGGTGAGGGGCCGGCGTCGTTCCCGGACCCTTGTGGGCACGGTGTGGGCACGGAGCCACCGAGATGGGCCCGCAGAGCCGTCACAGCCCGCGGGATGATCGCAGCGCGCTTCGCGCTCGACCCCTGCGCAATGGCCGGCAAGACGTGCGTGTACGTATCGGCCGTGATCGTGATCGAGGAGTGCCCCAGGCGACGCTGGACCTCCACCAGGGACTCCCCCGCGGCCAGGCCGAGCGAGGCGCTGGTGTGCCGCAGATCGTGTAGGCGGATCGGTGGGAGCCCGGCGGCGGCGGTGAGCCGACCGAAGTGCCGGGAGACGTACTCCGGGTGCAGTTGGGCGCCGTCCTCGCGGGTGAACACCAGGCCGGTGTCCACCCACGCCGAGCCCCAGGCGAGCCGCTCGGCGGACTGCTCGGCGCGGTGTGTGCGCAGCGCTTCGACGGTCTGCTCGTCCAGGCTGACGACCCGCACGCCGCTCTTGGTCTTGGGTAGGCCCACGGCGGTGGCGTAGCCAAGCTGCACGACCTGCTGCTCGACGTGCAGGGTGCCGCGGGCCAGGTCGACGTCCTGCCAGCGCACCCCGACGGCCTCACCGCGGCGTAGGCCCATGGTGGCGATCACGTGGTACATGGCGCTGAGCCGGTCGCCCTCTGTGTGGTCCAGGAACGCGCCGACCTGCTCCGGGGACCAGACGGTGACCCGTGGCCTGGGCGCGGCGGCAAGCTCGACGTGCGCGGCCGGGTTGAACGCCAACACGCGACGCTTCACGGCGGTGTTCAGCGCACTCTGCAGCGTCGCGTGTATCCGACGCATCGTCGCCGGCCCTACGGGCCGTTCCCGGCCGGCGTTGCCCTTCGCGATCGCGGCGTACATCCGCTCGATGTCGACGGTCCGCAGGTCCGCCAAGCGCAGGTGCCCCAGGTACGGCAGGAGGTAGCGGTCCAGGTGCGCTTGGTAGGACCGGGCCGTGCTGGGCCGTAGCGCCCCCTTGCCGACCAGCCAGTCGCCGAGGTAGGTGCCGACGGTGAGCCGGGCGACGTCGACGTGCGAGCCGTTGCCGACCCGGCCGGCTAGTGCCGTAAGGGCCGCGGTCGCGTCTCGCTTGGTGGCGAAGCCACCACGGCTGCGCTGCCGCCGCTGCCGGCGCACACCGTCCTCGTCCATGCCGGGTCCGATGTCGACGCGGTAGCACCACGTGCCGTGGCCCGTGCGCGGCAGCAGGGGGCATAAGCCGCCAACCTGCTTGCCGTCAGCGGCACGGCAGCCGCACCGCTTGAACGTCTGGCCGGTCACTTGTTTGCCTTGCTCGCCTGAGCGTGCTCGGCGATCCAAGCCTGAGTCTTGTCGTTCATGGCATGAGCTGCAGCAAGGACGTCGGTGTAAAAGCTCAGGGCGTCTGAGTCCGATATGGCTGCCGACTGCGCGAGAGCCAGAGCCTCTTCGACTCGTTCCCACCAATCGACCTTGAGGTGGCACTTCCAGGCAACCCGCCGCACGCGGCCCCAGTAGGTGTCGACCGCTAGGTCCATGTGACGCCGACGTCCAGGGCCTTCCGCGAAGGCGCGGAGATCCTGGACCTGATCGCGGGCGTTGGCTGGCAGGAGGAGTTCGAGCAGCGGCACGTCGAAGACGATCGAGAACCCGATCGCCTCCTGCACCGTGATTGCGCGGCGACCACCCGGTGCGGGCTTCTCAATCTTACTGATCGCAGACTGGGGCAGCGGGACGCCGACGGCGGTGACTTCCCGCGCCAGCCGCTCCTGGGACCACCCGCGGGCCTGACGCTCCTCGGTGAGCCGGCGGGCTAGCTCGCGCTCACTGCTGGTCGCGGACAGGAGGGCGCCTGCCTCTTCCCAGTTGAGCGATGGACGTCCACTCACGGCACAACTCCGTCATCCGAATTGGATGAAGAGTAGGACCGTTGGAGATTGCATGTCAAGCGGTGAACGGTCCATCCTGAAAGGACGCACAACCGGCACCGGACGGGATGACCAGTGGAGAAGCTACTCAGCACGCAGGAAGTCGCGGAAGCCATCGGCATCGCGCCGGAAACGGTGCGGTTCTGGCGCCACACCGGACGTGGCCCCACCGTCGTACGAGTAGGCCGGTACGTGCGCTACCGGCCAGAAGACGTCGAATCCTGGCTCGACGCGCAGTCCACCGCGCCGCGCACGACCGGAATCGTGCCGGCGCGTTGTCCATGAGCGTTGCAATGGGGCGCGCTGAGCTGCTGGCGCTCCCCGCCGCGGTCGACCTCGTGACGGCCGCCCGAGCGCTCGGCCTCGGCAGGACGAAAGCGCAGGAGCTAGCCCGCTCCGGTCAGTGGCCCACACCGCTGCTGCGCCTTGGTGCGCAGTACCGGGTGCCCACCGCCGCGCTGCTCAGGCTGCTGGAGATCACCCCCAACACGATGGAGACCGGCGTCCCAACGCCGGGCCTCGCCCCAACCGGTTCCGTAGCCGACCTCGACCAGGAGGTCCGGTGACGAAACTCCGCCCGCCCACTGACCCCAGGCGTGTCCGGGCCGCGGCTACGACCCGGGACCGACAAGAGCCGCGTGACGAGCCGGACGACGGCGCCCTATTCGGCGCAGCCGTGTCGGTCGGTGCCTACGGGAGAACCACCAGCTACACCCTGCCCGACGCGCACCACGGCCGGGGACCGGGACCGCGGCCGCCGACGACCGGGCCGAGCGACGCCGAGGCGCCCGCGTGGTGGTGGAGCGAGGCTGAGCGGATCGTGCTGGCCCTGGTCGCCGCCGGCCACACGGTTAGCAGCGACGACCTGCACCAGCAGTACCCGCATGTGCCCTCAGCGACGGGCGCGGCGTTCGGTGGCCTGTTCTCAAGGCTGGCCCGGGACGGGAAGATCCGCGAAGTCGGCATGACCAAGAGCACCCGCCCCGAGGCCCGGCGCCGCCGGATCATCTTGTGGGGGCTGCCTTGACGTGGACTCGGTTGGACGACGGCTGGACCGACCGGCCCATCCTCGAACAGCTTCCGCACGAGACGCGCTGGCACTACCTGGCGATGGTGCAGTTCTGCTCCCGTACGAACCGCTATGACGGTCTGGTGCGACCGGCGGACGCCCGTCGCTGTTCCGACGTCGCAGATCCCGCAGTGGCCGTCAGGGAGCTGCTGGACGTCGGCCTGCTGGCAGTGGTGGACGGCGCGATGAAGGTGGTGGAGATCGAGCACCACGTGCCACCACCGCACCTGCGGGATGAGGCACGCAAGCAGGCCAGCCGCGAGCGCAAGGCGCGGGAACGTGCGCATAAGGCCGGGGATCACAGCTACTGCCTGCCCGATCACTGCCAGTCAGCGTCACACCCTGTCGCTAGTGAGGTCACGCGTGACGTCGGGACGGGACGGGACGGGACGGGACAGGCCGGGGCGCAACAATCTGAGGATGACCTAGGAACACCGGACAGTGATGGGACAGATCCTGATTCCGCCGCATCCTGGCCAGCGGTCGCCGTGCTGGGTGCTCCTCCGTCTTCGCGCCTTGGTCGTGATGACCAGGACTGGTCGACTGAGCTGTACGCGAGGGAGCAGTGAGCCCGCGGGAAGGCGCTGAGGCGAAGGGCGCCCGCTACCTGCTCGAGGGCCGCCTGGTCGTGGAGCTGGCGCAGGTTGGCTACTTCCGGGCGACCGTCCGCGGTGGCGGCCAGATCTACGTCGTGACCTTCGGCCGTGGCGGCTGGCACTGCACCTGCCCGGCCCGCGGCGTGTGCTGCCACTTGGCCGCTGCCTACCTCATCGCCGCACCGGCCGGCTCGCCATGAGCCGCCACCCGCTGCCCTTGGACGTCGCCGCCCTGGTCGCCGCCGGCCACCTGGTCGAGGTCGAGCCCGACGTGTACCGGCGCGCACACCACGCCGCATGTACCCAGCCCCAACCGGGTGTGCCACCAGGCACGCCCACCCACCGGAACGCAAGGAGCCCCGATCAATGAGCCTTTCCGCGGACGCCATAACTGACCTGCTCGCCCTCGACGCCCTCGCCCGGCACACGGTCATGCCGCCTGCCGAGCACATAGTCCTCGTGCGTGAGGGCGTCGAGGCCCAGCTGCTCGACCGCCGGGACGGCCGACTGCTGGCCCGCGCCGACGTCGGCGACTAGGGGTGGCGGGTCGAAAGTCCACAGCCTCAGGCCGGCGGGACAACTCAGTAGCTCGCGTCTTTCCTGTACGGGTCTGGAGGTTTTGGCCCCGGATCTTTTTTTTCCTCCCCGGGCGTCGTTTCTGTCGCTGCCAGGGCGTACCATCCGCAACAGAGGTCTCTCGGCCGGGCGAAACCCACCGGAGGACCAGGCAGGCACCGCGGACGGCCTCGGGCTTCAACGCGGGACCGAGATGCGGGCGTTGTTGAGCGCCTTTGTGCGGCAGGGCCGGGCGAAACCCACCTGAGCGGCAGAACGACCCCCCACCGCTTGAGGCAGCTGCCGCTGTGCGCGCCTCTGACCCGTCAGGACACCCCATGAGCACGACGCTCGACAACCTCCTCCGCGAACGGCAGGAGACCTGGGAAGGCACCCGCGCCCTGTTCGACCAGGCCGAGAAGCGCGCCGACAAGACGTTCACTCCCGCCGAGGAGCGGATGTGGAAGGCGCGTAACGACGACCTGGACAGGTTCGACCGGAACATCGCCGAGCTGCAGGGGCAGGACGAGCAGCAGCAGCGAGCGGCCGACGCCGCCCGCTGGGCCGGCCGCCTCATTCGGCCGGACACCGGCTCAGGCACCACGGAGCGGACCGCCTCCGGGCACACGTTGCTCAAGCGTTCGGACAGCTTCGCCGAGCACGCCGGCAAGCTCGGGCTGGGCGGCGGGACCGAGGACCAGGGCCTGAGCCTGGGGCGCTACCTGCGCGGTTTCGTCACCGGCCAGTGGGACGCCGACGCGGAGCGGGAGAAGCGTGCGCTGGCGACCTCCACGATCGCCGGTGGCGGCGCCCTGGTCCCGGTGCCGCTGGCGAACGAGATCGTGGACCTGGCCCGCGCCAAGATGCGTGTGGTGCAGGCCGGCGCCCGGACCCTGCTGATGGAGTCCGCGACGGAGCGGGTCGCCCGGCAGGTCAGCGACCCCACCGTGACGTGGCGGGCCGAGGCCGCGCTGATTCCGGAGTCGCAGCCGACGTTCGACCAGATCCTGTTCCAGGCCCGGACGCTCAGCACGATCGTCAAGCTGAGCTGGGAGGTGCTGGAGGACGCCCACGAGATCGACCGGGTGGTCAGCGACTCGCTGAGCAAGGTCGTCGCGTTGGAGGTCGACCGGGCCGCGCTGCGCGGGATCGGCGCGCCCTACACCGCGCCCAACCCCGAGCCCGCCGGGGTGCTGAACACCACCGGGGTAACGGTCACCCCGCTGGGCGCCGGTAACGGTGCCGCGGCGGCATGGGATGACCTGTCCCGGGCGCTGCAGACCATCCGGCAGGCTAACGGCGAACCCAACGCGTTCATCCACAGCCCGCGCACCGAAGGCAACCTCTCCCGGATCAAGAACTCACAGGGGCAGTGGCTCGGCCCGTCGCCCGACGTCGAGCCGCTGGACCGGCTCTACACCGCGGCCGTGCCGAACACCCTCACCGTGGGGACCGCCACCGCCGCATCCGAGATCTACCTCGGGCAGTGGGATGCGCTGTGGCTCGGCTTGCGCTCGCAGATGGCGCTCAGGCTCGTAGAGCGCTACGCCGACACCGGCCAGACCGGCCTGCTCATCTGGTGGCGTGGCGACATCCAGCTCCAGCACCCGCAGTGGTTCAACGTCCTGACCGGCGTTCTCTAAGGAGCCTCATGCCCGATCCCACCAGCACCGCCACCACCACGGGCGCCTTTCTGGGCGGCCAGTTGCCCGCTCCGCAGCCGGTTGTGGAGGCCGTCACCGGCGACCGGGGCCTGGATCATCACCTGGCCGGCCGCTACGTCCAGCGCGACGACATGGGCGAGGGCCTGTTCACCTTCGTCCGCGACGGTGAGCCGGTCCCGCCCTCGCTGTCCGGCCTGCCGGTGCTGCCCGCACGTAAGGCACTGGAGGCCGCAGCGAAGAACGCAGAGGCCGCGGCGAAGAACGCGCCGGCCGCTTGAGCTCGCGGACCGGGGCGTCAAGCCCACCACCCGGGCGTTCACAGGCTTATGCCCGCGGTGGACGCAAGGTCGCAGGAGACGCACCCCTTTCGCGTCGGTGATCGCACCTGCGCCCCGGTCCTCGACACCCGAGCACCATCGCGGCGGCGGGGCACACTGGCCCGGTGACGACTCAGGAGCACCAGGACCGGCCGGTCGATTGGCTCGAAGCAGGCCGCGTGCGCCGGCGCCGACTCGGAGGTGTTCTGCGCCGACGAGCTGAAAGGCCCCGCGCTGGAGGCTGCACGGGCTGTCTGCCGCTCCTGCCCCGTCACGCGGCAGTGCGGGGCCTACGCGGTCGAGATCGGGGCTGTGCATGGCTTGTGGGCCGGGCAGTGGCGCACACCGCGTAGCCCGGCGCTGGACCGGCTCACCGCCGCGTAGGTTCCCGGTTGTCGCTGGGCGTCAACGTCCGCGCCCGTTGCTGTTCACAGGACGGGACCGCAACGAAGGACGGCGACACGAAGGGCGCGCCTTCTGAGCGCCTCGCCGTACCTGCGCCCAGCGACCCCTTGAGTCAGGGCGTATGGCCTTTGCATAGCGGAGCAGCTTGGTTCAGCGCGTCGAGCGCCGCGCCCCGGTCGGTGCTGTAGTCCGCGCCGCTGTCAGCAGCAACTCGCGCCCGGCCCAAGGCCATGCCGGCAGTCGTCGCCAAGTCCTGCAAGTGCCCGGCCGGCAGCAGTGTTGTGGCTTCGCTCAGCTTGTCCGCGGCGTGTCCGAACGCCTTGACCGTGTCGGCTGGAGTCGCCGTCCCGTTCCGGATCGCGTCCTGGGCGTCGTTGAAGGTGCTGACAGCCTGCGAGATCGTGAAGCACCCCGTGTCGATAGACGTGTCGCCGCCGCTCGCGCCACCGCTACTCCCGCACCCGGAGAGCAGGACGGCCAGGACCAGCAGGGGTGCCTTCATGCTGGGACCGTAACGCCGGCAAGCCGAAGGTGACAGGCTCGGCCCCATGACTGACATCCCCGACATCCGGGCGGCTCTGCTTGAGGGCCGCTACCCCTTCGAGTTCATCCGGGACCTACAGGGACAAGTAGCGAGCGAGCGACGCGCTTGGTTGATCCAGGAGATGCTAGGCAGCGAGGAGGGCAGGAAGGCCCTTTACGTGCTCATAGTCGCTGGTACTCGAAAGATGCTGAACGGCGTCGCGGCTGTGCAGCCCAACGCCCAGGGCCTGCAACAGCGCGCCGCCCGCTTGGCAGCCTTGCTTGACGACGACGCGGGGCTGGACGAACTGGCGGGCAACCACGCGGTGCTCAGACGGACCTAACCGACGGCTTGGTACCCCGTTAAGGCACGGCTGCCCCGCGTGACGGTTTCCGTCACGTCCGCCTGACCTGCGTTGCCGGCAACCAGCCGAGGTGCAGCTCACCGACGCCGGTGCTCCACTGCAAGTAGACCCGCGAGCCGCGCCAGCCGAGCGCGTACCCGGGCCAGCTCCCGCCGCCGACCGTGGCCTCGACGGCGATGGGCGCAGCTGCCATGACCAGCGGGGCATCGAGGTCCGCGGCGGCGAGCAGCACGGCGGGAGTGTCCCGCAGGCCCCGGACACGCAACAGCAGCCCCGGTCGCCGTCATGGTGGCCCGGGGCTGCTGCGTGCGTGGGTGTCAGCTTGGACGGTGGTGGAGCGTCGCCGCGCCCAGCACACGCTCGATCGCATCCAAGCCTTTCGCGGTGGCGCGGTCGAAGTCCTCGACGTCCAGCACTTCAGCGCCGCGCAGGGCGTCCCGAATGGTGAAGACGAGTTCCCGTTGCCCATCGGTCAGGCCCGACAGGTCCACGTGCTGAGCCGTGTCGCTGCTGCCCTCAATCGCCTCAGCCCCACTCAGCAGCAACGTCGCGAGCCCGCGAGCCTCGGTTGCGGTGTAGTCCTCGGTCCAGCCGGTCGGTAGGTCCACCCGCATGACGTCGACGGCGCCCGGCATGTCGCCGTCGAACCGTTCACGCTCGACCTCCAGCTGGTCCGTCTGGGCGCCGTCACCGACGCGGACCGTGACCGCCCCAAGGGCGCGGCGGTGGATGGGCGGGCACCAGATCGGCGGCACCGGCCGGCCCTCGTCACGCAGCCGCGCCCCCAGGACCTTCGCGTAGTCCTCCGGGTACTCGGCGAGCAGCCGGGCCGCCTCGGCTTCCAGATTCACGGCAGTGGCCCACTCCTGAGCGTGGTCGGTCTGGCACCAGCTCGGGCAGTTCAGGGTCCGCGGGTCGGCGGGCAAGGTGGTGTTCGTAGCGTCGTTCATGGGTCGTACTCCTTCGAATGAGGTGTGCGGGAGTGCGGGCTTAGGCCCTCGCCGATGGTGAGACCCGGCGGGGGGCCACTTGCTGGTCAGTCCTGGGCACCACCCCCTGGTGGGCACAGATGTGGGCACGGCGCGCCTACGCAGGAGCGGCCGAGAACGACCGCGCCTGACACGACAAGGGCATAACACCGCAGGTCAACAGGCATCCGCGGCACCGTTCGGCTTATCTCGGCACGGCTCTGGCCGGACTCTTAATCCGCGGGTTCGGGGTTCAAGTCCCTGACGGCGCACCCCGCTTGAGCTGGCCTTTCACCCTGAACAGGTGGGAGGCCACCAGTCCGTCTTGTACGGCCACCCGACGTGGAACATCGACACCGGTCGGGAACCAGAACCCGGCCCGCTACTCAACCAGGTCGGGCAGGAACACCACAGGGCTCGCGACCTGCACGGTCACCTCCGTCCCGACCTCCGGCGCGCTCGTGCCCGGGCAGCGCGCGCTGATCTGCGGGTCGGAGTCCGGCCCGTCCAACCTGATCCCGAGCACGGCGTCGTGGCCGTAAAAGGCGCGCGATCGGACCCGGCCGGTCGCGGTCCGACCTCCGGCTGTCACGTTGGGCCCGAGGACGAACTGCTCGCTGCGCACCAGCACCAGGCCCGCCTGGACTGCGCTGCCGCCCACAGCCGGGTCGGCGTCGGGCAGCGTGCCTAGCACGCACTCGATGGTGCGTCCCCGTCGTACGGCCGGCAGCAGCGTGCCCGAACCGAGAAAGCGGGCGACCCGTTGGGAGCAGGGGGCGACGTAGAGCTGCTGCGGGGTGCCGGCCTGGGCAATGCGCCCCCCGTCGAGCACCGCGACCTGGTCGGCCACGCTGAGGGCCTCCTCCTGGTCGTGGGTGACCAGCAGGGCGGTCGTGCCCGTGGTGCGCAGCAGGTCCAGGACATCGGTGCGGACCTGGGTGCGCAGTCCCGGGTCCAAGGCCGAGAACGGCTCGTCGAGCAGGACCAGCTGCGGCCGGACGGCCAGCGCGCGGGCCAGCGCGACGCGCTGCTGCTGGCCGCCGGACAGCTCGTCCGGGCGTCGCTGCGCCAGCTCGGCCAGCCCGATCAGGTCGAGCATCTCAGCGGTGCGCTGCCGTCGTTGGCTGCGCGGCACCCCGAAGCCGATGTTGGCCGCGACGCTCAGATGCGTGAACAGCGCGCCCTCCTGCGGGACGTAGCCGAGCCGTCGGCGGCGCGCAGGAAGGTGCGTGCCCGGGCCGTCGACGCTGCCGCCACCCAACTCGATCCGGCCGGAGTCCAGCCGGTCGAAGCCGGCGAGCAGCCGCAGCAGCGTGGTCTTGCCGCAGCCCGAGGGCCCGAGCAGGGCGGTGACGCTGCCGACCGGGACCGCCAGGTCCACGCCGCGCAGGACCGGGTGCCCGCCGTACGCCTTGTGCACGTCGTGGGTGCTGGCAGCGAGCGCGAGGCTGTTCACAGCAGGGCCGCGCTGGGTTGCTGGCGGTCGAGCTGGCGCGTGAGCAGGTACGTCGGGCCGACCGCGAGCGCCAGCATCAGCCCGGCGTACGGGGCAGCAGCGCCGTACGCCTGACCGTTGGTGTAGACCCAGAACTGCGTGGCGAGGGTCTGCACGCCAGTCGGGTGCAGCAGCAGGGTGGCGGTGAGCTCGGTCACGGTGGACAGAAACACCAGTGCGACGGCCCCGCACAGCGTGGGCAGCAGCATCGGCAGCGTGATCCGAACCCAGACGGCCGGGCGGCGCGCTCCGAGACTCGCGGCGACCTCGGGCAGCGCGGCCGGCAGCTGGGAGACCCCGGCCGTGACGGTCACGACAGCTAGCGGCAGGAACAGCGCGCTGTAGGCCAGCACCAGCAACAAGCTGCTCTGGTACAGCCCCGCCGCCAGGCGCAGCGCGAAGAACACCAACGCCAGCGCCACGACCACGCCGGGCAGCGCCCGGTTCACGTAGGTGGCGCCGGCGAGCAGCCCGGACAGCCGGCCGCGCCGCCGCACCACCAGTGCCGCCACCGGCAGGGCCAGGATCGTGCACAGCACGGCGGCGGCCAGACCCAGCAGCAGCGTGTTGCCGAGCACCACGGAGGTGCTCGCCGGCGGCAGCGTCGTGGAGCTCCCGCGCAGCAGCCAGCTGAGCGTGGTCAGCAGCGGCACGCCGAGCGAGAGCAGGGCGAGTGCAACCAACCCAGCCTGGCAGTACGGCGCACCGCGGCCCAGCGGCAGCGGTCGGGCGGCGCGGGCCTGGCCGGTACGCGCACTGGTGCCGGCCGGGCCACCGGTGGCGCGGCGCTGCACCCCTAGCACCAGCAGGCACAGGGCGACCAGCACCAGGCTCAGGCCGGCCGCGGCGGCCGCGTCGAAGCCGAGCTTGTACTGGTCGAAGATGGCCACGGCAAAGGTCGGGAAGCGCAGCAGCGCGAACGCGCCGTACTCCCCCATGAGGTGGAGCGAAACCAGGACGGCGCCGCCTACCATCGCCGGGCGCAGCTGCGGCAGCACCACGCGGGTCAGTACCGCGACGGGCGGGGCGCCCAACGAGCCGGCGACCTCGTCCTGCTCGGGCCGGCGCGCGCGCAGCATGGCCGCGGCGGGCAGGTAGACCAGCGGGTAGAGCGAGAGCGTGCTGACCAGCGAGGCACCCCAGAGCCCCTGCACCGACGGGCTGAGCGACACCCAGGTGTAGCCGTTGACGAACTCCGGCACCGCGATCGGCAGCACGAGCAGGACCCGCCAGGTACGCCGACCGGCGAGGTCGCTGCGCTCGGTGAGCCACGCCCCCGCCGTACCGAGCCCGACGCTGAGCGTCGTGACGACCAGCACGAGCAGCGCGGTGTTGGTCAGCAGCTCACCGACCCTGGGCCGCAGCAGCAGCGCGGGCAGCTGGCGGAGCGGCGCACCCGCGACCTGTACGAGCAGGAAGACCAGCGGCAGTGAGGCGAGCGCCGCAACGACAGCGGCCGCGAGCACCGCCAGCGGACCGGCCGGCCGGCCGCGCCCAGGCTGCGGCCGAGGTCGGCGCCGGGACCCGACCGCGACCATCGCCGTCCCTGAGCTCACAACAGGTTCGCCCGCTGCAGCAGCGCGAGCGCCTTCTTCCCGTCACCGAGGTCGACCGGGGACAGTGGCGGCGGCCGGAGCTGATCGAACGGGCGCAGCGGCTGCTGCGTCTTCGCGCCGGTGGCCAGCGGGTACTCGAAGCTGTCGCTGGTGGCGATCAGCTGCTGCGCCGGCGCGCTGACCAGGTAGGCCAGGAAGCGCTGCGCTTGGGCCTGGTGCCTGCTGGCCGCCAGGACGCCGGCGCCGCTGACCGCGAGCAGCCCTCCTGGGTCGCCCGCGGCGAAGTAGTGCAGCGCCGAGTGCGTCCCGGCGTCGCCGAGCTCCTTGTGCAGGCGGTACCAGTAGTAGTGCTCGACCAGCCCCGTCTGGACCTCGCTGCGGTTGACCGCCGCCGCGACGGCCTCGTTGTCGGCATAGGCCTTTGCGTTGGCCTTCAGCCCGACCAGGAACGCCTTGGCGGCCGCGTCACCCTTGGTCCGGGCCAGCGCGCTCACGATCGGGCTGAAGTCGGTCTCGGTGGGCGCGAAGGCGAACCGGCCCTTCCACCTCGGGCCGGCCAGCTCCTGCAGCGTTGCCGGCAGGGCGGCGGGCGTGATGGTGCGGGTGTTGTAGATGAGGGCACCCGAACGGGCCGAGACACCCACCCACTGCTTGGCCGGGGAGTTGTAGCGCGCGGGTACGGCGTCCAGAGTGCTCTGTTCGACGTTGGCGAGCAGTCCCTTGGCGCGGACCGCCTCAAGTGGCGGCGGGTTCCCGGCGTAGAAGACGTCCGCCGGAGAGGAGGCGCCCTCCTGCAGGATCTGGTTGGCCAGCTCCGCCTCGTCGCCCGAGCGCAGGTTCACCCCGATGCCGGTCCGGCGGGTGAAGTCCTGCGTCAGGAGCTTGACCGTCTGCTCGTGCTGACCGCTGTACACAGTGATGCTGCCCGCGCCGGCCCCTCCCGCGCCGGACGAGGACGGCTGCTGGCCGGTGGCGCAGGCGGCGAGCAACGGCAGGGCCACCGCCATCCAGAGCAGCGCCCGGCGGGCCAGGCGTCTACCGGGCGCTGGCAGGGCGAACGCGGGCACGACAACCGTCCTCGGGGAGAAGTGGGGGCTGGTCACCACCTTAGGCTCGATGCCACCTTAGGACAGCCTAACCAAACCTGCGCCCCGGGCCCGGGGCCGGGCGGACGCGCCGAGGGCGCTGCACCTGGTCGGTGAGCGCCCTCGGACGTATCGGTCGGGACTACGGGGTGAGCGTCCAGATCCCGCGACCGTGTGTCGCGGCGACGATCGCCCCGTTTGGAGCGAGGGTCAGGTTGTTCGTGGACGCGTGCGGCAGGTCTCGACCCAGGCGGGACCACGCGGTCTGGCGGGAGGCGTCGGCCGCGAACACGCCGATGTCGGTCGCCAGCACGAGCAGGCCGTTGTGCATGACCAGCGCGTCGCCGGGGGCGTCGGGCAGGTTGCCCGACAGGTCCTTCCAGTGCGCACCGCCGTCGCGGGTCTCGAATACGATCCCGGTGCCCGCGCCGTCGATCCAGCGCCGCGAGTAGCCGTTCATGATCGCGAACGCGTGGCCGCCGTTCTTCGGGTCCACGGTGACGCCGGCGATGTAGCGGTTGGGCAGGCTGGACACGTTGAGCTGGTGCCAGGTGCCGCCGTAGTTCGTCGAGATGCCTCTGGTGAAGGCGGCACTGGGGTTGCCGGAACCGCCAACCCAGGCCGCGTACGTCGTGCCGCGCGCGCTGTTGACCGCCGTCGTGGCGTTGCCGGCACCCTGGTTGAACACCGGCTTCCAGTCACAGTTCGTCAGGTCGCAGGTGGTGTCCCAGCCCTTGGTGGTGTCCCAGACGTACTGCCCGCCGGCCACCCAGTGGTTCGGGTTGGTCGTGTCGGCAGCCAGCGGCGCCTGGAACCGGGCGTTCGGGTCGCAGTCGGACCGGGTCTTGGGCAGATAGATGCCCTGACCGACGCAGGACGGGCTCATCGTGGTGAACGTGTGGCCGCCGTCGGTCGTGCGGTAGGCCGCGAGGTTGGTGTACTCCCCCACGGCCCGCGCCGCGTTGGCCGGGTCCACGATGACGTTGAAGCCGTCGCCGCCGGCCGGGGCGTAGGACTGGCCCTTGGCCGGGACGAACGCGGTGCCGTTGTCCTGCAGGCCGCCCCAGAACGCCAGGCGCTTGCCGGACGCACCGGCGCTGGCGTCGTAGAACTGCAGGTTGTGCAGCGTGGCGTTCAGGTCGGTCCAGCCGCCGTAGCCGTTGGCCGCCTCGGGCCGCGAGTAGACGCCGCCGTCGTTGCCGATGACGACCTGGTGGTCGTCGGTGAGCAGCAGCGCGTGCTGGTCCGGGTGGGTGGTCTTCGGGCAGGTGGTGCCGCAGGCCAGGCCGTAGTCCCAATAGGGGCTTGCGGTGGTGAAGCTCTTGCCGCCGTCGGAGGTCTTGAAGACCTCCTCCAGGCTCAGGAACACCGTGTTCGAGTTGGCCGGATCGACCGCGAGGGCCTGGTTGTACCAGGACTGGACGCCGACGTTGTAACCCGGCGAGTTGTCCGAGCGGATCGCCGAGCCAGATTTCTGCAGCTTGGTCGAGTCTGCCAGCTTGGTCCACGGACCGGCCGGGTTCCCCGACGACGAGACGTAGAAGCCCTTGAGGTTCGTGGCCGTGGGGGTCTTTTTGTCATCGCCGAATGTGCCGTCGGTGCCCGAGGCGAGGAACGCCGGGGACTCCATCAGCGCGTACAGCCGCTTGTCGCCGGCGTACGCCAGCGTCGTGCGGCCGATGTCGCTGCCGTCGAGGGCGCCGGTGGGCTTGACCAGCTTCCAGGTAGCGCCGCCGTCGGTGCTGGCGTAGATGCCGTTGTCGGCGCTGCCGCCGCGGTAGCCGTTCACCGCGACGAGCGAGCGACCACGCGTCCCTGGCTGCACGGCCACGTCGGTGATGTGGTTGACGTACGGCGCGGTGGCAGGCGTCGTGGTCGTGGTCGGCGCGAGCACGCGCTTCCAGGTGCCGGTGCCGTTCGCCGACGTCCGGTACAGGCCCTTGTTGGTGGCGGCGAACACCGAGGAACCGTCGACGAGCAGCCGGTAGACCTGGTGGTCCACGAGCGCGGAACCGCCGACCCGCGTCGGGGCACCCTTGGGCTTGCCGCTGCCGTTGGTCGGCTGGCGGTAGACGCCTACGCCCAGGTAGGAGTCTTGGTTGGTGTTGGCCTCGCCGGTGCCGATCCACAGCGCGTGGTCGGCCGGGTTCACGGTCAGTGCGCCCGTGGACAGCGACGGCTGGTCGTCCGACAGCGGCGTCCACTTCCCGCCGCGATCGCGGCTGACCCACACCCCGCCGCCGGCGGTGGCGGCGTAGAGCTGGTGACCGTCCCGGGCGAGCGCGGTGGTGCGGCCGCCGACGATGCCGAAGCCGGCCCCGGCGTTGGACCAGATCGGATCGTTGAACCCGGCGGGTTCTGCGTTGTAGGCGGAGTCGGTCTGCTCCTTCCAGTGGCCGCCACGGATCGGCATGGCTGCTGCCTGCGTGCGCGCGGCGAGCAGCGCGGCCGCCGAGACGTGGTTGCCGGGAGCGGTGCGCTCGGCGGTGTACTGCTCGGCGCGGTCGGCAAGGTTGCCGCCGTCATCGCCTGCGCGGGACGGACCGCCGTCGTACGCGGTGGCGTGGCCCCCCTTGTGGCGGGAGACCTGATGGCTGCCGTGAGTCGAGGCGACGGCGCTGCCGGTGAGGGACAGGACCAGGACGGGTGCGGTGACCAGGGCTGGCAGAGCCAGCCGGAACCGCAGGCGTGAGGAGTGCAAGACATCCTTCCTCGCGCGCCGGATCTCGGTGCGCGACCGGCTCCTGCCTCGTGGTGCAGGAGCCTGCCGGGTTGTCTACACCCACGATGCGACAACGGGCAGGGGCTGGAACCGCCGTGCCTGAACTGTCACCGGCGGGCCAGGTCGCCCGGATCAGGTGGTCCTGCGGGCCGGGGTCGGCTCGACCGGGGGTCCTTCCACCGCGCAGTGCCGCCGGGGAGGCGACGCGGGAGCCCCGGTGGCGTCGTCCGGATCCACGACCAGGTCGCGTACGAGAGCGGCGGCCGTCGCGCTGCCCAGGACGAGCAGGACCACGACCGCGATCATCGCCGTACGGAAGCCGGCGGCGAAGGCCGCAGGGCGCCGGTAGTCGTCGCCGGTGAGCCCGGCAAGCACCGGCAGCACCGCGACGGCCAGCAGCCCGGCGGTGCGGGCCACGGCGTTGTTGACGCCGGAGGCCACCCCGACGTACCGGGTGGCGGCTGCGGCCAGGACCGTCGCGGTCAGCGGCGCGACGACGAGCGAGAGGCCGAGCCCGAAGACCAGGCACCCCGGCAGGACGTCGGCCAGGTAGGACGCGCCGGGGCGTACCTGCCGCAGCAGCAGCACCCCGCCGGCGCAGACCAGCGGACCGGCGATCAGCGGCCGTCGAGGCCCGATCCTGGCGGCGAGGGCGCCCGAACGCGAGCTGAGCAGGAGCATGCACGCGGTGATGGGCAGCAGGGCGGTGCCGGCAGCCAGCGGCGTGAACCCCCCCACGACCTGCAGATGGACCACGAGCAGGAAGAACACGCCGCCCAGCCCGGCGTAGACCGTGGCCGTGACCGCGTTGGCAGCCGCGGACTGCCGATCGGCGAGCAGGGCGACCGGCAGCATCGGATGGCTGGACCGGCGCTCGACCAGGACGAAGGCGAGCAGGGCCAGCAGGCCGGCCGCACCGGTCACCGCCACCACCGGACCCAGGCCGCGCCCCAGCGCTACCAGGGCATAGGTGGTCAAGGCCAGGCCGGAGGCGGCCAGCGCCGCGCCGGTCAGATCCAGGCGCGGGTCGGCATCCTCGTCGCGGGACTCCGGGACGTGTCGCACAGCCACCAGGACGACGACGGCGGCCAGCGGGATGTTGATGAGGAACACCAGCCGCCAGCTGACCTCGACCAGCAGCCCGCCCAGGAACGGGCCGAGCGCGCCGGCCACGCCGCCGAGCCCGGACCAGGCGCCGATCGCGCGACCGCGGTCCTGCTCCTGGAACGACGCGGCTATCAGCGCCAGACTGCCCGGCGTCAGCAGCGCCCCGCCGATCCCCTGCAGGACGCGGGCGGCCACGAGCAGCCCGACGCTGGGAGCGACCGCGCACAGCACGGACGCCGCGGCGAACCACACGGTCCCGATCACGAAGACCCGGCGACGTCCGTACCTGTCTCCCAGCGCGCCACCGAGCAGGATCAGCGCCGCGAGGCTCAGCGTGTAACCGTTGACTGTCCATTGCAGCCCGGCGAAGCCCGCCCCGAGGTCCTTGCCGAGGGTCGGCAACGCGACGTTGACCACGGTGGCGTCCAGCAGCGCCATGCCGCTGCCCAGCACCGCGGCCAGCAGCACCCAGCGGCCTCGCGCCTCGTCGAGCCGGACCTGCGCCATCGCCTCACTGTGGCAGGTACGTCGGGCGCACCTAGCCTGTAGTCGTGGAGGACGTGCCCGCGGACGACCCGGCCGGGCTCAGCCTCACCGAGCTCCTACCGCTGCTCGAGCGCCGGGAGCTCGCCGCCCGGGAGCTGGTGCTGGGCTGCCTTGCCCGGGTGGCCTCCGCCGAGGCGCAGGTGCAGGCCTTCGTGGCCCTGACCCCGGACCTGGCGCTTGCAGCGGCCGGGCGCGCGGACCAGGCCCGGGCCCGGGGCGAGCGGGTGGGCCGGCTCGCCGGCGTCCCCGTGGCACTGAAAGACCTCTACCTCACCCGCGGTACGCCGACGACGGCCAGCAGCCGGGTGCTGGCCGGGTACGACCCGGGCGTCGACGCGGCGGTCTGGGAACGGCTGTCCGCAGCGGGCGCCGGACTCTTGGGCAAGACGACGACGCACGAGTTCGCCTATGGGACCGACTCCCGGCCGACCCGCAACCCGTGGGACCTGACCCGCACGCCCGGCGGCTCCTCCGGGGGTTCGGCCGCAGCGTTGGCCGCGCGGATGGTCCCGGTCGCGACCGGCAGCGACACCGGCGGGTCGTTGCGGATACCTGCGGCGGCCTGCGGGATCAGCGCGCTGCGGGCCGCGCACGGCCGGGTCTCCGCGTACGGCGTCCTGCCCCTCGGACCCTCCCTGGACGTCGTCGGCCCGATGGCGCGTCGGCTGCTCGACGTCGCGCTGCTGCTCCGGCTGCTCGCCGGGTACGACGCCCGCGACCCGTACAGCCGCAACGAGGTGGTGCCGCTCTATCCGCTGGCGCCACCGCGGGACCTCACCGGCGTACGGGTCGGCCTGCCGCTGGACCTGCAGTGGGCCGGCGTGGACGCGCAGCTCGCCGGGGTGTGCCACGAGGCGCTGCAGCTGCTGGTCGACCGTGGCGCGACGCTGGTCGAGATCGCTGCCCCGATGCGCGCGGCGGAGGTCATGGCCGCGTACGACACGGTGAACGGGGCCGAGGCGCTGCACGTGCACCGCGAGCTGCTGGCTTCCCGCGAGCTGTACACCCCGCAGGTGCTGGGCCGGCTCCTGGAGGGTGAGGGCATCTCGGCCGCGGCCTACCTCGAAGCCGGGCGGCTTCGTCTGCAGTGGCGGCAGCAGTGGCGGGCGGTGCTCGACGCCCATCAGCTGGACGCGGTCGCCCACCCGACGATCGACCGGCCGCCGCAGGTCGTCGACCCGGAGCAACCCGCGCGGGGCCCGAGCATCCGGCTCTCGCTGCCGTGGTCGCTCACCGGCTTCCCGGCACTGAGCGTGCCGGCCGGCCTGGACGGCAGGGGGCTGCCCGTCGGGGTCACGTTGGCCGGCCTGCCCGAGCGGGAGGCCGACCTGGTCGGGCTCGGCGTGGTGATCGACGAGCAGATTGCCCTGTGGCAGCAGGAGCCGCCCTCGCCGGAGTAGCGGCAGCAGGCTCCCACAAAAGGTCTTCCGGGGGACCGGCTGCCCCTACCTTGCGGCCATGCCCAACACGACCGTTCCTGGCGCGGCGAGTACACCGGACCTGCACGCCCATCTGTCCGTACCGCCCGTCGGGTCCGGGCCCTGGCCGGGGGTCGTCGTCCTGCACGAGGCCTTCGGCCTGACTGACGACATCCGGCAGCAGGCCGACCGTCTCGCGGCAGCCGGCTACGTCGCCGTCGCCCCTGACCTCTACAGCGCTGGGGGCGCCCGACGGTGCCTGGTCTCCACCTTCCGAGCCCTGTCCGCCGGCAGGGGCGCCGCGGTGGACGACATCGAGGCGGTCCGCTCCTGGCTGTCCCGCCGGGAGGACTGCACCGGCACGGTCGGCGTCGTCGGCTTCTGCCTCGGCGGTGGCTTCGCCCTGCTCGCCGCGACGCGCGGCTTCGATGCGGCCGCCGCCAACTACGGCCCGTTGCCCAAGGACCCGGCCCGGGCGCTTGCCGGTGCCTGCCCGGTCGTCGGCAGCTACGGCGCCAGGGACCGCGCCCTCCGCGGTGCTGCCACCGAGCTCGATGCCGCGCTGACCGGTGTCGGCGTCGTCCACGACGTCAAGGAGTACGCCGGCGCCGGCCACAGCTTCCTCAACCGGCACGGGCTCGGCCCGCTGGCCGTGATCGAACGGGTCGGTGGCTTCAGCTACCACCAGGCATCGGCCGAAGACGCATGGGGGCGCATCCTGCGCTTCTTCGACCAGCACCTGCACAGCTCCGGCCCTCGCAAAAAAAGGACAGCTCCATGACCACGCCCCCACCCCCGGCGTACGCAGGCCAGCCCGGCCCGGCCGACCTGCTCGACAACACCACGGTCTCCGCTGTCCGGAGCAGCAGAGGTCCGCTCAGGACCGGCCTGATCGTGGGCGCCGTGGTCCTGGCGCTGTCGGTGGCCGGGGCGGCGTACGGGGTCGAGCACTATCTCGGCGGTGGCGGCGCGCAGCCTGCGGACGTGCTGCCGGCGTCGGCGGTCGCGGTCGTCACGATCGACCTCGATCCGTCGCTGGGGCAGAAGAAGGCCATCTACGACCTGAGCCGGAAGTTCCCCAGTGCCAAGGCGAAGACCAAGAGCGCGGAGTCCGTCAAGAACGACCTGCTCACCTCGGTCTTCCAGGACGACCCGCAGGGGGTGCGCTACGACCGGGACATAAAGCCCTGGCTGGGCAAGCGCGTCGCGGTCGCCGCGGTACCGGACGGCACCGGGCTCAGCCCGGTGGTCGCGCTGCAGTACACCGACCGGAGCAAGGCCGCCGCCTCCCTCACGCGGCTCATCGACCGCGACCGGGCTGCCCCCAACGCCTTCCACTACGCCTTCTCCGGGGACTACGCCCTCCTGGCGAGGACCCAGGCCGACGCCGACCGCTATGCCGGACAGAAGGACCACCTCGCGGGCAACGCGAGCTTCAGCAAAGCCGTCGCCGCGCTGGACGGGGACCAGATCGCCATCGCCTGGGCCGACGTCAAGGGGCTGTACGCAGCCGTGCCGAAGGACCGACTGGCGGCCACTCCGTTTTTCAGCCGGGCGGCCGCTCACCCCAGCGGCTCTTTCGTGGTGGGCTTGCACGCCGACAGCAGCTACCTCGAGGTCCAGGGCAAAGCCGTCGGGGTCGTCGACTCACTGGTTGACGGCGGGAGTACGGGGATGGGCAATCACCAGGGTGGCAACCTGTTGGCTCCCTTCCCCAGGGACTCGGCCGTGGCCGTGGAGGACACCGGGCTCGGGGAGACCGTGACCAGGCTCTACTCGAGCTTGGTCAAGCAGGTACCGCCGGAGCTCACGCAGGGCCTGGAACAGATGGGCCTGGCACTGCCGGGCGACCTCAAGGTCCTGCTCGGCAACGACACTGCGGGGTTCGTCGCCGCCGGTCCGAACCGCTCTACACCGTCGGTTGCGGTGCACGTCAGGACCGACGATCCCAAGCGCGCGGTCTCGATCCTGGACCGGATCGGCGCGAAGGCGAGGGCGGACGGCTCCAGCGTCCCGTTCGTCGTTCGCGCGCAGGGCGACGGCTACCTCATCGGCAGCGGGAAAGACTCCCTCGATGCCGCGGGCAGCGGTGATCTCGGGCGATCGGGCTCCTTCCGCACCGCAGTTCCGGACGCACAGTCCGCCGGCTTCGCCCTGTACGTAGACATCAACCGGGTCGCCGCGATGGCCGGCGCACCCTCAGATGCCGACCTGCGCCAGCTCGACGCGTTCGGCATGACAGCCAACCCGGCGACCGGCTCCTTCCGGCTCCGCCTCACCGCCAAGTAGTTGCCCCGCCGTCGTGCCGGCCCCGAGACGGTCGCGGCTCCGTACGATCCCCCCGTGACGCCGGACCTCGTGCGCGACGCCGTACGCCGGTTCGCCACTTGCTCGGACGCGACCCAGATGCTGCGGCAGCTGGCGGCGCTGGTCACCGCGGAGCTGGCGGACTGGTGTCTGGCCGACCGGCTCGACGACCCGGACCTAGTCACCCGGGTGGCCGCGCAGGGGCGGCTCGGCCCGCTCGACCTGCCACCGAGGACCGAGGGCCAGAACGCCAGGCGCTCCTCGGCCTCCGGCGCGGGTCTGCTCACGCAGCTCGCCGTCCATCCTCAGCGGATGCTGCGCCTGTCCCACGCGGACGCCCAGGCGCTGGCCGCGTCGCCGGAGCAGCGTTCCCGGTCTCAGGGCGAGCTCGCGCTGCACCTGGGCGTCGTAGACGTGGTCGTGCTCGGCCTGACCAGGCACAACCAGCTCCTCGGCGTCCTGACCGTAGGACGCGCCGAGCAGCCCTTCGACGACGAGCAGCTTGCCCTGCTCAGCGATCTCGCCCTGCTCGGCGGCCTCGCCCTGGAGGGCGCTCGGCTGCTCCAGGTCCAGCGCAGCGTCTCGGCCGCCCTGCAGACCAGCCTGCTGCCGCCCCTGCCGGTCCTGCCGGGCCTGACCCTGGCCGCGCGTTACCTGCCCGCCGGGGGGGACCTCGAGGTCGGTGGCGACTGGTACGACGTGTTCGTGCTGCCCGATGGCCGGGTGTCCCTCGTCATCGGAGACGCGACCGGGCACGACGTCGCGGCGGCGGCCGCCATGGCCGAGCTCCGCCACCTGCTGCGCTCGCTGGCCGTGGACCGCTGTGAACCGCCGGGCGCAACGCTCGCGCGGCTGGACCGAACGGTCGATCAGCTGGCCGCGACCGCGTCGGCCACCTGCCTCTACGCCCAGGTCGGGCCGACCGGGACAGAGAGCCGGCTGCACTGGTCCTCGGCGGGGCACCTGCCGCCGGTGCACCTGCGGGACGGGTGCGCCCGCCTGCTCGAGACGCCGCCCGACCTCATGCTCGGCGTCGACCCGTCGTCGGCGCGCGGGGAGCACACCTACGCCTTGCGTACCGGCGACCTGCTGGTGCTGTTCACCGACGGCCTGGTGGAGCACCGCCGCGCCGCACTGGACGACCGGCTCGAGCTGCTTGTCCGGCTGGTCGAGCGGTCCGCCGGCGACCACCCCGAGCAGCTCGCCGACCGGTTGCTCGAGGAGCTGTCCTCCCGGGAGGACGATGTCGCGGTGCTGGTCGTACGCCTCGATGGGTAGCGACCGCGTGACCGCTGCCGGCAAAGGCCTCGTCCTGGTCGTGGAGGACGAGCCTGCCATCGCCCAGCTCGAGCGGATGTATCTGCAGCGGGAGGGTTTCGGGGTGCAGGTGGAGGCCGACGGGCACGCGGGGCTGGCGGCCGTACGGTCCCTGCGTCCGGTCGCGATCGTGCTCGACGTGGGACTTCCGGGACTGGACGGCACGCAGGTGTGCCGGGCGCTGCGGGCCGAGGACGACTGGACTCCCGTGCTGTTCGTCACGGCGCGCGACGACGAGGTGGATCGGGTCCTGGGCCTCGAACTCGGCGCGGATGACTACCTGACCAAGCCGTTCAGCCCGCGCGAGCTGGTCGCCCGCGTCAAGGCCGTGCTGCGGCGTGGGCCGCCGGAGCCGACCGCAGCGCTGCGGCACGGACCGGTGAGCATGGATCCCGCCCGGCGGCTCGTCCTCGTCGACGGGAGGCCGGTCGAGCTGTCCGCGACCGAGTTCGACCTCCTCGCGCACCTGCTGCGCCGCCCCGGACAGGTCTTCAGTCGCGACCAGCTGCTCAGCAGCGTGTGGGGGTACGCCGCGGCCGGCGGGACCCGGACCGTCGATGTGCACGTGGCCCAGGTGCGCGCCAAGCTCGGCCCGCACGCCGACCTCGTCCGGACCGTCCGCGGCGTGGGTTACGCCGTACGGGACCCGGCGTGACGCGGCGAGGATGAGGCTGTCGCAGCAGGTCTCGCTGCTGACCTGCGGCGCGGTGGCCGGCGCCGTCGTGCTGTCCGGCGCGCTGGGCCTGGCCCTCGTGCGGCACGCCTACGACGCGCAGGCGCAGGATGTGTTGCACCGCGAGGCCGTCCTGCTCAGCCGGGTGGCCGTTCCGGGGCGGGCCCGCCCGGTGGACCGCGTGCTGACCGGGGCGGGGGTCCAGGTCGTCCGGGTACGTGCCGACGGACGGGTCACCGGTCGGCTCCTCCCGGGTCCTGCGGACGTGGCCGCCGCGGCCGCGGGGCAGTCGGTGTCCGGTGTTCGCGACCTGGGCGGTGTCCGGTACCTGCTGGACGTCGAACCGGTCGCGCAGGACGGCGGCATCATCTTGCTGCAGCCCGGGCGGGAGGCCCGCGCAACGTCGTACGCCGTGCTTCGTCGGCTGGCCCTCGCCCTGCTCGTCGGGCTCGTGGTCGCGGCCGCACTCGGGGCGCTGCTGGCCCGTCGGATCGCCCGGCCGCTCGCCGACGCGGCCAGGGCGGCGCACCGACTGGCCGCCGGGGAGCGGGATGTGCGCCTGCCCCCGAACGGCCCGGACGAAGTCGCCGAGGTCGCGGCGGGGTTGAACGGCCTGGCCGGCGCCCTGGCGGTCAGCGAGGCGCGGCAGCGGGAGTTCCTGCTGTCGGTCAGCCACGAGCTGCGTACGCCGCTGACGGCGGTCGCTGGCTTCGCCGAGGCGCTCGCCGACGGTGTGGCCGCCGACCCGGCCGCGGCCGGACGCACAATCGCGGTGGAGGCGGCGCGGCTGGACCGGCTCGTGTCGGACCTGCTGGAGCTCGCCCGGGTCGGCGCACAGGAGTTCCGGCTCGACATCGGCGATGTCGACCTGGTTGCTCTTGTGCAGGCCACCGCGCAGGTCTGGTCGGCGCGTTGCGCCGCCGTCGACGTGCCGTTCACCCTCCAGGTCGAGGCCGCTCAGGCACAGGTGCGCAGCGATGCCGGCCGGTTGCGTCAGGTCCTGGACGGCTTGCTCGAGAACGCCCTGCGGGTCACCGGAAGCGGCGCACCGGTGCTCCTGGTCCTGCGGGAGGAGCCCGGCTGCTTCGCGCTCGAGGTGCGCGACGGTGGCCCCGGCCTGAGCGAGCAGGACCTGCCCGTTGCCTTCCAGCGCGGGGTGCTGCACGACCGCTATCGGGGCGTGCGTCCAGTCGGCACCGGCGTCGGTCTGGCCCTCGTCGACGGGCTCGTACGACGGCTCGGCGGCACCGCCGCCGCGCATCGGGCTCCCGAGGGCGGTGCCGCCTTCACCGTCCGGCTGCCGCGCTGAGCCGAGTCGGTACCGGCCTGCGTCGTTACCGGTCTGAGTCGTTATCGGTCTGAGTCGTCACCGAGGCTGAATTCTCAAAGGGCTGCGGCAGGATGCCCGGGTGCCCGCGCCGAGCCTCACCCTGGCGGTGCGCGCCCTGTGGTTCCGCAAAGGGGTCTCCCTGGCCGTGCTGCTGGTGGCGACCGTAACGACCGCGGCCGCCGCCGCAGGGCCGCTGTATCTGCGGGCCGGCGGCGAGTCGGTGCTGCGCGACGCCCTGACCGCACCGGCGCAGGACGCCACAGGGCTCGACGCCGTTGTGACGGGTGGTGACCGGACGGGGGTGATCGACGCCCTGACCCGGGCGGTGGGCGCCACCGGCGTCCCGCAGGCCTATCCGCGGCAGATCCGCTCCCTGCAGACCAAACTCGAGATTCATGGCCCACCCGGGCGCAACGACAGCCAGACGCGGCTGATGTGGCGGGAGGGGGCCTGCGCGCACCTGCGCCTGGTCACCGGTCACTGCCCGGCTGGGCCACGCGAGGTCCTGCTCAGCGTGCGCGCACAGCGGACCACCGGGCGGCGCGTCGGCCAGGCGCTGAGCAGCTGTCCGGCTCCGCCTCAGTTCGGGCAGGCCTGCCGGTCCCGCGGGGGTCAGGGCCCGGTGGTGGTCAGTGGCGTCTACCTGCTGCCCGGATCCGACCCGTTCTGGTTCGACCAGGACTACTTCAGCGCCCACCTGGCCCTGGGGGACGGCCCGGACACGTTGGACACCAGTTTCGTCGACCGCCCGGCATTGGAGGGTTCGAACGAGCTGCAGGCCGAGGTTCAGCTGCCGCTGGACCCCACCAGGGTGCGCCTGAACAGTGAGGTGCGGCTGCGGAGTCAGCTCGCCCAGTTCCGCGTCGCGCTGGTCGGCCGACCGGAGCAGCCGGAGCTACTGACGGGCCTGCCGAAGATCCTGGACCGCGCCGACCGCGACCGGTCAGAGCTCTCCCGGTCGGTCCTGGTGGTCACCCTGCAGCTGGTCGCGCTCGCGTTCGTGGTGCTGCGTCTGGTCGTTGCCGATGCCGGGAAGGCCCGGGGCGGGGAGGTCGCCCTGGCCAAGCTGCGGGGCTACCGGGCCGGCGCGACGCTCGCGGTCGGCCTGCTCGAGCCGCTGCTGCTGCTCCTGCTCGCCGTACCGCTGGGGTTGCTCGCCGCGGACGGCGCGGTGCACCTGTTGAGCGCGACCGTCCTGGTCCCGGGCACCCCGGTCGTCGTACGGCTCCCGTCGGTCCTGACGGCTGCGGGCGCGTTCGCGGGCGGGTTGCTGGCGGCGGTACTGGCCGGACGCCGGGTGCTGACGCGTCCGGTCCTGGAGCAGTGGCGGCGCACCGGCGAGGTGCGGCCGGGTCGGGCGGCAGCGGTGGTCGAGGGCGCGGTCGGTGTCGTGGCAGCGGCCGGGCTGGTGGTGCTCGTGGCCAACGGCGGCCTGCGCAGCAGCTCGGGCGGCGCCGCGCTCCCGCTGCTCGTACCGCTGCTGCTGGTCGTCGTGGTCGCGGTGCTGGGCGTACGGGTGCTGCCGGCGGTGTGCAGGGCGTTGGTGCGGCGTACCCGCGGCAGCCGCCGACTCGGGGTGTTCCTCGCGGTGCGGACCGTCGCCCGGCGACCCGCCGGGCTGCGCCTGGCGGTCCTGCTCGCCGTCGCGGTGGGGCTGGCCACCTTTGCCGTGGACGGTTCGCTGGTCGCGCGCGGCAACCGGTCCGAGCGCGCCGCGACCGACGTGGGGGCTCCGGCGGTCCTGGTCGTCCGGACCGACGGGGCGGCGGACCTGCGCCAGGTCGTCCGCCGGGTCGACCCGCAGGGAAGCTGGGCGATGGCGGCCGAGCGGTGGCTGCCCTTCGGTGGCCTGCGGGGCACCGTCCTGGCAGTCGACAGCGGCGCGCTACCCCACGTGGCCCACTGGCGCACCGACTTCGCCGACCAGCCGCTGAGCCAGGTCGCTGCCGGCATCGGCCGGCCCGCCCCGCAGCCCGTCACGCTGACCGGCCAGGAGATCGGGCTGGACGTGACGGTCGTACAGCCTCCGGCGATCCCCACCGAGCTGCAGGCGCTGCTGACCCGGGGTGGCGAGCAGGTACGGCTGCCGCTCGGCCCGTTGCGGCCAGGGACCCGGCGCTACGCCGCCAGGGTGGGTGACTGCTCGCCTGGGTGTGTGCTGAACGCAGTCGTCGTCGCGCGCACCGAGGCGTCGGCGGACCGCGACCTGGGTGCCACGCTCCGCCTGACCAGTGTGTTGCAACGCTCCTTCGGGAGCTGGCGGCCGGTGGCGGTGGACCTGTCCGTCGGCGGCGGTTGGCACCAGGAGCAGACCCTGGCCAGCGCGACCTCCACCGTCCGGACACACCGCGACGGGGTGGACTGGCAGTTCGCGGTAGGCGGCGGCGCTGCCGCGGTACTGCTGCGCAGCGCCCTGGCGTGGCCGCTGCACATCGCGCCCGGTCCAGATGTCTTCGAGGACCCGCTGCGCCCCTCGGTGTCGAACTTCACCGGGCCGCCTGTTCCGGTCACGGTCGAGCCGGCGGTCCGGGTCGTCCCGCAGCAGGGGCGTACCGCGACGCTGGTCGATCTCGACGCCGCCCGTCAGGCGCTGCCCCGGTTCGAGGAGTTCGCCGAGCAGCAGGTCTGGTTGTCGGGCCGCGCCCCCGCCGACGCGGCCACCCGCCTGCGTGCAGCCGGGTTGCAGGTGGTCCAGACCCGGACGATCGCCGCCCGCAGGGCCCTGCTCGACCGGACCGCGCCCGCCCTGGGGCTGGAGCTGTTCGCCTACGCCGGGGTGCTCGCAGCGCTGCTGGCCGCCGCCGCGACCGCCGTGACGCTCTACCTGTCCGGTCGACGGCGGGCGTTCGAGATGGCAGCGATGCTCGCCGTCGGTGTTCCCCGCCGGAGCCTGCTCTCGGCGGCGGTCACCGAACAGCTGCTCGTACTGGGCACTGCCCTGGCCCTCGGCGTCGTCGGGGGCCTGGGCGCCGCGACGCTGGTGCTCCCGTCGGTGCCCGAGCTGCCCGACCCTGGACCACCCGACCTGCGGTACGCGCCGCACCTCGGCGGCCTGGTGGTGTTCCTGCTCGTCCTGGCAGTCGTGGTGCTGGCGACCGCGGTCGGCGCGGCCCTGGGGCTGCTCCGGCAGGCCAGACCGGCCGTCCTGCGGGAAGCGGCGCCGTGACCGGCCTCGCGGTCACCCTGGAGGCCGTCGAGATGGTCTACCGGGTGGACGACCAGCAGGTCACCGCCCTGCACGCGCTCGACCTGCACGTCGACCCCGGCCAGACCCTGGCCCTGCTCGGCCCGTCGGGGTCCGGCAAGTCGACCCTGCTCACCCTGCTGGCAGGGCTGCACCGCCCCACCGCCGGCCGCATCCTGGTGGGGGATCAGGACCTCGGCGCGATGAGCGAGCGCCAGCTGCTCGCCCTGCGAGCCGGCCAGATCGGCATCGTGATGCAGGGACCGGCCCGCAACCTGCTCCCGTACGCCGACGCGGACGCCAACATCAGGTTCGCCCAGCGAGCGGCGCCGCGCGCGCGGCGGCACCTGCTGCCGCATCCGCAGCAGCTGCTGGACGCCCTCGGGCTGGGCCACGTCCGGTCGTCCAGCCTGGCCGCGTTGTCCGGCGGCGAGCAGCAGCGGCTCTCGCTCGCGGTCGGGTTGGCCGCGGCGCCCCGGCTGCTGCTCGCCGACGAACCGACCAGCCAGCTCGACGCGGCCAGCCGCCTCGGCGTCCTGGCCGTACTGGACACCGCCGCCGAGCAGGGCACCACCATCGTGGTCGTGACGCACGACGACGACGTCGCCGCCCGGCTGCAACGCACCGTGGTCCTGCACGACGGGCGCGTCCTGCACCAGACCAACCAGTGGGACCCCCGCGATGGATGAGGTGCGAGCCACCGGGGTCGGCGTGGTCCGGGCAGGGCGTCAGGTGCTTCAGGACATCTCGCTCGTGGCATCGGCGGGTCGCCTGCTGGCCCTCACCGGACCCTCCGGCTCGGGCAAGTCCACCCTGCTCGCGGTTCTCGCCGGGCTGGAGACCGCCACGACCGGCAGCGTGCACTGGGGGCAGGACCTGGTCGGTCCGCGACGCCGCGACCTGCGTCCCCGCTGCGGCCTGGTGCTGCAGGGGTACGGGCTGGTCGCGCTGCTGTCGGCCGCGGAGAACGTCGAGCTGGTCCTGCAGGCCCGCGGGCTGCCGGCGCGGGAGGTCGCCGAGCGGGCCGCCCAGGCCCTGGTGAGCGTCGGGCTGGCCGAGGCGGCCGACCACCTCGTCGAACAGCTCTCCGGCGGCCAGCAGCAACGGGTCGCGGTCGCTCGCGCCGTCGTCGCCGAGCCGATGCTGGTCCTCGCCGACGAGCCGACCGCCGAACTGGACTCCCGTACCCGGGACCGGGTTCTGGGCGTACTGGCCGCCCAGACCGACCGCGGCGCGGTGGTCGTGCTGGCCACCCATGACCGGCTCGTCGCCGACGCGGCGGACGACGAACTCGTCCTGCACGACGGCCGGCTCCAGCCGGGGTGAGTCACCGATGGTGCGGCAACGCTCCGGCAACGCACCCGCAGGAGTCCCGCACCACCAGCGTCGGGTCCAGCCGCACCGTACGGGGCTCCTGGTCGGGTTCGGCGAGCCGGGTGAGCAGCAGGCGTACGGCTTCCTGACCGATGGCAGCGTCCGGCTGGGCCATCGTCGTCAGGCGCGGCGAGAACAGGTCGGCCCACTCGAAGTCGTCGAAGCCGACCAGCGCGACGTCCCGGGGCGCACTAAGGCCGAGCTCGCGCAGTGCCCGAACGGCGCCGATCATCATGTGGTTGTTGCCGACCACCAGACCGGACGGCGGCCGCGGGGAGCTGAACAGCGCCGTCACCGCGGCGTGCGCCTGCAGGTCGTGCGAGGCGCCGTCCACCACGAGGCGGTCCTCGGCCGCCAATCCCGCCCCGACCAGCCCCCGGCGGAAGCCCTCGAGGCGCTCGACGGTGGTAGCCAGCCCGGCCAGCCCGGCAACCAGGCCGATCCGCTCGTGCCCGTGCGCGGCCAGGTGGGCGGTGAGCGCCGCGGTGGAACTGACGTTCTCGGTCCCGACCTTGTCGTACGGGCCGTCGACCAGCCGGTCGATCAGCGTGACCGGGACCCCGCGGTCGCCCAGATGCCGCAGGGCGGCCGCGGGGCGGGGAGAGGGCGCGAGCAGCAGGCCATCGACCTGCCGCTCGCACAGGTCGCGTACGGCCCGCTCCTCGTGCTTCGGGTCGTCATGGGTGTCGGTGATCAGCAACCGGTAGCCGTGCTGCTCGGCCCCGGCCTGCAGGGACCGCACGAGCGCGCCCAGGTAGGGGTTGGAGATCGCCGGCATCACCAGGCCCACCGTGTGGGTACGCGAGGTGCGCAGCGCCCGGGCCAGTGAGTTCGGCACGTACCTGGTCTCCAGGACAGCCTGCAGCACCGCCTCACGAAGGGTGGGGCTCACCGGCCGGGTGTCGTTGAGCACGTGCGAGACGGTTGTCATGGACACACCAGCGCGCCGAGCCACCTCGGACATGGTCACCATCGAGACCTACGTCCCCCCGTCCGCAGCCGGCGCAGACCGCCGGGCCGCATCCTCGCCGGCACCAAGCGGGTCCGCGGGGAGTGCACCCTGTCACAGCTCGGAAACGGTTGGCAAACCGTTGCGCAAAGGGTTGCGCAACCCGTTGCGGCGTCTTAGTGTCCATGCCCGGGTGCCTGTGCTGTGGCGGAGGTCACACCCCCTCGACCTGCTTGGACGGCAGGGCCTGAGCCCGTACTTGAGTTTTGGAGAAGCCGTGCCCCTGCGTAGAAGATCCCTCTCGAGCGCTGTTCCTGCCCTCGCCCTGCCCGTGCTCGTGCTCGTGAGCGCCTGCTCGGGCGCCGGCGGTGGCAGCAGCAGCGCCGGCGGTGGCGGCGCGAGCGGCGCCGCCAAGGGCGGCAGCAGCAGCGGCTCCATCAACGTCTTGATGGTGAACAACCCGCAGCAGCTGGACCTGCAGAAGCTCACCGACGAGCACTTCACCAAGCAGACCGGCATCAAGGTCAACTACACCGTGCTGCCCGAGAACGACGTCCGGGACAAGATCAGCCAGGAGTTCTCCAGCCAGGCAGGCCAGTACGACGTCGCCTCGGTGAGCAACTACGAGGTGCCGTTCTACGCCAAGAACGGCTGGTTGAGCTCGCTGGACGACACCGTCGCCAAGGACCCGGCCTTCGCCCAGTCCGACATCCTCAAGCCGATGGCGGAGTCGCTCACCGGTGACGACGGAAAGCTCTACGGCGAGCCCTTCTACGGCGAGTCCTCGTTTCTGATGTACCGCAAGGACGTGTTCAAGACCAAGGGCCTGACGATGCCGGCCAAGCCCACCTGGCAGCAGGTTGCGGACCTCGCGGCCAAGGCCGACGGCGCGCAGCCCGGCATGAAGGGGATCTGCCTGCGCGGGCAGCCGGGCTGGGGCGAGGTCATGGCGCCGCTCACCACTGTGGTCAACACCTTTGGCGGAGCCTGGTTCAGCAAGGACTGGAAGGCCCAGGTAAACGGCCAGGGCTTCACCGACGCGACGAAGTTCTACACCGACCTGGTACGCGCCCACGGTGAGGCCGGCGCCCCGCAGGCGGGCTTCTCGGAATGCCTCAACAACCTCGAGCAGGGCAAGGTCGCGATGTGGTACGACGCGACCTCGGCCGCCGGCTCGCTGGAGTCCTCGACCTCACCGGTCAAGGGCAAGATCGGCTACGCGATGGCGCCGGTGAACAAGACCAAGAGCTCCGGGTGGCTCTACACCTGGGCGTGGGGCATCCAGAAGGCCAGCAAGAACCAGGCCAACGCTGCCAAGTTCATCTCCTGGGCCTCCAGCAAGGATTACGAGAACACCGTCGGTACGACCCTGGGCTGGGCCAAGGTGCCTGCGGGCAAGCGCTCCTCGACCTACGCCAATGCGGCCTACCTGAAGGACGCCTCGTCGTTCGCCAAGGCGACCGAGGACTCCATCAACGGCGCCGACCCGCGCAACCCCGGTGTGGAGGCGCGGCCAACCATCGGCATCCAGTTCGTCGACATCCCGGAGTTCTCCTCGCTCGGCACCCAGGTCTCGCATGGGATCAGCTCGGCGATCGCCGGCAGCACATCGGTGACCAGCGCCCTCAACAGCGGCCAGAAGTTGGCCGAGACCGTCGCCAAGAAGTACCGGTGACGGGGGCGGCCCTGCTGCGGACTCCCCCGCCCGGTCCCGTGACACGGGGCCGGGCGGCGGCCCTGGGTACGCGGCCATGAGCGTCGCCCTCGCCCCCACCACGACCCACCTCGCACCGGCGCCCGGCACCCGGCGCCGCACGAGCCGGACCAAGGCCTGGACCAGGCGCGGGCCCCTGCTCCCGGCCCTGGTCTTCCTGGCGTTGGTTACCCAGCTGCCGTTCGTGGCCACGCTCGGCATCTCGTTCATGAACTGGAACGCGCTCTACCCCAGGGACCGCGGCTTCGCCGGCGTCCAGAACTTCGTGACGGCGTTCACCGACGACGCGCTGCGCTCCTCGATCCTCACGACCATCGTGCTCACCGCGGTGGTCGTGGTCGTGAGCCTGGTCCTCGGGCTCGGGCTCGCGCTGCTGCTGGACCGGCAGTTCCGGGGCCGCGGGATCGTGCGCACCATCCTGATCGCGCCGTTCCTGGTCGTGCCGGTCGCCGCCGCCCTGCTGTGGAAGCACGCGCTGTACAACCCGGAGTACGGCCTGCTCAACGGGGTGCTGACCGCGGTGTGGCACCTGTTCGGGTCGTCCTCGCCCCCGCAACCGGACTGGATCACGGTGATGCCCAAGGGCGCCGTCGAGGTCGCGCTGATCTGGCAGTGGACCCCGTTCATGATGCTGATCCTGCTGGCCGGTCTGCAGGGCCGGCCGATCGACATCATCGAGGCCGCCAAGATCGACGGCGCGAGCGCGTGGCAAGTCTTCCGCTACATGACCTTCCCGCACCTTCGCCGCTACCTCGAGCTGGCCGCGCTGCTGGGGTCGATCTACATCGTCCAGAACTTCGACGCGGTTTTCACCATCACTTCGGGCGGCTTGGGCACGGCCAACCTGCCGTACACGATCTACCAGACGTTCTATCAGGCGCACGACTACGGGCTCGCCTCCGCTGCCGGGGTGATCGTGGTGATCGGCACCATCGCGGTCGCGACCTTCGCCCTGCGCACGGTGTCGACCCTGCTGCGCGAGGAGCCCGTATGACCACCGCCAGCCTGGTCCGGCCGGCACCGGCGAAGACCGCGAGGCGCCCGGCCGCGCGCCGCCGGTCCCCCGCCGGTTCGGTCTGGGGCCTGGTGGCCTGGGTCGCCGGGCTGTTGTTCTTCCTCCCGGTCGCCTGGATGGTGCTGACCTCCTTCCACAGCGAGCAGGCCGCGGCCACCAACCCGCCCTCGCTCGGCGCACCGCTGACCCTGTCCGGCTACCGGGAGTTCTTCGGCGCGAGCACCGGGGCCAGCCCGTTCCCCCCGTTGATCAACTCGGCGACCGCCGCGCTGGTCTCGACCCTGCTCGTGCTGGTCCTGGCGATCCCGGCGGCGTACGCCCTGTCGATCCGCCCGGTCCGCAAGTGGTCGGACGTGTTGTTCTTCTTCCTGTCGACCAAGATGCTGCCGGCCATCGCCGGTCTGCTGCCGATCTACCTGTTCGCCCTGCACACCGGGCTGCTCGACAACATCTGGCTGCTGGTGCTGCTCTACACCTCGATGAACCTGCCGATCGCGGTATGGATGATGCGCTCGTTTCTGGCCGAGGTACCGGTCGAGATCCTCGAGGCCGCCTCAATGGACGGTGCCGGACTGCTTACGCAGTTCCGCACGATCATCATTCCCCTCGCCGCGCCCGGCATCGCCGCCACGTCGTTGATCTGCTTCATCTTCAGCTGGAACGAGATGCTGTTCGCCCGGGTGCTGACCGGCGTCGCGGCCAGTACCTCGCCGGTCTTCCTCACCAGTTTCGTCACCAGCCAGGGGCTGTTCCTGGCCAAGGTCTGCGCCGCGGCCACGGCGGTGTCGCTGCCGGTGCTCATCGCTGGTTTTGCCGCCCAGGACAAGCTGGTGCAGGGGTTGTCCCTCGGCGCCGTCAAGTGACGCCGACCACCACCATGCGGGCCTCGGTGCTGCGCCGGGTGGGTGACGTCGTCGTACAGGAGCGACCGGTTCCCGTCCCTGGCCCGGATGAGGTGCTGGTGAGCATCGCGTCGGTCGGGATGTGCGGCTCGGACGTGCACTACTACGAGCACGGGCGCATCGGGCGGTACGTCGTGGAGCAGCCCCTCGTGCTCGGGCACGAGGCGGGCGGGGTCGTGGTGGAACGCGGCCGCTCCGTCACCGGTCTGGAGCTCGGCCAGCGGGTGTCACTCGAGCCGGGGGTCCCCTGCCGAGCCTGCACCCAGTGCCTGTCCGGGCACTACAACCTGTGCCCCGACGTGGTCTTCTTCGCCACCCCGCCGTACGACGGGGCGCTCTGTGAGTACGTCGCCCTGCCAGCCCTGTTCGCCCACCCGGTGCCCGACACGCTCAGCGACGACGCGGCCGCCCTCATCGAGCCGCTGTCGGTCGGCGTCTGGGCCTGTCGGCGGGCCGGGGTCCGGATCGGCTCGCGCGTACTGGTGACCGGGGCCGGCCCGATCGGGCTGCTCGCCGCCCAGGCAGCCCGGGCCTCGGGCGCTTCCGAGGTCGTGATCACCGATGTCAACCCCGACCGGCTGAGCCTGGCCGCCGGATGGGGCCTGTCCACCCTGGACGTCGCCCGTGAGTCCCTGGCCAGCTCTGGCTATGAGCCCGACGTCCTGCTCGAGTGCTCGGGGCAGCCGGGCCCGACGGCGGACGCCATCGGCGTGATGGCCCGGGCCGGCCGGGTGATCCTGGTCGGGATGGGTGGCGACGAGCTCGCGCTGCCGCTCCCGGTCGTGCAGGAACGCGAATTGTGGATCGCCGGCGCTTTCCGGTACGCCGGCACCTGGCCGGCCGCAATCGCGCTGGCGGCCGGCGGTTCGGTCGACCTCGACGCCCTGGTGACCGGCCACTACCGCCTCGACGAGGTAGAGCGCGCCCTGACCGCGTCCCGCCGCGATGCACGCAGCGTGAAAGCCGTCGTCCGACCGGGCGACTGAACGACCTTTCCGACCGATCACCCTGACTGATCGCACTGACTGACGAGAGGCGTCCCATGTCCAGCGTCACCTTCGACGGTGCCACCCGGCTCTACCCCGGCTCGGACCGCCCGGCCGTCGACAAGCTGGACCTGGAGATCCAGGACGGCGAGTGCCTCGTACTCGTCGGGCCGTCCGGCTGCGGCAAGTCCACCTCGCTGCGGATGCTCGCCGGCCTCGAGGAGGTCGACGAAGGGGTGATCCGCATCGGCGACCGGGACGTGACCGACCTGCCTCCGAAGTCCCGCGACATCGCCATGGTGTTCCAGAACTACGCGCTCTACCCGCACATGTCCGTCGCCGCCAACATGGGTTTCGCGCTGAAGATCGCCGGTGTCCCGGCGGACGAGACGCGGACCAGGGTCCTGGAGGCAGCAAAGATCCTGGATCTGGAGGAGTACCTCGACCGCCGCCCCAAAGCGCTGTCCGGCGGCCAGCGGCAGCGGGTGGCGATGGGCCGCGCGATCGTGCGGCAGCCGCAGGTGTTCCTGATGGACGAGCCGCTGTCCAACCTGGACGCCAAGCTCCGCGTGCAGACCCGGGCCCAGATCGCTTCGCTACAGCGCCGACTCGGGACGACGACCGTCTACGTCACCCATGACCAGGTCGAGGCCATGACGATGGGCGACCGGGTGGCCGTTCTGAAGGACGGCATCCTGCAGCAGTGCGACAGCCCACGGGCGATGTACGACCACCCGAACAACGTCTTCGTCGCCGGGTTCATCGGCTCGCCGGCGATGAACCTCGCCGAGGTCGCGCTCGGCGAGGGTGGGGCGCGCCTGGGCAACCTGCTGGTCCCCCTGTCCAGGGCCACGATGACCGCGGCCGCGCAGGACGGCGGCAAAACGCTCACACTCGGGTTCCGGCCGGAGTCCCTCGACGTCACCGACGGCGCCGGCCTGGAGGTGCAGGTCAACGTGGTGGAAGAGCTCGGGTCCGACGCCTACCTGTACGGCTCGCTCGTCGACGCCACGGCCGCGGACCAGGTCCAGGGCCCAGAGGGCGTCGACATCGTGGCCCGGGTCAACCCGAAGCACCCACCGCGCAAGGGCGAGCGGGTTCGGCTGTCGGTACGGGAGGGCGAGCTGCACACGTTCTCCACCTCGACCGGCCTGCGCCTGCCGGACTGACCGGTCAGCGGTGCGGCGGTCAGCGGTTCGGGCGGTCGGTGGGCGGAGATCGTCAGCGGTCCGAACGGGCGGCAGTGAGCCCGCGCACCTCGGCATAGCGCTGCCGCACCGCAGGCACCGCATCGGCTTGGAACTCCTCGGTCCCGGCGCGCTCCCACTCCGGTGGTGCAGAACCTGCTTCGAGCACCCAGGCAGCCTGCCGGGCCGCACCGTCCGCGACGTACTCCCCGGCGGGGGGCACCAGAACAGGGCAGCCGAATACCGACGGCGCGATCTGGCGCACCGCTGCGGACCGGGCGCCGCCGCCGATGAGCAGCACCCGCTCGACCCGGGCTCCCTGGGCGACCAGGGCGTCGAGCCCGTCCGCCAGGCCGCACAACACGCCTTCCACCGTCGCCCGGGCGAGGTGGGCCGGCGTGGCCGTCGCCAGCCGCAGCCCGTGCACGGCGCCGGTCGCGTCCGGCAGGTCCGGGGTGCGCTCCCCCTCCAGGTAGGGCACGACGACCAGGCCGTCGGCGCCGGCCGGAGCCGACAGGGCCAGCCGGGACAGCTGCTCGTGATCGACCCCGAGCAGCCGACAGGCCGCGTCCAGGACGCGGGCCGCATTGAGCGTGCACACCAGCGGCAGGAAGTTGCCGGTGGCGTCAGCGAACCCGGCGACCGCTCCGCTCGGGTCCGCGGCCGGGGTCAGGGCTACTGCCGAGACGACACCGGACGTACCGAAGGAAACCACCACGTCTCCCGGTACGGCGCCCAGACCCAGCGCGGCGGCCGCGTTGTCGCCCGTACCCGGTCCGAGAACGGCGCCGCCGATGCTGTGGCCAGCCGGCTCGGCCGGTCCAAGTACGGTCGGCAGCTGCGGTTCGGAGCCGAGTGCGCGGCGCAGCAGGTCCCTGCGGTAGCTGCCGGTGGCCGGCGACCAGTAGCCGGTCCCGCTGGCATCCCCGCGGTCGGTGGTCAACGCGGCCAGCCCCGGCGAACCAGCGAGCTGCCAGGTCAACCAGTCGTGCGGCAGGCATACGGCGGCGGTGCGCGCGGCCTGCTCGGGCTCGTGCTCGGCGAGCCAGCGCAGCTTGGCGACCGTGAACGCCGCGACCGGCACCGATCCGACTGCGTCCGCCCAGGCCTGCGCCCCGTCGGCCCCGAGCTCGGCGACCAGCTCGGCGGCTGCCTCCGCCGACCTGGTGTCGTTCCACAGCAGCGCCGGACGCACCACCGCACCCTGCTCGTCCAGGCACACCATCCCGTGCTGCTGCGCGCCGACAGCGACGGCAGCGACGTCGGCCAGCCCACCGGCGGCATCGGTCGCCTCTCGCAAGGCCCGCTCCCAGGCGTCGGGGTGCACCTGCGTGCCGTCAGGGTGCGCTGCCCGTCCCTCGCGGACCAGCCGTCCCGTCTCGGCGTCCCGGATCACGATCTTGCAGGACTGGGTAGAACTGTCCACCCCCGCGACCAGCGGCACCGCGCTCCCCTTCCCACCCCGTACGGCGATCCCCTGCCGGCACCAGCATGCCCTCTGCCCGTTGTGCTGCCCGACCTGCTCCCATCCACCCCCCCACCATGACTCCCCAAGGAGGGGCCCGTGCGCGGCGCCTACCTGCCAGGCAACAGCACCGTCGAGCTGCGGGAAGTGGCGGACCCGCGCCCGGGGCCCGGGCAGGTGCTCGTCCGCATGCGCGCGTCGACGCTGTGCGGCAGTGACCTGAGGGCGATCTACCGCGAGCACCTGGGCAGCGGCGCGGAGGGCTACCGGGACGTCGTCGCCGGCCACGAACCTGCCGGGGAGGTGGTCGAGGCCGGTCCGGGCTGCCACCGGGTACGGGTCGGCGCGCGGGTGGCGATCTACCACATCAGCGGCTGCGGCCAGTGCGAGGACTGCTCGCGCGGCTACGTGATCGGCTGCTCCTCCTCGGTGCGGGCGGCGTACGGCTGGCAGCGCGACGGCGGCCACGCAGACCTCCTGCTCGCGCAGGAGGAGAGCTGCGTGCTGCTGCCGGAGGCGCTGAGCTTCCTCGACGGGGCCTGCGTGGCCTGCGGCTTCGGCACCGCCTACGAGGCACTGTGCCGCGCGGAGCTCTCCGGCCGCGACGCCGTCCTGGTCACCGGCCTCGGCCCGGTCGGGCTGGCCGCGGGCCTGCTCGCCGGGAAGATGGGCTCGCCGCACCGAATAGGTGTCGAGCTCGACCCCGACCGGCTCGCGCTCGCCCTCGCCCTCGGCGCTGTCGACGAGGTCGTACCCGCGGGCCCGGACGCAGCTGCCACCGTCCGCGAGCTCACCGCCGGCCGAGGCTGCGAGGTCACCCTCGACACCTCGGGCTCGGCCGGCGGCCGGTTGACGGCGCTCCAGTCGACCCGCTCCTGGGGCCGCTCGGTGATGGTCGGTGAGGGCGGCTCGCTGACCGTGGACGTCAGTCCCGTGCTCATCCACCCGCAGCTGATCGTGCATGGTTCCTGGGTGACCAGCACCTGGCGGATGGCGCGGCTCGTGGAGGATCTGGCCCGCTGGGACCTGCACCCGGAGGTGACGGTCACCGACCGGTTCCCGCTGGCTGAGACGGGGAGGGCCTACGCCACCGCCGACGCGGGCACCGGCGGGAAGGTTGCCGTCGTCATGGACTGAGCCGGACGCCGCCCCGCTCAACCCACGCCCGCTCGACCACGCCCGCCAAGCCACCAGGACTGCCCGATGCCACTGCCGCTCAACGCCGAGACCCTCGCCCAGCACGCCACGACCGTGCCGACCCCGACGTACGACCGCGGCCAGGTCCGTACCGGCATCGCGCATCTGGGTGTCGGGGGCTTTCACCGCGCGCACCAGGCCGTGTACATCGACGCGCTCCTGCGGCAGGGACAGGCCCTGGACTGGGGGATCTGCGGGATAGGGGTGCTGGCGTCGGACCGGCCCATGCAGCAAGCCCTCGCCGCTCAGGACGGCCTGTACACGCTGGTGGTCAAGCATGCTGACGGGACCTACGAACCGAGGGTGATCGGGTCCCTCGTGAAGTACCTATTCGCCCCGGACGACCCCGAGGCCGTGCTGGAGCAGCTGGCCGACCCGGCCACCCGCATCGTCTCGCTGACGATCACCGAGGGCGGCTACAACCTCGACAGCACCACTGGGCAGTTCCAGGTCGAGGATCCCGGCGTCCGCGCCGACCTCGAGCCTGGGGCCGTGCCGCGGAGCGCCTTCGGGCTCGTCGTCGAGGCACTCGTGCGCCGCCGGGCCCGTCGGGTGCCAGCCTTCACGGTGCTGTCCTGCGACAACATCCAGGGCAACGGCGATACGGCGCGGCGCTGCTTCTCGGCCTTCGCTGCGCTGCGCGACCCCGAGCTGGGCGAGTGGGTGCGGGATCAGGTCGCCTTCCCCAACTGCATGGTGGACCGGATCACGCCGGTGACGACGGAGCAGGACCGGCAGGAGGTGGCGAGCCGCTTCGGCATCGAGGACCGCTGGCCGGTGGTCTGCGAGCCGTTCATTCAATGGGTGCTCGAGGACTCCTTCCCCCTGGGTCGGCCACCGCTGCAGGACTCGGGCGTCCAGCTGGTTACCGACGTCGAACCGTACGAGCTGATGAAGCTGCGCCTGCTCAACGCCAGTCACCAGGCGCTGTGCTACTTCGGCTACTTGGCCGGCTACCGACTTGTCCACGAGGTCTGCCAGGACCCGTTGTTCGCCTCGTTTCTCCTGGCCTACATGGATCGCGAGGGGACTCCGACGCTGGAGCCGGTCCCCGGGGTGGACCTCGAGCACTACAAGCGCGAGCTGCTGCAGCGGTTCTCCAACCCCCAGGTACGCGACACCGTCGCCCGGCTCTGCGCCGAAAGCTCGGACCGGATCCCGAAATGGCTGCTGCCCGTCATCCGGCACAACCTCGCCTCCGGTGGCCGGATCGAGCTCGCCGCAGCTGTGGTCGCCAGCTGGGCGCGGTACGCCGAGGGGGTGGACGAGCAGGGCGAACCCATCGAGGTGGTGGACCGGCTCCGCGAGCCGCTGATGGCGGCCGCCGCTCGTTCCGCGCAGGACCCGCTCGCCTTCCTCCAGCGGCGTGAGGTCTTCGGGGACCTTATCGACGAGCCCCGCTTCACCTCGGCGTACACCGTCGTACTCGCCTCGCTGCACGACAGAGGGGCCCGCGCGACACTCGAGGACCTCGTGGCCCGGTTGGCCTGACGCGGCGGCCGAAGCCGTAGCGGGTTTGTCGTGGGATGCCGTGGTGGATTTGGTCGTGGTGGCCACCGCGTCGGTCGCACAGCAGGACGCTGTTCCACAACATCCGATCATGATGCCGCCGTGCTGATCCCCGCTGACGAGTGCCTAGGCCTATGGTCGCGACAACGCAGCCGCGCGGCCGAGGTTGACCGTCCGCTGGTGCTGGGCCCGCAGGTCCGCCAGCGTTGGCAGGCTTGTGTCCAAATAGAGCATCTGGGGCCGCGGGCCATCGGGCCATGCGGAGCCGGCAGGTGCCACAAGTACGGCATGCAGCGAGCAACGACCTCCTTACCCGGCTGACAACGAATTGTGGACAACCATTGGGCGTCCCGGACCCGAAAGCGCGGGCCGGCCCTGTCACTCCACCGACACACAGCAGCACCTTCGATAGCCCAGGATCAGCGGTCGCATTCATGCTCGACGCCCCAGGATGAGCCGCCTTCCGTGCTGTGACTGATCGCTGGCCTTCAGTACTGGTCCGCTCGCGAGTTGCGGCGAAGATGGGCCTGAGATGGAGCCGCGAGGAAAATTCACGTCACTCACCGCAATGCCTGATGCAGCCTGCGGCGGTTCGCGCACCTGCCGCTTCATGCACCGACGTGAGCTGGCCGGCGTCCTCCTGCACCACACGCACGGTCAGCACGTCCCGGTCGAACAGCGGCGCTAGCAACCGGTACGTGAACGCTTGATCGCCTGCCGGGTCGCCCGCCCCGCGCCGGGCTGCTTCCGCCATGAGCAGCGCCTGCAGCGGTCCGTGGACGACCAGCCCCGGGTAGCCCTCGACGTCGCGGCAGTAGTCGCGGTCGTAGTGGATTCGGTGGGCGTTGTAGGTCAGCGCGGAGTAGCGAAATAGCAGCGTCGGTGTCGGCGAGACCCGCCAATCCGACGCGGACCGCAGCACGGGCTCGACCGGCTCGTGCGCAGGACGGCCGGCGGTGGCAGCGGGTGGCCGGTAGACGATGTCCTGCTCCTCGGTAACGACCACAGTCCCGCGCTGGGTGATCTCGTGCACGACCGTGACGAAGGTCAGGGGCCCCGTCCGGCCGGGCTTCTCGACCGTGCCGACCACGCGTGTCCGGCGGGTGGCCGGCTCGCCGCACCGCAGGGCACCGCTGGTCCGCACCCGGCCGCCTGCGAACATGCGGCGCAAGCCCGGGCCGGGCGGCGCCGGCATCCCGCCCTCCACCGGGTGCCCGTCCGGTCCGAGCACATCCTGGCGCGGCCGGTCCAACAGGTAGACGGTGTGCCAGAGCAGCGGCAGCCCGTAGTCGAGGTCCGGGACCGGGACGCCGAGCAGTCCGGCCAGGCCTTCGGCGGGACCGGGGGCCAGGACCTCCGTGCGCTCCACGACGGTCACGACCGGCTCCTCTCATCCTGCGGCCCGATCCGGGCCAGGATCCGCCGCGCCCGCTCCAGCACCGGCCGGTCGACCATCTGGCCGGCCACGGCCACTGCCCCTTCGGCCGCGCCGGCCTCAACGACCTCGCGTGCCCACCGCAGCTCCTGCTCGTCCGGGGCGAAGCCCGCAGCCACTGCGGCAAGCTGGCGCGGGTGGATGCAGAGCTTGCCCGCGAAGCCGAGGCCACGTGCGTACACCGCCGCCGCTTGCACCGGCGCCATGTCGACGACGTCGGTCGTCACACCGTCCAGCGGCCCGGGCTTGCCCGCGGCACGGGAGGCCAGCACCAGCAGGGAGCGCGCCAGCAGCAGACTGCCGTCGCTCTCCACGGCGTCGATGTCACCGGCGTAGTCGATGGAGCCGAACGCCAGTCGATCCACGGCCGGGCTGCGCGCGATGCTGCCCGCCTCCAGCACGCCGACGGCCGTCTCCAGCAGCGCCACCAGGCGACAGCCTCCCCCGCGCTCGGCGAGATCCTCGAGCTGCGCAGCGCACTCGGCCTTCGGTACCATCATTCCCTGCAAACCGGGCAGCCCGCGCAAGGCCTCGACGTCGCCGTCGCACCGCTCGCTGCCAGAGGCGTTCACGCGCACCCAGGCGCGTCCCCCGGCGGCCAGCCAGCCCCGTACCTCGCTTCTCGCCTGCGCCTTGTCCCCTGGCGCGACGCCGTCCTCCAGAACACACAGCACGACGTCGGCGCCACTCGCCAGCGCCTTGGCGAAGCGTTCGGGCCAGTCGCCCGGCACGAACAGCCACGTGACGGCGCTCATGGCGCGGAGGGGTGGCGTTCGACAAGCTGCCGGACGATGACGTTGCGCTGGATCTCGTTGGTGCCCTCGCCGACGATCATCAGCGGGGCGTCCCGGAAGTACCGTTCGACGTCGAACTCCGTGGAGTAGCCGTAGCCGCCGTGGATGCGCATGGCGTCGAGCGCAATCTCCATGGCCGCCTCGGAGGCGAACAACTTGGCCATGCCGGCCTCGAGGTCGGCGCGTCGGCCCGAGTCGTAAATCCGGGCCGCGTGCAGCACGAGTTGCCGCGCGGCCTCCAGCTTGGTCGCCATGTTGGCCAGGTAGTTGCCGACAGACTGGTGCTGCCAGATCGGCTTGCCGAAGCTCTCCCGCTGTCGCGCGTAGCTCAGCGAGTCCTCCAGCGCGGCACGGCCGACGCCGAGGGCGCGCGCGGCGACCTGGATCCGCCCGATCTCCAGGCCGCGCATCATCTGCGCGAAGCCCCGCCCCTCGACCTCGCCGAGCAGGGTCTTGCGGGGCACCCGAAAGTCCTCCATCGAGATCTCGCAGCTCTCAACGCCCCTGTAGCCGAGCTTGGGCAGGTCACGCGAGAGCGTGAACCCGGGACCCTTCTCGACGAGCAGGATACTGATCCCCTTGCTAGTCGGCGAGGCAGCTGGATCGGTCTTGCACATCAGGGCGATCAGCTCGGAGCGTCGGGCGTTGGTGATCCAAGTCTTGGTCCCGCGGATGACGTAGTCGCCCCCGTCGGGGACGGCGACGGTGCGCATCGCCTGTAGGTCAGAACCGCCTCCGGGTTCGGTGAGCGCCATCGTTGCCCGGACCTGACCGGTGGCCATCGCCGGCAGGTAGCGCTCCTGCTGCGCCGGCGTGCCGAAGTCGGTGAGCAGCTTGGCGACGACCGAGTGGCCGCCCATGGCTCCGGCCAGGCTCATCCAGCCGCGGGCCAGCTCCTCCGTGACGGCGACGTAGCAGGACGCCGAGACCGCCAGGCCGCCCCATTGCTCCGGCACCGCGAGCCCGAAGATGCCGAGTGACTTCATCTGCTCGATGAGTTGCTCGGGGTAGGTGTCGGCCTGCTCCAGCTCGCGGACCCCTGGACGCACCTCGCGGTCCACGAAGTCGCGTACGACCGCGACCATCGCGGTCTCGTGCTCGTCGAGGTCGGGCATCAGGTGTCCTGGTCGCCGGGCAGGACCCCGAAAGCGCCCTGGTCGGCCAGCCCGCGGATGGTGGGGCCGTCCAGGTGGAGCAGGGTCTCGAGCAGCTGGTCGGCGTGCTCGTGCAGCTGCGGCGCCCGGCGGTAGGTGGGCGCCTCGGAGCCCACCCGTATCGGGCTGGCCACCTGCTCGACCCGTCCGAAGTGCGGGTGCTCGGTGGTGACGATCAGGTCCCGCGCCCGCGTCTGGGGGTCGAGCAGCGCCTCGGCCACGTCGTTGACCGGGCCGCACGGGACCCCGGCCGCCCGCAGCGTGTCCAGCCAGACCGTCGCGGTGCGGGTGGTGAAGATGTCGTCCAGCAGGTCCTGCAGCTGCCGGCGGCGTGCAGCCCGGCCAGGATCGCGGTCCCTGCGACCAGCCCGCCGGAGAAGTCCACGAGCGACAGGCCGGACTTGCTCGGCGGTCCACCCGGCTCGCCCGTCAGGTCCATCCAGCCGGCGATGCCCTGCAGCACGTAGTCGTAACCCGGCTCGTCGCGGCGTGGCCCGGTCATGCCGAATGCGCTGAGCGAGCAGCAGACGACCGCCGCGTTGAGTTGGCCGAGAGTGGCGTAGGTGATGCCGATCTTCTCCGGCACGTCGCCGCGCAGGTTGGAGTAGACGACATCACTGACGCGCACCAGGTCCTCGAAGACGCGTCGGCCCGCGGAGTTGGCCAGGTCCAGCTGGATGCTCTTCTTGTTCCGGTTGAACGTCTCGAAGAACAGGCTGTCCTGCTCGTGCTGGAACGGCGGGACGTAACGCCCGACGTCACCGCCGGTGCGCGGGTCCTCGATCTTGATGACCTCTGCTCCCAGGTCGGCCAGGTGCACGCTGCCGAACGGGCCCGCGCCGTACTGCTCCAGCGCCAGGATCCGCACGTCCTCCAGCGGCTTCATGCGCCGACCCGGCTCGCGACCGGTCCGGCGGAGCGGCGGGCGGCCAGCACGGCGGCGCGCTCCATCTCGTTGCCCACGATCATCATCCCTTCGTCCACGCCCATGCCGGGCTTGGCCAGGACGAGGTCCGCTCCGCAGGCCATCGCGACGTGCGCCGATACCTGTGCCGAGCGGTCCGTCTCGTTGCACGTCCCGCCGCAGTAGGCGGCCAGTCCCCCTCGCCGCACCAGCAGCAGGGCGGCAGCGGTGTCGTGCAGGCCGCCCAGGTCCGGGGTCTTGACGTGGATGACGTCGGCCGCCTGCGCCGCCACGAAGACCTCGATGTCCTTGAGGGTGTTGCACCACTCGTCCGCGACGATCTCAACGCCGGGGTCCTGCCGCCGCAGCTCGGCCCGGAGCGCTTCGAGCGCCGTCACCTGGCCGTCCCGGCTGCCCGCGTCGACCGGGTGCTCGACCCGCAGCCGGAAGGGCGCCGCGAGAGTGCCCAGCCGCGCGAGGTAGTCCGCCATCCGCGCGGTGTCGCCTCCGAAGATGATCCCGATCGTGCCGTAGGTGTCGACGTGCAGGATCGGGTTGTAGTCCGGCGTCGGCCGCAGTGTGAGGATCCGGTCACGCACCCAGGCGACGTAGTGGGCAAGCAGCTCCCCCGTCTCCCCGAGCTTGCCGGCGACCTGGTTGATCAGGCCGTGCGGCAGCGACTGCGCGCCCTTGAGGATCATCTTGTCCACCGCGGTGTAGCGATCGTCCCCGGACTGCACGAACAGCGGGACCGGCCGCAGCTCGACTCCGGTGGCGTACTCGTCGCGGATCACCTCGGCCATCGTCACCCGCTGGGCCGTGGCGACCGCGTCGAGCAGCGCCTGGCTCAGTCCGTACCGGAGGGCGGCATGCAGGGGGTGACCGCCCAACCGGATCTCGTCCATCCGGGCGCACAGCTCCAAAAAGGAGCCGGCTTCCTGCTGGAGCAGCGCCGGCGCCACCTGCGTTGCGACGTCTACCGCCGCCTGGTCGGCGCGAAAGGCGCTCTCCCGGCCGCCGGCGCCGGCGTACTGCACGCACGCGGCGTCGCCGACGGCGACCGAACCGTCGGAAAGGACGAGCAGAATCGACAGCGCCTCGCCCGGCTGCCGGATGCTGGTGAAGCCGGGGGTGACAGGAGCGCCGACGTACGAGAATCCGTCCTGCTGCGCACCGCGCCGGATCGCGAGCTGGTCGTCGGCGAAGAACCCGGTGCGCGCTGGACTGGTGATTACGTCGACGATGCGAAGTGCAGGCATGGGCAGAGCTTCCTGGCGGTGGGAGAAGCGGAGGGCTAGTCAGCCCATCCGGAACGGGTCGCGGGTGAGGCCGTCGAGCTCGATCCAGATGGCCTTGGTCTCGGTGTAGGCCTGCACGGCCTCCAGGCCGCTCTCGCGCCCCCAGCCGCTGGAGCCCACCCCACCGAACGGCACGTTGGGGGCGACGACGCGGTAGGAGTTGACCCAGACCGTGCCGGCCCGCAGCCGGTGCGCCACCCGGTGGCCGCGGGACAGGTCGCGCGTCCAGACGCCCGCAGCCAGGCCATACTCCGTGCCGTTGGCCAGCTCGACGGCTTCTGACTCGCTGGCGAAGCGCTGGACCACCAGAACCGGCCCGAAGACCTCCTCGCGGGCGATCTCCATCTCGGCACGGACGTCGGTCAGGACCGTGGGCTGGAAGAACAGCGGCCCGTTCTCGAGGCTCTGCCCGCCGCCGTAGGCGAGGGTCGCGCCGTCGCGGACCGCCCGGTCGACGAACCCCGCAACGGTACGCAGCTGGCCGGCGTTGGCCAGCGGTCCCATCTCGGTCTCGGGGTCCAGCGGGTCGCCCAGCCGGATGGTCGCCGCCCGCTCGCCAAGCCGCTGCACCAGCTCGTCGTGCCGGCTCTCGTGCACCAGCAGGCGGGACCCGGCGATGCAGGTCTGGCCGGTGGCGGCGAAAATCCCGGCGATGACGCCGTTGGCCGCGGCCTCCAGATCGGCGTCCTCGAACACCAGCTGCGCGGACTTGCCACCCAGCTCCAGCGAGGTGCGGGTGAGGTTGGCCGCCGCGTCGCGCGCAACCGCCTTGCCGACCGCCGTGGAGCCGGTGAACGCGATGTGGTCGACGCCCGGGTGCGAGACGAGCGCCTGCCCGACGGTCGGACCCTGACCGGTAACGACGTTGAACACTCCCGGCGGAAAACCAGCTTCCAGGAGGCGTTTTCCCAGCTCCAGGGTCGAGACGGGGGTGTAGTCCGACGGCTTGACGACGAGCACGCAGCCGGCGGCCAGGGCCGGCGCGAGCTTCCACATCAGCAGCAACAGCGGGGAGTTCCACGGCACGATCGCACCGACTACTCCGACCGGCTCGTGCCGCGTGTAGATCAGGAAGTTGGTGCGGTCGGACGGGATCACCTCGCCCTGCAGCTTGTCGGCGACGCCGGCGAAGTAGTCGAGCCAGGCCGGGAGATACTCGACCTGACCGAGGGTCTCGCGCAGCAGCTTGCCGTTGTCCCGGGTCTCGATGTCGGCGAGTTCGCGCGCGTCACGGGCGATCAGCACCGCCAGTCGGCGCATGAGGGCGGCCCGCTGGAAGCCGGTCATCGCCCCCCACGGCCCGTCGAGGGCGGCGCGCGCGGCCGTCACGGCCTTGTCCACGTCGACGCTTCCGCCGTCGGGCACGGTCGCCCAACCCTGCCCGCTGTAGGGGTTCTCACTGACGTAGCTCGACCCCGCCTGCGCGGGCAGCCAGCGGTCACCGATGAGCAGCTGGTATGGGACAGTCTCCGTCGTCGTCATGCCATCTCTCCGATGTTGGCCGGACCGGCTAGGACTCGGCGGGAGCCGGGCCGGAGGCTCCGGCGGCCACCCGGCGCTCGAACTCCAGCCGTACCCGGCCAGGGTCGACGAACGGCGACGGGCCCGGCCAGACCTGCTCGTCCAGCACCGCCTCGATCAGCCCCGGCCGCACGGTGGCGGTGAGTGCGGTCGTCAGCTCGGACCGGTCGTGCACCCGCATCCCATCGATGCCGCCAAGCGCACCGGCCACTTCGACGAAGCGCCCCGAGGACAGCAGCGGCTGGCCCCCCGTGATGCTGTAGGCCCCGTCGGCCAGAACGACAGCGAGCAGGTTGCCGGGGCGGTAGGCGGACACCGACCACAGGGTCGCGGCGCCCATGAGCAGCTCGCCGTCGCCGAGCAGCGCGACCACCAGCCGGTCGGGCAGCGCGTCGGCGACTCCCATCGCGCCGGCGAGAGCCGAGCCCATGGAGGCGCCGAAGTAGAAGTGCCCGCCGTCACCCGAGGCCAGCCGCAGCGCGGACGTCGCAGTCCCCAACGAGGACACGCACAGCGCGTCGGGGAGGGTCTCGACGACCGCCTCGGCGACGTCAGTGGCTCTCACGGCCGCCTCCCAGCTCCGGTTCCAGCAGCAGCGCTGCGCACTCGCCGGCGTCGTAGGCCAGCGTCAGGATGCCCTCGGTCAGTTGCGCGGCGGCCGCGGCCGTGCGCAGCGAGAACGACTGGATCCCCAGGGCGTTCAGCAGCGGCACGGTGGCCCGTCCCATCGCGACCTGGCTGGGGTTGGCCTCCCCCAGCGTCCCCCGCATCGACAGGATCATCGGGATGCCCAGCCGGTATGGCACCGCCAGCGAGGCCAGGGCGTTGATGGAGTTGCCCAGGCCCGAGCTCTGCATCAGCACGACCGGGCGGCGGCCGGAGATCCGCTGACCCACGGCGTAGGCGACGCACTCCTCTTCGCGGGTCAGCGAACGCAGCACGACCGAGCGGTCAGCCAGCCCGGTCAGGACCCCTTGCAGACGCGTGTCCGGCACATAGGCCGCGACCGCGACGCCACGGTCGGCCAGGCTCGAAGCGATCGCGGCCTGCCAGCCGGTCGCCACGCTCTGCTGCACAGCGCCCTCAGGCATGAGCCGTCTCCGGTCGTCGACACGAGCACTCTCGCTCGTCCGCGCAAACTCTATAGGATATCGAATTAGTTCGAACAAGGGCTGCACTACGCACCGGCATCTGCGTCCTCGCGGCGCGCTGCCCCCGACTCGACGTGCACCGCGAGCAGCTCGCCGGCATGCACGACGTGCGCCGTCATGGCGATCCGGGCGCTGCGCGGGGCGCGCCTGCGGAACGCGTCCAGCAGAGCGCGATGGTCGTGCACCGACGCGGCGGGCCAGCCCTCGATGCTCGAGTAGAACCGCACCGGCACGTACGACACGGAGACGCCCAGCAACCAGGCGATCTTGGGCGCACCGGCCAGCCGGTTGATGGCCCGGTGGAACTGGAAGTTGAGCCGCTCCAGCTCCTCCTGCGCCCCGCGGTCGGCCGCCGCCTCCAGCTCGGCGTGCAGGGCCTCGAGCTGCGCAACGGCGGCGGCATCGCTCTGCTTGACCGCGCGTGCGGCCAGCTCGCCTGCCAGCAAGGCCTGTGCGGCGAACAGGTCGCGGATGTCGGCCCCGGTCAGCGGCACGACCACGAAGCCACGGCGCGGCTCCAACCGCACGAACCCCTTCGTCCGCAGCGAGAACAATCCCTCGCGCACCGGTGTGGCGCTGATGCCGAGCTCCGAGGCCACCGTCTCCGGCCGGATGAAGTCGCCGCCCTGGAGCTGCCCCGAGACGATGAGGTCGCGGATGTAGGACTCCGCCTCGCCGCCCAGCTGCTGCCTTCGTTCCGGGCCGGCTGCCCTGGCGGCGAGGGACGCAACCGCCCGCTCGCGCCCCGGCACCGTCATGGCCGACCTGCTGTCGCAGCGGGGGCTCGCACGCTGACGTCGCGGCGGTCGGACGCGAACGCGAAGGTGTCCCCGGCCGGTGCCGAGCGCAACCGGTCCACCCACTGGAGGTCGAGGTCCACCACCGCCACGCCCACCGTCTTCCCCAGGTGGCAGAGCGTCTGCCCCAGCGGATCCACCACCCGGCTGCCTCCGTGGAAGTCCAGCGCCCCCACCTGACCGACCTGGTTCGCGCAGACCACGTAGGCGACGTTCTCCACGGCGCGGGCGGCCCCCACCGCCTCGAAGACGAAGGCCCGCTCGCGCTCCCATGCCATCGGGAAGCAGAGCACCCGCGCGCCTGCCTCGACCAGGCGGCGGCTGAAGCCGGCGAAGGCGAGGTCGTAGCAGCAGCCGAGGCCGGTGCCCCCGTCCTCGGTCAGCACGAGCTCGTCCCCGGCGTCGAAGACTGCTCGCTCGCTGTCCGCGAGGTGCACCTTGCTGTACGTCGTCGTGGTCGCCTGCGGCTCGGCCACCACGACGCAGTTGCGCAGACCAGCGTTCTCCCAGCGCGCAGTTCCGTAGACGATCCGCACGCCCGCAGCGGCCGCAGCACGCTGGATCGTCTGCTCTGCGCGCAGCAGGTCCTGCCGCAGCGAGTCGGTGTAGTCCGCTGCGGCCAGCAGGTACCCCGGCAGGCACAGTTCGGGGAAGCACATCAGGTCCAGCTCTGCGCCGCCCGCCGACTCCAGCTGCTCCAGCAGGACGCCGAGGTTGGCCTCGACGTCTCCTGGAGCAGCGGGGAACTGCCCGACACCAATGGTGGTGTTCACGGTCGTCCTGCTGGTCGGTGGGGTCATGGGGAGGGCGACAGGGCGAGGCCGATGGGCCGGATCGGTGAGCCCGTCGCGCCGCGCAGCTTGATCGGCATTCCGAGGAACGCCAGCTCGTGGACGCCCGCTGCCGCCAGCTCCTCCAGGTTGAGCACCTCGATTACCGGCGTACCGGCCGTCGCGAACAGGTAGCCGTGGACGGGAACGAAGCTGCCTTCCACCTGGTGGGGATCCACGTCGATGCTGATGGCGTCGGTGCCCAGGCACATGGCGCCGACCTCCTCGCACAGATATCGGGCCGCGGAAAGACCGATCCCCGGCGTCGCGGTGATGTAGCCCGAGAAGTCCGGCCAGCGCGACATCCGGCCCGTGCGGATCAGGACCACGTCACCCGCCTGCAGCGTCGTGCCCTGCGCCTGCGCCGTCCTCGCCAGGTCGGCCGGCTCGATGCAGTAGCCGTCGGGGAGGCAGTCGACCCCGAAGGCCGCAGCGACGTCGAGTAGAACGCCCCGGCTCACGATCGGCGGGCATTCGTCGGCGCCGCCACGCAGCCACTGCCGGCTGCCCAGGTCCTTCTCGGCCGTCCGGCCGTTCCAGAACTGCCCGTAGTGACCGAGGTGGTTGAGCATGTCGATGTGCGTGCCGGTGTGGGTGTACATGCTGATCGAGTCGCCGCAGTAGCTGTACTTCTCGTGCACCGACGCCGGGACGCCGGCGGCGACATCGTTGACCGAGCCCTCCGGAGTGTGCGTCATCCAGACCTGGTAGCGCGGGTCGCCGGCCGCCGCCCACGACGGCATCCCGATGAAGTAGTCGACCGCGAGGTCGAACACCCGCGACCAGTCCGCGCGCGCCAGCGCAGCGGCGCGGCTCTCGGCGGTCATCAGGTTGAGGCGCCCGATGTTGTCCTCGGGCCCCCACGGGCTGCGCGACACGCTCACGCCGTCCTGCTCGAACAAGACCTCGTACGGCTCCATCGGCTTCTCCCAACTCCTCGTCGGACTATCGCGCGTACAGCTCGGGACGGCGCTCGTTCATGATGTCCAGCCGGTACAGCCCATCCGCCTGCTCGCGGTTCTTGGCACGCGCCTGGGCCAAATCCACGTCGCATACGAGCAGCGCCTGCGCCTCGTCGCCGCGAACCAGCCGGTCGCCGCCGGGGCCGACGACCTGGCTGTGGCCGAGAAAGGTGGCGGGTCCCTCGGCGCCCACCCGGTTGGCCATGGCGAAGAAGATGGCATTCTCGACGGCACGCGTGCGGGGCAGGTGGTCCGCCAGCTCCCGTGAGGACGACGGCGAGCAGGTGGGCATGGCGACCAACTCGGCGCCCTGAAGGGCGAGCGAGCGGGTCACCTCGGGGAAGCGCCAGTCGTAGCAGATCTGCAGCCCGATCCGTCCGAGTGGGGTGTCGTACACGGCGTACGGCCCCTGTCCCGGCTCGACGAACCGGTCGACGCCGAGCTGCGGGATGTGGGTCTTGTCGTAGCTGCCGACAATCCCGTCCGGGCCGATCAGCCGCGAGCTGTTCCACAGCAACCCGTCGCGCTGCTCGAGCAGCCCCAGCACGCAGTGCACCTGCAGGCTCCGGCAGGCCTCGAGCAGACGCGTCAGCTCCGGTCCAGGCACCGCGACCGTCGCAGCTACCGCCGACGCCCGGTCCTCGAACATGTAGCCCGACAGCGCGCACTCCGGAAACACCACGAGGTCACAACCGAGCTCGCGCGCGCGGCCGAGCAGCACCAACACCTCGTCGAGGTTCCGCTCCACATCGCCGAGGCAAGGGTCGGTCTGGGCGAGCCCGATGCGCATGATCCTCCTGCCGAGTTTGTGTCTGGACCGTGTGCCGGGCCTGCAAGCGCCCAGCATGACGGCTAGCCGCCCAGGGCCGCCGAGGCGGGGTGCTGAGCGGCAAAGTCCTCGGCGATGTCGATGCGACGCATGATCGCCACGTCGTTGAACGACTGCGCGTGCTCGATGAAGCGGGCCAGCCCGTCGGAGCGCGCGGGGTTGCCGCTGATCCGCGGGTGGATACCCACCGACATCATCCGGCCGACGTCGTCCCCGTCGTTGCGCAGCCGGTCCAGGTACGCCGAGGCGGTTCGCACAAAGTCGTCCGGGCTGCCGTAGCCGGTGCCGACGATGTAGCGGGCGTCGTTGACGACCAGCGAGTAGGGGATCACCAGGTGGGGGCGCTCGTGAATCGTCGTCCAGTAGGGCAGGTCGTCGCTGTAGTTGTCGGAGTCGTAAACGAAGCCGCCCTCCTCGACCACCAGCTCGCGGGTGTTGACGCTCATCTCCCGGCAGTACCAGCCGGTCGGGCGCTTACCGGTGGTTGCGGCGATCGACTCGATAGCGAGCCGGATGGCCTCCCGCTCCTCGTCCCGGTTCATCTCGAAGTGGTTGCTCCACCGGAACCCGTGACCGGCGGCCTCATCGCCGCGCTGCGCCAGCTTCGCCGCGACCGCGGGGTTGCGCTCGAGCGCAACGGCGGCGGCGAAGAACGTGACGGGGATGCCGGCGTTGTCGAAGATCCTGAACAGCCGCCAGATGCCGGCCCGCGAGCCGTACTCGTACATCGACTCGACCGCGAGGTCGCGCTGGCCCTCGACCGCGAACGGCAGCTCGTACAGCCCGTCGTTCTCGTCGTCGCCCATCGCGTAGGTCTTCTCGGAGCCCTCCTCGTAGTTCACGACGAACTGCACCGCGACCTTGGCGGCCCCCTGCCACCGCACCATCGGGGGGCGCTCTCCGTAGCCCACCAGCTCCCGCGGTGGGCCGGCCACCTCGAAATCCGTGCGCCGAAAGAACGGGACGTCGCTCATGGGCTCTCCTGGAGGTGTTGACGAGGGACGAAGCTGCTCATCGGCTCAGTCCAGGCCGGACAGGTATCGGGCGCCGTCGGCGACGATCAGCTGCCCGCTGATGTACGACGCCTGCTTGCTGGCAAGGAACTGGTACAGGTAGGCGATGTCCTCCGGGACCCCCACCCGACGGGACGGGACCTTGTCCGCCACCGCGCGCACACCTTCGGGCCCCAGCGAGTTGACGGGGTCGTTGGCCTGCGGGGTGTCGATGACGCCGGGCGCGACCGCGTTGGCGGTGATGCCGTCCGGGCCGTACTCGACCGCCAGCGTCTGGATGAGCCCGACCAGGCCGGCCTTGGCTGCTGCGTAGTGCGGGTGCTGGGGCCAGGCCTGGACGGTCCCGGCGATCGAGGACGTCGCGAGCAGCCGGCCGTAGCCCGCGCGTCGCATGTGCGGCAGGGCGGCACGGAAGCAACGCCAGGCCCCGTTGAGGTCGACGTCGAGCACCAGGCTCCACGCCGCGTCGTCCAGGTCCTCCAGCTCGACCTTGCGGGCGATCCCGGCGTTGGCGACGACGATGTCGATACTGCCGAGCTCGCCGACCGCCCGCTCGACGACAGCATCGACCTGCGCGGGGTTGCGGACGTCGACCTCCGCCACGAGGCACCGGGCGCCGGCCGCCTCGACCGCGGCCCGGACCGGTTCGACGTCGTGGTCGTCGCCGGGAAACCAGGCCAGCGCCACAGACGCGCCCGCCTCGGCGAACACGCGTGCGGTCGCCGCTCCGATCCCCGACGCAGCGCCGGTGACCAGGGCGACACGTCCTTCGAGTTCGAACATGAGAGCCTTCCTTAAAGCATGACGTCCCCGCCGTTGGGGCATAGCGTTTGGCCGACGATGTAAGACGAGTCGTCGGAGTCTAAGAACAGCGCGGTCGGCGCCACTTCCTGGGGGTGGCCGAATCGGGCCATCGGCAGCTCTGCCAGCTTCTTGGCCGCCCATTCCTCGGTCTCCTCGGCCATCATGTCGGTGAGGATCGGACCGGGGGCGATCGCGTTGACGTGCACCCCGCGGGCGGACACCTCCCGCGCGAGCGCCTTCGTGAGCCCGATGACGCCAGCCTTGCTGGCGCTGTAGTGCACCATCTCGAGGCCGCCGATCTGGCCGAGCTGCGACGCGACATTGATGATCTTGCCACTGCCGCGCTGCAGCATCTCGGGCAGAACGAAGCGGCAGCCGAGGAAGACGCCGCGCAAGTTGACCGAGATGACCCGGTCCCACTCGGCCACCTCGAGTTCGTCGAACTTAACCTGGCTGACGGTCCCGGCGTTGTTGACCAGGATGTCGATCCGGCCGAACTTCGCGTGCGCCGCGGCGACCAGGTCCTGCACCTGCTGCGCGTCAGAGACGTCTGTGCCGAAGAAAAGGGACCGGCGGCCCGCCCGCTCGATAGCCGACAGCACCGGAGCGGCCACCGACTCGTCCAGCCGGTCCGCGACGAGGACGTCGGCGCCGGCCTGGGCGAAGGCGATGGCGATCTCGCCACCGATCCCCCGAGCACCTCCGGTGACCACCGCGATCTTGTCGGTCAGCTTCTTGTCGGTCATGGCCTCGCAGCTCCTGGTGGCGATCGGAAAGGTGGTCGAGCGGTCAGGCGGTCCAGAGCTTCCGCAGCTCCTGAGTCGTCGCCAGGTCGAACCGGTGGGCCATGAGGAACAGTGACGCGTCGTACTGCTGGCGGTCGTCGCTCGCCACCGCATCGGTGGCGATGACGACGTAGTAGTCGTTGAACATGGCGTCCCGCGCGGTCGACTCGACGCAACCCTCGGTCGTGCAGCCAGCCATGACGACCGAGGTGATGCCGTTGCTGCGCAGGACGAGGTCGAGGTTGGTGCCCCAGAAGCCGCTCGAGCGGTACTTCTTGACGACTACTTCGCCCTCGGCCGGCTCCAGGCTGGGGACGAACTCCTGACCCCGCGAACCGGCGACCGTGTACAGGAGCGGGTCAGCGTGGTTGTCCTGGTGCAGCCGCAGGTTGAAGCGGATCTGCGCCGGCGAGTCGCTCGCCCGCCCCGGCAGCGAGGTCATCTGGATGAAGACCGGCATCACGCCCGCCTGCCTAGCCGCCGCCAGCAGGCCGACCATCTGCTCCATAGCCGCCGGGTACATCGACAGGTCCACATCCAGCGCCCCAAAGGCCCCGCCCGGCAGGCAGAAGTCCCGCTGCATGTCGACCAGGATCAGCGCTGTGTGCGCCGGATCGACGATCTCACGGAGCTCGGTGAAGACCTGTTTGCCCGCGACCTCGATCACAAATGGCCCGGCTCGGCGCCCCGATGCACGTCGCCTGTGGAAAGGCTCAGGTCCCTTGCCTCGGCGAAGTCGATCTCGTCGGTCGCCATGGTTGCACCCAGGGCTGCGAGCTTCTCCGGCGAGGTCTTCTGCAGGTAGGCGTAGACGATGAATCCGAGGATCACCCAGGCGAGCACGCCATACGGCACGAGGTTGTAGGGGAACGCCTGGCCGGGCTTGGCGACCTGGTAGAGCGGATACAGCAGGATCAGGGTGCCGATTGCGGGGAAGACCAGGTGCCGCAGGGCGTTGAAGTCCGGCTGCTTCCAGTAGAACTTGATCAGGCCAATGTTAGAGAGCACGTAGACCAGCACGATCGCGACCGTTCCCAGCGAACCGGTGAAGCCGTACACGTCGGTCAGGCTGGTGCCGATCCATGCGGACATGATGATGCCGATGACCACCGAGAACGCCACTAGCGCGTAGATCGCCACGTCCGGCGAGCGGAAGCGCGGGTTAACTCGCGACAGCCGTGTCGGCAGCACGCCCTCCCGCGCCATCGCGTACACGACGCGCACGGTCGTGTTCAGGACTGCGAGCAGGCAGGAGAACAGACCCGCCACCGCGGCGAGCTCGACTGGCTGCCTGAGCCAGGAGGCATAGCGATCGGCGAGGGAGGAGAAGGCCGCTGGGCTCTCCAGGAAGGACTTCAGGCCGTCAGCTGTGTTGAGGTGGAATCCGGCGGCCAAGCCGTAGAGCACGAGGACGAAGAACGCGCCCACGCCGAGCAGCGATCCACGGACCGCCAGCGGCACATTGCGCTTGGCGTCACCGGTTTCCTCTCCCAGAGTGGCTGCGGCCTCGAAGCCGATGAAGGAGAGCAGGCCGAAGACGATCCCGAGGCCGAGGCCGGAGACGCCTGTTGGGGTCGCCGAGGGATCGAAGTAGCGCAAGCTGTTGCCGCTGCCGGCCCGCACAATGCAGATGATCGCCAGCAGCGTGAAGATGAACATCTCCAGCCCCAGCAGGATCAGGTCGAGCCGCACTGAGGTGCGGATGCTGCGGACGGAAAGGGTCATCGCGACGGCGATAATGATGACCCCCAGGACCAGGAAGGGGATGTCCAGGCCGAAGGTCGAGTTTAGGTAGGAGTGCAGGAATGCGCCGTTGGCGGTGAACAGACCTACGCTTAGAAGTACGAAGGCTGCGAAGTACAGCCAGCCCGTGAAGAAGCCCGCGCGGCTGCCCAGCGAGCGGCTGCAGAACGTGTAGAAGGAACCCGCGGAGGGCAACCGCTTGGCGAACTCGATGACGGTGTTGCCCACGAACAGGGCTGCGATGAAGGCCAGCAGGAAGGCAACCGGCAGCGCCTTACCGGCAGATGCGCCGGCAGCCGGCGCGTTCAGGATGACGGCCAGCACTGGCGCCATGACCGCCGCTGATAGGGCGAGGCAATTTTTCAGGGTGAGCACCCCGCCCTCGAGGCCCTGCCCCTTCGACTCGGCCTTGGGCGGCGGGGAAGACGTAGTGGCCATCGTGGACCTCTCTTCGCGGGAGCACAGCCGTCGGGCTGCAGGCGGACCGTCGCCGACGAGGGGGAGCTCGACAGCGGTAGTAGAGCCACGAGGACGGCGTCCTGTCAACAACTTCCATAGGATGTTGACCTGAAGAAATATTCTGTTGGATCGCATGTCGAGCGACGACGGATGCCGAGCGATGCTTGGCCGGTGCCGCAGTGGGTCAGCGTGTCGTCGCTCGTGCTCAGCAGGGCCCTGCCTCCACGACCACCGAGTCGGAGGAGCCCCGCATAGGGCCAGCTGATCGGCCCTGTGCGTGACCACAGCGAGATCAAGGGAAGTGGGCGGCCCCTCAGCGGTCTTCATGTGGTGGACCTGACGCAGGTGCTGTCCGGACCCTTCTGGACCATGCTGCTGGCCGACTTGGGTGCCGATGTAGTGGGGGTTGAACCCCCAGCGGCGACGCTGCCAGGGCTTGGGGACCGCACCTGCTCGCGATCGCTCGACAGGGCCTGCCGTACGGGGCTACTTTGCCAGCGTCAACCGCAACAAGCGCAGCATCTGCCTCGATCTCACGACCGCTTCAGGTCGAGGGGACTTACTCGAACTGCTTGCGCAAGCCGACGTTCTGGTGGAGAACTCCCGCGTCGAGGTCATGGACCGCTTGGGGCTGTCCTACGAGCTGCTTCACGCGCTTCCCCAACCTGGTCTATGCGCGCATCCGCGGCTTCGGGGTCCCCGCACCGGACGCAGCCCGTACGCGGAGTGGCCGGCCTTCGACATGATCGCGCAGGTCATGGGCGGCGGCACGAGGGGCACGGGGATCGATGCCGACCATCCCGTCAAGGTCGGCTCGACATCGGAGACCTCTTCCCGGCTGCGCTCGCAGCATTCGGACTGCTCGCGGCCGTGCGGCAAGCCGAGGCGAGCGGCGAGCGGCAGTTGCTGGACGTCGTCATGTACGACGCTGTTCTGTCGTTGAGCGAGCGCATCGTCTACCAGCACTCGATGACCGGCACGGACCCGGTCCCCACAGGGGAACACGCACCCGCTGCTCTGCCCGTACGTTCGCGTGGCGACCGAGGACGGCTTCGTCGCGGTGGCCGCGCCGTCGGACCACCACTGGCAGCCTGCTCACCTAACCGTGATCTGCGCGGCGCTCAGGACGGCGGCGATGAGCTGTTAGCGGTCCAGCCGCCGGGCCAGCCCGACGGTGCGGGTGGCGTCGGTCCGGCCGGTGCGCGTCGTGGTCGTGCAGGACGCATCCAAGGATCTGGAACAGGGTCGCCGGTCAAGCGCGGCCTTTCGGCCGTTTAGGACCTTCCGGCGCCGAGATTCGTCTTGGTCTCCAGCAGGGTCCCACCGACGATCAAGTCCGCGTCGGCGGGCGATCGGTTGCTGGCCGCAAACGTCGGCCCGAGGAGGGTTACGGCGACCTGGGCATCTAGACCGGTTCCAGCTCCAGCTGGGCGGTGGCCACTGGACGACGTTGGCGCACCAGGTCGATGGTGAACACAGCCAGGGCGACCCACACCAGGGCGAAGCCAGCCATCCGGGCGGGGCCGAACGGCTCGTGCCGCAGCACCGTGCCGATGATGAGCTGGATCGTGGGTGCGAGGTACTGCAGGACGCCGAGCGTGGTCAGCGGCACCCGGGTGGCGGCGGCGCCGAAGGCCAGCAGCGGGACGGCGGTAACCAGGCCGGCGGTAGCCAGCAGGCTGGCGTGGCCGACGCCGTGACTCCCGAATGTGCTCGCCCCGGTGATCCCGATGACCACAACGTACGCCGCGGCCAGCGGGCTGAGCACTGCGGTCTCGACCGCCAGGCTGGCGACCGCGCCGACGCCCGCCTGCTTCTTGAGTAGTCCGTAGAAGCCGAAGGAGAACGCCAGCACCAGGGCCAGCCACGGCGGCCGTCCGCTCGCCACCGACAGCACGACGACGGCCAGCGCAGCGACACAGATTGCCAGCTTCTGCGCGACCCGCAGGCGCTCGCCCAGCACCAGCACTCCAAGACCGACGCTGACCAGCGGGTTGACGAAGTAGCCCAGCGAGGTCTCGACCACCTGGCCGCTGTCCACGCCGTAGATGTAGGTGCCCCAGTTGACCGCCAACAGCACGGATGCAACCGACAGCCGCAGGAACTGGGTGCCGGTGACGCGGACACGGGCCCAGGTGCGCCCGGCCTGCAGCAAGGCGGCGACGACCAGCAGCGACCAAAGCACCCGGTGAGCCAGGACCTCCAGCGCCGACGCCGGGTCCAGCAGCGGCCAGAACAGCGGGAACAGCCCCCACAGCGCGTAGGCGGCCGCGCCGTACAGCGTCCCCCTGCGGGTCTGGTCGTCCATGCAACCAGGCTAAGCGAGCGCACGTCCCCACCGAACGTGGGCACGACCGCCACCACGACCGGTCAGCGCCTGAACCCCCAGGTGCATGGTGGTCGCCTCCCGGCCCCACAGCAGGCGCAGGACCGCGTGCCCAGCAACCGCGCCGGACAGTTGCGCAGCGATGTACCCGGCGAGGTCGTGCGGATGGACTTTGCCCAGAGTGAAGAAGGCGAGGGTGACGACCGGGTGGAGGTGCGCACCGCTGCGCCGGCCCAGCGGGCTGATCGTCAGCAGGTTGCGGTGCCGGCGACAGCAACCCGGTGATCAGCAACCGCGGTGAGCCCAGCAGGACGGCCAGCGGGGCGCGCGGCCCGAAGTCCAGGCACACGGCCGACAGGCCACCGAGCGGCAGCAGGGCGGTCCCGACGAGTTCGCACACCACTTGACCGGGTGCACCCCGCTCTGCGGGGACGGTTCGGAGACCAGCGGGTCAGGGCAGCCACCGGTGCATCCTGCCCCGCCCACGCCTCCGTCGGCGGAGAGTGGTTTGGTCCTCAACGACGGCGGCCGTGACATCCAGTCGTGAGCTCGACTACTTGGCGGCGGGTTGAGGCGTTATACGACCGGCCGCACGACGACCTGGTTTTCAAAGCCGGTGTGCTGCCATTTCCAACGCGCGATGCGCGGCCCGACCCACAGGGAGTAGATCCCGACGGTGACGAAGATCAGGAGCAACCACTTGATCCACAGACCGAACAGCCCGGTGGCTGAGCCGGTGAAGATCAAGCGCTGGCCGTTGATGAGCGAGTGTTTGGCCCGCCACCTCTCCTTGAGGACGAGGGCGAAGGGGTAGCAGAAGCCGCGCGTGACGACGGTGATGACGAAGGCCAGCAAGCCGGTGCCGACGTAGGTAGCCGCACCCCCGTCGAAAACGAACTGCTTGCCCGCCGGGGCGTACTGCTCGACGGGCATCCGGACGGCAGCGGCGACGGGGTACCCGAACGGCCACGGGAGCCGAGTGCGGCTGTACGGCCGCGGCGACGGGCAGTGGTCGACTGCTGGGAGGAGCGACCCGCGACGGCCCTTGGGCGCTGCGCACCTGCTTCGCCTGGAAGGCGGCTTGTTCCGCGACGGCCTCGCTGGCCAGCACTCCATCTGGTCGGCACGCTCGGCAGGGATGAAAGCCGTCGTCACGGGCGTCCAGCACGTCGGTCTCCTCGACGTCTCGGCCGGTCAGCGCACGGCAGCGGTCGACGTGGTAGTCGGGCTCGCCCTCGATCACCAGCACCGAACCGCCGTACTCGCTCACCATCTCGGCCACCTCGCGTGCGGTTAACTGCGCCATCGCTACGCCCTCCTGTTGGTCCTGCCGACAAAATTGGCACTGCTAAGCACTATCTGCTTAAACGACGCATGGGGGGCAAGAACGACAAGATGGCCCGGTAGCGGGACATCGCGAGTTGCGGAAGCGCACCGGCGTGGGACGGGCCGAACCGGACTCAGGGACGTACCGCGAGGCTCTTTGGTGATCACCGGCCTGCTGATCGCGTTCAGGTCCGCCGGCGTCGGCGCAGGACTGCGGTGAGCAGGAGTGCGCCGAGCCCGGCGGTCGGTAGTGCCCAGTTCAGGCCGTTTGCGGGCAGGGTGCTGCTGCTGGGCGAAGGGTTGCTGCTGCCGGCGCCGGCACCGCTGGCTGCGGCCCCCGCTCCCGCTGGGGCACCCCCGCCGGTCGCGGCTCCGCCGCCGGTCGCCGTCCCTCCGCTGGTGGTGCGGGGGCTGCCTGGGCGGGGTGTGGCCAGGAGGTGGTTGAAGGGGGTGGTGGCGTCGGTGAGGTTGAACAGGCCTTCGGGGTTGCCTTTGAGGCTGGCCAGGGTGGTGGCGGTGAACGCGGTTGCCGAGTACAGGGTGCGCTGCGCCGGTGTGCTGGCTTTGGGGGCCTCGGCCAGGGCGGCGGCGGGGACGTTCAGGGTGATGACGCCGGCTGGGGTGTAGCTGCCCCGGATCGGGGTGTCTTGCTGGTAGGTCATGAACAGCCGGGCGCGTTTGGTGCCGCCGGCGAAGAAGGTAGGTGGCTCGCCCAGGACGGACTAACTCCCGGCGTACAGGATGTGGCCGTTGCCGGGAGTCTTGCCGGCGTTGTAGGTGGTGAAGCGGGTGATCCATGCCGCTGTAGTCCCGCCCGCGGTCGGGGCCGGCAGCAGGCTGGTGAGGTTCTTGACCTGCATGGTGATCGTCACCCCGCCGTCGCCGTCGTCGGCGACGGCGGCCCGGGTCAGGTCCAGGTTGTCCCCGGCTGGGGTCTTGCTGCCGTTCGCGGAGGAGAATGTGTCAGCAGTCGGGTCGCTGACCTGGTCGGTCGGTCGGCCGGGCGGGCCCGGGCCGGGCCCGGTGACGGTCGGCTGGGCGGTGAACAGGCCCTGGCCGGCGGTATGCCGAGCGATCTCGGGCGGACCGGTCTCGGCGGTGGCTGCGCCCGGGCCGGTGCCGGCGCTGAAGGCGTTGGGGGGCAGAACCTTTGGAGGACCGCGTGGGGGGATGCGCTCAGTGGGGGGCCTGGAGGGAGCGCGGCCACCGGGTGGCTGGTCAGCAGCAGGGCGCGTGGCACGGCGCGGAGTACCAGCCTTTGACCGGGACCTGCTGCTCGGAGCCCTGACGCTGTACTGGACGACCCGGTCGATCACCACCTCGCTGCTGCCGTACTGGGCTTATCGGCACCGGCCCGACAGCACGCTGCCGACCAGCGACCCGTCTGCTGTGCCGACCGCCGTCAGCATCTTTGGTGGTGCGCGGGTGCCTTTCCCCAAGCCGCCCCGAGAGCTACTTCCATGCCACGGCCTGGGCGGAGCACGACCGCGGCGGCCACTTCCCCGCCGTGGCCCAGCCCGAGCTGCTCGCCCAGACCCTGCGGGACGTCTTCCGCCCACTACGACCTGCCCCGGACGGACAGCACGCCCGGTAGGCGGCCGGCAACCAGACCACGTCCCACTGACCAGCGTCACCCAGATCCCGTCCCGCTGGCCCCTGGCAGTAGGTGATCAGTCCCCCGCCCAGTGGCTGGCGAAGACCACGGCGTGCAGTCCGTTGAGCTCGAGCTCCAGGTCGGGACGTCGGGTGAGCCCGGCGGCAACGGCTGTCCGCTGGGACCCGACGTTGTCATGGGTGGTGTAGGCCAGCACCAGGAGCGCCGGGTGGTGCGCGCGTGCCCAGCGGACGCCAGAGCCGTGCTGATCGGTGGCTGTGGCGGTGGCCGTCGTCAGCGGCCGAGCGCGAGCGAAGGAACCTCAAGCGGGGGCAGCGGCCGGCCCAGCAGAAAGCCCTGAACCTGCGGGCAGCCGAAGTCACGCAGGCGCGCGAGCTGCTGTTCGGTCTCGACGCCTTCAGCGGTGACCGTCATGCCCAGGTGCCCAGCCATCGCCAGGATCGCCTGGACGATCGCGCCCGAGGCAGGGTCGTCCTGGAGTCGTGCGGTGAACGACCGGTCGATCTTCAGCGTGTCGGGGTTCAACTCCCGCAGGCTCTGGAAGGAGGACCAGCCGGTCCCGAAGTCGTCGATCGCCAGGCGCACCCCGGCTGCGGACAGCTGTTGCACACTGGCCCGGCCGGGCCCGCCCGGGTCAGTCAGACTGCTCTCGGTGATCTCCAGTTCCAGATCTGTGGGGAGCAGGCCGTGCCGATCCAGAACGGCAAGGACACGAGCGGGCAGGTCGGGGTCAAGGAGTTGACGTCCAGACATGTTCACTGCCATCCGTAGATCGGGTTCGTGGCCGGCTGCCCGCCAGATGGCGAGCTGGCCGCACGCGCGGTCCAGGACGTGCCGGCCGAGGTCGTGGATCAGGCCGGTCTGCTCCGCGGCGGCGATGAACTCCGTCGGCTCGACCTGCCCGCGGGCCCTGTCGTGCCAGCGGGCCAGCGCCTCCACGCCCGTCAGCTGCAGGTCGGGCAGGGTGAAGACCGGCTGGTAGGCGACGGTGATCTGCCTGTCGGCGAGGGCGCGGCGCAGGTCGGCGTGCAGTTCCAGGCGGGTGCGGGCGTGGGCTGCCAGCGGCGGGCTGAAGAGCTGCATCTGGTTGCCGCCGCGCTGCTTGGCTTGCTGCAGCGCGGCGTCGCCGGCCCGCAGCATCACCTCCGCTGTCTGCTCAGCGGGCAGTCGGTCAAAGTCGATGCCGGGTTGGAGCGCCGCGACGCCGATGCTGGCGCTGATGACGACTTCCCGGTCGGCGACCTGGTAGGGCTCGCGCAGCGCGGTCACGGCCCGGTCGGCGACCAGCGGTACCTGGGCGGGGTCGATCCCGTCCAGGAGCACCAGGAGCTCGTCGCCACCGAGCCGGCTCACCAGGTCACCGGGCCGCACGGTTTGCTCCAGGCGGCGGGCGACGGCGACGAGCAGCTCGTCGCCGGCATCGTGTCCAAGACCGTCGTTGACGCCTTTGAACCCGTCCAGGTCGCAGTACAGTACGGCGGGCAGCGCGGCCGGGTCGCGCTGATGCCGGTGTACAGCGGCGACCATCCGGTCGGTCAGCAGTACCCGGTTCGCCAGCCCGGTCAACGGGTCATGGACCGCGGCGTGGCGGGCGTCCTCCAGATCGGCCCGGCGCTGCCCGGCGAAGGCGCCGAGCGCGAGACCGGCTAGCGTCATCGTCATCAGGCCGAGCTGCAACCGCAGCGGGTGTTCTCGTGCCGCCGCCCCGACCAGCGCCACCGCCAGCACGTTGACCAGCAGGACCGCGGCTACGGTGCCGGCCAGCCCACGGCGCACCGCGACCCACAGCAGCGGCACGTACACCAGTGCGGTGAAGTCCAGTCGACGCTGGGCGGGCGGGCCGAACGCCAGGTACACCGTCGCCAGCAGCAGTGCGGTTTGCCCAGCGAGCTCCGCCCGGCCGCGCCACGTCCCCGCGACCGGAGTGGACGGCAGAGCCGGGCGGCCCGGCCACAGCAGAGGCCAGCGCCGGGAGCCGACCAGCAGCGCGGGAGCGAGCACTCCAATGCCGGTGGCGCTGCCGGACCAGAACCCGAACACATCGCTGGGCAGGTCACGCCAACGCAACAACCCGGCTAAGTCGTACTGCACGACCTGCACTGCGGCGACCAGCAGCGGGGCGCCCAGACACGCCAATGCCAGAAACCAGGTGACGTCGCGCTGCGCGGGTAGCCGCGGGTCGATCCGTGCCCGGTGCCGCAGCAACCAGACCGCCCCGGCGTACACCGCGGTGCTCAGTACGCTGCGGACCTCGACGCTGACCCAGCCCACCCGTGGGCCGGTGACCAGCAGCCCGTGCAGAACATCGGTGAGCAGCAGCACCGGCGTGAACCGCAGTCCGAGGATCAACAGCAGGGCGAACGTCAGCCCGGTCGGCGGGTACCACAGCGACACCTCGCTATGGGCCTGGAACACGGCCGCGACCGCGTCCAAGCCCAACCACACCGCTAGGTAGCCCACGGACACAGCCACCGCGGCCCGTCGACCAAGACGAGGCACCGCAACCACAGCCATCCACACATCCTGCCCGTATGCCCGCTGCAGTTCGCTTACGGGCAACGCGATCGGGCCGATCGTCAAGTGGGACGGCTGAGCCTGGATCCACCGTCGCGTGCGCGACGATCTTCCGACCAGCCTGTTGATCTTGGGGTGGGGGGTGGGTGTGCGGGTGCCGCTGGTCTGTCCGGCTTTTCCACTGTGTCTTTGGGATTGGGCCTGTCGGGCGGGTCGGTCAGGGGGTGGCCGGTCGGGGTGGGGCGCCGACGCGGATCGTGCCAGTGGTCGCGCGGGCATGGGAGCTGGAGCCCAGACAGCCAGCGGCGCGGGTCAAGTTGACCGCCATCGCGGCCAGCACCAGCCAGGCGGAGTTCGCGGTGAACGTCCCGGAGGGTAGATGCGCCAGCGGTCTCTGCTTTACGTCCGCGATGACCTGCTCGATGATCGCGTGCTCGCGGTGGGTCTTCTCAGCCTGGATGAGCGTCAACGGGCTGTAAGTGAACACCGCGTGGTAGCGGTAGGCCGCGAACAGCTCCTGCTGCTGGGCGGTCATCGCCTTGTCGGGCTGGGTCTTCGTGTTGGGGTTCAACCGCTTGACCCGGCGCACGAGCAGCCGGCCGGTGATCTGCTGGCCGGTGAACGCGGTGCAGGCGACTTCGGCGATCTCGGCGTCGGAGACCAGTCGCTGTTCGTCGTGGTCCCCGACCGCATCGGGGTATTGGATCGGCGTACCCCGCCGTGGCCCTCGCTGTGCACCTGGCACAAGCGTTCTAGTAGCGGGTCGTCCCTGGCTACTGGCGATGCCAGGTCAGGAGGTAGCGCCAGAACAGACCGCGCCGCAGGGTTGCGCGAGGCAGTCGTGGCGTCACCACCGCCCGTACGTCTGCCAACGTGGTCGAGGGCGGCCGCACCGGCATGGCTTCGTCGTCGGGCTTGCCAGATCGGCCGCGCAGGGCCAAGGCCGCACCGACGGCTGCGTTGGCCGGTAGCGCGAGCATCTCCAGCGCTCTGTCGGTGGTCGTGGCCGGTTGGTAGAGGCCGACTACAGCAAGAACGCCGCCCGGACGCAGGAGCCCGGCCAAGCGATCGAGCGCGGGCTGCAGCGGCATGTGATGCAGGCTCGAGATCGCCGTTATGGCGTCGTATCCGTCGCCCTCCAGCGGGGCCGCGGGGTCGAATAGGTCGCCGTCCAGCCACCTCAGGTTCGGTGCTTGAGGGCATCGACGGCGCGCCTGCTCGAGCATCACCGGCGACCGGTCAAGCGCATCCACATGTTCGGCGCGAGCGGTGAGAGTGCACGCCAGCCTCCCTGAACCACAGCCGACGTCAAGCACCCGCCCGGCCCGCTCCGGCAACTGACGCAGCAGCCAGTGGTGGTAGTGGGCGTTATGGTCCCACCACAGACGCTCAGGCAGTTGCGTAAGCCACATCACCCGTCAGGATAGGCCGCGACCACCGCCGTACCGATCACCGCGAGAACCCAAGGGTCGGGGATCGGGACGAACACTGCGTGCATGGCGTTCGACCTGGTGATGGGACGCTCGACGGTATGCCGCGCCGACTCGTGATCATGACGGTTGCCGGCTTGGTCATTGCGGTGACGTTGGGCCTCGTCCAGCTGATTCGCGGGATGACGGCTGCCGGTGTGTTTCTCTTAGTTGTGCCAGCGCTAGCGACTGGCGCGAACGTGGTGCTGATCAAGCACTCGCTCGCCCGGGCGCAGCCGGGCGCTCCTCGGCGCAGAGGCGCCGCGCCGGACGACGGTTGGCGCCATCCGCCCCCGGATCACTGGCTGCTAACCCGCAAGCTGGCCTGGACCGGCGTGCGGCAACATGGTGGCGGAGATGGGAATGAACGCCAAGTAACCGCTCGCGGTGCCGCGCTGCAGGCAAGCACGCTCACGCTGCGGTTCCGCCCGAGGCTATCGGGGCTGTTGTTCAGGCTCGCGTTGCATCTCTGTAACACCGTCGAGATTGTCGTAGTGTAGGCACGCAGCAACCCGAGACCACGCTTGTGCACAACTTCCGGTGGACTGCACCCAACGCAACATCAGGCTCTGGCAAGGGGAAATCCGTTCTGGGACGCGACGACGCTACCGAGCCAAACGCCAAACAGCGCTGCGAGATCACCGTTACTTGCCGCTGACAGTCACCGGCGGGCCGGCTAAGAACGGATACCCCGTAGACGGATCCCTGCGGGACGGCCTCCGGTGACTGGGCTACCGAATCAGACGAACGCGGACAGGCACTTCCAGCTCGGACCAGGCGCGGTCGGCGGTAAGCACCTCGGCAGGGTCGCTTCGGCGGTGAGCGCAAGGCAGCAACGGTCGCCTAGTGAGAGTGCCCTGCCGCCTTTCAGGGAACGCATCGCGCCCGCCAGTTCGGCATCAGCGGCGCTGCGCGGTTCGATCGTGACGCCAGCGGCGCCGAGCAGCTCGCGCAAGCGCGCGACATCGAGCTCCGCGTCGACAAGCTTGCCGAACACTTCGGCCAGATTCGCCGCACCGAGGACAGCTCCGCCGATTTCTGCCGCGACGATGTCACTTCCCGGCTCGTCGTGAATCAGCGCGAGCACGGCCGAGGCATCGAGAACGGTCACTCCGTGGCGGCAGCAAGGCGACGCTCGGCGAGCAACTCGTCGACGAACGAGCGCGACTTCGGCAAGTTACTGGCCAGGGCGCGCAATTCGGCGACCGCGTCCTGCTGACGTTCCAGAACGAGCCGCGGCCCAGCCAGGTGCAGGTGCAGTCGGTCGCCGGGGGCCAACCCCAGCGCCGCGCGAACCTCGGCCGGGATCACCAGCCGGCCTTGCTGACCCAATGCGAGCGTGGCATCCATGAGACCAGTGTGCCACGTACGGTCAGTCGTGGCAGAACTGGCAGTCGGCTCGTCCTACACGAGGATGAGTGGCCGGGACAAGCTGCTTCCGCAGTCCCATTATGTCGCGGCGTTGGCTTTAAAGGGTGTAGCAGAACACGCCGTCAGTGCTGTTACGCCGAGCGAGCGTGAGGCAGTCATACATCCCTCCCCCGGGATGGGTCTGTAGCAACCGGAGCTGACTGGCAAACTGCTTGAGCTGCTCCGCAGCCTGCCAACACAGCACGTGCCGCACGTCTGCGGACACCGCGAACCCCGCCGCCTCAGCCTGGAGACCGTTCATGGCACGTACTGCTTGAGCCAGGTGGCTGCGAACGTCGGCAACCCGGTGAGGTCGAGCGCGGCGAACACTTCGTACCAGAGCAGTTGCTGGAAGCCGGTGGGAGCGATGTTGGCCTTGTTGACGACGCACACCGACTTGGTGGTCACGCCGAGCACCTTAAGCATGTGCTGCTGCAGGGCGGTCTGCGGCACAGGATCGAGCTGCCGGTGGATGAACACGGCCCGGTCTGCAGTGTTGGCCGGGTAACGGCCCTCGCCGGACTCAAGCTTGGCCTCGATGACCAGCGCGTGGTCCAAGGTCGTGTGCACGACCAGGTCAGGCTTGATCTTCCAGGACCACTTGAAACGGGTCGTCTTCACGAACTCGTCGTCGTCGGCGATGTGTGGGTCGTACCGAGTCAGGGCCCACGACCCGCGGCTCTGCATGTGCTTGGTCGACAGCGTCTTGCCCGCGCGCCCGAAGTGCTCGTTCCACGCGGCGGTGGACGTTCCGCCGAGAGCCCGGACATCTGCGGTGTCGAGCAACTGGGTGATCAAGGCGTACAGAACGCGTGGCGCTGGGGCGCGTGTCAGGCGCGGTAGGTGAAAGACAGCGCGTAATGCGACATCGATCCACGGCCAGTCCACCCAGGCCGTCTGTGAGCCAGGTGATCGTGGCGAGTTCAGCCTCCCGATGGCGCGGCTCGATGAAACCCACTTCCGGAGCCGTTCGTACCCGGTAGCGACACGGCCGCAGTCCCCCGTCCGACGCACCTGTAAGGGCTCAGGCTCGGCTGCGGTAGGCGTCTCGTCGGTGTTCGATCCGCAGTACGACGACTTCCTTTGGCTGCTGGTGCATGCGGTACAGGATCCGGTATGTACCGCGCCGAGCCGACCAGATGCCTTCGAGTTCTCGGCGCAGCGGCTTCCCGACGCGGTGCGGCGCCTCCACCAGTGCGCTGGTGAAAAAGTCCACGACGGCGGCGGCGACCGACTCCGGCAGCCTTTCAGTGAGGGCTCGGCGTGCCGGGGGCGTGAGGACCAACTCGTAGTTGTCGTTATTCACCTTCTGAGCTGGCGGACTGCTTCCACGCCTCGCACGACGTCATCAGCGTGGTAGGCGGCGTCCGCCTCGCGGATGTCGGCCAGTGCCTCGGGATCGGACAGTACCGACAGCGTCTCCTCCAGACCGAGCAGGTCCTCTGGGCTGATCAGCACTGCCGCCGCGCGGCCGTTGCGGATGATCATCACGCGCTCGTGCTGCTTCTCCACCCGGTCAACAACTTCGGAGAGGTGATCTCGAACGGCTCGCAGCGGTTCAGCATTCATGCCACAATTGTGGCGCAGTCTGGTCGGGCTGTCGACTGGGATCGCGACGTTCGACCGCACCGACGCCTCCTACACTGGCCGGGCTTCGGCGGCGCAGACCCGGACGTCGTGGCGTGGCCGCGGTGCGGTTGGCGCCGCTGGCGCCACCGGCGACGGCGACGGCGCCCGCCGTTCCCGACATGGGCATCACGCAGTCGGGGCGGTAACGCGTCAGCCGGACGGTCGGCAGGGCACCCCCTGGGCTTGACCGGCGTGCCACCACCAGGCGCGTAGAACGTTCGGTGCCAGCACGGCGTTCGCGCCCTTACTCGTAGAGGGCCCAGGGGTGGTCCGCCATGATCTATCGTTCCCGCATGCATCTCCTCCAGGACTAGGCCGGCCGGTCGTGCACGTGCGCGTGCGTGTCCTCATCGCCCCGTCCCTTCCTGTTCAGGCGGTTGAGCGAGCTTCCTGTGCTCGCCGTGGTCGCCTGACCCATTCCTGGAGATGTCTGCCTTGTCCCGTCCCCTCGGGGCGGTGAGCTACGTCGCCGTGCTCCGCACTCCCGGAGCCGCGCGCGCGTTCACCGCTTCCACTGTCGTCCGGCTGTCCTACGGCACCGTCCTGCTCTCGTTGCTACTGACCGTCCACATGGTGACCGGCTCGTTCGGCACCGCCGGCGCCGCCCTGGGCGCCCTGGGTGTGCCGGCAATGCTGCTTCCGGTCAAGTCCCGGGCCGTCGATCGCTACGGGCGCCGCCGAGTCCTGGCTCCGTTGGGCATCGCCTATGCCTTCACGCTGGGCTTATCGCGGCGGCCGCAGGCGCTGGTGTTCGGCACGCAGCCTTGTACGTAGTGCTGTCCGCTGCGGCGGGCCTGCTGACACCGCCGGTGGGCCCGATCATGCGGAGCATCTGGGCCACGCTGGCGCCGGAGCCGGGTGCCCGGCAGCAGGCGTACGCGCTGGATTCAGTTGTTGAGGAGTCTGTCTTCGCCGGCGCCCCGGTGCTCGTCGGCGTCATCGTCGCTGTGACGCAGCCACTGGTCGCGCTTGTCGTCACGGCGGTGCTCGCGCTGGTCGGCACCCTCGGCCTGGCAACGTCGGCGCTGGCCGAGCTGCCGCCAGCCGACAAGCCGGCCGGTCGGCGCGGGCTCCTCGGGCCGTTGGCGTCCCAACAGCTGCGGTGGGTGCTGCTGGTGATGCTCGCGGTCGGCGTCGGACTCAGCCCGCTTGAGCTGGCGGTCGCCGCCCGGGCCACCAGCGCGGGCCACCCCGCTGCCGCCGGGTACCTGCTGGCGACCCTGTCGGTCGGCAGCGCGGCGGGCGGGCTGCTCTGGGGTCGACTTCGGCACTCGCGGCCCTACTTCCGCCAACTCCTCGCCCTACTCACGGTGCTGGCCACGGGGACAACCGTCGCCGGACTCGTCCCCACCCTGCCCGCGTTGGGAGCAGTGCTGGCCCTGACCGGGCTCGCAGTCGCCCCCTGCTTCGTCGTCGCCTACCTGGCTGCGGACTTGCTCACCGACCCCGACATGAGGACCGAGGCGACCACCTGGGTAGCCACCGCCAGCAACCTCGGCGGCGCCGCCGGAGCAGCAGCCGCCGGGTACGTCATCGACCGCACGTCCGCCGACATCGCGCTGCTGAGCGCCGGTGCTGCCCTCGCGGTCTTCGCGGCCGCGCTCGCAGCGCTGCGCGTTCACCACACGGACACGACACCTTCGGCGCGCGTCGGTTGGGTACGCGAGGATGTGCGCGCGCCCGGCCCCTGGAAGGATGCTCCGTGACCTCCTCGAACGACCCGTTCGCTCCTCCGCCTGCCGGCGCGACCCCTACCCCCCGGCCTTCAGGCGCACAGCCCGGGGGCGAGCAACCCGGTACTCAGCGACCCGGCGGAGAACCCGGCTATAGCCAGCCGGCGTACGGGCAGCCGCCGTACGGGCAGCCACCGCAAGGCCAGCCGCCGTACGGCCAGCAGTACGGGTCCTACACGCCGTACGGCGCGCCGACCGCGCAACGCCGGAACGGTTTCGGCGTGGCAGCGCTCGTACTCGGGATCACGTCCATCGTCCCCGGCTTGTTCTACCTCGGACTGGTACTCGGTCCGTTGGCCATCATCTTCGGCGTCCTGGGCCGGAAGCGGGCCCGGCGCCAGGAAGCCGACAACGGCGGGATGGCGCTGGCGGGGATCATCACCGGTGTGATCGGCCTCATCCTGGCCGCAGCGGTCACCATCGCCGTCATCGCGGTCTACAACAACGGCCACTTCCGTAGCTACCGGGACTGCGTGAACCAGGCGACGTCGCAGCAGGAGCGCGCGGACTGCGCCCGACAATTCAGTCACAGCTTCACCGGCACCTGAGCCGAGCGGTAAGCGACGCCGTGCCTACCAGTACGACGAGCCAGGCACGCCCTTGAACGGTCCCACGACGTCGCCGGTGATCCAGCCGCCGTAGAAGCCGCCGTCCTGCGAGCGCACCGGTTCGCCGTCCACGGTGCAGGCGTCCATGGCCGCCGGGTAGACCGAGACCGCTCCCGTCAGTTCGACGAACTCCTGCGTGGGCGCCGGATAGGTCCACCCGGCGCGCTCGGCACGTCGTCCACCTGCCAGGACGGTGAGGTAGGACGCTACCCCCTTCCACTCGCAGTACGACGTCCCCGCCGCCGGCTCCAGCGCGCCCGAGAGCCAGTCGTCGGCCGGGATGTACCAGCCCGGCGGGTGGCTCGTCTCCAGCACGCGGCAGGCGCGGGTCGTCCGGCACACCTCGACGCCCCCGAACGTGACGGCCACAGTTCGGCCGGACCGCTCGAGGCGGGGCGGCCGGGGATAGTCCCAGACCGACTCCTGACCCGGACCCACCGGGAGCGGGGCGGGGCGCCTCACCGGTTCGATCGACGCCGGCGCAGCACGAGTAGCAATGCGAGCAGCCCGGCACCCCCGGCTGCGAGGTACTCCTTCTTGACCGCGGCCGGCAGCAGCCCAGCCCCTTGGACCGGCGCGCTGTGGGAACCGGCACTCCCGGACGGGCCGGACGCCCTTACCGGCAGCGTCGCCACCTCGACCGCCGCAACCTCGGGCAGTTCATCACCAGAGGTAGCGAGATCGGGATCCATCGCGATCGACGCCGTTGTGGCCGGCCCCACGGCGGTCACCTCCTCCTGCGCCTCTCCACGTACGGCGACCATCTTGTCGTTGACGGCGGCCTTCGCGCTCGCGGCACCGTCGGCCAGGCTCTCCCTGGCTTTGCCAGCCTTCTCGCCCGCGATCTCCTTTGCCGCTGCCGCCTTCTCCGTAAAGCTCTCCTTGGCTACGGCCGACTTCTCGGTGAAGCTCTCCCTGGCCACGGCCGACTTCTCGGTCACGGCTTCCCGGGCGGAGGCGGCGGACTCCTTGACGGCCTCGCTGACCCTCCGGCTGGTGCGCCTGGCGACCCGCTTGGGGCTGACCTTGTCCGCGATCTCGTCCAGGGTTCCGGCAAGCTCCTCGCGCGTCTGCTCGATCTGCGCGGCCAGGGCTTCTGGCGTCGTGGCGACCTCCTGCTCGGCCCGCTGCTGCGCCGCCGTACGGGCCCGACGCCCTCGGGGCTGCCGGATCGTGCCGTCGATGGGCTCGCTGCCGTCCTTGGTCGCCACGCGGTGTCTCCTGTTCGTCGGACGCACAGGTCATCCTGATCGTCGCCGAGCCGATCCTAGGGGGGTGTGTGGACTGCGTGCCCCACGCTGGGCGAGGTGGAACCTGCTCGCGCTGATCCGCTCGTCGTCCTCGCGTGCCGCACAGCCGCAGCCGTTCGGCCTCTAGGCTCGGGCTCGCCGTCACGAGCGGCGTTCCCGGGGCCGTAGCCCAACGGCAGAGGCACGCGGTTTAGGTCCGCGCCAGTGCGAGTTCGACTCTCGTCGGCCCCACCACGTCCGGCCCCTGCCGCGCTCAGATCCGCAGCGCCGCGGCGAGCATGGGAGCCAGCATCCGGAAGGCCTGGCCGCGGTGGCTGATGGCGTCCTTGTCCGCGGGGCTCAGCTCGGCCGAGGTGACCTGCAGCCCCTCGGGCACGAAGATCGGGTCGTACCCGAACCCGCCGTCACCTTGCGGAGCGGTCAGCAGGACCCCGCGCAGTTCGGCCTGCACCACCTCGGAGCGGCCCGACGGCAGCGCGTACGCCGCCGCGCACACGAAGCCGGCTCCCCGTCGCCCGGCTGGTACGTCGGCGAGCTGGCCGAGCACCAGCTGCAGGTTCGCCAGGTCGTCGCCGTGCCGTCCCGCCCACCGCGCGGACAAGATGCCGGGCATGCCGTTCAAGACGTCGACGACCAGCCCGCTGTCGTCGGCGACCGCGGGCAGTCCGGTGTGCCCAACGGCCTCGTGCGCCTTGGCGAGGGCGTTCTCGGCGAAGCTCGCGCCCGTCTCAGGCCCCGGTTCGTAGGAGTCGGCTCCGACGAGTTGCACGTCGTACGCCGCGAGGACGCGCCGCAGCTCAAGGATCTTGCCCGGGTTGCGGGTGGCGAGCACGACCGTCACGGCAGCGGCTGCGCCAGGACGGCCGCCTGCAGCGAGGTCAGCGAGCGCGTCCCAGCCAGGGCGAGATCGAGCAGCGCATCGAGCTCGCCGCGGCTGAACGGGGCGCCCTCCGCGGTGGCCTGCACCTCCACGAGCTGTCCGTCGCCGGTCGCCACGACGTTCATGTCGGTCCCGGCGCGGACGTCCTCGGTGTAGGCCAGGTCCAGCAGTGGCTCCCCGTCGACGACGCCGACACTGACCGCAGCGACCGAGGCGACCATGGCCGCCGGGCGCTGTAGAAAGGCGCAGGCGTCGGCCAGCGCGACGTACGCGCCGGTGATCGCCGCTGTCCGGGTGCCGCCGTCTGCCTGCAGCACGTCGCAGTCGATGGCGATCGTGTTCTCCCCGAGCAGCTGCAGGTCGATGGCCGCCCGCAGGCTGCGCCCCACGAGCCGGCTGATCTCGTGCGTCCGCCCACCGATCTTGCCGCGCACCGACTCGCGGTCGCTGCGGGTGTGCGTCGCGCGCGGCAGCATCGAGTACTCCGCGGTCACCCAGCCCAGCCCCGAGCCCTTGCGCCAGCGTGGCACCCCGGCCGTGACCGAGGCCGCCACGAGCACCCGCGTCCGCCCGAACTCCACCAGGCAGGATCCCTCGGCATGGTCGAGCCAGCGCCGGGTCAGTACGACGTTGCGCAGCTGGTCCGGCGTACGACCGTCCTCGCGTTCCATGCCGACCACGCTAATGGGACCGGTGGTCAGACGGCGTACGTGCTGCCGCAGCGGGCCAGCTCGACCGGCCCCGCGTAGGTCTGCCTGGCCTCGGCCAGCACTACCGCGGGATCTGCGTACGGCATTAGGTGGGTGAGCAGCAGCCGGGCGGCCCCGGCCCGAGTGGCGTGCTCGCCGGCGGTACGGCCGGTCAGGTGGATGTCGGGCGGTGGCTCGGGCGCGGCCGGCCAGGAGGCTTCGCACAGGAATAGGTCGGCGCCGCGGGCAAGCTCCACCAGCGCTGCCGACTCAGCGGTGTCCCCCGAGTAGGTCAGCACGCGGCCGCCGGCCTCCAGGCGCAGCGCATGGCACTCGACCGGGTGGTTCACGACCGCGCTGGCCAGCGTGAAAGGCCCGAGCTGCGACAGCCCGGCCGAGTGCTCCCGGAAGTCGAACACCTCCAGCAGGTCCTGCTCCACCGGAGCCTCGTAGCAACCGACGATGCGCTCCCGGGTGCCGACCGGTCCGTACACCGGCAAGCGGGGGGGCACCCCGTCCGGGTGGTAGCGGCGGGCGTAGGAGTAGGCCACCAGGTCGATGCAGTGGTCGGCGTGCAGGTGGCTGAGGTAGACGGCATCGACGGCGAGCAGGTCGCAGTGCCGCTGCAGCTGGCCGAGCGCGCCGGCGCCGAGATCCACCACCAGGCGGTAGCCGTCGTGCTCGACCAGGTAGCCCGAGCAGGGCGAGTCGGGGCCGGGGAAGGTGCCCGAGCAACCCAGCACCGTCAGCTGCACGCCGGACCCTCGGGCTGCAGCGTCGTGACCCGACCGATCTGCGGCCCGAGGAAGCGGCGCCCCACCCGCGCAAACGGCTCGGCGTCTCCGGTCGCCAGGAACCGGTGCACCGGCGGTGCCGCGTCCTCGGGCCGTCCCAAGCCGTCCCGGACGAGCACCCGGTAGACGTCCTTGGCAGTCTCCTCGGCGCTGCTGATCAGCGTCACCCCCTCGCCCACGACCAGGGAGATCAGCCCCGTCAGCAGCGGGTAGTGCGTGCAGCCCAGCACGACGGTGTCGACGTCGGCACCGACGACCGGCGCGAGGTAGTGCGTCGCCAGCTGCAGCAGCTGGCGGCCCGTGGTCACGCCGCGCTCCACGAAGTCCACGAAGGCAGGGCAGGCCGCACTTGTCAGCGTGACCTGGGGCGCGGCCGAGAAGGCCTCGTCGTACGCCCCGCTCGTCACGGTGACGGCGGTGGCGAGCAGCCCGATGCGGTTGTTGCGGGTGGCCGCCACCGCCCGTCGTACGGCGGGGGCGATGACCTCGACGACCGGCAGGTCGTACCGCTCGCGGGCGTCGCGCAGGCACGCACTCGAGGCGGCGTTGCAGGCGATGACCAGCATCTTGACGCCCTGGGCCACCAACGCGTCGAGCCCGGCCAGGCTGTGTCGGCGGACCTCGGCCAGCGGCTGCGGACCGTACGGGCTGTGCGCGGTGTCGCCCAGGTAGAGCAGCGGCTCGCCCGGCAGCTGGTCGAGCAGCGCGCGGGCCACGGTGAGGCCGCCAACGCCGGAGTCGAAGACCCCGATCGGGGCGTCCCGGTCTGCCATGGCACTCACATTAGGACCGGGATCGGCGCGCAGGAGCGCGCTCAGGCCCAGAGCTGGCCTTCCAGGGCCGACTCGGCCTCCTCCAGGGTGCCGGCGTAGGCGCCGGTCGAGAGGTACTTCCAGCCGCCGTCGCACACGACCAGGGCAATGTCGGCGCGTACACCGGCCTTGACGCACTTGGCCGCCTCACCCAGGGCGGCGTGCAGGATCGCCCCGGTCGAGATGCCGGCGAAGATCCCCTCCTCCTCGACCAGCTGCCGCGTACGACGAAGGGCCTCGCGCGGCCCGACGGAGAAGCGGGAGGTGAGCACGGAGGCGTCGTACAGCTCGGGGACGAAGCCCTCGTCGATGTTGCGCAGGCCGTAGACGAGCTCGCCGTAACGCGGCTCGGCAGCGATGACCCGGACGCCGGGGACCTGCTCGCGCAGGTAGCGGCCGGCCCCCATCAGGGTGCCGGTCGTGCCCAGCCCGGCGACGAAGTGCGTGACCGTCGGCAGGTCCTCGAAGATCTCCGGCCCGGTCGTCTCGTAGTGCGCGAGGCTGTTGGCCGGGTTGCCGTACTGGTAGAGCAGCACCCAGTCGGGGTTCTCCGCGGCCATCTGCTTCGCGACGACGACCGCCTGGTTGGAGCCGCCGGCGGCCGGCGAGGTGACGATCTCGGCGCCGTACATCGTCAGCAGCTGACGGCGCTCGACCGAGGTGTTCTCCGGCATGACGCACACCAGTCGGTACCCCCGCAGGCGGCAGATCATCGCCAGGCTGATGCCGGTGTTGCCCGAAGTCGGTTCCAGGACGGTGCACCCGGGTCGCAGCAGACCTTCCTTCTCGGCCTGCGCGACCATGTACAGCGCGGCCCGGTCCTTGACCGACCCGGTCGGGTTGTCCATCTCGAGCTTGGCCCAGAGGCGCACGTCCGGGGACGGGGACAGCCGAGGGAGCCCGACGAGCGGCGTGTGCCCGACGGACTCGACCAGGGAGTCGTACCGCATCGCTAGCGAGATCCGCCAGCGACTGCAGGCAGCACCGTCACGCTGTCCCCGTCCTTCACCGGCGTGCCGAGCGCGCCCAGGAAACGCACGTCCTCGTCGTTGACGTAGATGTTGACGAATCGGTGCAGGTTGCCCTCGTCGGTGATCAAGCGCCCCTTGATGCCGCTGTGCCTGCTGTCGAGGTCGTCGATCAGCCCGGCGAGCGTGTCGCCCTTGGCTTCGACCGCCTTCTCGCCGCCGGTGTAGGAGCGCAGGATGGTCGGGATGCGGACCTCGATAGCCATGTGCGCGCTCTTTTCGTGTGGGACGCCCGGGGTGAGGACGTCGTGATGGGCAACCCCACCGCGCGGGCGCGGCATTCCTCAGGTGAGGCGGATCTCCTGCTCGGTGACCTGGCCGTCCACGATCCGGTAGGACCGGACCTCGTCCTGCTCGGAGCGGGTCGAGACCAGCAGGTAATGCGCGTCCGGCTCCCCCGCCAAGCCGATGTCGGTACGGGACGGGTAGGCCTCGGTCGCGGTGTGCGAGTGGTAGATCACGAGCGGCGCCTCGTCGGCGTCGTCCATCTGGCGCCACACGCGCAGCTGCTCCTTGGCCTCGAAGCGGTAGAACGTCGGAGACCGTTCGGCATTGGCCATCTCGACCACGCGGGTCGCGACGCCGGCCCGGCCGCAGATCACCCCGCAGGCCTCGTCCGGATGATCCCGCCGGGCGTGCGCGATCACTTGGTCCACCATCGCGCGGGGCAGCTCGAGCACCGCCTCAGCCTAGGCGCGGGTCCAGGCAGGACAGCAGCGACTCCTGCAGCCAGCCCAGCCAGCCGTACACCTGGTGCGACGGGTCGTCCTGCGGGAGGTCGTCCTCGGTGACGTCCAGGACGGTGCCCAGCGCGAGCCGGACGTCGTTGAGCCAGAACAACCAGGCGTCGCAGGAGTCCCGGTCGAGCTCGAGCCGGCCGCCTGCCGCCGGCAGTGTCTGCAGGACGCGTTGCACGTTGGCCCGCTTGCCGTCGCGCAGGTCCGCGTCGGTGTAGCGGCGGAATTCCAGGGCCGCCTCCGGGTCATCGGCGTACGCCGCCGGCAGGAGCCGGGCCAGGACGGGGTCGTCAGGGGGTTGGATGTCGCCGGACGGCATCCCGACCAGGGCGGCCAGCGGGTCCTGCGGCGGGGCCGGCTCTCCGAGCAGGGACAGCAGCTGGTGGGCAAGGTCGGTGAGGATCCCGGCCTCGACATCGCTGAGCTCGGCCTTGACGCCGCCACGGCGACGGCGGGTGAAGCGCACCTCAGTCCTGCTGCAGGGTGGCCCAGAGGCCCCGGGTGTGGCAGCGCGCGACGTCGCTCTCCATCTGCTCCCTCGTCCCGTTGCTGACCACGGCCCGCCCCTCGTGATGCACCGCCAGCATCAGCTCGGTGGCCTTGTCCTTGTTGTACCCGAACAGCTCCATCAGCACATGCGTGACGTAGCTCATCAGGTTGACGGGGTCGTTCCAGACAATGGTGACCCACGGCCGGTCCACGAGCTCGTCGGTCACCGGCTGGTCGAGTTGCGCCGGCGCCGTCACCCGGTCAACTCCCGCTTCACGACCTTCCCCGTGGCATTGCGTGGCAGCTCCTGAACGAAGTGCACCTCACGCGGCACCGCGAAGCGGGCCAACTGCACCCGTACCAGCTCCTGCAGGTCCTCCGGGTCGACCGGGGCGCTGGCGACGACGTGCGCGACCAGGCGCACGCCGTACGCCGGGTCGGGCTCGGCGACCACGACGACGTCGGCGACGCACGGGTGGCCGTGCAGGACATTCTCGACCTGGGTGGTGTACACGTTCTCCCCACCGACCACCACCATGTCGTCGTCCCGGCCGAGCACGCTCAGCCGGCCGTCCTCGTCGAGCACCCCGAGGTCGCCGGTGGCGACCAGTGAACCTAGCCGGCCGGTGTCCGAGCCGTCGGTGTAGCCCTCGAACGCCAGTCCGCTGCCGACGAAGATGCGCCCCGCCGTACCCGGTGGCACGTCCCTATCGTCGTCGTCCACGACCCGGAGGGTCACGCCGTACGGCGGGCGACCTGCCGAGTGCGGGTCCGCCGCAAGGTCCTCGGGGGTCGCGACGGCCGCGTAGGCCACCTCGGTGGAACCGTAGAGGTTGTAGAGCACCGGCCCAAAGGCCGCGAGCACGCGCGTCGCCAGCGCGCCCGGCAGCGCGCTGCCGGAGACCGCGACGACCTGCAGGCAGGACAGGTCGTAGGAGGCGGGATCAGCCGCCAGCAGCCGCTCGAGCATCACCGGTACGACCACGAGCGCACTCGCCCGCTGCGCCTGGACGCTGGCCAGCACCCGGGCCGGGTCGAATCGCTCGTGCAGCACGACGGTCGACCCCAGCAGCATCGCGAGCGAGAGGTGACCCAGCCCCCAGGCGTGGAAGACCGGTGCGGCGATGACCGTGGTGCCGCCGGCCCGCAGCGGGATGGTGGACAGCGCGGACACCGCGTCGTCCAGGCCCACCGAGGAGCGGGCCGCGCCGCGCGGCGCCCCTGTCGTCCCGCTGGTGAGGATGACCTGTCTCGGGGCGTGACCGCTCTTGGGGGGCACCGGTGCGGTCGAGGTGACCATCCCGGCGAGCTCCTCGGTCGTCACGACGAGCCGCCCGGACGCCGACGCCGCCAGCAGGTCGGCCAGGTCGGCATTGTGCAGCAACGTGGTCGCGCCCTCCCGGTCCAGCACTTCGGCCAACGGCCCGGGCGCCGAGCCGGTGTTGAGGTACAGCAGGTCCGCGCCGCACTTGCTCGCTGCGACGGCGCCCTCGACGAAGCCGCGACCGTTGCGCGCGAGCAGTCCGACGGCGTCGCCCTCGCGCAGGCCGCGGCGCCGGAGCTCACCGGCCATCCGGTCGGTGCGCAGGTCTATCTCCCGCCAGGTCAGGACGCCGACGTCGTCCACGATGGCGGCCCGGTGCGGGTGCCGCGCGGCGCCGGCCGCATAGCCCGTCGCCAGGGTCAGCCCCCATCGGGCCAGGGCCAGACCCATGCCCAGCAGCCGGTCCGGCCGGGCCGGCGCGAGCAGCCCCGCCCGAGCCAGCACGCGTGCACCGGCGAGACCGAGCACCGTTCCTCCTCCTGCTGGTCGGGTACGTGCCACCGTCCCACGTCGGTCCGACAGTCCGGCCACCAGCCCGGCTGCCGCGCGGCCGTACGACAGCTCCTCCCCTCCCCATCACGTCTGCCCCGTCAAGATCGACAGCAGCTCCCCAGCACCAACGTGCTGAGGAGCTGCTGTTGAAGACGCAGGCGGGTGTGACAGAGCCCGGCGCCTGGGTCGCAGGGCGGGGCTCCGTCGCCAGGGGGACAGTCAGGCCGTCTGGCCGTCAGCTAGGCCGTCAGGGCCGGGTAGTCGGTGTAGCCGTGCTCGCCGCCGCCGTAGAAGCTCGCCATGTCGGGCTCGTTGAGCTCGGCGCCGGTCTGCAAACGCTCGACCAGGTCGGGATTGGCCAAGAAGGCCCGTCCGAAGCAGAACAGGTCGGATTCGCCGCTGTCGATCGAGGCCTGCGCGGTCCGCAGGTCGGACGGTCCGGTGAAGCCGGTGTTGAGGATGAACGACCCCTGCCACTGCTTGCGGATCTGCTCGCGGAAGTCGGTCTCGGGACCTTCGACGACGTGCAGGTACAGCAGGCCGAGCGGCGCGAGCCCGTCGAGCAGGGCGGCGTACGTCGCCTCGGTCTCGGTCTCGGCGATGTCGTTGAACGTGCCCCCGGGCGAGACCCGATGCCGACCCGACCGGCGCCGATGGCCTCGGACACGGCGCTCGCCACCTCGATCACGAACCGGGCGCGGTTCTGCGGCGACCCCCCGTACCCGTCGGTACGGATGTTGGTGCTGTCGGACAGGAACTGCTGCAGCAGGTAGCCGTTGGCTGCGTGCAGCTCTATCCCGTCCAGGCCGGCCTCCACAGCGCGGCGGGCGGCATCGACGTACTCGGCGACAATGCCTGCGAGCTCGGCGGTCTCGAGGGCCCGCGGCTCCTGGAAGGCCTGCATGCCCTGCTCGGTGTAGACCTCACCGTCGGGCGTCACCGCGGACGGCGCCACGGGCTGCTGACCGATGATGGCGCTATGGCTGATCCGGCCGGTGTGCATGAGCTGGGCGATAACCTTGCCACCGCGAGCGTGTACGGCGTCGGCGACCAACCGCCAGCCGGCGACCTGCTCGTCGGTGTGCAGGCCCGGGGTGTGCGGGTATCCCTGGCCGGCCGCAGAAGGCTGCGTGCCCTCGGTGACGATCAGGCCAGCGGTGGCGCGTTGGCCGTAGTACTGGGCCGCCAGCTCGGTCGGGGCCTCCCCGACACCCGCGCCGTTGCGGGTCAGCGGTGCCATGACGAGGCGGTTGCTCAAGCTCAGGTCGCCGAGCTGGTACGGCGCGAACAGATCGGTCACGGGTCCTCCAAGGAGTCTTCGGGTTGCTTGTCAGTGCAACGAGACCGCCGAGCGTCCCTTACCGAACGGGAGCGAGAGTGAGGTCACACGACGCCAGCCGCCCCGGTCCCAGCGTCCAGGGCAGCTCAGCTACCAGGTCGCCGTACTGCAATGCCTGCCGGCCAGGTCAAGATCAATAGCAGATACACAGCACCAGCGGGTTAGGGATTTGCTGTAGACGACGCAGCCGGGTCGTCCCGGGAATGGTCCTGCCTGCCCTGCTGAGGTGATGCATCCAGCCGGCCCTGGTGACCGGATGACGCAGAGCAACCCCAGGTACGTGCTCATACGTCAAGCAGATGACGGAAACCGGTCAGAGGCGGTCGGCGCCTCCACCTCCTGAGCTGGCCCACGCCCTGCCGCCCAGCGAGGTGTCCGGGACGCAGGCGCGATCGTCACGGCGACGCCGGCATCCTCTAGGCGGCGCACCTGCTCGGGATCGGCCCGGTCGTCGGTGATGACGCAGTAGATGCGGTCGCAGGGCAAGGTCTGCGTCACCGCCTCCACCCCGATCTTGGTGTGGTCGGCGAGAACGACTGTCCGGGCGGCACACTCGGCGAGCTTGCGGTCGACCGCTCCAGCCAACACGTCCGGTGTGGACAGGCCCCGCGCTGCCGACAGGCCGTTGCCGGAGACGAACAGCGTGCTCACGAACAGGCCGTCCAGCGACTGCTCGGCCATCGGCCCGACGAGGGCGTGGGTGGCCCCGCGCAGAGAACCGCCGCTGACGAGCACCTGCACGCCGGGCGCCTGCAGCAGCGCCTCGCAGACCAGCAGCGAGGTCGTGAGAACCGTGAGATCGCTCCGTTCGGTCATCCGGCGCGCAAGGGCTAGCGTGGTCGTCCCGGCCCCCAGCGCGATCGCATCGCCGTCCGCGACGAGTTCGGCTGCCGCGGCCGCGATCGCGTCCTTCTCCGGCGCGGCCTGCCTGGCCTTCTCCAGATAGCTGGGTTCGCGGGACAGCGGATGCGACAGCGCTGCGCCACCATGCGTACGGCGGACCAGGCCCTGGTCTGCCAGCAGGCGCAGGTCGCGCCGGGCCGTGGCCTCAGAGGTGCCGGCCATCTGGGCGACCTCCCGCATGGAGATCACGCCGTGCGCCTGCAGCGCGGCCAGAATGCGCCCCCGCCGTTGTTCGACCGACATGCCATGCAGCGTAGCGAGCAGCGACAACCCCTGCAGTCATGTCGACGCCCTCATCGATGCACGGATGAACAAGTTCTTGACAGGAACCAGTCATGTGCAGTGTGATCTGCCGCACAGAGCAGCTGGTTGCGAATGACCGGCGCACACCACCTCGGACTCAAAGGACCCTCCCATGACCGTGCGCACTGCCCGCCCCGCGCGCCCCGTCAGCGCCCTGGCGCTCGGCGCCGTGCTTGCACTCACCATCAGCGGCTGCGGCAAGAGCGAGACGAGCACCGCCACGCCCGCAACTGCCAGCGCCAGTGCGGGACAGGGCGCTCAGCAGCTCGAGACCAGTGCGCCAACAGCGACCCCCACCACCTCCACCACCTCCACCACCGCCGCAGCCGGCTGCACCTTGCAGAAGTACGGCGTGGCGAAGGGCCTGGACCTGAAGAACCTGGTGGTGGGCTTCTCGCAGTCGGAGAAGGAGGCCAACCCCTTCCGGATCGCCGAGACGCAGTCCATCAAGGCCGAGGCCGCCAAGCTGGGGGTCAAGAAGCTACTCGCCACCAACGCGCAGTCCACCCTGTCCAAGCAGATCAGCGACATCCAGGACCTGATCGCCCAAGGCGCGAAGGCCCTCATCGTGGCGCCGTTGAACTCCACCGGCCTCGAGCCGGCTCTGGCCGCCGCCAAGGCCAAGCACATCCCGGTCGTCACCATCGACCGCAAGCTCACCGGCGCCACCGCGTGCAGTGACTACCTGACCTTCATCGGGTCGAACTTCGTGCAGCAGGGACATCGCGCCGCCAAGCAGCTAATCGCGGCCACCGGGGGCAAGGGCAAGGTCGCCATCCTGCTGGGCGCGTCCGGCAACAACGTAACCACCGACCGGACCCAGGGCTTCGTCGATGAGCTCAAGGGGTCGCCCGGGCTGAGCATCGTGGCCAAGCAGACGGCCAACTTCACCCGCCAGGAAGGCCAGAGCGTCACCGAGCAACTGCTGCAGGCCCACCCGAACATCACAGCGGTGTATGCCGAGAACGACGAGATGGCACTGGGGGCGCTCGTCGCGCTTCGCAGCGCCGGCAAGAATCCGGGTAAGGACGTGAAGGTGGTGTCCGTCGACGGCACTCGCAACGCGGTGCAGCAGGTGGTCAAGGGCGCGATGAACGGCGTGGTGGAGTCCAACCCCCGCTTCGGCCCGCTCGCCTTCTCCACTTTGACCTCCTTCCTGTCGGGGCAGCCCATCGCACCGTCGCTGATCATCAAGGACCGCCAGTACGACCCGTCGGACGCCGCAGCCGGTGTCGCCTCCGCGTACTAGCCGCCGACCGGTTTGCTCGTGACCGCAACCGATCCCTCGACGGCGCCGGTGCTGGAGGCGCGAGGAGTCCTCAAGCGCTTCCCGGGGGTTCTGGCTCTGGACCGCGTGGACCTGGCGCTGCTGCCGGGCGAGGTACACGCCCTGGTCGGCGAGAACGGCGCCGGCAAGTCCACCCTCATCAAGCTGCTGACCGGCGCGTACCGCCCGGACGGCGGGGAGCTGCGGCACCGCGGTGCGCCGGTCAGCTACGCCTCGCCCCGCAAGGCCCAGGAGGACGGCGTCAGCACGATCTACCAGGAGGTCAACCTGGTCCCGCTGATGAGCGTTGCGCGCAACCTGTTCCTGGGCCGGGAGCCGCGGACCCGCCTGGGGCTGATCGACGGCAGGCGAATGACCCGGGACGCCGCTGAACTGCTGACCAGGTACGGCATCTCGATCGACGTCACCGCTCCGCTACGCACGCTCGGGCTGGGGGCCCAGCAGATGGTGGCGCTCGCCCGCGGGGTGAGCGTGGACGCCGACACCGTGATCATGGATGAGCCGACATCGTCGTTGGAGAGCCGCGAGGTGGACACGCTGTTCGGTCTCGTAGAGCGGTTGCGGCAGGCCGGCACCGCAATCGTGTACGTCAGCCACCGGCTCGACGAGCTGTTCCGGCTGTGCGACCGGGTGAGCGTGCTGCGCGACGGCCGGCTCGTGCACACCGGGCCGATGGCCGAGCAGACCCGTCTGTCGCTGGTGTCGCTCATGCTCGGCCGCGAGCTTGCCGAAGTCCGCGAGCACGGCGCGACCGCCTTCGGCCACGGCGGTCACGCCGACGGCGTACCGGTCCTGCAAGTGCGCGGGCTGACCCGGTCCCCCGTGCTGCGCGGGGTCGCGCTGGAGGTCCACCGGGGTGAGGTGCTGGGCCTCGGCGGCCTGCTCGGGGCGGGTCGCTCCGAGACCGCCCGCGCCATCGCCGGTGCGGACCGGCTCGACTCCGGCGACGTGCTCGTCAACGATGCCGCTGTACCCCACCGGTCGACCGGCGCCGCGCTGCGCGCCGGCATCGCGATGCTGCCGGAGGACCGCAAGAGCGAGGGGATCGTCCCAGGGCTCTCGGTCCGGGACAACATCGCCCTCGCGGCCCTGCCGCGGTTGTCCCGCGCGGGTGTCGTCCATGAGAAGGCCGTTGATGAGCTGGTCGCCACCTTCATGCGGCGGCTGCACATCCGCGCCTCCTCGCCGCAGCAGCAGGTCGGTGAACTGTCCGGCGGCAACCAGCAGAAGGTGCTGCTCGCCCGGCTGCTCTGCCTCGAGCCGAAGGTGCTGCTGCTAGACGAGCCGACCCGCGGCATCGACGTCGGGGCGAAGGCGGAGGTTCAGACCCTCATCGAGGAGCTCGCCGCACAGGGCCTCGCGGTCCTGCTGATCTCCTCCGAGCTCGAGGAGCTGGTGGAGGGCTCGGACCGGATCGTGGTCCTGCGGGACGGCGCCGTCGTCGACGTGCTGCACGGGGACGAGGTCGACGCCCAGCACGTCATGGCCTCGATCGCGGGGCCGGTGGGCGCACATGGCTGACACCGCTGTCCGCTTCGCCGGCGGCACCGACCGCGCTGCCGTCCTGCGCTGGCTCACCGAGCGCGGCGTGTACATCGCGCTGGTCGCACTGCTGCTCTACAACGCGGCGTACACCGACCGCTTCATCAGCACTGGCAACCTGCGTACGCAGCTGGTCCAGGTCGTCCCGGTCCTGGTGGTCGCGCTAGGCATGGCGCTGGTCATCGGGACCGAAGGCATCGACCTGTCCGTCGGAGCCGTCATGGCGCTCGGCGCCGCACTGCTGCCGATCTACCTCGGGTACGGCTGGCCGCTCGCGGTCCTGCTCGTGCTGCTGGCCGGGGCACTATGCGGTTTGCTCAACGGCGCCCTCGTTGCGATCGTCGGGGTGCAGCCGATCGTGGCGACCCTGGCCCTGCTGGTGGGCGGCCGCGGCCTGGCGCTGGTCCTGGCCAACGGGCAGTCCAAGGACATCCTCAACGCACCGCTGCTCGCTTTCGGCTCCGGCCGGGTCCTGGGCGTGCCCTCGACGGTGCTGCTCGCCGCCGCACTGGCGCTGCTGGTCGGCTTCGTCGTACGCCGTACGACCTTCGGGCGGCAGCTACTGGCCGTCGGCGGCAGCCCCCGGGCCAGCGCGCTGGCCGGCCTGCCGGTGCGCCGTACGCTGCTCGGCGTCTACCTCGCCAGCGGCCTGCTCGCCTCGGTCGCCGGAATCGTCGCGACGGTCCGGCTCACCGCGAGCGACCCGTCCACGATCGGCACCCTCATCGAGCTGTCGGCGATCACCGCCGTGGTCGTGGGCGGCACTCCGCTGTCCGGGGGCAAGGTGCGCATCCTGGGCACGGTTGCCGGTGCGCTGCTCATGCAGCTGCTGCGGGCGACCCTGAACCAGCACGACCTGCACGACTCGGTGACCCAGATGGTGCAGGCGGTCGTCATTCTCGTCGCTGTCGGCCTGCAGCGGACCCGGGTCTCGGCGTGACCGCGACGAGGGACGGGGGTACGACGACGGCAGCCCCGGCCGGCAGGCAGATCGCGCCTGCAGTGGGCCGGCGGCGCGGCGAGCGCGTCGCCGCCGTCCTGCAGCGCAACGGCGCGCTGCTGGTGCTGGTGTTGGTCTCGGCCGCTGCGGCGGCCGCCTTCCCGGCGTTCGCCACCTCCGACAACCTGCGCGACGTCCTCGTACAGACCTCCTTCCTCGCTTTGGTCGCCTTCGGCATGACCTTCGTGATCCTGACCGGCGGGATCGACCTGTCCGTGGGCTCGGTCTACGCCCTCGGCGGGGTCCTGGTCGCGGTGGGCAGCGGTCACGGCGCGGTCGTGGGGATCGCGCTGCCGCTGCTCTGCTGCGCCGCGATCGGGCTGGTCCAAGGGCTGGTCATCGCCAAAGGCGGCCTGCCGCCGTTCATCGTCACCCTCGCCGGGCTGCTCGGCGTACGCGGGCTCGTGCTCGCGGTGACCGACGAGGGCGGGACCACGCGGACCATCCCGCGCGGATCGGCGATCACCACCCTTGGCCAGGGCGAGCTGCTCGGACTGCAGTACCCCGTTTGGATCGCGCTCGCGGCGTTCGCCGTGCTGGTCGTCGTGCTGCGCCGGACCGGCTTCGGCCAGTCGCTGTTCGCTATCGGTGGCCGCGGTGGGGCCGCCCGGCTCATGGGGCTGCCGGTGGCCCGGTCACAGGTCCTGGTCTACGTCCTGTCGGCAACGCTGGCCGGTACCGCCGGCGCCCTGCTGGCAGCCCGCTCGTCCTCCGGCGTCCCGATCGTCGGTGTAGGCGTCGAGCTCGACGCGATCGCCGCGGTCGTCATCGGTGGCACGCTGCTGACCGGTGGCGCCGGCTCCCTGCTCGGGACCGCCTGCGGGGTCCTGCTGCTCGGCGTCATCCAGAACTGCATCAACCTCGTCGGCTCGCTCAACTCCTCCTACCAGTCCGTGGTGAGTGGGGCTTTCCTGGTCCTGGTCGTCACGATCCAGGCCGTGCTCGCGCGTCGGCAGCGGCTGTGAAGACGACCACGACGCTGCTCGCGGACGGCCGCGAGCTGCACTACTTCGACGCCGACGACGCTCCCGCCCGCGTCGTCGAGGACGAACGGGTCCTGCCGCCGCAGGGCGCGGTCTCGGAGATCCGCCGCGACGCCCTGACCGACGAGTGGGTCGTCGTGGCCTCACACCGGCAGGACCGGACCTACCTGCCGCCGGCTGCCGACTGCCCGCTGTGTCCCAGTCGCGACGGGCACCACACCGAGATCCCGGCCGACGACTACGAGGTCGTCGTGTTCACCAACCGCTTCCCGTCGCTGTCCACCAGGCCGGCCCCCGAGCCCCTGCCGGGCACCCCCCTGTCAGGCACCCCCCTGTCGGAGCGCCTGCCCGGCGACGGGCGCTGCGAGGTGGTGTGCTTCACCCCGGACCACGACGGCGCGTTCAGCCGGCTCGACCCGGCGCGGCTGCGTACGGTCGTGGAGGTCTGGGTGGACCGGACCTGTGAGCTGTCCGCGCTGCCCGAGGTCGAAGAGGTCTTCGTCTTCGAGAACCGGGGCGTCGAGATCGGCGTGACGCTGCACCACCCGCACGGACAGATCTACGGCTACCCGTTCGTTACGCCGCGCACCGCCCAGTTGCAGGCGTCCGCCCGCCGGCACGCCGAGCGCCACGGCGGGGCCTGCCTCGCCTGCGACGTGCTGGTCGAGGAGCAGGCCGGCCCGCGAGTCGTCGCCCGCTCGGCGCACTGGGTCGCCTACGTGCCGGTCGCCGCCCGCTGGCCGTTCGAGATCCATCTGGTGCCGGTACGGCACGTCCCGGACCTGCCCGGTCTGGGCGAGGCAGAGCGGGCCGAGCTCGGCCCGCTGCAGGCCGAGGTCCTGGCCCGGCTGGACGCCGTGTTCGACGTGCCGATGCCCTACATGGCCGGCTGGTTCCAGGCACCCGTACGCACCGGGCGCGAGCTGTCCCACCTCCGGCTGGAGATAATCTCGAGTCGGCGGTCGGCATCGAAGCTGAAGTACCTGGCGGCGAGCGAGTCCCTCATGGGGGTGTTCATCAACGACGTTCCACCGGAACGGTCGGCAGCGCTGCTTCGCGACGCGCGCCCGTGACGACCGTCGGGGACCTGCCGGCCGGCCTGCTGGGGCAGGCCCCGGCCGGCTGGGACGTCGCGGTCCGCGCGCCCGGCCGGGCCAACCTCATCGGCGAG